>Ga0126377_10001801_pt1 | contig 14303 bp, 6 predicted proteins | sample PanSoiMetPlot_22_FD_92647 | JGI IMG/M metagenome (GOLD analysis project Ga0126377, IMG submission 92647) | Tropical forest soil microbial communities from Panama - MetaG Plot_22 | ecosystem: Environmental > Terrestrial > Soil > Tropical forest > Bulk soil | place: Panama | collected 2016-02-17
CCGGCCGCGGTCGAGGCGCTCTGAAATGGCCGCGACTGACTTCCTCTCAGGTCTTGGTCAAGCTCTGGTCGACGTCTTCCAACCGCTGCAGGATGCGATTGCCACACCACATGAGCTGGGGGCGCTGCTTCGCCAGGAGGGCTGGCAGCCGCCAGCGATAGGTGATTGGTACACACCCCTGTCCAAAGCACTCGCTTTAGCCGGCGATATCGAGAATGCCGTGACAGCCTTAACAGCGGTGATCGAGGGCGGCACCTCGGAAAACGACATCCGCAAGGCGCTCGACGCGGGCGGCAAAGTGCTCGCAGACTTGCGCGGCCTCACCAAACCGACGGGCGTATCGCTGCCTAGCCCGCTCGATCGGGAGGCGTTCTGGACAACGTTCCCGGTCGACTTGGTTCAGGACCTCGTGTTCCGTTACGTCGAGCGCGCTCACCCGACGATCTTCGCCCCGCTGCACCTCCTCGGTGTGCTCGACGAACAGATTGTGATTCCCGACACCGGCGATCACGCACGTCTGACTTATGTCAAGCGCACGATCAGGTGGGAACGTCTCGCGATCGCGGCGACGAACCCTTCGGCGCTGCCAAAAGACGTTTACGGATGGGGCGGCACGCTGGACCACGTCAATCTGCTCCTGCGGCTAGAGCGCGTGTTACGCGCGTTCGGTATGCCGTCCGGGCGCAACGTGCCGATAGAGCCGCTGGCTAAACTCTATTACCCATCGGCGGCACCCAACGGGCTGAGGCTCCTTCGCGCGACGCTGCTTAGAGCCCAACAGGGACAGTCGTTTGCGGAGGCGGGTCTCGTCGCTGTGCCGATCCCTCCGACCGGCACTACCGATGCCCCGAGCGGCATCTTCGTCGGACCGTATATCTATGGCGGCGCCGCGACCACGATTGCCATCGACGGACCATGGTCGATGCGCGTGAGTGGCGGTCTCGAGACCGCCGGGCTCGTAGGCATCGAGATTCGTCCTGGTAAGGCAACGGCGCGTTTAGACGTCCAGGCTGCGACAGTCGACCTTGCACTGACGCTTGTCGCAAAGCCCACCAATCCATGGATCATCATTGGCAGTGAAGATGGCGCCCACCTTGCTTGCACCGAGTTAGAGGCCGGCATTGAGCTGACCGGCTCCGTCGACGAACCCGAGCTTAAGCTCAGACTCCATACTGATGGTCTGCAGGTTGTGTTCGACCCATCGGGCGGCGATAGCTTCGTCACGAGCGTCTGCGGGAGCACGCCTACCCCAGCCATGGCGAGCGGTGACATTATCTGGTCGTCGGCGAGCGGACTTCACGTCGATGGTCAGAACAATCTAAGCGTGCTAATTCCGCTTCAGGTGGCGATCGGACCGATCACGATCCAATCGGTCCACTTGGCGGTCACCAGCACTACGAACGATGTAACACTTGTTGCGGCTGCTTCGATCGGCGCCGCGATCGGACCCGTTCAAGTCGTGGTCAGCGACATCGGGGTTACGTGCTCTTTCACGCCAGTGGCGGCACCCGCGCGCGGCACATTTGGCGACCTTGACGCAGAGTTCGGCTTCAAGTCCCCGTCCGGAGCCGGGCTGGCGATCGACGTCGCCGGACTGACGGGCGGAGGTTTCCTCTCGTGCGACCCCGCCGCCGGTCAGTACGCCGGGATGCTCCAGCTCGCCTATCAGCAGTTCCAGCTTCAGGCCTTCGGGCTCATCGCCACCAAGCTGCCCACGGGGCCCGGCTACTCGCTGATCGCGATGATCGACGCCAATTTCCCGCCGATCGAGCTCGTGGCGGGATTCACGCTCAACGGCGTCGGCGGATTGTTCGGTGTCAATCGGACGATCAGTACCGATGCCCTGAAGGCAGCGCTCAAGGCGAAGACCCTCTCGAACTTCCTCTTCGCCAAGAACCCGGTCGCCAATGCGGCGCAGATTCTCACCGATCTCGACACCTTCTTCCCGCCCGCGCAGGGACGCTACATCTTCGGGCCGCTGCTGCAGATCGGCTGGGGCGGGCCGGCCGTCACGATCGATCTCGCGCTCGTGCTCGAGCTGCCCGACCCCGTGCGCCTCGTCCTCATCGGCGAGCTCGCGGTGCTCCTGCCCGAGCCGGACGAGGTGCTCGTCGAGCTGCACATGGACGTCCTCGGCACCATCGATTTCGGGACCGACGAGGGCAGCCTCGATGCCGTCCTGCACGACTCGCACATCATGAGCTACCCGCTGCAGGGCGCGATGGCGTTCCGCGGCTGCTGGGCCGGAGGCGACAAGACGTTCCTGCTCTCGATCGGCGGCTTCCATCCCAAATTCCAGCCGCCGCCGGGATTCCCGACGTTGCAGCGCCTGGCGATCAGCATGCCGTCGGGCCACATCAGCAAGCTCAATCTCAACGGCTATCTGGCCGTCTCGTCGAACACGCTGCAGATCGGCGCCCACCTCGACATCTTCGTCGGCGTCGATGGATTCGGGATCTCGGGCTATCTCAACTTCGACACGCTGATCGAACGCAATCCCTTCCACTTCGACGGCGACATCTCGGGCGGCGTGACATTGAGCGCCGACGGTCACGACATCATGTCGCTCGACCTGTCGGCCGACCTCACCGGCCCCGCGCCCTGGCACTGCGCCGGGTCGGTCCACTTCAGCGTCCTCGGGTTCGGCGTCACCAAGTCGTTCGCGGCAACGTTCGGCGACAACGCCCCTGCCCTGCCGACGAACCTCGTCGACGTCGGCGCGGCCATCCGCGCGGCCCTGGGCGATCCGCGCAACTACTCGGCCACGCTCACCACCAACGAGAACGGGCTGGTGACGCTGCGCATCCCGACGGTGTCGGGCGCCGTGCTCGGCCACCCCGGCGCGACCCTCAAGATCGACCAGAAGATCTGCCCGCTCGGACTCACGATCCAGAAGTTCGGCGCCGGCGCGCCTGCCGGCGACGCGCTGTTCACGATCACGGCGGTGACGGCCGACGGGGCCGCGCAGGCGAAGACCCCCATCACCGACGAGTTCGCGCCCGCGCAATTCCTCAACCTGAGCGATGACGATGAGCTGGCCGCGCCGTCGTTCGAAGCCTTCGATTCCGGGGTCGAGCTCGGAGACGGCGCGCTCTCGAATGGACCGATACTGACCCGCCCGATCGTGTACGAGACGCTGATCGTCGACACGCCGGGCGGCACGCCTCGCGAGGACGCAGGCTACACGCCGCCGATCGACCGGCTGTTCGGCATCCGCACGGTGCTCAAGGACAGCGGCCGCCTTCGCTATGCGATGCCGGCCCAGCCGATGGTGCGCGCCGCAACGCTCGGCTACGTGATCGCGACCACCGACCAGATCGCCGCCTCCGGCGTCGGCGCGGCCAGCGGCCAGACGTTCGCGCAGGCCCGCGCGGCGCTCGCCGCCGCGGTCGCCCAGAACCCCGGCCAACGCGGCGCACTGCAGATCGTGGCCCACTATGAGGTGGCGGCATGACCGATCCCGCGGCCTACGGATTCGTGCCCTGGGTGCGCAGCGGGCTCGCCGCCCTTGCCAAGACGCAACCCACGCAGAACTTCGTGTCGCTGCAGGTCGGCCTCGCGCTCAACACGACGGCGACCAACCCGGTCGCCGTGCGCCTGTACGGCCCGGGTCAGGTCACCGGGATCGATCCACGCGCCATCACGCGCATGGAGCCCGCACCCGGCTCCGTCAGCTTCGAGCCGAACTATTTCCCGGCCGTGGAGTTCGCGACACCGGACTTCCCGTGGATCTTCTCGCCCGCGGTCCCATCGGGCGGGGCGCTGCGGCCATGGCTCTGCCTCGTCGCCGTGAAGGTGCAGCCGGGCGTGACGATCACGCCACGGAGCAGCTTGCTCCCGCTCCTCGAATTCTCGGCCCCGGCCACGCCGGTCTCCGAGCTCCCGAACCTGGACGAGATCACGAGCTGGGCGCACGCGCAGGTCAATGGCGGCGCCGCGTCAGGCCTCACCGCCGATGGCAGCCTGTCCCGCATCATCTGCCCGCGACAGCTCGAGCCCAACACCGCGTACCTTGCCTGTCTGGTGCCGACCTATAACGCCGGCGTGCAGGCGGGCACCTCTCCCGACCTCCCCGGCAACGACAGCGACGTCACCCCCGCCTGGTCGGCGAGCACGACGGCGCCATTCGCGCTGCCGGTGTACGCCTACTGGACCTTCAGCACCGGCGAGGCCGGCGACTTCGCTTCGCTCGCCCGGCGGCTGCACGCGCCGAGCGCCCCATTGGATGTGGGCCTGCTGCCGATGGAGGAGAGCAATCCGGGCTTCGGCATGCCCGTATTCCCGGATCTCGCGCTCGGTCTCGAAGGCGCCCTCAAGGCGCCGCAGACCAGCTCCACCCCCTGGCCCACCGGCATCCAATCGCAGTTCGCGAAGGCGCTCGGCCCCATTCTGACGCCGCCGCCCGAAGCCGATCCGATCGTCACGCCGCCCATGTACGGCACATGGCCCGCGGGCGGCACGCAGCCGACGTGGCTCCAGGACCTCAACTTCGATCCGCGCATGCGCGCGGCGGCTGGGATCGGGGTCCGCGCGGTGCGCGCGGATCAGGACAATCTGATCGCGTCGGCGTGGGATCAGTTTCAGCAGCTACGGCAGGCCAACCAGCGCCTCCGCCAGTTCCAGCTGGCGCGCGTGGTCGCCCAGACGACGCTGACCCGCCACGTCAACGCGCTCGAAGGCGCCGGGTCCTTCCTGCAACTGACGCAGCCCATGCATACGCGGCTGCGCGTCACGCTGGACACCACCGCGACCCTGGATGCCCACCTCACTGCCAGCCGCATCTCGACGGGCGCCGTGGCGCCTGCGTTCCGGCGACTGGCGCGGCGACGCGGTCCTTTGGGTCGGCAGCTCTTCGCGCTGGCGTCACCGCCCTCGCAGATCGTCGAACGGCTGAACCAGGTGGCCGGCACCCCACGCGCCCTCGCGATCGTCGGCCAGCTCATCGCGCCCGCCGGCACGGTGCTGCTCGACGCCGTGTCGACCAGCACGCCTTCGACGTTGCTCACCGCCACCGCGGTGGCCGCAGCCCCAGGCTGGCGCGGCGCGGTCGTCGCGGGCCCCGCGCTGAACGATACGCCGGCGCTGGCGCCTCGGCCGCCCGTGAGCTTGAAGAACGACCCGACGTCGCCGGTGTGGCTGCGCAACGGCGTCAAGACGTTTCCGCTCGCGCCCGAATTCCCTGTCGTCATTTCCGACTATCTGCTGATGGAGGCGCGATTCCGCGCCGCCGCCACGCAGGTGGTGAACTACGTCAACCAGAGGACGGCGTTGATATCGGACGAGCCGGAACGGCCGCAACTGACGGCGACGCTGTCGACAGCGCAGAGCCTCATGGTCACCGCGGTCGATCCAGGCAAAATGCTGGTTGTGCGCGCGTCGGCGCAATTCGTGCTGCCGTCGACCGGCGATCCACTCCGCCCGCAGATCGGCGCGCCCGTGTTCACGCGACCGATGTCGCTCGCCCTCACGCCGCAGCAGATGCTGCCTGGCGCGGGCGCGGTGCCCGATGAGACCGCGGCCCTCCTCGTGACCAATCCTCGATTCGTCGAGGCCTACATGGTCGGGCTCAACGACGAGCTGCGGCGCGAGCTGGCCTGGCGTCAATATCCCGTCGTCTCGACCGCCACCTTCTTCGCCAACTTCTGGGGCGGCTCGGCCGACATCCCTCCGATCGCCTCGTGGCCGGCCAACGCGCCGCTCGGAGCGAACGCCGATACGCATGATGCGCAGGCGGTGCTGCTCGTGCGCGGCGAATTGCTCCGGCGATTTCCCAATACCGTGGTCACCGCCGTCGCGGCGACGGGCACGTCCGCGCAACGTCAGCTCGGCACGAACGAGATCACTCCGACATTCCAGGGGACCATCGGTTCGGACATGGCGTTCTTCGGCTTCCCGTTCACCGAAGCCACCGCGACCGCGGGGCTCGGCTACTACTTCGTGCTGGCCGAGCATCCGGGCGAGCCGAGATTCGGGTTGGCGGCGACGGTCGCGGGGCCGGGATCGACGCTCAAGGATTGGAACGATCTCGCCTGGTCGCAGGTGACGGTGGTCAACAACCACGTCAGCGTCGCCAAGCCGGCCACCGCCACGGGACCCGGCGCGACCTGGGGCGCTGACGCCGCGAACCAGGCCTACATCACCTATCGTCAACCGATGCGGATCGCCTTCCTGGCGACCGCGCTGCTGGGGTAGCCGCGCATGCCTGACGCCCCCGTCACGCCGGATCCCTGGTTCGCCGTGCCGCCGCGCGGCGAGGTCCCGATCGCCTTCCTTCCGGTCCGCATCGAGACCCGGTTCGGAAAGGCCGCCGACGGGAGTCCGCAGCTGTGGGTACGGATCTATCCCGACGATATTCACGTCGACAGCTTCGAGCCGGGGTTGACCGCGGCCGAGTCGGCGGCGCGAAGCGCGTTTCTCGCCAACCCCACCGCGACGAACTGGACCGCGCTCGCGGCCCAGTTCGGTCCTCGGCGCGCGGCGTGGATCGCATCGCCCGGCGCGGCCACCAGCGGGACCAGGACTTCCGACTGGACCACGGCCGCCACCACCGCGCTCCTGCCGGACCGCTTCATCGTCTGCGCGTACGACGACCAGAACAACGTCACGCGCCAGGCCGGCGCCGAGATAGCCGACGGGCTGACGCTGAGCCCATCGCCGAGCGGAGGCGATCCATCGACGGATCCCAAGCTCAAGTGGATGCGGGACTTCAACGCAGCCGTGACGCTCGGACTGGGCGTGCGGATCCCGCTGACACCGGCGTTGGCGGCGAGCGGATTCGCCCGCGTTCTGGTCGTGGGCGTGAAGAGCCGCCTCGACCCCGCCGCCGCTGCCATCAGACTGGGGAGCGTTCTCGACGCCCACCACTACACCGATGGGGTGGCTCTGCTGCCGATCGGCACGCCGACCAACAACAGCGATGGCGTGAAGTCCGGCTACACCACCGACGACCCCGCCTACGCGGCGAGCTTCGCGGTCGAACGTGGTCCGCCCCTGACGCCGAGCCACGACGGCCATGGGGATGGTGATCGGCTCGCGCGGGCGCTGGGGATCGATGCCTCGCATTTCGCGCATGTCAGCGGGGCCGATGGCCGCCACGACGATGCTCCGTCCGCGATGAACACGGTGCTGTGGCCGGCCACGTGGGAGTACTACCTCACGAATCTCGTCAATGGCGCCGTGCCTGATCCGACCAACACGATTTCGGCGGCGCGCGCCTTTTTCCTCGCATGGGTGCGGGCACGCGGGCCATGGCCCACGCTCCGCATCGGCCGCCAGCCTTATGGCGTGATCCCCGTCGTCTGGAGCGGCGGCTATCAGCCGCGCGGAGGCGACACGCTCTCCGCACCGCTGTTGTCCTTGTTGGAGAAACTGCGCCCCACGTGGCGCAGCGCCGCCATCACCATCCCGCGCGTGGACGACGGCACGGACCCTGATGCCACGCTCGCCGGCATCCTCGGCATGAGCCCGCGCTCGGAGACTTACGTGGGCCGAACCGTGATGGGCCCGCAGTACAACGAGTTCTACTGGAAGTTCCTCGCCCGGCCCATCGATGCCACCTGGTTCGCGAAACTGGGACAGCTCAGCACCGCCGGCATTACCACGCTCGCCGCTGCCGCCAACCCGACCCGGCTCGGCAACGCGACGTATCTCGACAAGCACTTCAACATCGCGAACCGCGCGGTGGCGCCGAATGATCTCACCGGGCTGGCCGGAATGGCGCTCGCTCAGCTGCGGACGGCTGCGCCGCCGTCTTCCCCGGCGCCGCTTCTGTGGCTCCTCGCGCGCCATGCCGCGCTTCGTCAGTACGCGAGCGCCGCCTACGCGCTGCTCGGCGCGGCGGTGAGCGCCAGTGATCAGCTCGAGCCCGAGCTGATCGACATCTCGCCGAGCGGGCATACGCCCACCGTGTGGGATCATCTCAACCTCGCGGCGCCCGGCGGCGGCGGACCGGTCGGCGCCTATCTGGATCAGCACAAGGCCGATGGGCCGGCGCCGTTCGTCGCCTTCTGGAAGGCCCTCGCCGGTCTGGCAACGCTCGCGCCTGATGATCTCGATCAGGTGTTCCGCGAGACCCTGGATCTCCACTCGCATCGCCTCGACGCCTGGTACACCGCATTGGCGGCGGCGAGGCTCGACTCCGTTCGAAGCCAGAACGGGAATAAAGCGACCCTGTACATCGGCGCCTATGGGTGGGTCGACAATGTGCGGCCGCAGCCCGCGCCCATCTCGTGGGGATACGTGCACGCCCCGTCGATCAACCATGCAGCCTCGGCCGCGGTCCTGCGCAGCGGATATCTCACCCATCAACAGAGCGGCAGCCAGGCGGCGGCGAACGATCTGTCGTCGCAGCGTGTGCGGCTCGCCCAGAAGCTCCTCGATGGCGTGAGATCGGGCCAGGCGCTCGGCGCCTTGCTCGGCTATCAGCTGGAGCGGGCGCTGCACGCGGCCACGCTCGATGCCTTCATCGACCGATTCCGAACGTTCGCACCGATCGAAGGCGTGACGGGCGATCACACCATCGATGGGCTGTCGCTGCTCGATCGACGGTCCACCATCCCGTGGGGCACGGGACTGTGGCCGAAGGTTGGTGGTGCGACGCAAGTTGCGCTCGACGCCCAGCTCTCCAGCCTGGCCGACACGGTCGACGCAATGTCGGACCTCATGTTGGCCGAAAGCGTCCATCAGATGGTGGGCGGCAATGCGATGCGGGCTGGTGCCACCGTCGATGCCATTGGCCGTGGCGACACGCCGCCGCCGGTGCTCGACATTACGCGCACGCCGCGCCGAGGCGGTACGGTGACGCACCGGCTCCTGGTCATGCTCGGCGGTGGCGCGCCGAGCGGATGGACGACGACCTCGCGAACGCAGGCCGAGCCGCGCCTGGCCGCCCTCGCGGCGGGGATGCTCGGCCCGCCGACGCGCGTGCTGGCGAGCGCCAGGATTCTTGGGCCGACCGGGACGACGCTGGCGACCATCGCCATGACGCTTGCCGATCTGGCGATCGGCCCCCTGGACGTTCTGGCGATGTCGTCATCGGAGCTCGATGCTCGATTGACGCGCCAGGCGTGGCGTCGGCGGCCCGCCACGACTCCCGCAGGATCCACCGTGCAGCTGGCGCTGGCGCGTGATCCCGCATGGACGGCGGACAAGCTGTCGATGGCCGAGTTGACGACGGTGGCCGCGTCGGTCACGGCCCTCATCTCCGGTGCGCGCGCGGCAACGGCCGTGGACTTCACGACGCCCGACCAGCACGTCGATCCGGCGATCGACCTGGCCGATCTGAAAGCGCGAGCGGACAGTGCCGCGACGGCGCTGAACGCAACCCGCGCGCACTTTGGTGACGGCACGGCCGTCGACGCCGCGCTCATCGCGGCCGCCGGGTTCGGCGTGGTCAATGCCGTGCCGGTGCTCGACTCGACCAGATGGCCGGCGCAAGCCACGGCAGCGAAGGCCGAGCTCGATGCGCGCGCCGCGAAGGTCGCCGCGTTGGAAGCCGGATTTTCGCGGAGCGGGGCCGCCGCGACCGCGGCGCGCGATCACGACATCGCGCGATTACAGATCATCTTCGGCGCCGGGTTCGCGGTGGCGGCCTGCCTGACGTCGACGTTCGCCGGGACCCTCCCAACGCTGTTCGGCTCGAGCGCCAGACTGCTCGGCGCCAGTCCGCTCGCTCCCGTGACGTGGCTCGCACGGTCGGCGCGCGTGCGGGCGGGCGCCGGGCGGCTGGCCGAGGCAATGATGTATGCCGAGGCGTTGTCGTCGAGCGCGCCGATGGCGTTGACGGTGGCGCAGGCGCCGGTCGTCGCTGGTGATGTGTGGGCCGGGCTCCCGCTCAAGAGTGGCACAAAGGCGGCGGATCGGCTGTCGCTGGTCGCGGCCGGAGCCGTCGCGGGCGTCAAAGCCGCCCTCGTGGTGGACGAGTGGCTGGAGACTGTGCCGAACACGGCCGAGACGACCGGGTTGACGTTTCACGTCGATGATCCCACGGCGCGCGCGCCGCAGGCGATCCTGCTCGGCGTGCAGCCGGACACCACGGCGTCGTGGACGCTGCCGGCGGTCGAAGGCACGTTGCTCGACGCCATCGAGGTGACGCGGCTGCGGACGGTCGACCCGGACTCACTCGGCGGCGTCGGTCATTTTCTGCCGGCGCTGCTCTTCGCCATCAACCTCGGTGATGCCGCGCCGGACACCATCTCGACGGATCTGACGCTCGCCACCGTGCACCGGATCATCGTTCGACCTCCGCCGATCAGGGGCGGGCCGGCAGCCGGGGGGACCTGACATGCCATCATTGACGATCTGGACTCGACTGGAGCCCCGCTGCCGAAACGCCGATCTGACATCGGCGCTCGAAGCGCGGACGCATGACCCCTATTGGATGCTCGCCCGGCAATGGCAGTTCGGCGAAATGGCGGGCGATGACGCGGGCTCACCGATCCTTGCGGCCGTGACGTCGGCCGAAGTTGCGCTGGACCGGTTCCAGGGCGGGTCCGGCAATGCCGTCGCACTCCCGGCTGGAACGCCGCTCGAGGCCCTCGTCGAGCGCGAGGGCGTGCGGCCCGCCGGGACCGCGGTCGAGTATCGCCAAGCGGTCGATGCCGGCCTCTACTTCCTGCGTCTCCTGCGTGCGGGGCGCGTGAGTTCACAGCTGATCACCGCGTACATCGCCCGTTATGCGATCGCGGCGCCGACCGCCGCGCAAACCGCGACGCTCGATGCCCCCGCGCTCGCGCTGGCGGCGGTGGTGGCGCGCCGAGCGCCAAATGGCATTCGGCTCGCCGCGGATCTGCGCGCCGCAGCGCCCGGACTGCCGGCGACGCCGGCGGTCGCGACCGCCGACCGGCCAGCCGTGCAGAACGCGGCCAACGCCTTCCTGGCCTGGTACGACGCCCTCTACGACGCACCCGCGAACGGCGGCGCCGCGCCGGCATGGATCAACGAGCGCATGGAGTACCACTTCTCGATCGATGCCACGCACACTGACGTGCCCTGCGCGTTCCTGGCCGATCAGTACACCGGCGAGCCGCTGGACTGGTCGTCATTCGACCACGTGGCCGCGCCGCTCGGCTCCGTCAACAAGGCCGCGCCAGCCACGGTCACACGCACCTTCATGCCCTCCCCGGTTTCCTTCAAGGGCATGCCTGCCCGACGCTATTGGGAGATGGAGGACGCCAGCATCGATGTCGGCGCCATCGATGCGGGCCCGACCGATCTCGCCCGCCTCATGCTGCGCGAGTTCGCCTTGATCTACGGCAACGACTGGTTTCTCGTCCCGCTCCCGGTGACCGTCGGCTCGGTTGCGCGCATCACCTCGCTCGTCGTCACGGATACATTCGGCGTCACACAGACGATTCCCCATTACTCGGCAACCAACGACGGCGGCCGCTGGCGAATGTTCGCCATCAGCGGCGATACGCTCGATCACAGGCTGATCATGGCGCCAGTCCTCGCACGGGATCTGGCGAGCCCGCCACAGGAGCAGGTGCTGCTGGTGCGCGACGATGCGGCCAGCGTCGCGTGGGGGATCGAGGCCATCGTCTCCGGCGCCAGCGGCGCTCCCATCGACCGCGCCAGCGCCGCAGCCGCCTCCGCGCCAACCCCGCCGCAACCTGCACCCGGCAACGCACCGCTCCACTATCAGCTCGGCACCGCGGCGCCGGCGTACTACATCCCGTTTCTCGCCCAACAGAACCGCATGCAACGCGCCGCACTCCTGCGCACCGACGGCGCTCACACGCCCATTGCGCCACTCGGCCGCCTGTTGGCTCCCGACGTCCCGCTGTTCGAAGAAGAATTCATCCGCGAGGGCGTCCGCGTCGAACGCCTCTATCGCATGGCGCGCTGGACCGACGGCTCGACCCACCTCTGGCTCGCGCGCCGCAAGACCACCGGCGCCGTCGCCGGCTCGAGCGGCCTGCAGTTCGATCAGGTCATGACGCTCGGAAGCTGATGCTGGAAGGATCGGGGAGATCTTACAGCGGCCAAACAGGATGCGGCCAGGTTGGCCCGGCATTCCGCGCGGGTCAGACTCGGAAACCTCAGACTGAGCCTATCGAGCCTTGATTCGCCTTCCAACAGAGACATGAGCGGACATTCCGGATTGGCCCTTTGGTGCCGATTTTGTTGCAAAGTCGTTTTGCGCCGATGTTCAAAAATTCTGCGGGCCGTCGGCGCGGGTTCGTGTCAAGATGTGAGGGATCTCATCGCCTCCCTTAACTCACTGGTGACGTCGGCGATGCAAGTCAGGTTATACGAATCGGCAATTGCCTCCCCTTTTCATATTTTTTGCGAAAAATTCGTCGCGCCGCAACTTGTGACTTTTGCGATAAAATTTGCCCTGTCCATCAATTGTCCGGACGTTGCTACGGCACGAAGATATGCCGCTGGGGCGGAACGAGCCGGACGTGCGACGCGTGCTCGGACAGGTCGGCCACTGCTGGCAAGCCGCAGGCTGGTTGACGCAAAAGTGCTCGCGCACGTGTCGCAACGAAGCCAAGGCGAGAAGGAGCGAAGTCCATGACTATCTTCGGGAACATCGTGTCTGCGATCGTCAAATCCGCGAGCCCTGCCGGCGCGGCGCCGTCCGCTACGGCTGCGCCGAGCGCCACGGCAGCCGCCCCGCTGGCGCGGGTCGACGTCGAGGCAGTCCTGACGAAGCTCGCCGAGCACAAAAAGGAGAAGCTGGACTGGCGGAAATCGATCGTGGACCTCATGAAGCTGCTGAACTTGGACAGCAGCTTGGCAGCGCGCAAGCAGCTGGCGCAAGAGCTGCACTACGCCGGTGACCACAACGATTCGGCGCCGATGAACGTTTGGCTGCATAAGCAGGTCATGAAAAAGCTCGCCGAGAACGGCGGCAAGCTGCCGCCCGACCTTAAGGCAGCATGAGAGGCTGACGGACGAACCCAGTGTGAGCATATCGCGTCAGCCCACTCCCCAAGAGCGGACATTGAGCGGACATTGAGCGGACATTGAGCGGACATCCGATCGGCCGCTCCGCTCGGAACGCAGCTGAAATTTTCGCGGCGGATCTCCAGCGACGTGAAGCTATCCGAGCACGCCGCGCTGTCAATTTTTAGCTGGGAGCCGCCGGCTGACCGGGTGTTTTTTGCAGCGGACCATCGAACTCGCATACCAATCCGCTCGGCTCGAATCGCATGTCGACTGGGGTTCCCAGTTCAGCCGACACCAGGGTGCTGATGAGGCGTGAACCGAACCCTTGCCGCGTGGGAGCTGTGATGGCTGGTCCCCCGCCCTCGCGCCAGATGACGTGAATGCGTTCCGGCGCATCGCCAAAAATCGACCAGTTGACTTCAACGTTCCCGATCGGCCCTCGGAGCGAGCCGTGCTTGAGCGCGTTCGTGCACAGCTCGTGGAACGCCAAAGTGTATGCGAAGGCTGCACTTGGTCGCAGTTCCGCATCCGGGCCGTTGAGAACAATGCGATCCTCCACCTGCATGGATTGGGCCACTTCGAGAATGATCTTCCGCAGCAACGGTCGCTCCAGATGCTCCTGCGTGAGGAGCCGATTGGCCTCCGCCAGGGCGCGGAGCCGCCGATCAAAATCGCGCAGACCCTCACGGTTTGTGGTCCCGAAGGTGGTCCGCGCGACCGCCTGCACGACCGTCAGCACGTTGTTAAGCCGATGCGTAAGCTCGAGCGCTGCCACTTCGCGCTGGCGCTCAAGCTCGACCCGATCGGTAATGTCCGTGTTCTGCTCGACGACCAGATCAGCAGCCCTGAGCCGCCACAAACTCTCTGTCCAGATTGGTCGCCCGTCATGCGCGGTGTGGCGGAGCCGCCCGCGCCACTGCTTCTCCGCGTGCAGCCGCGATTCGATTACGGCGACTTGCTCCGGAAAGACGGTCTGAAGAAGCTGGTGGGAGACACGTCCAACCGCCTGTTCGGAGGTGAACCCGTAGAGTTCCTCAGCGCCCGTCGTCCAATGCAAGATGGTGCCGTCGAACTTGCGGACGAAAACGGGAACATGCGACAGATAATCGGCGAGAACGCTCTCCACAGCATTTGTCCTCGGGCAGTGTGCTCGGTCCCCGGTTCACTCCCAATTTCAACGCTGCAAACTCCCGCGCCGTTTCCGTCGGCTATCCGACTCGAAAGAACTCAGTGCGGGCAAGATCGGGTCAGCTCCACTCCCCAAGAGCTGACATGAAGTGGACATGAAGCCGCCATGCCGGATCGGCCGCGAGCTTCCGGATATGGAAAAGGCCTTGGTCCTTATTGAAACTCGGCGGCGCCGAGCCGTGCAGGCACGGCGCCGCGCCGATCGCAATCAGGTCGTTCAG
>Ga0126377_10001802_pt1 | contig 14298 bp, 12 predicted proteins | sample PanSoiMetPlot_22_FD_92647 | JGI IMG/M metagenome (GOLD analysis project Ga0126377, IMG submission 92647) | Tropical forest soil microbial communities from Panama - MetaG Plot_22 | ecosystem: Environmental > Terrestrial > Soil > Tropical forest > Bulk soil | place: Panama | collected 2016-02-17
CTCAGATACGTGTCGGTCGACGGCGTCGTTACACATCCGCCCTGAATGAGCGCCTCAGCGTTCGCTCGACGAACGGCCAACTTCTTCGTGTCACGCTCGCGACGCAGCTCCCATCCGGTCTTCGCCCGGCTCATTGTTTTGAGTGAGTCGTTCTTCAATGAATCGGCGCGCGCGGAATCCGTGCGCTGCTGCGCCTTGAGATAGTCCTTCCACGGCTTTCCGGTGATGCCGTTCGACAGGATCGAGCACATCACTTTGCGATCCACGATGAGCTTGACGAGATCAGCCGGCAGCGGCACGTCGTGCAACTCGGGATGTTGAATGAGATCGATGCCGGCCATCACCGAGATGCGCAGCGGCTCCGGATTCGTCGAGTGCACTTCGGCGAACAGGCCGCGTTTGTGGACCGCGTCGACCAACGCCTCCTGCTGACGAGGCGAGAAGGTGATCAGGTTGTTGGTGTGACTCGTTCCGCCGTATTTGACGAAGTTGGGACCTTTGTCGAGGTACTTGTTGATCGCGACCCGCAAGTCGTCCGGTGCGAGCTCGAGCAACTCCTCGCCGGCACCCTGCGCGATGAAATCCATCATGCGCTCGTCGAAATACGTCGTCGGCGTCGCATTCGAGAACAGCGGCGACTTCGGTCCACCCCAACCGACGATGTTGCCGGCGACGAGCATGCGCGGCCCGAGCAGCTTGCCGTGCGCAATCGAGTCGCGGATGGCGATGAGAGGAATCAGGGCGCCGTAGCTGTCGCGAACCGTCGTGATGCCGTATTTGAGCTCCGTCTGCGCGGCTTCAGTGACGAGGTCGAGGAAGTGCTCCTCGTAGCGGACCATCGACTCGCCGTTGTTGTAGAGCGAGAGGTGCACGTTCGTGTCGATGAAGCCGGGCGTCGCGAACTTGCCCGTCGCGTCGACGACGCGAGCGCCCTTCGGCACTTTCACGGTGGCCCGTGGCCCGACGTCCGCGATGCGCTTTCCGCGCACGACGATCGTGACGTCCGGAACGGCCGGTCCGCCGTTGCCGTCGATCAATGTTGCGCCGACGATGGCGACGGTGGTGTCCGCGGTCCGTGGTGAAGTCTGCGCAGTGAGAACTCCTGAAGCGATCGCGGTGGCGGTCGCCGAGTACATCATCGATTTGAAGATGCTCATCGCATTCATCCTCGGTGTGGTGACTCAGTAGCCTTCGATTTTTCCGATGACCGGACCGGCCAGCGTCAGCTGCATCAAGTCCTCTCCCCAGACGACTCGGCCCTCGAACACTTGCTGGATCTCGTGAACGATTTGCTCGCGAATACGCGGCTGGTCGATCTGGCCGAGCAGATGCGTAAGGACGAGCGTCTTGACGCCGGCGCGTTTGGCGGTTTCCGCGTTGTCGCGATGATTCCCGCACGCGGCGCGATACGCCGGACTCGGCGCTGTGCCGCTGAAGTAGTGATTCATGTGAATGAGCATGTCGCAACCTTTGGCCAGCGCGACGATCTCGTCGCTCGCACCGCTGTCGCCGGTGTAGCATACCGAGCCATCTTCGCCGTCGAGTCGCAACGCGAGACACTCCAGGAACGGCTGGACATGCGTCGCTCGGCCCACGGTCACTTTCCACTTGTTGCCCTCGATGACGTCGCCGGGCTTGATCTCACGCACGCGCGGCGCGGGGCGCTTGCGAGGTGCTTTGCCGCCGCGCGCCTCGAACTGATCGACGCTGCTTCGATGTTCGATGCGGGCGCGGATATCGGGACCGTAAACACCGTCTTCAGCGAACAAAAGATCGGTCATCCGCTTGAGCGGCGGAGGTCCATACACCTGAAGATCGGGAATCCGGTCAGCGCCTTGATCCCACCGCTGCAGGACGAGCCGCGCGTAGTCCATGCAGTGGTCGTAATGCAGATGCGTGAAGAACACATGCCCGACGTCAACCGCGCGGTGCCCGCTCTCGAGGAGGCGGTGATGCGCGCCGGGGCCGTGGTCCATCACGATGAGGTCGTCGGCGACCTCGAACAGGTAGCCTGACCCCTGGCGCTCGAGCGACGGCGCGGGCGTGCCAGTGCCGAGCAGCGTGATCTTCATCGGCTTTGCGGCCGAGGGGCCCGGTTCGCGCGCCTGGAGGACGTCGTCGCCGAGCGCCGCGGCCGTCGCCGATGCGCCGAGTGCGCCCAGGAAGGATCTGCGTTTCATCGCGGCATCCTTGCGTTGGAAGGGAATAGCCTTACCCGCGGCCCAAGGGAATTCTGCTGCCTGACGACGTCTTCGCAATATCGCCCCGTGTCGAGGTTGTCGGACGCGCCAATCGGCTGCAAGATCAACGCGTGGATTCCGGAGAGACCATGGAGCGGAAACTCGATCGCCGAGACTTCATCAAGGCGGCGCCGGCTGCGGCGAGCGTGTTGGCGTTGACCACGCGCGGGTCGGTCGAATTGCCGGCGCCCGAGCAGCCGTCGGCATACCCTGAGATTGGCAATCAGGCCTACACGGTCGCCGACTATCCGATTCGCGCGAAACGCTTCACTGAAGTTTCGCTCGCGGATTCATTCTGGAAGCCGAAGATCGACACCAACGCGAGTGTCTCGATTCCGTTCGAGGCGAATCGGTCGGGCATGCGCGGCGGGGGCCTGAGCGGGAACGTGCTCGAGGCGGCGATCTATTCGCTCGAGACGCATCCGGATTCGGCGCTGCAAGCCCAAGTGGATGCGCGCGTGCGCGAGCTCGCACAAGGAAGACCCGAACGCGAAGGCAGTGTGCCGAGCAACGGCGGTTTCGAGGTGGCGGTCGCGTGGTATCAGGCGACGGGGAAGCGCGAACTACTGGATCCAGCCATCGCGACCGCATCGACGTTGTATGAGAACTTCAAAGTGAAACGGCCGCCCTTTTCGGGCGGTGAGCGCGACGCGATCAACTGTCTTCAGCTCTATCGCGCGACGCACGACAAGAAACATCTCGATCTGGCGAAACATTATCTGGACATCCGCGGTCTTCCGAGCTCGGTGAATCGCAGCCGGCACAATCAGTCGTACAAGCCGGTGCTCGAGCAGAGCGAGGCGGTCGGTCACGCTGTGAATTGCGTGACGCTCATGCTGTCGTTGCTCGACGTCGGCGAGCTGACGGGCTTGCGAGCGTATTCCGATGCCGCACACCGAATGTGGGCGGATGCGGTGACGCGAAAGGTGTATGTCACCGGCGGTGTGGGCACGACTGGCAATGAGGGGTTCGGCGAGCCGTACGTGCTGCCGAACATCTCCGCGTATTCGGAGACGTGCGCGGTGTTGATGTTCATGACGCTCAACCATCGTCTGTTTCTCTCGACCGGCGACGCGAAATACATCGACGTGCTGGAGCGCGGGATGTACAACAACGCGCTGTCGGGTGTGTCGACGACCGGCAATCGTTTCTTCTACGTGAACCGTCTCTCGAGTGCGGGCGACGGACGAGATACGCGGTGGGATCGCGCGTCGCTCGAGTGTTGTCCTCCGAATCTCGTGCGCTTTCTGTCGACGATGCCGGGCTATATCTACGCGCAGGACAAGCGCGATGCGGTGTATGTGAACTTGTATGTCTCGAGTGAGGCCGGCTTCAAGGTTGGCGGAAAGGAACTGGCGCTGTCGGTCGACAGCGAGATGCCGTGGGGCGGTCGGTCGAAGCTCACCGTGTCGGCGAAGGAGCCGGTTCGGGGCGCCATCAAGCTGCGCGTGCCGGGGTGGGCGCGGAATCAGCCGGTGCCGGGCGGGCTGTATTTGTTTATAGAAAAGTCGTCGAAGCAGACCACACTGGTTGTGAACGGTAAATCGTCGAGCGCGGTGCCCGATCGATTCGGTTACGTCACGATCGATCGCGTCTGGAAGAGCGGCGACACCATCGAGATCGAGTTTCCCGTCGAAGTTCGGCGAGTTGTTGCGGACACGCGGGTGAGAGAAGATCGCGGCCGCGTGGCGATCGAGCGCGGGCCGATCGTCTACTGCGCGGAGTGGCCGGATTGTGAAGGTGGGAGGGTGTTTGATCTGTTGGTTGATCAACTGGGGGAAGAGCAGATCCCTCGCTCCGCTCGGGATGACAGTATCAACGCCACCGCACGCAGCGTCACGAATCCCGCCGCGCCACCGCGCGCGGTGCGACTCATTCCCTATCACCTCTGGGCAAATCGCGGCGCAGGCGAAATGAGCGTCTGGCTCGCGACACGCGAACTCGCACCCGGCGACGTCGGACCAGCCGGAGGGTTCATCTTCTACGTCAACCCAAACTACGCCCGCGACGGCTGGCGCTACCTCGAGGCAGCGCCGTTCGACCAGAGCTCCGGCGCCAAGTGGGGTTGCTTCCGTCGAACCGTTCAAGGCGCGCGCGGTTCCGCGATCGGAACCGGCAAACAGAACACCGCCGAAATGCTCGCAGCTTGCTCCGACGAAAACACGGCCGCGACACTTTGCGCGAAGGCGACCATCCACGGTGTCAGCGGATGGTTTCTCCCCTCGCTCGACGAGCTTGCGATGATGTACAAGAACTTGAAAACGGCCGGCGTCAGCGACTTCGGCACACGAGGGATCGTCGACAACTTCAGCTACTGGACGTCGACACAACAGACGACCGACATGGCGAGCCACATCGACTTCGCCGATCTCGGGCGTCAACACTACGACGACAAGGATTTTCCGCGGAGAGTCCGCGCGGTACGCGCGTTCTAGCGGCGGTCGTGGGTGCGCTGGTCATCGTGGGCTGCCACACGTCGGCGAGCCCGCGGCCTGCATCCGTCGCCGAACGAGAGTTCGGTCGCACGCGTGAGGGTACGCCGGCGAAGGTCTTCACGATCACGAATGCGAACGGCGTCGTCGCGAAAGTCACCGAGTACGGTGCGACGCTCACCGAGCTCTGGGTCCCCGATCGCGACGGCAAGCTCGCCGACGTCGTCCTCGGCTACGATCACCTCGGCGACTACGAAGCCGCACCATTCTACCTCGGCGCAGTGCTCGGTCGTGTCGCCAACCGCGTCGCGAATGGGCGGTTCACGCTCGATGGTCTGACGTACTCATTGGCGACCAACCGCGCGCCGAATCACCTCCACGGCGGCGTGCGCGGATTCGACAAACGTGTGTGGTCTGGCACCGCGAGCGGGTCGAGCGTCACATTCGCGCTCACGAGCCCGAACGGAGAGGAAGGGTATCCCGGAACGTTGCAGGTCCGCGTCACGTATCGCTTGACGGACGCCAACGAGCTGCGCATCGACTACACGGCGACAACCGACAAAGCGACGCCGATCAATCTCACGAATCACTCGTTCTTCAATCTCGCCGGTGCGGATCGAGGGACGATTCTCGACCACGTATTGATGATCAACGCGAGCCGCTACACGCCGACGAACACCTCGCTCGTCCCAACGGGCCAGCTCGCGTCGGTCGTCGGGACGCCGCTCGATTTCACGCACGCTCATCGCATCGGCGAGCGAATAGAAGAGATGCGTGCGGTGGCGAACGGATACGATCACAACTTCGTCCTCGATCGTCGCGCTGATTCACTCTCACTTGCTGCACGCGTCGACGAGCCGAGGTCGGGGCGAGTATTAGAGATCTGGACAACGGAACCGGGCGTGCAATTCTTCACAGGCAATCGGTTCGACGGTTCGTTCCCCGGTGTTGGTGGCGTGAAATACGAGCGTCACGCCGGTTTCGCACTCGAGCCGCAGCATTTCCCGGACGCGATCAATCATCCGGAGTTTCCCTCGGTCGTGCTGCGACCGGGCGAGACGTTCCGGTCCTCGACCATCTATCGATTCACGACGAGCCGTGACTGAGCAAACACTCGTTGCCTCCGCGGGAGAAGTCCAGGCGATCGAAGGCGTCGGACGTTGGCGCATCGCGTTCGTCGTGAGCGCCGCGATCGCGATCAGCTATCTCGATCGCCAAACATTGCCGTGGGCGATCACCGCGATCCAGCAAGACATCCCGATCTCGAATCAAGTCAAAGCGTTTCTCGATTCGGCATTTCTCGTCACGTACGGACTGATGTACTTGGGCGGGGGCCGATTCGTCGACTTCATGGGAACGCGTCGAGGCTTTCTGGCGATCATGGTGTTTTGGTCGCTAGCGTGTGCGAGCCATGGATTCGCAGGCGACTTCGGTTTGGGCGCAGTGCTCGGCCTACCGTTCAGCGTCCTGATGCTCGCAGGAAGCCGGCTGCTTCTCGGCGTTGGTGAGGGCGGCGGGTTTCCGACGGCAACGCGCGCGGTGACCGAGTGGTTCCCGGTGCACGAACGCTCCACAGCGATGGGGATCATCAACGGAGGAACGGCGGTTGGCGCGGTCGTCGCTCCGCCGCTCATCGCGCTGCTGTTGACGCACGGCGACTGGTTCGGAATTGCGCCCTGGCGATCGGTGTTTTTCGTCACCGGAGCGATGGGACTGCTCTGGTCGTTGTGGTGGTGGCTCGTCTACCGTCCGCCCGAGGGCGAGGAACGTGCGCCGGCGACGACAGGCGAGTCGATGATTCCACTTTCGACGCTGCTGCGATTCCGCGAGACCTGGTCGGTCGTCGTGGCGAAGTTCCTCAGCGATGCCGCGTGGTACTTCTATTTGTTCTGGCTTCCAAAATTCCTCTTCGACAGCTTCCAATTAGACATCAAGACCGCGGGCACCATCGGGTGGATTCCGTACGCGGCGTCGGGTATTGGGTCGTTCTGCGGCGGGGCGTTGTCGAGCCAGCTGCTGCGTCGCGGAGCATCTGTCAACGTCGCGCGCAAAGTCGCGCTGGGTGTGAGCGCAGCGCTGATGCCGTGGGTGATGCTCGTGCCGTCGATGCACTCGGTGGGCTGGGTGATCTTCATCTTCAGCCTCGCGTTCTTCGGGCAGCAGTCATGGTCGACGCTGGTGATGATTCTGCCGACTGATCTCATCGATCGTCGTGCCGTCGGAACGCTGGCGGGGATGGTGGGGTTCGGCGGCGCGATGGGCGGAGTTCTGCTCGGGCAGATCGTCGGTTACCTCCGCGACCACGGGCATAGTTACACGCCGGCGCTCGTCATCTCGGGGTCGCTGCATCTGCTTGCGTTCGCCGTCATCTGTATTGGCATACCCAAGATACGAGCACTCTCGCTCACTTGACGACTGCCATGAGAATTCCTAGACCGCTGAACCGTGCCGTTCTTACGCTTATCGTCTCGATCGCGGGCGCCTGTGGTTACGGGCCGCCGGAATACTCTGCTTCGGTTGGCGACTATCACACGCCAATTGACGGTCACGTGACGATTGCGGTCAGGAGTTTCGAAGTGATTCGACCTCCGCGGGGGATTTACCGCCTTCCTGACGGAGGGATTCCACTTGGCGTTGATCAGGGGATCGAGGTCAATATTTGCGAGCAGCAAAGGGGCACTTTCCGCCAGATAGCAGTTCTGCACGTGCCAGTAGCCGCGAGCTCAGGGTCTTCGACTCCCTTGATATTGCAGTGGCTCGATACGGCAGTTCGGGTTTCGCGAGCTTACACACGAGGGGACACAGTGATCGCGCTACCAACCGGCGTGCACACCGGTGTGGCGAACAGGGACCCTTTGCATCAGGAATTACATCGGATCGCGCTTCCTGAGTGCGAAAGCTCCCTGACCGCATTGCGCCGATCGAATCGGATGCCTGACGGTACGCCAATCACTCCATGAGTCCAGTGCAATCTCTGAATGGTGTAAGGGACTACGGGTTGTTCAAACGAAAAAGGAGTCGGTGTTGGTCACCGACTCCTTTTTCGTTCTCTCGTCACGCCTTCCAGTGTCCTTCAACGAAGTACCATCTGTTCTGCTCGTGCTCCCAGTGTCCGTCGACCCACGCGTGGAATCCGGGTTCGGGCCGCACCCAATGACCCGCCGTCCATACGAAGTCTCCATTGCGAAGACCCCAATAGCCCTTGATCCACACATGTTCTGGACTCGGCCTTACGACCACGACCTCTTCGCGAACCGGGGGTGGTCGGCGGGTGACATAGACAACGGGCTCGAAGTGCCCTTCGGCGAAATACCAGCCACGTCGGTCGCGTACCCAGCGGCCGGGGATCCACTCCCGCTGTCCTGCCTCTATCCGCTGCCAGTGGCCGGGCGACCATTCGTAGTCATCGCGGTTGGCCCGCCATGCCCAGTGTCCTTTCACCCAAACCTGGTCATCGCCAGGCGCGGCGGAGATGACCTCCACGCGTTCCGGCGGCGGTTCGCGACGGACATAGACGACCTCCGTCCGCGGCGTCGGGCCAGCGGGTCTCACCTTTGCCACGCACGCCGAGCAAACGAGGCTCGACACAACGACCGTGCTCCGAATGTACCTCTTTCCGATCATGACTGACTCCAGTTGGCGAGCGTCCGTAGAGTGACGCCGAAACCGGAATCAACGTTAACACGCGGAGGCGCGCCGCATGGTTCCTTGTAGAGAGACGAGGCCCAGCGACCGTGATGTGATCAAGCGCACAAGATCATCGGACCGCCGACTCTCGCGCTCGAGCAAGTCCAGTTCTATCGTATCCATGGCGGTTGGCCTCCCGGTCTGTGCCTCGTCACAAGACGATGAGCACGTTCAAATCCTGTGGGGTGAACCAGACCACCACGTTGCGGTGGAGCTCGAGCCGCTTCATACCAACTTACTAGCGCGTTAAGCTGTGCCGCGCTCCTTCTCGGAATTCCTAGAGCATGATGCCATACATTGTGGGTTTTGCCACACTTTGCGCGATCGGCGCTGCATTCGGCACTGTCGTGGCCAAAGCGGCGCAACGGTTCGGAAGCCGCACAATCGCCGCATGTTGGCTGATTGCCAGTTTCGCGCTCGGATCGGTGTGGGCCTTTCAGGCCGTTCGACTTCAGCGCGCACTCGGTCGCGGTCCCGAGCGGGCGAGCGCGCCCGGCTTGTACGCCCTATTCATTGTTACGGCGCTCGTCGTCCTCTCGGCTCCTGCCTTCGGCGTCTGGCGCAGACATCGGGGTGCTACGCCGATGCTGACTTACCCACACATGCTTGCTGCCTCAGCGGGGTGGACAATCGTCGGCTTCGTGCTCGCGACACTCATCGCCGCACTTCTGGACATTGCGGGCGTCAACTTTCTGCCGATCCATTAACGTTCGCTCATTGGCATCGCGATGAAGAGTACGCGCTTCGCGCGTACTCTTATGTGAATCCTTTGCAGATCACCGTGGGCTGTTAAATAGGAAGACCAGCTCCTCGTTCCGTGAGACCGTTTCGCGACCGCACTCTTCGCGACATCGATGAAGCCGCCCGCGCCGCGGGATTCGAACCATTCGGCAACCGCGATGCTGGGGTGTTAGCCTATCGATCGCCGATCGGAGTTCTGGTGGTCACTTGCGAGCGCGGGGGCTACTGCCACGCAAAGTGTGAACCGCGATCGGGAGGGCTCGGGTTTCCGTTGGATGATGATCTCTTCCGCCAATATTCGGACGGAGAGCTGCCTCACCCCAACGGCGTACGGCGGAAGTGGACCGACCACGAGGCGTTTGTCCTGTTTCTGAAGCAGCGCCTCCACGACTTTGTCCGCGTCGCAACCTCCGCCGATCCCGACATCCGCGCGGCCTTGATCAGCCTCGCCCAACGCCGTGCCGCGCTCGCGCAAGCGCGGTGGGATTCGTTCCCCCGAGCACCTTACGTTCACGTTCCGCGGAAACCAACCTGGATACCGCCGCGAGCTGTCATCTACGCAATGCCAGTTGTCGCCATTGTTCTCGGTATCGCGATTCTGACCGGGCTACTCCTCCTGGCGGATCGATATCCGCAACGGGGATTCGAGGCCGCTCTGGGCGGCGCTTGGGTCGCAGTGCCCATTCTCGCCACCATCGCCGTTCTAGTCGCACGCGATTGGCGTGACGAAATGGTGCGACGCCGGTAAGGAGCGAAGGATGGCGCACGGCCTCTCCGCGCGCTTTTTTTGATCGGTTGCAGCTAGTCACTCCCTCGATGACACAGCAGCCACCAGCTAATGAAGATCACGGAAATCAGAACCCGCGTCGTCCAGTGGAAGGGCAAAACCACTCCGCTTCCTCCGCACTTCTGCACGAATCCGATGGACGCGATCGCCCCGTCGCTCACGCCGGAAACGATGGGCACATTCACGTTTCACGGCTGGTTGATCTGCGAGGTGATGACCGACAACGGTCTCGTCGGAATCGGAAACGCGGCCCTGTCGCCGTTGATCACCAAACAAGTCATCGACCAGTACCTCGCCCCACTCCTGATCGGCAGCGATCCGTGGGACGTCGAGTTCCTCTGGCAGCACATGTACCGCAAGACGATGGCGTTCGGCCGCAAGGGTATCGGCATGGTCGCGATCAGTGCGGTCGACATCGCGCTGTGGGACCTCATGGGCAAATCCGCGAAGCAGCCCGTCTACCGCCTCCTCGGCGGACGTACGAAGCCGCGCATTCCAGTGTACGCAAGTCGTCTCTACAGCACACCGCTCGACGAGCTTGCCGCCGAGTCGGCGAAATACGCGAGCGAAGGGTACAGGGCGATGAAGTTGCGCTTCGGCTGGGGCCCGACCGACGGCGCCGAAGGCATGCACAAGAACGTCGCGCTTGTGCGCACGGTGCGCGAAACGGTCGGTGATTGCATCGACATCATGGCCGACGCGTACATGGGGTGGAATCTCGACTACACCAAACGCATGCTGCCATTGCTCGAGCCGTTCAACCTGCGATGGCTCGAGGAGCCGGTCATCCCCGACGACATCCACGGCTACGCCGAGCTGCGTCGCCGCACGAGCATTCCCATCGCCGGCGGTGAGCACGAGTTCACGCTATATGGATTTCGTGAATTGCTGGAAGCGCGCGCGGTCGACTATCTCCAGTTCGACACGAATCGCGTCGGCGGACCCACGCAAGCGCGCAAGATCGCCGCGTTGGCCGAGTCGCATTCGATTCCGGTGGTTCCGCACGCGGGACAAATGCACAACTACCACGTCGTCATGGCCAGCCTCAACTCACCGATGGCCGAGTTCTTTCCGCCGGTCGATGTCGAAGTCGGCAACGAGTTGTTCTGGTATATCTTCAAAGGCGAGCCGATGCCAAAAGGCGGCTTCATCGATCTCGACGACAACACACCAGGTCTCGGCCTCATGGTCGATGAGGGGGCACTCGGCAAGTTTTCGGTGACGGAGTAGCAGGTGACACGAATCGTTCAACTTCGTCGCGGCTCGGAGCGCCGCGTCGGGCTCGTCGAAGAGCCGCAGATCAGACTCCTCGACGACTACGAGTCCGTTTACGCGATGGCCCGAACCGCGATCGCCGAAATGCGATCGCTGGTCTCGTTGATCGAAGCGCACGCGAGTGATGTTGTCGTCGCGTACGATGACGTCTACGACGGCCGCGCGGAATGGCGTCTGCTCGCACCCATCGATCACCCCGAGGAACCGTCGCGCCTTCTGGTGTCTGGAACTGGCCTCACGCATTTGGGCAGCGCGGCCAATCGTCAGTCGATGCACGAGCTGAAGGAGACCGAGCTCACCGACAGCATGAGGATGTTTCGTTGGGGCGTCGACGGCGGGCGTCCAACGCGCGGGCAGATCGGCATCTCTCCCGAGTGGTTCTACAAAGGCAACGGAACCATCCTGCGCGGAAACGCCGAGCCGTTGGTCATTCCTGCGTTCGGCGAAGACGGTGGCGAGGAGGCCGAGATCGCGGGCGTCTACATTGTCGGGGACGACGGACGGCCATGGCGCGTCGGAATGTGCAACGGCAACGAGTTTTCTGATCACAAATACGAGAAGCGGAACTATCTGAATCTCGCCAGCTCGAAGATCCGGACGTGCTCCGTCGGTCCCGAGTTGGTCGTCGATGCCGCCTTTGAATCGGTGCCCGGCACCGTCGCGATCGAACGGGGCGGTGCAACGATCTGGTCGAAGGAGATCGTGACAGGCGAAGCCGACATGTGTCATAGCTTACAGAACGTCGAGCATCACCATTTCAAGTTCGAGAGCCATCGTCGGCCCGGCGATGTGCACGTCCACTACTTCGGCGCGTGCAGCTTGAGCTTCGGCGACGTCGAGCTCGCCGATGCCGACGTGATGGCCGTTCGCTTCGAGGGATTCGGCCGGCCACTTCGCAATTCACTGCACGTCGACCGTTCGCCGAACACGCTCGTCGACATTCAATCGCTCGCATGACGCCCGATCAATCGAAACCACACGTCGCACTCCTCGGTCTCGGCCTGATGGGCACGGGCATGGCCAACCGTTTGCTCGGAGCGGGGTTTCCGCTCACGGTCTACAATCGCACTGCCGAGAAAGCCAAGACGCTCGTCGCGAACGGTGCTCGACTGGCGAAGTCGCCGCGCGACGCGGCGACGGATGCCGACTTCGTCATCTCCATGGTCGCCGACGACAACGCATCGCGTGACATGTGGCTCGGCGAGTCAGGAGCGCTCGACGGCCTCAAACCAGGCGCGATTTTGATCGAATCGAGCACCGTGTCTCCGCCGTGGATCAGCGAGCTCGCCGAGGCAGCGAAGAAGAAAGGTGTCGAGCTGCTCGATGCGCCGGTCACTGGCAGCAGACCGCATGCGGCATCGGGAGAGTTGAATTTTCTCGTCGGTGGATCGGATGCGGCGCTAGAGAAGGCTCGACCAGTGTTTGCGCCCATGGCGAAAAACGTCGTCCATGTTGGCCCGACAGGGAGTGGCTCGCTGCTCAAGCTGATCAATAATTTTCTCGCGGGCGTTCAGGCGGCGTCGCTCGCGGAGGCACTTGCATTGATCGAGAAGGCGGGGCTCAACCGCGACACGGCGGTGCAGGTGATCACCAATGGCGCACCGGGCAGCCCGACGCTGAAGACGTTGTCAGTTCGTATGATAGCGCACGACTATACACCGCAGTTTCATCTGGCGTTGATGCGGAAGGACCTCGACTATTCGGTGACGGAGGCGGCGCGCCATGGAGTCTCACTGTCGTCGGCGAAGACGGCGCTCGCGGCGTTCGATCGTGCGCTTGCGTCGGGGCGAGGCGACGAAGACTTTTCGGCGGTCATCGAGCCGCTTCGAGCGTAGACGATCGTAACGATGAACACACACGGTCTTCCCCAATGGCGGGGATCCGTGCCGTTTTTAACGCGGTTTGGATGCCTCGACCCCGCCCATCGGAGGAACTCACCATGAAACATCTGGCTCGCCGAACACTCGCGCTTTTGTCAGCCGCCGGTGTTCTGGCAGTGTCGGCATGTTCCGACAGTTCGACTGGTCCCACCCCAAACAGCACGATGACTCAGCAGGAGGCACTCGCGGTCGCGTCCGGGATAGCGACCGAGATTGGGAAAGCGAGCAGTGCGTCGACGACTTCGGTCAACGTTGCCTGTACCAACGGCGGCAAGATCTCCGGTAGCGCCAATGTTACGAGCAACGTGAACAGCGCCGGGACGGGTTCCATCACCGGTTCGCTGACCGTCACGCCGGAAGCCTGCAAGGTGTCGAACGGCACGAAGCTGATCACAGTCGGCGGTCAGTTGACGTTCGATTTCTCGGTGACCTTGAACCAGAACGCGCTGGTCAGCGAGGTCGTGCACGGGAAGGGCAACCTGACCTGGGACGACGGGAACTGCAACATCGACTATACAGTGACGGTGTCGCCGACCACTGGGCATGGCAGCATTTCCGGAACTTTCTGTGGCGCGACCTTGAACGCTACCGTGTGAGCCTGCTTGCCGCATGTATAAACACTAACGGCGCCCGAATCGGGCGCCGTTTCTGTTTTGTGGCCTCGAGCAATTATCGCGTCTCTCGACCGCTGCGATCTAGCGCCTAGTGCCTAGCCACTGACGTTCGGTGGATCCTCACCGAGGGCAGTAGCCAACTCGATCAAATGATCCTGCTCTTGCAGCATGATCTCTCGAATGCTTTCGGCAATCGCGAATTCGCCGAGCGCCTCACATTGTTTGACGCGCTCACGATACTGTCGGAGCGTCTCCGCCTCGTTCTCGAGATCGAACCGCAACATCTGCTTTGCGTCGTCTGACGTCTTCACGGGCTTGGGCGTGACGGTCATCGATCCGCCCAGATAGTCGATCTGTTTCGCGATGGTGAGCGCGTGCGCGAGCTCTTCGCCGGCGTGGACGACGAGCTCCTTCGCGATTTGCATGTACGGCGCGCCCTTGAGTGCTTGTGAATAGACGACGTACGCGATGACCGCCTGGTACTCGCGGGCGAGATCCTCGTTCAGGTTTTCGATGAGACGCTGGCGCGTGATCGCAGCGCTGGCGGCAGGGGCGGGGGCTGTTTCAGTCTTGCTCACGGGAGTGATGGGTCTGGGGTGATCGAGCCCGTCTCTTCTCGACGGGCTCGATGACCGGAGCAAG
>Ga0126377_10001803_pt1 | contig 14297 bp, 29 predicted proteins | sample PanSoiMetPlot_22_FD_92647 | JGI IMG/M metagenome (GOLD analysis project Ga0126377, IMG submission 92647) | Tropical forest soil microbial communities from Panama - MetaG Plot_22 | ecosystem: Environmental > Terrestrial > Soil > Tropical forest > Bulk soil | place: Panama | collected 2016-02-17
CCGACAACCGATCCCTCCGACGCAAGGGCCAGGATTTAGATTCCTCCTCCTGAGAGGCCCGGGGTTCCCCGTGGCGCTAAGCGAGCAGACCCTGATGACAGCGGACACGCTGATTCGGGGCGAGCGTTGAGGAGGGAAGTTCAGTAGGGCAGCCCGTCCGAGAGGCGTAGGCCGCGAAAGCGGTAGGCGCAATGCGGAGTACCGGTAATCCTGAACGCTTCCCTCCTCTGCGCTCGTCTCGTCTGATCGGCCGCTAGCGCGCTTGCACGGCCCGGGCTCGATCGAAAGGCGGAGCGAAGCCGCACGGACATGCCGTACGGCGAGCTGCTCGCTCCGAATCGCAACCAAACAGGAGGAACCCATGTACGACGACATTCGTCTGCTTTGCAACGCCGCCTGGGAAATCGGCCGGGACGGAGTCCTGCCGGATCCGACGGATAGCGAGCTGCTCATCGCAGCCGCTGAACTGTGCGGCTCGAAGCGGGACCTGTCCCTGCTCACGCCGATTCAGGTGAGCACGATCGTAGACGCATGGTACCGCGGCGATGCGATCGGCAGGGAGGCGCGCTAGCGCTTCCCCTCGGAACCCAACTACAGGAGGAACCCATGTCCGACAGCATCGCGCCGTACCCCGCTCGCCTCGCACTGAGCCGCATCGTGAGCCAGTTCGTGAACGAACATTACAGCGGCGTCTACGTGACCAACTACTCCCACAACACCCCTGAGGGGCGAGTGTTCGTGACGTCCCTGCACTCGCCCGACGGACCGAAAGTCTCCACGCTCGTCCGCTCCGCGGACGGCGAGCTGGTGGACGTCACGCGCTAGCCCGCTACGGCGGGCACCTTGAAACCCAACTACAGGAGGAACCCATGTTTCACAGCATGAAGCTTTACGAGTGCCACAACGGCAGCTCGGCTGCCGACTGGCTCGGCACGGCTGCTACGGCTGCGCGCACGGCTGCCGCGTTCCTGGAAGACATCAGGAACGATCGGACCGGGCGCGTCGTGAGCGATTTCGATGCCGCGGAGCGGTATCTCGCGCAAGCGCTTGAGGAAATCGCGGTGGTTCGTGAGCGGCTCGGAATCGCTCACGCTCAGCCGCGCCTCGCAAGCCGCTAAGCCCCCCACGGGGGGCCTCGGAACCCAAACAGGAGGAACCCACCATGAGCGTTTACACGCTAGAGAAGCTTGTCCCTCACTTCGTTTTGATCGAGGGGCCGCACGGGCACGATTACTACCCCGTGACGCAGACGATCGCGCACCCGCCCAACACGCATCCGCATTCCCCGATCAAGAACGATCACACGGCCGTGGAGGCTGTGACGAACTGCGGCTCACGATGGTTCGGGACCGATCGCGCTTGGATCGGCTCGGACCTGCGAATGCACATCATGGTCAACCCGCGCGACGAAGTGCGCAGAAAGTGGCAAGACCCCGCTTGACCGCGGGGCCTCGCAACCAACATCAGGAGGAACCCATGAAACACGCAGTTTTCGCAACGGACCTTGAGCACAACCGCTGCCGCGTAAGCCGGTGGATCGACTGGGGTGCCGCTCAAGACGAATGGACGCGGCTGAACGATCGCCGAACGGCTGGCGAGATTCCGCACGTGAAATTCTTCGAAGTGCGATCAGCCGATGATCCGAAATACAACGGGCTGCCGTTCTACCCCTGGGAGGCGCTGCCCGTTGAGGAGCGGCCTCAGTGGGTGAAACTGTCGCGGCCCAGCCGTGCGCGGCTGCTCGACATCGGCCGCAAGGCTGGGAGCCTGCAAGACGCCGCAGACGCGATGTTCACCGAACTGTGTAATGACCCGGAGTGGTCGCACCTCACGGCCGTCACGATCAGCGACTACACGTGGGCAGCGGCGAACTTCTGCTACCCGCACGAGGCTCGCGCGACCTGGTGACCGCACGACCCCCGCTTTCAGTAAGCGGGGCCTTGGAACCCAATTTGTGTACGTCTGGGCGGTACCCTGAACGTGCGCACTAACAGGAGGAACCCATGCAAGACAACGGCTACAACGGCTGGGTTAACTACCCAACCTGGTGCGTCAACCTCTGGCTAAGCAACGACGAGGGTTTGTACAACGCCACGCGCGAACTGGTTGAGTCAGAGCCCGATGATGTGGGCACAGACGAAGCCACCATCGCAAGGCGTCTGCTTGTAGCGGACGCCATCCGGGATTTCGTGCTGGGTCTGGGCGTGGAAATCGACAATGGCCAGGGCGGCTCCGAGAGCGGCCAATTGGTCGGATTTGCGGCCGACCTGCTCGGCTACGCGCTCGATCAGGTCGACTGGCTCGAAATCGCAGACGCGTGGATCGAAGTCGCTTCAGAGGTGGAGCCCGCCTAGCGGGCTTCCCTTGGTCAACCAGGGAGGAACCCATGAACAGAGCTATCCGGGCCGAACTTGACGCGTACCGCGCCGAGTCCGAGGCGTTTCGCGCCGAGGCGCAAGCGTTCCGGGCGGAGCTACAGACGTACCGCGCCGAAGTCGCAACCTGGCGCGAGCGGCTTGAAACCCGTTTCGACCGTCTCGACGCCGAGGTGTCCGCGATCGCGCGGCGTCTGTTCGGCGACGACGATCAGGGAGACGAGTAGCCATGCTGAAAACGATCGAGAGTGCGCGGCGCGAGCTGCGCGAACTGGACGAGCAGCTCGAACGGCTCGGGCACACGCTCACAGCGGCGCGAGCCGAAAACGTCGAGCTGGTCGGGGCGCGAGAAGTGCTTGACATGACGGGGCTCGCGCGCTCAGCGCTCATGCAACGAATCAAGCGCGGCACCGTGCCGGAGCCGATCGCTCATCTTGAGTGCGGCCGGATCTGGCGCAAGCAAGACATCATCGAATGGTGGCAGGCGAAATAGCCTGCCGCCTTGGTAACCAACCAGGAGGAACCCATGAGCACCGAGCTAGACACCGATCCGTACTTCGCAGACGAGGCGCAGGAGACGTTCACCGTCGGCAGCCGCGTCTACCTGATCGAGGACATCGACGTAACCAAGAAAGGCGGCGAGGGCGTGTACTTCGGCCGCATCGGCAGGCAGGCCGCGATCGGCCTCGACACGCCGAGCGGCGAGCCGTTCAAAGTCGCCCTGTCGTTCCGGCACATCAGGAACCTGTACCGATGAGCGAAGGGCGGCAGGCTTCGGCCTGCCCCCTCGGTAACCAACCAGGAGGAACCCATGTTCACGGAACCACCCAAGACACGGGAGCAAGCGCTCACGCTTGCCCTGTTTCTGGCGCTCACGGCTTCGGATGATGAGCGGGCTCGGCTTGCGACAGAGCAGGCCGAGAGGCTGGCCTACGGGCTCTCTGAGAGCAAGGTCGAGCTGTGCAAGGCGAAGGCGCTCGAAATGAGCGAGGCGGCGGCGACATGAAACCCGACGCCGATCATTGCGCCGAATGCGGCAAACTGCTGAACGCACTCAGCATCAAGCACGGCTGGGTCCCGGAGTACGTTGGCCGCTGGCAAGCCCGCGTGCACACGGTCTGCCGTCCGAAGTTCATCAAGCGAACTTTCGACGATCAAAAGGCGAGGTGCTGGTACCAGCCATGAAGTGGTATTCAGTCACCTACCGCGGCACCGCTGAGATGCAAGTCTGGGTGCTCGCGGACACGCCGGAGCAAGCACGGCAACGTGCCGAGGACGGCAATTACGAGGACGCAACCCAGATCGAGTTCGTGAAGGGTAAGCCGTACACGATGAAAGTACGGCTCGCGCCCGAGGGCGAGCCCGACAGCCTGTAAGGCGGGGGAGGAATCTAGATCCGGTTTCCGGGGTGGCTTCGCCCAACCACGGATCGCCTCACGACGCCCTTGCGGGGTCCCCAGCGCGAGCCGAGTTTACCACCCCGATACGACGTCGTACAACCTTTTTCGGCACGCCTAAACGGCGTGCTATTTCGCCTGCCGTGAAACCCTGCGCGGCGAGCGCCTCGATCGTCTCGCGGCGCTCCGCGGCGCGGGAGCGCTCGATCAGCCAGGCGGGCACCCGCACGGTGCGCATCCGCATGGCGAGCGCGGTCACGCCCAACTCCACGCTCGTCACGTCCTGGACGGTGAGGGTGCGGGGCTCGTGGTCGACGAGGACGCTCCGGACGAGCGCGTGGCGGCGCGGCTGCGTGACACGGAGCCAGTCGAGCGCCTCTCGCAGCTCCCGGTAGGAGCCGTGCCGGTCGGCGAGCTGTTTCTTGCGCTCCCAGGCGAACGGGGGCTCGCCCTCGACCGGCTCGGGGATCCTGCGGCTGGTGGGCTCGCGGGGGAGCTGTGCGGCCTCCTCCACCGGCATTTCCAGGTATCCATCCCATTCCACGTCTCTGCGGTCGCGGCGACGCCAGCCGCGGCCGTCGCAGCCGAGGCAGAGCTTGTGCCCGTGGCGGGTTTTCGTCCAGCCGGTGCGCTTGCAGGTCTCGCAGGGCACGTAGCGGCCTCGGTCGGGGCCGCTGTCCGGCTGGAGGGCTCCCTGGGGGTCGGGGTACGGGTCGTTCAGTGTCTCCAGCAGGAGCCGCACCCGCTGGACGCGCTCGGCCAGGTTCGACATGGGCCTCCCCCGCCCGCCGCGCGAGCTTCCGGCAATCGCCAGGCTATCAGTGGAAATCGCGGTGGAGAACCCTTGAAAACGGTGGAGAATCCCCCCTCGGGGGGCGGTGGATAACCGCCGCGGACTGGCTCTGGGAGCCGGTTTGAGGTGTGGAGCGAATGTGAATCCACAGATTTCGCGGGGGACTTGACGCCGCTCGAACCATGCGCTTATGGTCACGAGACAGGATCCGGAACTAGCTCTAAGTGGATCATCGGCCGGATCTTTCAATTTGAGTTGAGACTCCGGGCGGCCTGGCCCCCGCGGCCCCGCGTGAATCCGGCTCCCCGCCCGTAGCCTCGCTGACGGCTTTCTCCGAGGAAAGGAGGGCGGCAGCAGCGTGCACACATTTACCGCGAAAGGTCCAACGTTGGACCCTGTACACGTGTAAATGTGCCGAGAAACTTTTTGGCACGTTCGCCTTTACAGGCAGGAAAGCGGTTGATTTCCTTAGTCCCAAGGAAGGCAAGGCATTTCGGGGAGGGGGAAGGGAATGGCCCCAGAAACGACGATCAAAAAGGTTCGGGACAAGAACGAGCACGGCTGGTACAACGTCGAGGTCAATTTTCTTGACCACCCGGACTGGGAAGGCGAGCCTGTCGCCACCAAAAAGCGGGACATCGCCGCGGCGGCACGCGAGCTGCAAGGCGAGCCGGTCGAGCTGGATTTCACGCACCGCAAGAACGGCGAGTACAACAACTACTTCCTGAACGGCGTCCTGCCGCTGAAGAAGAGCGAGCCGCAGTTCGAGCCCGCTGAGCGCAGCTCCTCCACGCGCGAGTACGGCTACAAGACGCAGCCGGGGGACGCCTGGCGGATGTGCCTGAACAACGGCGGCGAGCTGGCGGTACGAGTGATGCCGCAGGCGGACTTCAAGGAGCAGGTGCGCTACGCGTACGACTGGGCGAAGTTCTTCTTCTTCCTGCGGGTGCCGGACAGCATGTTCACGCCGTTCGGCGACGTGATGCCGCAGCACCCGGGCCAGACGCCGCCGCCGTCGCAGTTCCAGTCGCCCGCCATGGTGGGCTCGCAGTCCGGCTTCGGGGATCCGGGGCCTGACATGTCGGGACCGCAGCCGTGGGATGACCCGAACCCGCCGTACTGAGATGGCCGGGGAGAAACGCACGACGACGATGCGGGTGCACGGGAACATCAAGCAGTTGACGGTGCCCGCCTGGATCACCCGCCAGATTTCGGATGAGACCGTGTTCGAGCCGGAGCTGACCGCGGAGGGGATTCTGTTCCGCGCGGTCGCGGAGCGGGTGGAGCAGCCGATCAAGAGCTGGCCGGGGAGAGGCGATGGAGCCCGTCCGAGGCGACGTCGCAAGACGACCGACGGCTGACCAGCTCGTCGCCTGGGTGCGACGTGAGGGGGGACGGGTGCATCGGCACCGCGCGGAGGTGGTGTTCGTGTTGACGAACAGCGAGAAGCTGAAGGACGAGCTGGAGAAGATCGGGGGTGGGCAGCTCATCCCGGTCGGCGACACGTATCCGGTCGGGGCCTACCGGCGCGCGCCTGGCGGCAAGCCGGAGTGGGACGTCCGCATCGACACGGTCCGGGTGGAGGGCGACAAGACCGTGTGGGAGGCGGCTGCGCCGTGAGCTTCGATTTTGTGCAGCTCCTGGAGCCGGAGCGGGTGCCGTTCAACCTGCCGATCCGACACCTGTCGGCGTCGTCGGCGGCGCTCCTGTTCAAGTGTCCGCGCCGCTGGCAGGAGGAGAAGATCCACCGCCGCAGGCCGCGGCCTTCGGAGCCGCTGATCACCGGCTCGGCCGTGCACGCGGTGCTGGAGCGGAACTTCAGCCAGAAGATCACGACGCACGAGGACTTGCCGGTGCTGGAGCTGCGCGAGTGGCTGATGGATGAGGGGTTCATCGAGCTGGTGCGCGAGGAGGAGGAGACCGCCGGGGCGGAGACGTTCTGGGATGAGGGCTCCGGGTTCGAGAACGCGCGCGAGCGGGCGAAGGTGATGTCGACCGCCTACCGGAACACGGTCGCGCCACGGATCCAGCCGATCGCGGTGGAGAAGTACGTGGAGGTCGACCTGGGGCTGCCGGTGCCGGTGATCGGCTACATCGACATCGAGACCGAGCCGTCGGTGATCGACGTGAAGACGGGGAAGCGCGCCTCCCGCATGGCGAAGGAGGAGTGGCGGTTCGGCGCGACCGTCTACCACGAGGACGCGCTCAAGCCGATCGAGTTTCACTCCACCACGGCGACGATGAAAACCGGTGCGGTGACGGTGCTGACGCCGCTGGAGGAGGAGGGGCTGCTGGTGAGCCCCAACGAGCACGAGCGCCGCGAGCTGATCCGCTCGTTTCAGGCGATCATCGAGATGGCGTGCGGGTTCATGGATCGCTACGGCCCGGATGAGCCGTGGCCGACCTGGGGCCGCTACCACATGTTCGCCTGCGACAAGTGCGGCTTCAAGACGGACTGTCCGGCCTGGCGGGGGCGCGAGCATGAGTGACGAGGACGTGTTCGAGGCGCTCGCCGCCGAGGCGCACGCACGGACGACCGACCCGTGGACGTCGCACGCGGCGGCACGGAGCGTCGAGGATGTCCGCGAGTCGCAGCGTCACGTCCTGGAGTGCTTCGTCGCGCACGGGCCGATGCACCATCAGCGGCTGATCGAGGTCTACAACGCGGACCGCGTCGAGCGCCGCTGGAAGTACCAGACGGATCAGTCGCTGCGCTCCCGGTGCGCGGAGCTGGTCGACCAGGGGCTCGTCCAGAAGACGGATGACGTGGTGATCCTCCCGTCGAAGCGGAAGAGCATCGTCTGGGAGGCGGCGTGACCCAGCCCGCGGTCGACACCTGGGTGGAGCTGCGCGCGGTGAAGGGCCCCGAGTACAAGGTCTCCGGCTGGTGCTCGAACCCGGGCTGCAACCGCACCTCGGATAGCGCGCATCACATCGTGCGGCGCTCCCAGGTGAAGACGACCGACTGGGTGGAGATCCACGGGCGCGTGTACGCGAACAAGACCGGGCTCTGCTGGCGCTGTCACGACGAGATCAATACGGGGCGGAAGGCTATCCGGCTGATCGAAGGCGAGTTCATCTGGTGTGAGGTGATCTCGCTGGGTAACGGCAAGGTCGACTTCCAGAAAGTCTGGCCGCTCGCCCCGCAGCCTCCGACTCCCGAGTCGCTCGCTGAGCGAGCTTCCGGGCACGACACCGAGGAGTCGGAGACCTGCCCTACGTGCGGGCAGGCGAAGCGACGGCGGCGGGCTCCGGGGGGGCCGGGGCCCGCCCGTCGCCGGAAGACGTGGACGGTGAAGGTGCCTGCGGATGCGGAGGAGGACGGCGCGGAGGTGCTCGACACGCTCGTGGACGATCTCGCGCCGCTCCTGAACGTGGAGCCCGACCAGGGCGGACGCTACTACGTGCTGGTCCCGGCGCTCTACTACGCGCAGCAGGATCGGAAGCGGTTCCTGGACGCGATCGTGGGCCGCGGTGGGTGAGGCGCGTCGTCACCGGTTCCAGGCGGGCTCGACGACCGGCTACACGGGCGAGGGCGGCAGCCTGCACACGGTCGGGTACGTCTACGACTGCCTCGACAACTGGCGGATCGTGCGCACCTACCGGACGAAAGGCCCGATCGAGGTGCGCTTCCGCTTCTGCACCGTGCTGGTGGTGGCGAAGCCGGAGATCCGTGCGCGCCGTGAGGCGCGACGGCTCAACAAGGCCTGGCACGAGGAGATCGGGCTCCGGTGAACATCGACATCGAGATCGCCGGGACGCCGATCCCGCAGGGCTCGAAGACGCCGTGGGGCTCGGAGGCGAACAAGCACACGAAGCCGTGGCGGGAGACGGTGGCGCGCGCGGCGGCGGAGCGGATGAACGGCCGCGGGCTGTTCGACGGGCCCGTGGACGTCGAGATCACGTTCATCTTCGCGCGCCCCAAGCACCACTACGGGACCGGCCGCAATCAGGGCGTACTGAAGCCGAACGCGCCCAAGTACATGAGCGGGATGCCGGACCTGGACAAGCTGTGCCGCGCGATCGGCGACGCCCTGCAAGGGAGCATGGTCAGGAACGACTCGCAGGTCGTGCGCCTGAGCGCGGTGAAGATCTACGGGGAGCGCGGCTGCTGCTATCTGCGGATCCGGGAGCTGGTGTGACCGGCCCGCAGCGTCAGCGGATGAAGCTGCTCGTCAACGAGCGGAGGCGCGCCGAGTTCAGCGAGGAGCGGCTGCGCGCCTCGGAGACGCAGCTCTGGCACGAGTACCGGCACGACCTGATCAGCCTGAAATGGCAGCTCGGCCGGATGCGCAAGCAACGGGACATGTGGCGCTGCCGAGCGTTGCAATGGGCGAAGGAAGCGAGGGGGACATGAGCGAGGACGTCGAGGTGATCACCGACGTGAGCGAAGGCGGCGATCCGGGCGGGACGCGGAAGCTGCGCGTGTACGACGCGAAGGGCGACTTCGTGATCGACATCCCGTCGGAGGCGAAGGTGACGTTCGGGTACTTCAACCCAGCGTCGCCGCGCGAGATGCACGACCCCGGCTACGGGCCGCGGCCTGGGAACGTCGCGCGCCAGACGGCGCTGCGGATCTACGAGTCGAACTCGGAGAAGTCGAACCAGCTCGCCTGCTTCATCGGTGTGGGCGGGTTCCGCGACCTGCGGATCACGATCACACGGCTCACGCAGAAGGTCACGATCGAAACGAACTTCGAAGATGACGGGGTCGGCAACGAGGACTTCGAGCGCAAGGCGCGCCGCGCGCTCGTCCGCGCGAACGAGGACGAGGAGGTCTTCTGATGACGAAGATCGGTGACCAGGACGGGATCGTCGCGTACCACAACCGGATGCGCGACCTCGACCCGAAAGGTACGAAGCTCGTGAAGGGCGCGGACGGGAAATGGCCGTCGCTCGACACGCTGACGCTGCCGCTGAACCAGTGGGGCGCGATCGACAAGCACCAGCGCACCGACCAGATCCTGAAGAACGATCACGACGGGGTGACGCCGGACCCTCAGCCTGAGCCCCCGGACATCATCGTGCCGACCGCCGTCGAATGCGGCGTGTTCGTAGCCGGGGGCGCAGGCGGCAACATGTCGGACCCCGACTCGCCGCAGCCCGACACCGGGCGCGACTACCAGGGGAGGCCGTGGGGCCCGGAGCAGGCGTGCAACGCGTTCCGGAACTCCGGCTACAACGCCTGCCTCGTCCAGCTCTACCGGGACCTCGGCGGCGAGTACATGAACTACGGCCAGATGACCGGGATGAAAGTCGGGCTGTGGGACGCATGGCCGAGCGCGTCGAGAGCCGAACTCGCGCTCTCGTTCCACCCGGACATGTACGTCGCACAAGCGGAGACCGGGCAAGGGCAGGCGGCGATCGACGCGATCGAGGCTGCGTTCAACCTGCGCCCCGACCTGCCGCTCGGGATCGTCACCAACCTCGAACCGTCGAGGACGATGGCGGGCTTCGACGAGTTCATGACCATGCGCGGCGTCATCGCCATGCCCGAGTGCTACGCGAACGAAAACCCGGACTGGAACGCCGACCCGCGCGGCTTCGTCGACGCGCTCACCAACGAATGCATGAGCCGCGGCTACAAGACCGTCATCCCAGTGCTCGGCGTCTACTGGGGCTGGACCGTCGAACAGTACGAGATGGAGCCGGAAGAGATTTTTTATCCGTATTTGGCGGAGGACATGAACCACGCGGAGCTGTGCTGATGCGCGTCGGAGCCCTGCAGCGCATGCAATACGAGAACGCCCGCAAACTCGGCGACCAAGAACTCCTCGACATGCTCAGAACAACCGTCGACCGACCGAAAATGTCGGGGATCCGGATGCAGTGGGCGATCGTCCTCCGCACCGAGATCCAACGGCGAGGACTCCAGACCGAGTCATGACCAAGGTCGTGATCCACACCGAGGTCACGCTCGCCGACGGACGCCGGGAAATGCTCGTCGACTGCTCCCAGCACCCGTTGGAGCGAGTAGCCAGCGAAGCCCCATGGGCGGCACTCCGCTGGCCCCCGCTGATCCTCTGCCACCCCGACCTTTGGCATGACGGGAAATGGAAGGAAGGAGTCGCCTAGACGATAGCGCCTAGACGAAAAGCCGCGCGAAAGCCGGGGAGAACGAGTCCCGAGGATCGGGGGCCCCACGCCGTGGTGATGCCAAGCCCAGGTGGGGAGCCAACGCGACAACGCCGACAGCGGACGCCAGCGAGCGCACCGCGCGTGACGTCAAACGAGGCGAGCGGGGATCCGAAGGCGCAAGCAGTGGGACGGCTCGGCAAGAACCCGAACGCGCGCATCACAACCCAGCACGCTGCACTGCAGCTAGCTGACGCACTGCGCCCTACCACGCAAAGGGAGAAAGAAGCTCGCTCGAAATGCGACTTCAAAGACGAAACCGTAGAGCCAGACACATCTGGCTGGGGGAGGATCGAAGGATGGCAACAGCAGTACGCAGCAAGGCGAAGCAGGAGAAAGAGTCGCAGATCCTTGAGACCGCGGACCTGTTCGCGGAGCTTGAGACGCCGTACGCGATGCGCTTCTCGCTCGTCGGCGTGAAAACCTATTTCTTCAACAGGTTCGACGTGAGCACATTCGAGGCGAACGAATCCTCAGCGCCGGGTTCGAAGCGGCGCAAGGAGATCGACCCGGAGGTGCTCGTCTGGCGTGACTGCGACGGGAACCTCGCCTGCGAGGGCGTGCAAGTGAAGAACGCGCTCGTGGTCGCGGGCCGGTACATGCCTGACCCGTCGAAGTCGGGGCGCAAGTCGGCGATCCCGTTCATCAAGGAGGCGCTGAACGTGCAGGAGGAGCACTGCTCGTTCGGTGTCAAGAAGTGGGACGACATCGACGTGCGCGGAGCCCGGTACCGGAACGGCGCGCACGGCCCGAAGCGCCGCCCGGTGCTGTACGCGGGCTGGCACATCGACGCGACCATCGAGGTGCTCGTCCCCGAACTGTTGCGGCCCGGGGATGTGGCGATGCTGATGACCAAGGGCGGGCTCGTGCGAGGGCTCGGCGACAACCACACCTACGGTTTCGGCAGATTCACCGTTGTCGAAATCGGCGATCCGTTCGAGCTGAAGTGGCGATAGGTGGACGGGTGGTATGCGGGCCGGTAAGCCGGTAGGCGTGGCAGGTTGGTCGGCCGAAACGCTGGCTGGGCTGGGGGGGCGTCACGCTCCCCCAGCGAAGCGAGCTTTTCCGACGGGAGGTCGGGATGTTGGTGGGCCGGAGAGCAGGGCGGTAGGGCTGGATGGGAGGAAGAGAGGGGGGCCGGACGGGGGGGCTCATGGATGGACGGACGAAACGGGTGGCTCGATGGACTGGTTTGGGGGGAGGCAGGGGGGACGTGGGGAAGGTCGGGTGTTGGCTGGGCCGGGGCTTTCGAGCCCCGGCGCGGCGAGCAGTCTGGCGTGACGGCTGGCTGGTCGGGAGGGGCGCGCGTTGGCGTGGTAGGGAGGACGGGTGGGAGGAACGTTGGTCGGGCTCGTTGGCAAGGGGGCAGGCGGGGAGGCACGGAGGCGGGTAGGACTGGTTGGCGGGGCCGCTGGCTGGGCCGGGATCTACGGGTCCCGGCACGGTGAACGGCCGCAGTGGGAACGGTCGCTGGGACGGGGCGGACGTGAATGCCCGCCCCTCCCGGTTTCTTCTTCGAGTTGGATCGGGCGGTGGTCTGGAAGGGCGGGGGGTTGGGTCGCGGGGGAGACGGACGGGTGGCCGGAACGGGGGATGGCAGACACGATGACTGGAAGGAGCGGGGGTAGGCGGGAAGGGTGGGGAGAAGGACGGACGGTTTGGCGTGGTTCGGGAGCTGGCTGGCGGGGCCGGGGCTCTACGGGGCCCCGGCGACGCGAGCTGGGCGGGTGGCTGCCTGGATCCGCGGCAGGCTGGAAGGAAGGGCGGCAGGGCGGTCGGAGGGGCGGGACGCAGGGGGGCGGGATGGATCGGCGGACGGCTGGGCCGGAGGTAGGGCGAACGGTTGGCGGGGCCAGGGCTCGAAAGGGCCCTGGCGACGCGAGCTTTCGCAGGCAGGTTGGGTGGCTGTCCGGCCGGAGGGACGGCAGGCCGGGTCGACGGGGGGCAGGTAGGGAGGATGGTGGTGCTGGCTGGACGGAGCGGGAGGTGGGAAAGCTGGGCGGTAGGCGTGGGCGGCGAGCTGGCATGGGAGGTAGGCCGGTTGGCCGGTCTGGCAGGACGGGGGCAGGGTGGTACGAGGGAACCGCGGTAGGAGGGAAGGACGGACCGACGGACGGACGGGCCGGGGGCGCTGCGGTCGCCCCCGGCATCAACATGAACTTTCAACTTGAGGGTGAGAGATGAGCGAGAAGCCGACAGCGGCGGAGCTGCTGAAGAACCCGGAGGCGCTGATGACGCGCACGCATCTGCGCGAGCTGGGGCTGGAGCGAGGGGCGGTCGACAGCGTCTTCCGGAAGCTGCCGACCGTGCACCTGGAGGGGTACAGCCGCCCGATGATCCGGGTGCGCGACTACCTGAAGCTGATCGAGGACTCCACCTACGACGGCAGGACGAGATCCCTCAGATAGGTCACGCGGCCGTGCTACCCAGAGCGTAAGATGCGAACCTGCGACCAAGAGGGTCGCCCGGACGGGACTGTAACCAGCAGCCCCGCCCGGACTTTCCAGACACCTTCCAAGGAGGTGGCCGGACATGGGTAGCGCTTGGATCCAGAAGCGCAAGCGCAAGAAGGGGCACAGCTTCCGTGTGCTCTACCGGCTCGGCGGACGTGACTTCCCCGTCCTGTACGCGGCCTCGTTCAACACGGCCCGGGAGGCCTCGTACTTCATCTCCCGGCTGCGCGACGAGATCGCCAAAGGGATCGACCGGTTCGACCTCGCGCCGCTGATCGGCGCGACGAAGCAGAAGGAGATCCCGCTGCTCCCCGACGCGGCGACCGACTGGGGGGCGGCGAAGCACAACGTGATCGAGACGACCCGCGAGCAGCACCGGTCGGACCTCGCGCGCGTGTACAAGGTACGCCCCGAGTTCCGCAAGCTGCGCCTCGACCAGATCACCGTCGACAAGGCGGTCGACCTGCTCGCCGGGATGATCGAGGAGGAGTACGCGCCCGGGACGATCCGGAAGAGCTTCCTCGCCCTCTCGATGGTGCTGCAGCACTTCGACATGCCGGACGTGACGAAGGCGAAGCAGGTGATGCTCCCCGAGGACGGGCAGGGGGAGGGGCACCCGGTGCCGCTCGCCAAGGACGTCGAGCTGGTCGGGCTCAACATGACCGAGCACCACGCGATCCCGTACCTGGTGCTCGACCGTTGCGGCCCGCGCGTCTCCGTGCTCATGAAGGTGAAGCTCGGCGACCTGGACGAGCAGCTCAAGGCGATCCGCGTCCTCAAGGGCGCGCAGAAGAACAAGCGCTACATCTACCTGCGGCTCGGCGACACACTGTGGGACGCGCTGATCGCGTCGCTCCCCCCGAAGGCGGAGTGGGACATGGACGCACCGATCTTCCCGGACCTGACCGACGCGCGGATGCGGCGCGCGATCGCCCGGGCAGCCTCGGCGACCGGAGCGATGCATCACTCCCCGCACGGGCTTCGCCGTCGGCGCGGCTGCCTCGTCTACAAGGCGACCGGGTCGCTCGCCGAGGCGGCGGAGGCGCTCGGCGACACGAAGCGCGTCGCCGGGGAGCACTACATCTACGCGCTCACCGACTACAGCGAGGCGGACTATGCGAGGATCCTCGACCGGCTCCGCCCG
>Ga0126377_10001804_pt1 | contig 14290 bp, 13 predicted proteins | sample PanSoiMetPlot_22_FD_92647 | JGI IMG/M metagenome (GOLD analysis project Ga0126377, IMG submission 92647) | Tropical forest soil microbial communities from Panama - MetaG Plot_22 | ecosystem: Environmental > Terrestrial > Soil > Tropical forest > Bulk soil | place: Panama | collected 2016-02-17
CAGGGCCAGACCCTCCAGGTCGAGCTGGTCGGCGCCGACGACGACGAGAAGGTCGAGCTCACGCCCGTCCTGCTGGTCGACGGCGACACCGTCCTGGCCGGCCCCAAGGCGCTGGGCAAGGCCAAGGTCACCGCCAAGGTGCTGGGCGAGGCCAAGGGCCCCAAGGTCACCGGCTTCACCTACAAGAACAAGAGCAACAACCGACGCCGGTGGGGGCACCGCCAGCGGTACTCGACCATCGAGATCACCGGCATCAGCAAGGGCTGAGGAGGCCGACGACATGTCCAAGACCAAGGGCGCCGGCTCCACCAAGAACGGGCGCGACTCCCACGCCAAGCGGCTCGGCGTCAAGGTGTACGACGGCACGGCCGTCCACGCCGGCACGATCATCGTGCGCCAGCGCGGCACCCGCATCCACCCGGGCGAGAACGTCGGCCGGGGCGGCGACGACACGCTGTTCGCCAAGTCCGACGGGACGGTGAAGTTCGGCCAGCGGCGCGGTCGCAAGCTGGTGGACATCCTCCCCGCCGACTGAGTCGCGATACTCGGGGACTGTGGTCCAGTCCGCCCAGTTCGTCGACGAGTGCAACCTGCACGTGAAGGCCGGGGACGGCGGCGCCGGGTCCGTGGCGTTCCGCCGCGAGGCGCACGTGGCCAAGGGCGGCCCCGACGGGGGTGACGGCGGCGCGGGCGGCGACGTGTGGCTGGTGGCCGACCACAACGTGGCCTCGCTGCTGGCCTTCCGTGACCAGCCCTTCCGGCGGGGCGGCGACGGCACCCACGGGTCGGGCAAGCGGCGCCACGGCACCTCCGGCGCCGAGGCGCTGGTGCTGGTGCCCGAGGGCACGGTGGTGCGCGACCACGGCGACGGCACGGTGCTGGCCGACCTGGTCCGCTCGGGCGACCGCTACCTGGCCGCCGAGGCCGGCCGGGGCGGCCGCGGCAACGCCCGCTTCCTGTCCAACCGGCGCCGGGCGCCCGCCTTCGCCGAGCAGGGCGAGGAGGGCGAGGAGCGCTGGCTGCGCCTCGAGCTCAAGCTGCTGGCGGACGTGGCGCTGGTCGGGTTCCCCAACGTGGGCAAGTCCACGCTTATCAGCCGCATCTCGGCGGCCAAGCCCAAGGTGGCCGACTACCCCTTCACGACGCTGGAGCCCCACCTGGGCGTCGTGCGCACCGGCGAGGGGTTCGAGTACGTGGTGGCCGACGTGCCCGGGCTCATCGAGGGGGCCAGCGAGGGTCGGGGGCTGGGCCACCGCTTCCTGCGCCACATCGAGCGGGCCCGGGTGCTGTGCGTCCTGATCGACCTGTCGCCCGCCGCCCCGGCCCCGCCCGCCGACCAGCTGGCCGTCCTCACCGCCGAGCTGGCCGCCTACCGGCCCGACCTGCTCGAGCGGGAGCGCCTGGTGGTCGGCAGCCGGGCCGACCTCGTCGCCGACGAGGACGACCCTGCCGCCGGCGGGGCCGACCTCGACCTGCGCATCTCCGCCGTCACCGGCGACGGCGTCGCCACCCTGGTCGGCCGCCTGGCCGACGCCGTGCGGTCGGCCCGGGAGGCGCAGCCGCCCGCAACCCAGTTCGTGGTCCACCGCCCCGTCCGCGAGGGTTACGAGGTGCGACGGGAGGGCGCGGGCTGGGTGGTCGAGGGCCGGGAGGCGGTGCGGGCCGTGGCCCTGTCCGACCTCACCCGGGCCGACGCCCTGGCCGAGGCCCAGCGCCGGCTGCGCCGCCTCGGCGTCGACCGGGCGCTGGCCCGGGCCGGCGCCCAGCCCGGCGACCCCGTACGCATCGGCGGCCTGGTGTTCGACTACGCCGCCGACGAGGACGTGGCCCGATGATCGTCGTCGCCAAGGTGGGCACCTCGTCGATCACCAGCGCCAGCGGGGAGATCGACGCCGACGCCATCGCCAAGTTCTGCGCCGGGGTGGTGGCGCTGCGGCGCCTCGGTCACCGGGTCGTCATGGTCACCAGCGGCGCCATCGCCGCCGGCCTGCCCGCCCTCGGGCTCTCGGCCAGCCGGCCCCGGGACGCCGTCACGCTCCAGGCCGCCTCGGCGGTGGGGCAGAGCCGGCTCATGCGGGTCTACGACGCCGCCCTGGCCGACGGGGGCCTCATCGGCGGCCAGGTGCTGCTGGCGCCGCTCGACTTCATGGTCCGCCAGCAGTACCTCCACGCCCGCTCGACGCTGACCCGGCTGCTGGAGCTGGGCGTCGTGCCGGTGGTCAACGAGAACGACGCCATCGCCGACGACGAGATCCGCTTCGGCGACAACGACCGCATGGCCGCCCTGGTGGCCCACCTGATCGGCGCCGACCTGCTGGTTCTGCTGACCGACCAGCCGGGCCTGCTCACCGGCGACCCTCGCTTCGACGCCGAGGCCAGCCTCATCGAGGAGATCGTCGAGGTCGACCACACGCTGGAGTCGCTGGCCGGCGGCGTCGGCAGCGACCGGGGGAGCGGGGGCATGGCCTCCAAGCTGGCGGCGGCCAAGATCGCCGCCTGGTCGGGCGTGCGCGCGGTGATCGCCCAGGCCGGCCGGGACGACGTGCTGGTCGAGGCCGTGGCCGGGACGCCGGGCGTCGGCACCGTGGTCGTGCCCCGGGGCCGGCGGCTGCCGGCCCGCAAGCTGTGGATCGCCTTCGCCGTCGGCTCGTCGGGCACGATCATCGTCGACGAGGGGGCCAAGCGGGCGCTGCTCGACCGGGGCGTGTCGCTGCTGCCCGCCGGGGTCACCGGGGTCAAGGGCGGGTTCGAGGCCGACGCCGCCGTCGAGATCGCCGGGCCCGACGGCGCGGTGTTCGCCAAGGGGCTGTGCCGGCTCGACGCCGCCGGGCTGCGGGAGGTGATCGGCCTGCGCACCAGCGAGCTGCCCGACGGCCTGCCCCACGAGGTCGTCCACCGGGACGACCTGGTCGTCCTGCCGTGACCGACGTGCGCGACCGCGGCGACCCGGCGGCGACCGGGTCCCCGCCGCCGGCGGCGCGGTCGCGGGCGGCCCTGGCCATCTTCGCGGCGGCGGTCGTCGTCGGCGGGCTGGTGCGGGTGTGGCAGATCCGGGGTCGGGACGACCTGGTGTGGGCCGACAGCAAGGACTTCCTGGCCAGCGCCCGGGCGCCGTGGGCCAGCCTGGCGCTGTGGGCCGGGCCCCGCACGGCGGCGGTGCCGGCCGTGCTCAAGGTGGTGGGCCAGGACGACTACGTGACCGTGCAGGCGGCGGTGGCGGTGCTGTGCTGGGCGGCGCTGGCCGCGGCGGTGGGCGCGGCGGTGGGGGGCCGCTGGGCCCGGTGGCTGGCGGCGGGGGCCGTCGTCGCCTTCTCGGTCACGGCCCCGGTGGTGATGTGGGAGCGGTCGGTGCTGTCCGAGTCGCTGGCCATCTCGCTGACCGCCCTGGTGGTGGCGACCGTCGTCCAGCTGTGCCGGGGCGTGACCGCCTGGCGGGTGGCGGCGCTGCTGGCGGCCACGGCCGCCTGGCTGACCACCCGCGACTCCCACGCGGTCGTGGCGGCCGTGGCCGGCGCGGCGGTGGCGGCCGGCCTGGCCGTCGACGAGCTGTGGTGGCGGCGTACTCGGCTCCGGCCCCCGGCCGGCGATGCGGGGACGCCTCCCGCGGCCGAGCGGCCGCGCCGCGGCACCCGGCGTGCGCTCACCGGGCTGGCGCTGGGGGCGCTGGTGCTGGCGTTCGTCTCCGCCTGGGGGGCCGACCACGGGCACCGCCAGACCTACCCGATGCGCAACGTGTTCGAGGTGCGGGTGCTGCCCTACCCGGACCGGGTGCGGTGGTTCGCCGCCCACGGCATGCCCCAGGCCGACGTCTTCGCGGGGCCCGACGCCCGGGCGCCGTACCGGGAGCCGGGCCAGGCCGCGGTGGTCCCCGTCGGCGACGACGACCCCGAGCTCGGGCGGTGGCTCGACTGGGTCGGCGGCGACGGCGCCCGCCGGGCCTACCTGCGGTTCGCGGCCACCCACCCGCTGTACCTGCTGGCCGAGCCGCTGCGCACGCCCGAGCGGGCGTTCAACAACGCCCACGGCGACCGCGGCTTCTACACGCCGGGCGACCAGCGCGACGTGCCGCTGCTGGGGTCGTTCGTGCTGCCCACCTGGGTCGTGCTGCTGCTGGCCGCGGTCGTGGCCGGCTGGGCGCTGGGGGCTCGCCGGTGGTCGCCGGTGCTGGCCGCCGGGGCCGTCGTGGCGGGCCTGTCCGTTCCCCACGGGCTGGCCGCCTGGCACAGCGACGGGATGGAGACCGCCCGGCACCTGGTCGTCCCGGCCCTCCAGCTCCACCTGGGCGTGCTGCTCATGGTGATCGGCGCGGTGGCCGCGGCCCGCGCCCGGGCCGTCCCGGAGCCGCTACCGTCCGGTCATGGCTGACGAGACCCCGCTGTCGATCCACCACCCCCAGGGCCACCCCTACGGCGGCGTGGTGGTCGTCCAGGAGGCGTTCGGGGTCACCGGCCACATCGAGGACGTGTGCCAGCGGCTGGCCGACATCGGCTGGCTGGCGGTGGCGCCGCACCTGTTCCACCGGACCGGCGACCCCGTGCTGCCCTACGACGACTTCTCCCAGATCAGGCCCCATGCGGCCGCGCTGACCCCGGCGGGCATCCTCGACGACGTCGACGTCGCCCTCGACTACATCGCGGCCGCCGGCTACCCGGCCGAGGGCGCCGGCATCGTCGGGTTCTGCATGGGCGGCACGGTGGCCCTCATGGCCGCGGTCGAGCGCCCGCTCGGGGCGGCGGTGTCGTTCTACGGCGGGGGCGTCGACGAGGGCCGCTTCGGCTTCCCCTCCCTGGTCGAGGCCGCGCCCCGGCTGCGGGCGCCGTGGCTCGGGCTCTACGGCGACCAGGACCAGGGGATCCCCGTCGAGCAGATCGAGCGGCTGGCGGCGGCCGCGGCGGAGGCCGAGGTGCCGACCGAGGTCATCCGGTACGCCGACGCGGGCCACGGGTTCAACCGGGACGGGTCGCCGTCCTACCACCAGGACTCGTCGATCGACGCCTGGAAGCGGACGCTGGACTGGTTCGCCGACTACCTCACCAGCGGGGCGACCGAGGCGCCCGAGCTGTAGTCAGAGGTCGGGGAGGCCCATGTCGAGGTTGGGCTGGTCGAGGCCGCCGTCGGCCTCGACGACCTTGCCGGTGACGTAGGCGCTGGCGTCGGACGCCAGGAACAGCACGGTGGCGGCGATGTCCTCGGGGTCGCCGATGCGGCGCAGGGGCGTGGCCTGCTCCATGGCGGTGCGCAGGGCGTCGTCCGTGAGGACGATGTCGAGGGCGGAGGTGGCGACCGACCCGACGCCGATGGCGTTGACCCGGATGCGGGGGGCGAGGTCCCGGGCGGCCAGGCGGGTGTAGTGGGCCAGGGCGGCCTTGGCGGTGCCGTAGGCCGCGTAGCCCCGGCCGCTGACCCGGCCCATCACCGAGGAGATGTTGACCACGGCGCCGTGGCCGCCCTCGAGCAGCAGCGGCACGGCCGCCCGGGTCAGGGTGTGGGTGGTGGTGACGTTGAAGTGGAACGCCTCCTCCAGGGCGCGGGCCGACGTCCTGGCGAACTCGCGGGGCATGGCGCCGCCCACGTTGTTGACCACGATGTCGAGCCGCCCGAAGGCGTCGCCCGCGGCGGCGGCCAGCCCGGCGACGGCGTCGAGGTCGTTCAGGTCGGCGGGCACCACCAGCGCCCGCCGCCCGGCCGCCTCCACCTGCTTGGCCACGTCGCGCAGCTGCGACTCGGTGCGGGCGGACAGCACGACGTCGGCCCCGGCCTCGGCCAGGGCGAGGGCGGACGCGGCGCCGATGCCCCGGCCCGCGCCGGTCACGACGGCCACCCGGTCGGTCACATGGAACCGGTCGAGGATCATGCGGGGACTCTAGGAAACCGACCCGCTTGACGCATAAGTCTATCTAGATAGAGAATCAGGGCATGACCAGAGCGCGGCGCCCCTCGCCGCAGACGATCGCCGTCCTCGACGCCCTGGCCGCCAAGGCCTCGGACTGGAGCCACGGCTACGACCTGTGCCGGATGCTCGGCCTGAAGGCCGGCACCGTCTACCCGATCCTGATGCGGCTCGCCGACCGCGGCCTGGTGGAGACGGCCTGGGAGGAGGACCCGCCGCCGGGCCGCCCGCCCCGCCACCTCTACCGGCTGTCGGCCGCGGGGGCCGAGCACGTGCGCGGGCTGCCCCGCCCCGAGGCGGCGGCGTCCCGCCGGGCCGGGCGGTCCGGCGTCGCCGGGCGCCTGGCGATCGGCCGGGAGCTCCCGGGGGCGGGGACATGAGCGCCGGCCGGGCCGGGTGGCGGACGGCCGCGGTGGCGGTCGGGGCCGCGCTCGCGGTCCTCGGGGCCTGGGCGCTGGTGGTGCGGGCCGGGCTCGCCGCCGACGACGAGCCGGGGATCCCCCCGACGGAGGTGCTCGTCGGGGCGCTGTTCTTCGGCTGGCCCCACGCGCTCGCCGCCGCCACCGCCGTCGTCGCCGCCGCCCGGACCGCCGTCGGGGCCGACGGTCCCGCCCGCCTGCTCGCGCTGGCCACCGGCGGACGGCGGGACGAGTGGGGGACGGCCATGCGGGCCGAGCTGGCCAGCATCACCGTCTCCCGGCGCGAGCGGCGCCGGTTCGCCGCCGCCTGCGTCCCGACGGCCCTGCGGCGGGGCGCCGGACGGTCGCCGTGGATCACCGCCACGCTGTGCGGGGTGCTCTTCGCGGCCCTGACCCTCGCCACGTCGCGGGCCTCGCTCGACGGCGGGCGGGCGGGCAGCCTCTGGGCGGTCATCTACGGTCCGCCCCAGCTCACGCTGCTCGCTGTCGGCTTCGTGGCGGCGTGGACCGGGCGCTCGATGCGCGCCGGCCTCCGGCATGCGGGGGCCGCGCTGGTGGGCATCCTCGTCGGCGTGCTCGTCGCCGCCGTCCCCGAGGGCGCGCACTGGGCGCGCGAGGCCGGCGTGTTCATGCTCGACGGCGACGCCCCGTCCACCCCCATCACCGCCGCCGCGGGCGCCCGGGATGCGTTCACGGCCACGCTGACCTGGGGCCTGGTGCACTGGCTGCCCTGGCCGGTGCTGGGCGCCGCCGCGGGCGCCCGGCTCCGGCGCCGGTCCGCGCCGGTCGCGGCCCCCGCCGGCTGAGCCGCCCTCACCCGGGGGCGTGCCGGCGGATCCAGGCGTGCATGGCGATGCCCGAGGCGACCCCGGCGTTGATGCTGCGGGTCGAGCCGAACATCGCGATCGAGCACACCGTGGCGCACGCCTCGCGGGCGGCGGGGGAAAGGCCGGGGCCCTCCTGGCCGAACAGCAGCACGCAGGCCCGGGGCAGGGCCACGGTCTCCAGTGGGACCGAACCCGGCAGGTTGTCGACCCCCACCAGCGGCAGGCCCTCGCCCGCCGCCCACCCGGCCAGGTCGTCGACGGTGTCGTGGTGCACGACGTGCTGGTAGCGGTCGGTCACCATGGCGCCCCGGCGGTTCCAGCGGCGGCGGCCGACGATGTGGACCGCGGCCGCCGCGAAGGCGTTGGCGTTGCGCACGACGGTGCCGATGTTCAGGTCGTGACGCCAGTTCTCCACCGCCACGTGGAACGGGAACCGGCGGGCGTCGAGGTCGGCCACGATCGCCTCCACCCGCCAGTAGCGGTAGCGGTCGACGACGTTGCGCCGGTCACCCTGCGCCAGCAGGTCCGGATCGAGGCGCGGGTCGTCGGGCCAGGGCCCGGGGTAGGGCCCGACGCCGACCTCGTCGGGCTGCTCGCTCAGGACGCCCCGGGCGCCGGGGCGTCGCCGCCGGCGGGAGCGCCCTCGGCCGCGGCGCTCTGGCCCTCGCCCGGCAGGGCGTCGGTGGCGGTGTCGCCGGCCGCCAGCCCCAGCTGGGCCCGGATCTGGGACAGCCGGGCCTGGGCCTCGCTGTTCATCGACGCCTGCTCGACCTCGAGCATCCGGCTCTCGACCGACGCCTCGTTGAGCTCGGCCATGCCCTTGGCCTTGGCGTAGCGGGCCTCGATCTTGTCGCGCACCTCGTTGAGCGTGGGCACGTCCTGGCCCACGGTCTCGGACAGCGACGACATCGCCTTGTTCATCTGCTCCTGCATCTTCGCCTGGTCGAGCTGCGACAGCAGCTTCTGGCGCTCGGCGAGCTTCTGCTGGAGGGCGGCGGAGTTCTGCTGCACGGCCGACTTGGCCTGGTTGGCGGCCTCGGTCGACTGGAGGTGCATCGACTTGAGGTCCTCGACCTCGTGCTCGAGGGCGATCAGCCGGTTGGCGAAGCTCTCGGCCGTGGTCGTGTACTGCGCGGCCTTGGTGGCGTCGCCGGAGCGCGACGCCTCGTCGGCCATGAGCACGGCCTGGCGGGCGTTGCCGTTGACCTTCTCGAGCTCGCCCATGGCCCGGTTGAGCCGGATCTCGGTCTGCTTCTGGTGGGCGATGACGTTGGCGGCCTGCTCCTTGAGCCGGCGCTGCTGGTCCTGGGCCTCGGTGATGGCCTGCTCGAGCTGGATCTTGGGGTCGGCGCGCTCGTTGAAGTCGGACGACATCTTGGCCGTCAGGTACTTCCACCACCGACGCAGCACCTTGATCATGCCCTGCACCCTACGCCGGGACGCGCCGTACGTGGTGAGCGGCACGTATCCACGCCGGACGGGTCCGCTCTTAAGGGATGCCGACCCAGGCGGGCACACAGGGGGTTCGGATGGCGACCATCGAGTACTGGATCCAGATCGAGAACCGGCGGTGGGATGCCAGCCCCGCCAACCTCGACCGGATGACCGGTCACAGCATGCTCGACGCGGTCGGCTACACGCCGACCACCGAGACGCTGAGCACCATGGTCCCGGGCTCGTCGCCGCGGAACGTGAAGATGTTCAACCCGATCCGGGTGGCCGGCGCGGCGGTCGACGCCCTGATCCTGCGGCGCTACAAGCCACCCCAGCAGCCCGACGGCAGCGACGCCTGGTCGGTCCCCGACGACCGCAAGCTCAACCCCTGGGACCTCAACGAGCGGGACCCCGGCGAGAACGGCACCCGGGGCACGATCCCCGGGCCGACGCTGGAGATGTCGGTGGGCGACTCGATGGTCGTGCACTTCCGCAACGGCGACGCCCGCACGGACTGGGACGTCCACGCCCGCACCCACAGCCTCCACCCCCACGGGGTGGTGTTCGAGGCCACGTCGGACGGCGCCTTCCCCCTGTCGCCGCCCGATCCGGCGCAACCGGTCAACCCCGGTCCCGCCCACGACGAGACCGCCCTGTGGTCGGGCATCGGGGTGACCGGGCAATTCAAGCAGGGCGACCGGGTGCCGCCGGGCGGCACGTTCACCTACCGCTGGAACACGTTCGGCTGGCCGACGACCGCCGGCGTGTGGCTCTACCACGACCACTCGGTCAACGACATGGACAACGTCGAGCTGGGCGCCATCGGGATGATCGCGGTCCACAACCCGAGCGACTCCCAGGACGTGGACATCCGGCTCCCCACCCCGACCGATCCCACCGCCCCCGACCCGGCGCTGCTGCCGGGCGGCTCGCCCAACGGCTCGCCGCTCGTGCGCCAGCCGATCATCTTCCCCGGGCCCCGCATCGACATCACCCCGGCGGCCCTCGGGGCCCTCGGCGCCGGGACCGGCGGTGGGACGGCACCCGAGGCGCCGGCGCCCGGCGGCCGAGAGCGGGCCGAGCCCGCCGAGCCCGCCGAGGGGATGGCGGGGATGCCCGGCATGCCCGGGATGCCCGGCGCACCCGGCGCCGGGCCCGACCGGCCCGCCGGCCCCGGCGTGCCCGACCGGCCCGAGACGCCGGTGGACGACGCGGCCACGATCACGCCCGAGCCCCTCGACCAGGCCCGGGCGGTCCGCCTCGGCGACCAGGTCGTGGAGCTCGACCCCTCGCTCCAGACGATCGACCGGTTCACCCTGGTCAAGTACCGGATCCCGCCGTCCCGGCTGCAGATCATGCAGCTGTACCACACCCTCACCGGCGTGGGCTTCTGCATCAACGGGCGGAACTTCCTCGGCAACACGCCGACGATCGTGGCCGGCACCGCCACCAAGATGCGCTTCGGGCTGGTGGGCATGGGCAGCATGTTCCACACCTTCCACCTGCACGGGCACCGCTGGATCCTGCCCGGGCCCCACGGCACCACCCCGACCACCCAGCAGTTCTCGCCCATGGACACGCCGGTGTCCCAGTTCGAGGACACCCGCACGTTCGGCCCGGCCAACTCGTTCGTGTTCACGATCGACGGCCAGTCGGGCAGCTTCATGCGGGCGGGCAGCCCGGGGCCCGACAGCGCCCTCGGCGAGTGGCACATGCACTGCCACGTGCTCGACCACATGATGTCGGGGATGATGGGCTCGCTGCTCATCGTCAAGGGCGGGGAGCTGTTCGTGGCCCTGCCCAAGGGCATCCCGCCCGGCGGGACGACCGTCCCGCCGCCCCCGGGCAGCCACACCGTCCACCTGACGGCGTCGGCCCAGTTCAGCCCGGTCAACCTGGTGATCAACGCCGGCGACACCGTCGAGTGGGACTGGGACAACGCCGACTTCCACACGGTCAGCTCGACCGTCCCGGCTGCGGTCTTCGACTCGGGCGTCCAGAGCGGCGGACCGCCGTTCCCGACGTTCTCCCACACGTTCAACGCGCCGGGCACCTTCAACTACCAGTGCAACGTCCACGGCCCGTCGATGCACGGCACGATCACGGTGATGTGAGGTCCGACATGGAATCGATGCCCCAGAACCCCAACGACCCGACCTCGCCCGGCGCCGGCTACCGGCTCGTCGGGCGGTTCCTCGAGGCGTGCGACTGCAACGCCATCTGCCCCTGCTGGGTGGACGAGGTTCCCGACGACGACGAGTGCACCGGCCTGTTCGTGTGGGACATCACCGCCGGCGAGGCGCTCGGCCACGACGTGGCCGGCCTGCGGGTGGCCAGCGTGTCGTTCCACCAGGGCCGGCGGCGGGGCTCCCGCCAGAACGTCGTCCTGCTGGTGGACGAGCGGGCCGCCGACCACCAGCGGGACGCCCTGGTCGACGTGTTCACCGGGCGCAGCGGCGGGCCGCTCGCGGGGCTGGCCGAGATGCTCGGCGCCCTGGTGGCCCAGCGCAGCGCCAAGATCGACCTGACCTGGGACGGCGAGTCGGCCACCGTCGACATCGAGGGGGCGGTGGCCACGGCCAGCACGCCCAAGCTCGGCCCCTCGGGGCGGGCCACCACGCTGGTCGACCCCCCGGTCGCCGACGTGTTCGGCACCCCGGCCGTGGTCGGCGTGTCCGACCGCTTCCGGGTCGAGCTGCCCGAGCTGGAGGCGTCGATCGACGTGACCGGGCGCAGCGCCAACGTCGGCTGGTTCTCGTACACGGGCTGACCGGTGCCCGCGCCCTCCGCCACCGCTGCCCCGACCGCCGCCCGGGGTGAGCGGTGGGCGGCGGCCGCCACGGTCGGCGCCGCCGCAGGGGCGTGGCTGGCGCTGGCCGCGGCGGCCCACAGCCCGTTGCGGGACCACCTGCGCCACCACGCGCCGTCGGCCTCGGCGGCGGGCACGGCCCAGGCCGCCTTCGCCCTGGCCTGGCTGGCCATGGTGGCGGCGATGATGCTCCCGCCGTCGCTGCGCTTCGTGCGCACGCTGACCCGGCTGGTGGCCGGGCGGGCCCGGGGCCCGGCCCTGGTCGGCGCCGGGGTGGCCGGCTTCGCCCTGGTCTGGATGCTGGTGGGCGAGCTGTTCCAGCTGGGCGACATGGGCATCCACGCCGCGGTCGACCACACGCCGTGGCTGGCGGCCCGGCCGTACCTGGTGACGGCGGCGTCGCTGGCCCTGGCCGGCGCCTACCAGCTCACCCCGGTGAAGTCCCGCTGCCTGCGGGCCTGCCGGCAGCCGGCGGGCTTCGTGGCCCGGGGCTGGCACGGCCGGGCGCCGGTGGCCGAGCTGGTGCGGATCGGCAGCGCCTACGGCTGGTCGTGCGTGGGGTGCTGCTGGGCGCTGATGCTGGTGATGTTCGCGGCCGGGATGACCAGCCTGGCGCTGATGGCGGCGCTGGCGGCGCTGATGGTCGCCGAGCGGGCCCTGCCCCGGGCCGGCGTGGCGGTGGCCGGGGTCGGCGTGATCTTCCTGGCGGCGGCGGTCCTGGTGGCGACGGGGCTCCTGCCCGGGTTCACGCCGGCCTGACGGACTAGCGGACGCCCGACCGGGCCCGGTTGACGGCGGCCTGGAGGCGGACCACGGTCGCCTCGGCCTCGGGCACGTGGAGCCGGTAGGTCACCGCCAGGTAGGCGGCGGCCGCCGGGCCGGTGACCAGCGCGGCGGCGATCAGGGCCGGCAGGCCGCTGAAGGCCAGGGCGGCGCCGTAGGCGACGGCGGCGGTGACGGCGCAGCCGATGGCGATCTGGTTGAGCCAGCGGCCGGCCAGGTGGGTGCGGCCGATGCGCCAGGCCAGCGACCGGCTGAGCAGGCGGTACTCGATCCAGTCCGACATGGTGGCGCCGATGGCCAGGCCCACGATGCCCAGGTGGGGGACGTTGAACGGGTTGGCCCGGATCACTTCGGGCAGCGGTCCGAACGTGAAGATGTGATCCCACCCCTGGATGCCGGTCGAGGTCACGAACAGCCGGTCGAGGGGGAACATCAGGAACACGCCGAACACCGCGGCCAGCACCACGCCGACGACGCCCAGGCGGGCGGGGGTGCGGGCGTCGTCCAGGGCGTAGAGGCCGTTCTGGAGCAGGCGGGAGGCGGTGATCGGCAGCAGGCCCATCGACAGGAAGGCGAGCGCCAGCCACACGGCCACGGTGTCGGCCTCGCTGAAGCTGCCGTGCTCCAGCACGGCCCGCACGATGACGTCGCCGACGACGATGAACAGGGTGGCGGTGGGGGCCACGTACCAGGCGATGCGGGCCATGCTGTCCTCGAGCCGCAGCCGGAACCGGCGCCGGGTCTCGGGGTCGTGCACCTCGACCTGGGACAGGTCGGGTAGCTCGGCGGCGGCCACGCTCACGCCGAACAGGCTGACCGGCAGCAGGTAGAGCACCATCGTGTAGGTCAGCGACGAGACGGCGCCGGTGACCAGGTAGCTGGCCAGCCACAGGTCGACCCAGCCCATGATCTGGATGCAGCCCCGGCCGAGCAGCACCGGCACGAACCGGGACAGGACGCTGCGCACCGCCTCGCTGCCGGTGTCGAGGCTGAGGCGGAGGCTGCCCAGGAGGCGGTGGACCGGGCCGATCTGGATGGCGAACTGGAGGATGCCGCCGACCAGCACGCCCCACGCCAGGGCGACGGCCAGGGAGGACTTGTCCTCGAGCGTGCTGTAGCCGCCGACGACGAGCACGCCCACCAGCAGGAAGGCGATCTGGGCGACGTTCCAGATCACCGGGGCCACGTAGGACAGGAAGAACTTGCGGTGGCTGTTGAGGACGCCCAGGCACCAGGCCGACAGGACCAGGAAGCCCATGCCCGGGAACATGATCCGGGTGAGCTGGACGGTGAGGTCGAAGGTGCGGCCGCTGTAGCCGGGGACCAGCAGCCGGGTGAGCGGCTCGGTGAACACGACGCCGAGCAGGCTGATGGCGCCGGTGAGGGCGATGAGCAGGCCGGCGATGGCCCCGGCCAGGCGGCCGGCCTCCTCGTGGCGGCCCTCGCCCCGCAGGCGGGCGTAGACGGGGATGAACGAGGCGGACAGGACGCCCTCGCCCAGCAGGTTCTGCATGAGGTTGGGGATGCGGAGGGCCGCCTTGAAGGCGTCGGCCGCCGGCCCGACGCCGAGGAAGGCGCCGATCACGACCTCGCGGATGAGCCCGGCGCACCGGGAGAGCAGGATCCCGGCCGCCACCAGGAACGAGCCCCGGGTGCTGGGCGGCGGCACGCCGGGCGCTGCGGGCCCCGGCGGCGGTCCCGCGGGGGGCACCACGGGGACCTCGCCGGTGAGCGAGTCGCCCTCGCCCCCGAGCGGCGGCCCGACGGGCGGAGGCCAGGCGGTCCCGGCCGGGGCCGCCCCCATCGGTACCCCGGCGGACGGGCCCCAGGGCGGCTCGCGGTAGGCCGGCCCCCCGGGCGCGCCGGGCTGCCCGTAGGCCGGGCCCCGGGGGCCGGGCCGGGCGTCCGGCTGGCCGTACGGCGGCCCGTCGGGTGCGTAGCCCGCGGGGTCGGCGTAGGGCGGTGCGTCGGGTGCGTAGCCCGCGGGGTCGGTGTAGGGCGGCCCGTCGGGTGCGTAGCCCGCGGGGGCGTCGGGTGCGTAGCCCGCGGGGTCGGTGTCGGGCGGTGCGTCGGGGTTGGCGGGTTGGCCGTAGGGCGGTGCGTCCGGGGTGGCGGCGTAGGCCTGCGG
>Ga0126377_10001805_pt1 | contig 14286 bp, 13 predicted proteins | sample PanSoiMetPlot_22_FD_92647 | JGI IMG/M metagenome (GOLD analysis project Ga0126377, IMG submission 92647) | Tropical forest soil microbial communities from Panama - MetaG Plot_22 | ecosystem: Environmental > Terrestrial > Soil > Tropical forest > Bulk soil | place: Panama | collected 2016-02-17
CTATCGCGCAGAACCTCGGCGTGCTCGACGCGCTGGGCCGCGCGCGCGCGACGGTGTCGCTGCCGCCGGAGCTGTGGCCCGCGGCGGGGCTCGTCGTGCACCACGCCGCCGTCGTCTTCGACGGCAGCCAGCCGCATCCGTTCCTGGCCGCGCCGCGGTTCGTGACGGAGGCCGTCGCCGTGCGCGTCGGGGCGCTGCCGTCGGTCGTGTTCAGCGACGCGTTCGAGGCCGCGGCCATGGACTGGGAGGAGTCGCCGCCGGCCAGCGCGTGGCACGTGTCCTCCGACGGCGAGTGCGGCGCGGCAGGGCAGATGCTCGCGTTCAGCCAACCCGAGAACGGCTGCGACTACGCGATCGGCAACGGGTATGGCGGCACGGCGCTCTCGCCGTGGTTCGTGCTCACCGGCGAGTGGCCCTACCGGCTCGACCTCGACATGATCCGCGACGTCACGGGCTCCGACACCACGACGATCCGCATCCTCGAGCAGAGTGGGGCCGTCAAGCCGCAGGTCATCGACGCCGCGCTGCCGGTCACGCCGCCGGGCGTGCCCGTACACGTCAGCTTCGAGATCCCCAACAGCAGCAAGCTCGTCGGCCGCACCGTGCGCATCGAGCTGGCCGTGCAGGTCAAGCCGCTCAGCGCTGGCGGCACGGGCTGGATGGTGGACAACGTGGCCGTGCGGAACGACGGCGCGAAACCGTAGAGCGTGTGCGCGGGCGCTGGCCCGGCGACTCGGCCCTGAAGCGTTTGACCGCCGCCCTCTCCGTCTGGTGGGATGTCGCCGCCCGCGGAGCGGAGGGTGCTCATGACCACCACCGAGCTGCCTGTCGAGGGGCCGGCCGACGGCGTGCGGCCCGGCCTGCTCGCGCGCATCGCGCCGGGCCTGTCGCTGCTCGCGCACTACAAGGGCGAATGGCTGCGCGGCGACCTGGTCGCGGGCGTGCTGCTCGCGGCGTACCTGATGCCGGCGGGCATCGCCGACGCCTCGCTCGCGAGCCTGCCGCCGCAGGCGGGCCTCTACGCGTGCCTGTTCTCGGGGCTCGTGTTCTGGCTGTTCTGCAGCTCGCGGCACACGGCGGTCACCACCACGTCGGCCATCTCGCTGCTCGTGGGCGCGTCGCTGGGGGAGATGGCGGGCGGGGACGCCTCGCGCTTCGCGGCCATGGCGATCTGGACCGCGATCCTCGCCGGCGCGCTGTCGCTGCTCACGTGGATCGTGCGCGCGGGGGTGGTGATCAACTTCGTGTCGGAGACGGTGCTGCTGGGCTTCAAGGCCGGCATCGCGCTCGTGCTGATCAGCACGCAGCTCCCCAAGCTGCTGGGCTTCAGCGGGGCGCACGGCGGCACGTTCGGCCACCGGGTGGCGGAGATCGTGCGGCACCTGGGCGACACGAACCAGACCTCGCTGCTGCTCGGCGGGGCCGCGCTGGCGGTCCTGCTGCTCGGGAAGGTCTTCCTGAAGAAGATCCCCATGGCGCTGGTCGTGGTCGTGGCCGGCATCGTGCTCGGCTCGGTGATGGACCTCGCGGCGCACGGCGTGAAGACGCTGGGCGCGGTGCCGCAGGGATTGCCGTCGCTGTCGGTGCCGCGGATCACGAACGCGGAGTTCAACCAGCTGCTGCCGCTCGCGCTGGCGTGCTTCCTGCTGGGCGCGGTGGAGACCGCGGCCATCGGGCGCATGTTCGCGCTCAAGCACGGCTACCGCTACGAGCCCAACCAGGAGTTCCTCGCGCTGGCCGGCGCCAACCTCGCGGCGGGCTTCGGCCAGGGCTTCCCGGTGAGCGGCGGCATGTCGCAGTCGCTGGTCAACGAGTCGGGCGGCGCGCGCACGCCGCTGTCCGGGCTCGTCGGCGCGCTGCTGATGCTGGCCGTGGTGCTCTTCATGTCGGGCCTGCTCAGCGCGCTGCCGCAGCCGGTGCTGGCGGCCATCGTGATCTCGGCCGTGACGGGGCTGGTCAAGGTCGCGGCCCTGAAGCGGGTGTGGCGCTTCAGCCGTCTCGAGTTCACCGTCGCGATGGTGGCGCTGGTGGGCGTGCTCGAGTCCGGCATCCTGCGCGGCGTGCTGATCGGCGCCATACTCTCCATCTTCCTGCTGCTGCGGCGCGCGTCCAAGCCGCACACGGCGGAGCTCGGGCGCGTGCCGGGCACGGACTACTTCGCGGACCGCGTGCGCCACCCGGAGAACGAGCGCGAGCCGGGCGTCTTCGTCTTCCGCACCGAGAGCGCGCTGCTCTACTTCAACAGCGACTACGTGCGCGACGAGTTCATGAAGTCGCTGGCGGGAGCCGGGCCGGGGGTGCGCCTCGCGGTCCTGCACCTCGGCACCGTGGCCCTCGCGGACATGGCGGGCGCGGAGCTGCTGGTCGAGCTGCACCATTCCCTGAAGGCGCGCGGCATCGACTTCCGCCTCGCGGAGGCGCACGGCCGGCTGCGCGAGCGCCTGCGCCGCATCGGCTACGACAAGGAGTGCGGCACCGTCGAGGCCAACCAGACCGTGACCGACGTGGTGTCGCAGTGGAAGCGCGAGCAGCGGCCGGCATGAGGACCCCGCTCGCCTTCGTCCGCGCGCACCTCGATCCCGTCGAGCGCCTCGACGAGGTCGTCTTCGGCCTGATCATGGCCATCGGCTTCACGGGCGCGTTCCGGTTCGGCATCGAGCAGTTCAGCAGCCGCAGCCTGGCCCTGAGCATCTTCGGCTGCAACCTCGCGTGGGCCATCGTCGACGCCTCGATGTTCGTCATGGGCCGGCTCCACGACCGCGGCCGCCGCGCGCGCCTCCACCGCAGGATCCTCAAGGCGCCGACCGAGGACGAGGCCTTGAACTGCATCGCGCAGGAGCTCGACGGCCGGCTCGTGCCGCTGACCACCGAGGGTGAGCGGCGGCAGCTCTACCGGCGCATGCTCTCGCAGCTCAAGCGGGGCGGCGCCGAACGCGGGCGCCTGCAGCGCGAGGACTACCTCGGCGGCGTCGCGGTCGCGGTGTCGATCATCGTCACCACGGCGCCGGTCGTGGCGCCGTTCCTGTTCATCGAGGACACGAGCCTCGCGGTGCACGTGGCCAACGCGGTGGCCGTCGCCCTGCTCTTCTGGCTGGGCTCCATCTGGGGCCACGCAGTGGGCGCGAACCCATGGGGCGTCGGCTTCGGGCTGACGCTGTTCGCGATGGTGATGGTGGGGATCACGTTGCTGCTGGGGGGCTGAGCGCGCCGCCCCGGTCGAACACCAGGATCTCCTCCAGCGGCTTGCGCCGCAGCGCCGCCTCCGGCACCACGCAATCCTCCGCCGCGTAGCCGACGGGGATCAGCACGAAGGCCCGCTCGTGCGCCGGGCGGCCGAGTACCTTCGCGAGGAAGCCCATCGGCGAGGGCGTGTGCGTCACCGTCGCGAGGCCCGCGTGGTGCGCGGCCGCGAGCAGCAGGCCGACCGCGATGCCGACGGACTCCGCTGGGTAGTAGACCGCCGAGCCGTCGTCGCCCTTGGTCAGCTTGAAGACCACGAGGAGCCAGGGCGCGATCTCGAGGTACTCCTTGTTCGCGTCGGTGCCCAGCGGCTGCAGGTCGGCGAGCCAGCGCGCGCCGGCGCGGCTGGCGTAGAACTCCTGCTCCTCGCGCTCGGCGGCCTGTCGTATCTGGCGCTTCAGCGCAGGATCCTGCACCGCGACGAAGCGCCAGGGCTGCTTGTTCGCGCCGGACGGCGCGCTGCCCGCGGTGCGGACGAGCCACTCGATGGTCTCGCGCGAGACGGGCCGGTCGCTGAACATGCGCACGGTCCGGCGCCGGCGCATGACCTCGTGGAAGCGGCGCGCGGCCTGCTCGGCGGGCGCGTCGGGCACGAAGCGGTCGGAGTAGGGCACGAAGCGTGGCGAGCTCATGGCGGCGCAGCGTACGACTTTCGCCATCCCCTTCGCCGTCCCGCGCCGCGCGGCGGAAACGCCGCGGCCTGCGTGGTAAACCGGTGGGCGGCCGCGGATCGGGCCGGATCCGCGGAGCGGTTCGCCCTTCGAGGAGGTTCTCCATGCGCCCGTCATCGCTGCTCGTCGTCCCGGTCGCCGCCGTCGCCGTGGTCGCGCTCGCGTTCTCGGATCCCGTGCCCGCGCCCGCGCCGGAGCCGCCGACCACCGGCCTGGTCACGATGTACCTGCGCGACCCCATCTCCAGCAGCGTGGACTTCTCGCGCGGCGTCGCCGGGCGCACCTTCGAGAACCACATGCTCAAGAACTTCCAGAGCGACCTCGACGCGGGCGTCTCTCCCGGCGAGTTCTACGCCGGCCTCGACGGGGACCGCGTGGCCGCGATCGTGGACCTGGGCACGCCGCAGGACCTGCAGCAGAAGTACGGCTACACCGAGACGCGCGCCATCGGGCAGGGCTTCGCCTCGATCCGCATGCACGAGGGCGAGCTGGTCATCCTCAAGGACTACGAGGCGCAGACCACGCAGCAGCTCTCGGACGTGGACCCGCTGTTCGAGGCGCTGGCCGGCAAGGCCCACCTGCCGATCGAGGACGACCACCTCTACATCATGCGCGTGCGGGACAAGGATCCCGCGGGCTTCGACCTGATGGTGAAGTTCATCGTCGTCGGCTACGAGCCGAACGTGAGCGTCACGCTGCGCTGGCAGCGCATCGACCTGAAGGACGCGAAGGACGCGACGGACGCGAAGTGACGCGCGGGCGCCGCGCCCTCAGCGCGGCCGCGGGGCCTCCGGGCGCAGCAGCTCGGCCACGCACGCCAGGTGGTGGTCGTCGTGCTCCGCGATGAACGCGAGCAGGTCGATCAGCTTCATGTCGCGCTGCAGCCGCGGGTGGCGCGCCGTGCGCGCGAAGTCCGCCGGCTGAAGGCGCTCGAGCCGCCGCACGAAGGCCGTGCGGCGCGCGCGCACGTCCGCGAGCACGTCCTCGGTGGTGCGCGCGTTGTGGTCCGCCTCGTGCGTGGCCGCGTTGCCCATGTCGGCGGGCGAGAGCACCGGCGCACGCGCGAGGTACTCGTCGAGCCGCCGCTCGCCGAGCGCCTCGAGGTCCGCGAGATGACCGGCGTGCTCCTGCGCGGACCACTTGCCGGACGGCTTGTGGCGCACCGCGTCGGCGGGCGCGCCGCGCAGCAGCTCCTCGAGCCGCGCCGGCACGCCGCGCAGGCGCACGACGAGCAGCGGGTGCAGCGCCGGGTCGAGGTCGAACGCGAACGCGCGGCTCAGCCACGCCGGCACGGAGGGGTGGGCGGGCACGGACGGTTGGGCCGGCACGCTCTTGTCGGCCGCGCCCACGGGATCAGCCGCCGGGGGCCGGCGCGTGGAGGCGCGCGAGCCGGCCGATCGCCTGCAGGCTGCGCTCGACGTCGTCCTCCGTGGTGGCCCACGAGGAGACGCTGACGCGCACGGCGGCGCGGCCGTGCCAGAGGGTGCCGCTGCAGAAGCAGGTGCCGTCGGCCTGGATCGCGGCCAGGACGGCGCGCGTCGCGTGGTCGTCGCCGAACGCCGCGACGACCTGGTTGCAGACGACGTCGTTGAGCACCTCGTGGCCCATCGCGCGCAGGCCGTCGGCGAAGCGCTGCGCGTGGCGGCAGCAGCGCTCGACGAGGTCCGCGACGCCCGAGCGCCCCAGCGCCAGCAGCACGGCCCAGACGTCGACGCCGCGCGCGCGGCGCGAGGACTCGGGCGTGGAGCGGCCCGGGTCGCGCGTGGTCTCGGCCGGCAGGTAGCTCGCGTCGATCGCCAGCGCGGCCTGCAGCGCGGGGCGGCCGGAGCCGCGCACGAGCACCAGGCCGTTGTCGTAGGGGACGTTGAGCCACTTGTGCAGGTCGGCCGCGCAGGAGTCGGCGAGCTCGAGGCCCGCGGCGAGCTGCGCGCGCGCCGGCGCCGCGCGCACCCACAGCCCGAAGGCGCCGTCGACGTGCACCCACGCGCGCGCCGTGCGCGCCACCTCGATGATGGCGGTCAGCGGGTCGAAGGCGCCGCCGTCCACGTTGCCCGCCTGCGCGCAGACGATGGCCGGCGCCTTCAGGCGCGGGATCCGGCCGGGCGCCATGCGGCCCTGCGCGTCGGTCGGGACGAGCACGACGTGCTCGGTGCCGAGGCCGAGCAGCCGCAGCGCCTTGAAGAGCGTGGTGTGCGCCTGCTCGCTCGCGACCACCGTGATGGGCGGGGCGCCCTGCAGGCCGCGGCGCTCGACGTCCCAGCCCGCGTCGGCCAGCACGGCGTGCCGCGCGGCGGCGAGCGCGGCGAGGTGGCCCATCGTGGTGCCGGTCACGAAGCCGCCGCCCCAGTCCGCGGGCAGCGCGAGCACGTCCAGGACCCAGCGCAGCGCGACGCGCTCGAGAAAGGCCGCGGCGGGCGAGGTCTTCTCGAAGATCGCGTTCTGGTCCCACGCCGTCGCGAGCCAGCTCGCGGCGAGCGCCGCGGGGTGCGAGCCGCCGATCACGTACCCGAAGTAGCGACCGCCCGCGCTCGCTACCGTCGCGGGCGAGGCGATCTCGTCGAGCCGCGCGAGCACGGCCGCCGGATCCGTGGGCTCGTCGGGCAGGTCGAAGTCCAGCTCCGCGAGGCGCTGCAGCGCCTCCGGCGGCGGGAAGACGGGACGCGAGGAGAGCGCCTGCAGGTACGCGAGGCTGCGCTGCGCGGCGTCGAGGATCAGGGCGGCGTGGGGCAGGGAGCTCGTCATCGTCCGCGGGCGCGTGAAGCCGTCCTCCGGTTGCGCGGCCCGAGAATAGGGCCCCGGCCGCTCCACGGGAAGGGCCGCGGTCGCGATGCCACGGACGGAGGAAACGTGCATCCGGGGCGGCTGCGCGCATCCCGCCCGTTCGCCGCGCGGTTTGGAGCACTGCCCGAACCCGGAACCCCTTCGAGGCCGTCCCGTGAAGGAACGCAAGTGGCCGCACACGACCTATGCGGCCTGGCTGCTGGCCATCTACGCCCTGATGTTCGTCGCCCTGGCCGTCAAGCCGCGCGACCGCGCCACGTGGGTGCTCGAGATCGCGCCGGCGGTGATCGCCGTGTCGCTGCTGATCATCACGCGCAACTCGTTCCCGCTCTCGCGCGTGTCCTACTCGCTGCTGTTCCTGTTCCTGTGCCTGCACACGCTGGGCGCGCACTTCACCTATTCCGCCGTGCCCTACGACGAGTGGTCGCAGACGCTGCTGGGCCAGCGCATCAACGCGCTCTTCGGCTGGCACCGCAACCACTTCGACCGGCTGGTGCACTTCTGCTACGGGCTGCTGGTGGCCTACCCGGTGCGCGAGGTCTTCCTGCGCATCGCCGGGGTGCGCGGCTTCTGGGGCTACTTCCTGCCGCTGGACCTGACCATGTCCACCTCCATGATCTACGAGCTCATCGAATGGGGGCTGGCGGTGGTGGTGGGCAGCGACGCCGGCAACGCCTACCTGGGCAGCCAGGGCGACCCGTGGGACGCGCAGAAGGACATGGCGCTCGCGAGCCTGGGCGCGCTGATCGCGATGCTGGTCACGGCCGCGATCAACTGGAAGTGGAAGCGCGACTTCGCGATCGAGCTGGCCGAGAGCCTGCGCGTCAAGCGCCGCCGTCCGCTGGGCGAGGACGCGCTGGTCAAGCCCGGCGCCCGCGCCGCGGACGCGGCCAAGGCCTGACCCGCGCGCCGCGGGACGGTCACCGGAATGCGCGCAGCGCGCCGGCCCGCCGCCGGTTTCCAGCGGCCAAGTTCTTGCGCGCTTTCGACGGCGCCGAGCATGATGGCGCGCTCACCCCCTTGGAGAAGGTCCATGAAGTACGTCGACGGTTACGTCCTGCCCATCCCGAAGAAGAACATGAACGCCTACAAGCGCATGGCGTCCAAGGCCGCCAAGGTCTGGAAGGACCACGGCGCGCTCGACTACAAGGAGTGCGTCGGCGAAGACATGGACGTCAAGTTCGGAGTGCCCTTCACGCGCAACATGAAGGTCAAGAAGGGCGAGACCGTCGTGTTCTCGTTCGTGACCTTCAAGAGCCGGGCGCACCGCGACAAGGTGAACGCCAAGGTCATGAAGGACCCGCGCCTCAACGAGATGATGAAGCCCGGCGCGCCGATGCCCTTCGACGTCAAGCGCATGGTCTACGGCGGCTTCAAGGCCATCGTCGAGGGCTGAGCGTGCTCGGCCGCTTCCTCGAGGGCCGGGCCGAGTTCGCCTTCGCGCTGCTGCGCGTGGTCGCGGGGCTGATGTTCGCGTTCCACGGCGTGCAGAAGCTGTTCGGCGTCCTGGCCGAGGCCCCGTCGCCGCCGCCCGGCAGCCAGCTCTGGATCGGCGGCGTCATCGAGCTCACCTGCGGCGTCGCGATCGCGCTGGGCCTGCTGGTCCGCTGGGCCGCGTTCCTCGCCAGCGGCACCATGGCCGTGGCCTACGTGCAGTTCCACTGGAAGCTGCAGGGCGGCGAGAACCTGCTGCCGGGCATCAACAAGGGCGAGCTGGCGCTGCTCTACGCCGTGGTGTTCCTGTACATCGCGTGCCGCGGAGGCGGCCGGAGCACGGCCCCGCCGCCACGCTGAGCGGCAGACCGGTGTCCTGATCGGCGCGTCCGGGGCAGGCCCCGGACGCGCCGTGCACTGTGGCGCGCCGTCGGCGCGCTGTCGTTCGCGCGCGGACGCGGGCTTGCAGCGATGCCGGTATGGTGGCGCTCCCTCCCGCGGACCCACCGCACCCTCTCGCGCATCCGGAGTCCCGACCCGTGTCCATCGTCCCGGTCGTTCTCTGTCTCGGCTTGGCCTGCGCGGCGGCGCGCGGGCAGTTCGACATCGTTCACGCGTTCGCCGGCGGGAACAACGACGGTCAGGGCCCGGGGCAGAATTCCGGCGTGGCTGCGTCGGGCTCGACGCTCTACGGCATGACGCAGCTCGGCGGGACCGACAACGTCGGCGTGCTCTTCAAGGTCAACACGAACGGCAGCGGCTACCAGGTGCTGCGCAAGTTCGCCGGCAAGGCGCCCGGCCTCAACGACGACGGCTCGGTCACCGACGGCGCGCTGCCCCTGGGCACGCCCGTGATCTCGGGCACCACGCTCTACGGCATGACCAGCATGGGCGGCGCCGACGGCTTCGGCACGATCTTCAAGGTCGAGACCAACGGCACCGGCTTCGCGCTGCTGCACAGCTTCCTGATCTCGGGCAACGACGGCCACCTGCCCATCGGCTCGCTGCTGCTCGACGGCGACGTGCTCTACGGCCTCACGCCCAGCGGCGGCACCGTCTCCGCGATCGGCACGCTCTTCTCGATCCACACCGACGGCAGCAACTACCTCAAGCTGCACGACTTCGACGTCGCCAACGACGGCATCGTCACGCCGCAGGGCTCGCTCACGATCTCGGGCACCACGCTCTACGGCACCTGCCAGATGGGTGGGCCCATCGGCGGTGGCGGCGTGTTCAGGATCGAGACGAACGGCACCGGCTACCAGGTGGTGCACAACTTCGTCGGCAGCGGCACGGACGGCTACGGGCCCACCGGCCCGCTGGTCGTGGATGGCACGACCATCTACGGCACCACACAGAGCGGCGGCGCGGGCGGAGTCGGCTGCGTGTTCCGGATGGACACGTCCGGCGCCAACGCCCAGCTCCTGAAGAGCTTCACGATCAGCAGCTACTCGCCGTACGGCGGGCTCGTGCTCGACGGCACCACGCTCTACGGCATGAACCACTCGGGCGACCTCACCGGCGGCGCGGGCTGCGTGTTCAAGCTCGGCGTCGACGGCAGCGGCTACGAGAACATCCACCCGTTCAAGTTCCCGATCACGATGGCGGATGGGATGTGGCCGTGGGGGACGCCGATCCTGATCGGTGACACGCTCTACGGCACGACCCCGCTCGGCGGCAGCTCGGCCAACGGCGGCTGCGTCTTCTCGCTGAACAAGAATGGCGATGGCGGCGGCGGGGACCCGGGCCCCGGCAACGGCAAGCCCGGCACGCTGCGCTTCAGCGCGCCGGCCTTCACGGCCAAGGAGAGCACCGCCACGGCCACGATCGTCGTGACGCGCGTCGGCGGCGCGAGCGGCACGGTCAGCGTCGACTGCGACAGCACCAACGGCACGGCGCTCGTCGGCGAGGACTACGCGGAGGTGGACAAGACGCTCACCTTCCCGCAGGGCGTGAAGAAGCTGCTGTTCACCGTGGACGTCCTCAACGACGGCAGCGTGGAGCTGCCGGAGGACTTCACGCTCACGCTCGAGAATCCCACGGGCGGCGCGGCCATCGACCCGCTGCACGGCACCGCGCTGGCCACGATCCTCGACGACGACACCGCGCACGTGGCCAGCGCGCTCGACGCCGACGGCGACAAGCTCACGATCAAGCTGGGCGGCCCGGGCGAGATGGACGTCACGACCACGGACACCGCGGCCGTGGACGGCGTCGCGCTCCTCGGCGCCGGCGCCGGCGCGCTCGCCATCGAGCTCAACGGCACCACGAGCGCGTCGTCGCTCAACGTCAAGGTGGCCAAGGGCCCGCAGGGCGACGGCCTCGTCACCATCCACTCCATCGTCGGCGACGGCGACCTCAAGGTCCTCAACGCCAAGGGCGTGGACCTCGCGGGCGAGGGCCTGGTGCTGGGCGGCTCGCTGGGCACGGTCACGATCCACGACCTGCACGACGGCGCCACCCTCACCGCCGGCGGCGACCCGACCGACAAGACCACGATCAACGCGCACGTCCTGGACGACGACACGAGCGTCAGCCTCGGCAGCAGCCTGGCCAAGCTCACCGCCGCACGCGTGGGCGCCTGCAGCCTGAGTGCTCCCAGCGCCGGCACGCTCACGATCAAGGGCGACAAGAAGGCCGCCATCGACGGCGATTTCGCCGGCGCGCTGCAGCTCAGCGGCGACGGCGTGGCCGACGGCAAGCCCGTGCTCGGCAAGCTCACGGCCAAGGGCTCGCTCGCGTCGGCGTCCCTCCGCGTGGAGGGCTCGATCGACAACGTCACCGCGGACGCGATCGCCGACACGGTGATCTTCGCGGGCTACGTGCCCGGCGACGAGGCCGACCCGCTCGCGGGCGGCACGTTCGCGCCCGGCCTTGCGATCAAGGCCGTCACGGCCAAGGCCAAGTCGGGGGCGTTCGTCGCGAGCACGATCGCCGCCGCGAGCGTCGGCGCCGTCAAGCTCACGAGCGTGGACACCGACAACGGCGGCACGGCCTTCGGCGTCCTCGCCGACGAGTCCATCGGCTCGGTGAAGGTCACCACGCCCAAGTTCACGTGGAGTCCGCAGGGCGCCGCGGACCAGGGCGTGGGGGACTTCCACGTGAAGCACTGAGCGTTCAGTCGCGGGTCCAGCGCGAGGGATAGGCGGGCCAGCGGCGGCCGCTCTCCAGCGCGGCGCGCGACGCGGCGTCGAGGCCCGCCTCGTCGTCGCCCACGGCCGTGGGGCCGTCGAGGTGGCGCAGGCACGCGCCCGCACCGCGCAGCGCGTCGGTGAGCAGCGCGCCCTGGGACAGCGCGTCGAGCGCCGCCGCCAGTCGGGCCACGGACTGCAGCTCGGCGAAGCCCCAGCCGAGCCCGAAGGCCACGTCGGCGCGCGCGGCGGGCGGCAGCGCGGCGAGCACGCCGCGCACCGCGTCGAGGTCGACCTCGATGCCGCGGCCGACGAGCCGGCCGAGCTGGATGCCGAGGCCGCGCCGGTAGGCGTCGACCAGGCTCGGCGGCACGAGCGCGGCCACCGCGAAGGACTTGTCGAGCCGGTCGGCGACCTCGTGCGTCATGGTCGCGTCCTGCTCGAGGCACAGGCCCTCGACCAGCGCGGGCGCGAGCGGGTGGCCCTGCTTCTCCACGCGCAGCAGCAGGCCGCGCAGCAGCTCGCGCTCGCTGTCGCTGCCGCGCGCGAGGCCGCGCAGCGCCGAGCCGATGCCGCGCGCGAGCGCGAGCTGCACCGCGGGTGGCCGGCCGTCGAGGCGCGCGTGCAGGTCCACGAGGCCGCCGCCGGTCAGGGCCTTCTCGCCGCGCCGCTCGACGCGCGTCGTGGACGCGAAGTAGGCCACGCCCGTCCAGGCATCCAGTGCGTGCCGCGGCGGCAGCTCGCGCAGCCAGTGCGTGATGGCCGGCTCGTCGGGCAGCAGGCCGCCGGTGGCCGGGTCGCGCTCCGCGTAGGCCAGCAGGATCAGCGCGTAGTACGGGAAGTGGTGGCCCTCGTAGCGCAGGCCCGCGCCGCGCGTGCCCGGCCACGGCGCGGCGATCGGCAGCGTGTTCAGGCACGGCAGCAGCGCGGTCGCGGCCAGCAGCCCCGCCGCGGCGCGCGCCCGCCCGCCGCGCGCGGCGAGCCGGCTCACCGCCAGCCCCACGAGCATGGCCGCGAACGCGAAGTGCGTGACGAAGTAGCGGAACTGCCCGACCTCGAGCGGGTGGCCGTACTCGTCGAAGTCCCAGCGCCCGGTGCCGATGACGAGCAGGAACACCGGCAGGTACAGCACCAGCGGCGCCGCGCGCCAGCGCGACCAGTCGCGGCCGCGCGCGCGCAGCAGCGCCGCCGCCACCACGATCCACGACACGACGAAGGCCGCGAGGTAGAGGCGCTCCGCGAGCCGGCCCGTCAGCGGCCCGAAGTCCTCGAAGACGCCCGCGCGCGGCAGCAGGTCGCCGAGCATGGTCGAGAGGTTGTGCCCGAGGCGCTGCAGCACGTTGCCGCGGCCGGGGCGCAGGCTGTCGCCGGTGTAGTCCAGCGAGCGCCCGCCATTCGCGACGTTGGTCGCGATGAGCGGCAGCAGGCCGAGCGCGAGGCCGACGGCCGCGAGCGGCAGGTCCGCGAGCGCGCGGCGCCACCCGCGCAGCAGCACGTGCAGCGCCGCGAAGATCAGCACGGTCACCACGGCGCCGGGGTAGACCCACAGCGAGGCGCCGGCCGCCGCGCCGAGCGCCACCAGCCACGCGCGGCCTCGCCCATGCGGCCCCGCGCGGTGCACCGCCGCGAAGACCGTGTACAGCAGCAGCGCGAAGAACACGTGCTCGAAGTGGTTGCCCGACGCGATCAGCGAGTACTTCACCAGCGTCGGCGGGCCCAGCACGTAGAGCGCCGCCGCCACCGCGGCCGCGAGCCGCCCGAACTCGCGCTCCATCAACCGCCACATGAGCACCAGCGCGCCGAGCCCGAGCAGCATCGGCACCAGCTTGAGCACGAGGTAGCTGCTGCCGAAGGCCGCGTAGAGCGGCGCAGCCAGCAGCGCGACGAGCTGCTGCCCGCCCGCGTTGTCGTAGTGCTGCCAGAGCGGGGGCCCGGGCGCGCCGGTGGCCAGCACGCGCGCGAGGTTGCCCATGTTGTGCAGCTCGTAGGCCGGCAACGCCACGGCGTCGAAGGCCTGCCACAGGATCACGCCGCGGAAGACGAGGTAGGCGGCGCACGCGATCAGCAAGGGCAGCACGGAGCGGCCGCGCGGCGCGGCGCTCGTCTCCGTCCCGTTGCCGGCCGACGTGGTGGGCAAGGCCAGATCGTAGCCCGCGGGTCAGCGCGGGCGCGAGCCCGGCGCGTCCCTCAGCGACCGTGCAGCGCCGCGAGCGCCGCGCCCAGCCCCGCGGGCTCGAAGCCGAACGGCCCCGGCGCACTCAGGTACGCGATGCGCCCGTCGCGCCCGATCAGGAACAGTCGCTCGGGCCAGGCGCACCAGGCCTCGTCGGTGGCGTTGTCGAGGCCGTCGACCAGTGCGGGGAAGTTCACCTGCAGGTCGGCCACGCAGGTGCGCGCGAGCCCGCAGCGCTCGGAGTCGCTGCGCGGCGTGGGGTGCACGACGCCGTCGCGCTCGTTGCTCGCGAGGCTCCACGCGTCGCTCGCGTGCGCCTCGCGGATGTACACGAGGAAGAACTCCGTGCTGTCCCCGTACCGCGCGTAGAGGTCGTGGACGGCGGGCAACTCCCGCCGGAACGGCGGTCAGGTGTAGCTGCCGAAGACCAGCACGACCGGGCGCTTGCCGCGGAAGCTCGAGAGGCGCACGCGCGCGCTGCCGTCCAGCGTGGGCAGCTCGAAGTCCGGCGCGACGTCGCCCACCGCGAGCGGGCCGGCGCGCGTGCGGTTCCACAGCGTCTCGAACGGCATCACCATGTACAGCGGCCCGGGCACCGCGGCCATGAAGCTCCCGATCGCGTCGGGCCCGCGGCTCATTGCGTGGTAGGCCGCGGCCACGAAGACCAGCCACGCGACGGCCAGCACGGCCGCGCACCTCAGGAGCAGCTTCGCCAGCCGGCGGATCATGCGCGCCTCGTCCTCGGTCCGGCGGTGAGGCTACCCCGGAACGCCGGATGCCGCCACGCCGGCGCCAGCGCCGGCGCCGCGCCGGGCGGCCGCGTTCCTCAGCGCTTCCGCTGCGCGCGGCTCCAGTC
>Ga0126377_10001806_pt1 | contig 14277 bp, 16 predicted proteins | sample PanSoiMetPlot_22_FD_92647 | JGI IMG/M metagenome (GOLD analysis project Ga0126377, IMG submission 92647) | Tropical forest soil microbial communities from Panama - MetaG Plot_22 | ecosystem: Environmental > Terrestrial > Soil > Tropical forest > Bulk soil | place: Panama | collected 2016-02-17
ATGAACAACGATGGCGCGCAACGCGCGCCATCGTTGGCACAAGCTCAACCGAAAGGGGCGTTTTGGCTGCGATCGATCAGCCCACCTTGAGATAGGCATAGCCCTTGCCCTGAAGGGCAGCCGCCGTCGCGATGCCGGACGGAACGAACTTGATATAGGGGTCGGTGCGCGCTTTGGCCGTATCGATCTTGAGCGTCGAGAATGTGACCTTGCAGAGATAGACCTCGACGCCGTACTTGGCCAAAGCCGCCATCCGCTTGTTGAGCTCGGGATCGAGCTGCTCCTGGGACCAGGGCGTATCGGCCAGATCGGTCAGGAAGTACTTGATGCCGGCCGCATGGGTCACGATGACGAGCTTGAGGGCGAACGGATCGAAGTTGTACACCGCCAGGTGATTGTTAGCGTTGCGCAGCAGTTGCGAAAAGCGCGCCGGATCACCGAAATCGCAGTGATACAGGCAGGCGGCATCGGCTTCCTTCTTCAGGTCTTTCATATCGAGTTCGGGGGGCCCGGCCTTGGCCGCCACCGCGGCGCCAACCATCGCACCGCCTGCAACCAGGCCCCCTAGTACGTGACGTCGATCGATCTCGCTCATCTCGGTTCCTTGGTGATGCCAGGCGCTGGACTGCCAGCCCTTCGGATTAAAAACATTGTCGTGGGTTCAGCGACTGCCCAACCGCTGAAGTCTTGCTTCTGCCCCAGGCGCCCTGAGCTCCAGCGCCCGTTGGTACCAGCGCCGGGCCTCGGCCTCGTCGGGTTTCACGCCGTAGACTTTCAAACGGGCGAGCTCGCTCGGATCGTGGGTCTCGGCCATCCTGAGAGCCGCTATGGCGTGCCCGAGGTCGGCGGCACGACGGAAATACTGTCGTGCTGCGGCAACATCGCCTTGCGCGAGATAGCGCTCGCCCTGTCCGACCAGTCGTTCGGCCTGGGCAAGATCGTCCGAGGTGGATGTTTGGCGCTCGGGTGCCGTGGCGTTTCGCTCCGGACGTTCCGCCGCAGCGATCGCGGCGGCGCGAGGCGGTGGGGTGACCGTCGCAATCTCGGTCAACCTCTCCTGTACTTTCTCCGCTTGGATGGCGGCGGCGCGGACGGGAGGCTGGACACGAACCTGGGCATAGCGTTCCGTAAGCACGTTGCCGTCATTGTCGACCAGCGCGATGATTGCATCGAGATTGCCGGTAACGTCGGCCGGCACGCCGACCTTGAGGTCGTCGAGCGCCCACAGCGGCACCACGGAATATGCGGCGGGAGTTCCCGCGGCAACAGATTGACTGTCGGAGAACGTTACGGTGCTCGGCAGTGCCTTGATGCGAAGATGCGCACCGGGCGGGATACACTCGGGCGGGCCTTCGACGCGTATCTGAACTTTTGATATCGCCGCCGGCTCGACCTCCAGCATCGGTGCAACAACCAGCTGCGGCTTGACGCAGGACTTCGCCGGGATCGCCTCGTTGGAGGCGGAGATCGAAACCGGAGCGGGCAGGGCAGCCGTCACGGTATTGGCCTCTGCGCCTTGCGCCTTATCTGCGCCTTGCACCCTATCTGCGCCTTGCGCCTTATCTGCGCCTTGCGCCTTATCCGTGCCTTGCGCCTTATCCGTGCCTTGCGCCTTATCTGCGCCTTTCACCTTATCTGCGCCTTGCGCCTTGTCCGCATCCTGCACCTTCTCGGCGTCCGGCACCTTGTCTGCCTGGGTCGCGGTCAGTTCAGTCGCGGGAGGCGTTTCGACGCGCAGCTCGGTAACCCGTTGGGTCAGCGCTGTACCGTCGTTGTCGACCAGCGTGATGATCATGACCGTGCGCCCGGTCACGGTGGGCGGCATCCCGACCTTGAGGTTGTCGAGCGCCCACAGCGGCACCACCCGGGATCCTGCTGCGGGTCCGACCGCGATGGATTGACTGTCGGACAACGTTGCAGCGGCGGGGAGGCCGTTGATGCGCAGATGTGCACCGAGCGGGATACAGTCCGGCCGGCCATCGACGCGTATCTGCACTTTCGAATTTCCAGCGAGCTCGACCGGCAGCACCGGAGGCACGACAAGCTTGGGCGCGGCGCACGGCTGCGGCGGGTCGACCGCTTTCGTTTCGCCGGCTGCATCAACCTTCGCAGGAGTGATCAATGCTGCAATCGACAAGCAGATCGCAGCATAAAGTCGAGCTCGACGCGGGTGCGATGTCCATCGGTAGCGATGGCAATCAGGCGCCGCATCAAGTCCTTTTGTACGCTGAACCAATCTGGACATGACGCAACCTATCAACGGATCTACTGCTTGGTTTGCGACTTGCGCTGCTCGAGAATGTCACGAAGCAGCCGTTCTTGGGCGGCCGCGTCACCGGGCAGGATGCGCTCCAGGTGCTCGGTCAATCCGGTCCTGATGTCCGGTGCCGTGCGAGCGGTGACGAGCGCGTTGAGTTTGTTTTGCATCGGCGCATAGCGCTGCCAGCCCGGGACTGTCGCCGCGAGATTCAGTTCGCGCCATTTCGGATGATAACCGGCTTCGGTCTGCAGTTTCGCAAAGCGCTCGAACAGATAATCGACGAACCGCGCCACCCTCTTTTGGCGGTCGTGATCCTGCGGCCAATTGAACACCGCCAGAACCGAGGGGACGGCGATGGTCTGAATCTTCTGGCCCTCAGGGATGAGCCCGGGATAGTCGGAGGGCTCGAGCTGAGCGGGCAGGTAATACTCTTCGAGCTTGGGGGTGAGTGGCACGGACAGGAATTTGAACCCTTCCGCCCACTTGCGCTTCACGAAAGCATCGAGCGGCTTGGAAGAGACGAACACGACTGCAGCATACTTGTCGCTGGTGGCCATTTCGCCAATGGCGACCGGGTGCGGGATGAAGCGCGCATCCACCTTGATGCCGAGCCGATCGAAGATGATCGGGCCGGAATAAGCGGCCGCGGTACCCTTGGTGTTGAAATTGACCGGCTTGCCGGCGAGGTCCTCGAGCTTCTTGATCTCGGGTCTCACGAACACGTGCAGCTCTGTTGGAAAGAGCGGCATGATGTAGTTGACGCGGCGTTCGAGGCCAGCGATGCGTACATCGTTCTTGAAATGATCGAGTATGTCGCCATACACGATGGCCGCGTCGACGCCGCGCAAGTACAAAAGATCGTAGATGTTGTCGAAGATGCCGCGCGTGACGATGGGCACCACACGCAGGTTATCGCCATCGTCGACGACGCGGGCGAGCTCGGTGGCAAAGCGTAGCGGAGCACCTTCGAGCTGACCGGCGGCAAGGCCCAGGGTCCAGGCATTGAGCCTTTGCTTCATGGCGGCGCCGTCGTCGCGACGCGGCGGCCGCGATGGCTCAGGAGCGGATCTTGTGGTCGTCGCGACGTGAGGTTTTGCTTGTGTCGGTGGGGTCTGAGCCGATGCTTCGGTGCCAATGAGCATTGGCGCAAGGAGCAGGCCGCCGACTGCGAAAATGAGCGCGCGCATGGAACACTTCCCCTTAAAATTTCACTCCGAGTGCATTCCTTTCCCGGCCTGCACGGCTGGTCTGAACGTATAGACGCTGTTTCTCGCCCAACACCGTGGTCAAGCACATAAGCGTCACTTGTAGTTCATATGGCATAATTGTGGAGCCAATGTGACGCCGAGCTTAATTGTGGATGTAATGTGTCACAATTACTTAATTTTACCATCACGTTACGTCACGCTGCTCGCAAATGTGGTGTTTTGATGGTCTGTATCCTTCCGCGCGTATTAAATCTACCATCACGCAACGTCATGCTGCTCGCAAATGTGGTGTTCTGGTGCTGTGTATCCTTCCGCGCGTGTCAGCTGGTGAGCAAGACGGCGATGCGTCGAACCGCGTTTGATCAGCTTTTGCCGTCGCCCCGGTCGCGGAAGGCGCGCTCGGCCGCTTCGGTCGCACCGCCGGCCATGGTGGTGCGATCGAGTGACAGGCGCTGGATGCCACCGCCCAGTATCTTCGCCTTCTTGGACGAGATCGTGCGCGAATTGACGCCCATCCAGCTGATCTCCGACGACAGTCGGCCGTACTCGATCTTGGGACAGCGATTCATCACGACCTTGAGCCCGTTCGCCTCGGCGATCGCTGCCGCCTCGTCGTTGCGGATGCCGAGCTGCATCCAGATGACACGCGGTCGCGGTTGCATCTTGAGCGCTTCCTCGACAATCGGCACGGCGTATTGCGAGGCGCGAAAGATATCGACCATGTCGACCGGTTCGGGAATATCGAGAAGGCGGGCGAAGACCTTGCGACCGAGCAAATCGTGGCCGGCTTGGCGTGGATTGACCGGGATCATGTTGTAGCCGCGTTCGAGCAGGTACTTGAACGCGAAATAGCTCGGCCGGTTGTCCTTCTCGGACGCGCCGACCATGACAATGGTCTTCACCGTGTTGAGGATGCCGCGGATATAGCTGTCATCGTAGGTGTCGTGAGGCATGGGTCCAACATAAGGACCCTGCATCGTCGGCGAAAGGGCCGCGCGGGCGGACCGCCGCCGCGTTACCGCACGCCATCGCGGTCACCGCCGCCTTGTGCGCGTTCGAGGCCGGCGCGCAGTCGCGCGTTTTCGGCCTCGAGAGCGGCGATGCGCTCGCGCAGCACGGCTGTGGCTTCGGCAATCTCCGCTTCGCTGAAGCGCGCGGTGATGTGCTGCGAGCAATTGACGTCCCATGCATCGACCGCGAACAGGATCGCACGTTCCGGTCGGGCGCGATAACCCTGATCGAACAGACGCGCGACGAGGCCGGCATCGTTCTCAACCACGCGGGCGCTGCCCCACACCTTGATCCGTTGGCGCGTCGCCGGATTGAGCAGGAAGAGAAAGGCCCGATCGTTGTGGGCCAGATTGGCGAGCGTGATGAATTGGCGGTTACCGCGATAATCGGCGAAGCCCAGCGTCTTGTCGTCGATCACCTTGATGAAACCCTTCGGCCCGCCGCGATGTTGAATATAAGGCGCGCCGGCTTCCGATACGGTGGCGAGAAACGCCGTGTCAATCTCGCCAATGAAGGCGGCAAGCTCGAGCGTCACGCGATCAGGAAACCCGGCGTCGACACGCTTGTCGTATGCGCCGGCGGATCCACGCTCTGCCTGAGCGCGGCGTGCGGCCGGCGTGAACACGAGTTGGCTGTTGGCAGTCATGAATGGCCTCGCTCCATCATCAAGCGACGAATGGATGTAATGGTCATTGGGGGATTTCTCCGACCGATCGTCCGACCCCCAGTCACCAAAAACTAGCCATTTCAACCTGAATGATAATAAGATTATTGGGCAAGAGATTATTCCGCTATATGGAATAATATGGATCGCGCCGATGGTATGACAGTGTTCGTCGCAGTGGCGGAGCACGGCAGCTTCGCCGACGCGGCGCGGCGGCTGGGCCGCTCACCGGCCGCCGTGACGCGCGCCGTTGCCGAGCTCGAAGCGCGGCTCGGCGTGCGATTGCTTAATCGGACGACCCGCGCCGTCAGCTTGACAGAGGTTGGGCAACGTTTCCTGAGCGGCGCCACGCGGGTCCTCGCCGACCTCGACGAAATCGAACGGGCAGCGGCGGGGCAGGGGCTGGCGCCGCGCGGCGAACTTGCTGTCACCGCGCCGATCGTGTTCGGCCGGCTCCATGTGTTGCCGATCGTTGCGGAATTCCTTGCGCACTATCCCGACGTGAGCGTGAGGCTCAAGCTGCTCGATCGGCCGGTCGATATGGTCGAGGAAGCTCTCGACGTTGCGATCCGCATCGGAGCCCTCGCCGACAGTTCGGCGATTGCGACACGTGTCGGTGCGGTTCCTGAAATCGTCGTCGCCGCCCCGTCCTATGTCGCGCGTCGTGGCGCACCGCAAATGCCGCTCGATCTCGGCGGACACGACATTGTCGCGTTCGCCGCCATCTCGGGGATCGAACGCTGGGCATTCGGCCAGAGCCGCGAGGTCGTCGTGCCCGTCAAGCCGCGACTGATCGTGACGACGGCGGAGGCCGCGGTCGATGCGGCCAGCGCCGGTGTGGGCATCACACGGGTTCTCGGTTACCAGGCCGCGGACGCGATTGCCGCGGGTTCGCTGTTGCGGCTGTTGCAGGCTCATGAAGGCGATGATCTGCCAATTCACGCGCTCTATCCGGGCGGGCGGCATCCACCGCCCAAGCTGCGGGCGTTTCTCGACTTCGCGATTCCAAGACTGCGGCACCGATGCGAAGGCATGTTGCCGTGAACGCATGTCATGACGATTTGTGATCGGTCAAGCACGCGGCGATACGGACCGTCCAAATGCCGCAAGCGGTCCGATGGTCAGGATGCCGGCGAGCGTCGATAGCACCGTGGTCAAAGCCGCATCAAACAAGCAGACGCCCCCGCAGTCCCAGGCGCTCAGCGCGGTGAGGCCGGCGCCCATGGTTACGCCCCAGGCGCTGCCGGCCAAAAGCGCGCGTCGTACCGCGCATCGGGTCGGACGTAAAACATCTGGCATTAGCAGCGAGATCGTGCGCATCAGCGGTCCTGCCAATTTGGCTCGCGCTTCTCGATGAAAGCGTCGATGCCCTCCTCGGCATCGTGTTTGAGCATGTTCTCGACCATCACGTCCGACGCGTAGCGGTAGGCGTCGGCCAATGTCATCTCGCTCTGGCGATAGAACGCCTCCTTGCCGATCTTCACGGTCAGGGTCGACTTGGCGGCGATGTCGCGCGCGAGCTTGAGGGCTTCCTCGCGCTCGGTGCCCGGCGTCACCACGCGATTGACGAGGCCCATGCGATAGGCGTCGTCGGCCGTGGTCATGTCGCCTGTCAGCAGCATTTCCATCGCATGCTTGCGGGTGACGCTGCGCGACAGCGCGACCATCGGCGTCGAGCAGAACAACCCGATATGCACGCCCGGAGTTGCAAAACGCGCGGTCGAAGATGCGATCGCAAGATCGCAGCTCGCGACCAGTTGGCAGCCGGCGGCAGTGGCGGTGCCTGCGACCGCGGCGATCACCGGCTGGGGCAGCCGGATGATGCTCTGCATCATGGCGCTGCACCGATCCATGATATCCTTGACATAGGCGCGTCCGCCATCAGCATCGCGGCGATGCTCGGTCATCTCCTTGAGGTCATGGCCGGCGCAGAACGCCGTGCCGTTGCCGGCGATGACGACGGCGCGCACCTTGCGATCGCCGGCAATCGCGACCAGGCTTTCGCTCAGAGCGGTGAGCATGGCGTTTGACAGCGTGTTCCGGGCCTGCGGACGGTTGAGCGTCAGCAGCGCAACGCGGTCGATGTCCCCGCGCAGGACGGCCGGTGCCGAAGCGGACTTGGTCTGGGCGGCAGGTACCGGTGCTTGCATGGCGCTCGAACCTTCAAAGATCGGTCCAGGCATTGTATCCGATCTCGGTCGGCGCGGGAGTCGTGCCGAGCAAGGAGAAGGGGGCGCAGATGCAGGCGGCGGTGCTGTCGGTCGACGAACTCGAACGGCTCCTATCCGACGAGTTTCCCCAGGCGTTCAATCCCAATAGCGGCTTGGCGATCCTCGAAGTGTGGCATGGTGGCGCGCGCGTTCGTCGCGGCTTCAAGGCGAGTGCCTTGCGGCCGGGCCGTACGATTTCGGGGCCGGCGATCATGGCGCTGGCGGATGTGACGATCTACATCGCCATCCTCGCTTCGATCGGCTGGCAGCCGCTCGCCGTGACCACCAACCTCAACATCAATTTTCTGCGCAAACCGCCGGTCGGCACCCTGATCGCCGAAGGCCGTTTAATCAAGCTCGGACAACGGCTTGCGGTTGGCGAGGTCGGCTTGCGTTCGGACGGCCAGGACGACCTCGTGGCGCACGCCACGGCGACCTATTCCATTCCACCGCGCCCCAAGAGTTGAACAGGTGCGATTGTACCAATACGTCAAGCAATTGATTTTGTTCTATGATGTCGACGATCGTGCGTTGACCTCGGTACTCTGCTGAGGTAGAAGGCGCGTCACCCTGGCGGCGCCGGATGTCGGCCTGCCATGCCGGAAATCACACGCATTCGGATCATACCCAGATGAAGACCTATTCGGCCAAGCCCGCCGAGATCGAGAAGAAATGGGTGATCGTCGACGCCGCGGGGCTGGTCGTCGGTCGCTTGGCTTCGATCATTGCGCTGCGGCTGCGCGGCAAGCACAAGCCGACCTTCACGCCGCATGTCGATGATGGCGACAACGTCATCGTCGTCAATGCCAGCAAGGTGGTGCTGACCGGTCGCAAACTGCAGCGCAAGGTCTATCATCACCACACCGGTTACATTGGCGGCATCAAGGAACGCAGCGCCAAATCCATCATGGAGGGCCGCTTTCCCGAGCGCATCGTCGAAAAAGCGGTGCAGCGCATGCTCCCGCGCGGTCCGCTCGGCCGGCAGCAGTTCGCCAATCTCCGCGTCTATCCCGGCCCGGAACATCCGCACGAGGCGCAGCAGCCTGAAGCGCTTGATGTCGGCGCCATGAACCGCAAAAACGTGAGGAGTGCGTGACCATGGCCGAAACCATGCAATCGCTCGACCAGTTGTCGACCCTGAAGCCCGCCGCGCCCGATGCGCCAAAGTACGTGCAGAAGATCGACAAGCAGCAACGCGCCTACGCGACCGGCAAGCGCAAGGACGCGGTCGCGCGCGTCTGGATCAAGCCGGGCGGTGGCAAGATCACAATCAACGAACGTGAGATCGAGACCTATTTCGCGCGTCCCGTGCTGCGCATGCTGATCCAGCAGCCGCTGGTCGCAGCGAATCGCCACGGCCAATACGACGTGGTGTGCACCGTGTCGGGGGGCGGACTGTCCGGTCAGGCCGGCGCCGTACGCCACGGCCTTTCGAAGGCGTTAACCAACTACGAGCCGGATTTGCGCTCAGTGCTCAAGCGCGGCGGCTTCCTGACGCGTGACTCGCGCGTGGTCGAACGCAAGAAGTATGGTCGCGCCAAGGCCCGCCGTTCGTTCCAGTTCTCCAAGCGCTAACGCACTTCGCGGACAAGCCGATCTATTCGGCCTCGGCAAACGCCTCACAAAGATTAAGAGGGCGCTTCGGCGCCCTTGTTTTTTGTCGGTTCTTTTGCGCTAGTTTCCAGGTTGTTTGACGGCTCTTTCGCCGAAAACTCGGCGCATATGCCTAACGCATTCCATACGGGTGCGATGTTATCGCTCTGGGTCATCGAAAACTGGAGCCGCGACAAATGCTCGCCCAGACCGTCGTCAATCCGCTCGCACTCGATGCATCAACGCTGTTCGTCGTCGCGACCTGCGTCACCGCGTTGCTCGGTGTGTTCCTGCTGCTCGCCTGGACCCAGGACCGCATTGGTGCGCTGGCATGGTGGGGATGCGCCTATCTCCTCGGTGGCGTGTCGGTGACGTTGTGGATCGTCAACGACGAGCCTTCGGCCCTTATGCCAATCGGCATCTCGAACGCGCTCATGTTCGTCGCCTGCGGTATGATCTGGAGCGCGGCGCGGCTGTTCCACGGGCGCAAAGTGATGTGGCTCGCCATGTTCACGGGCGCCTTCGCGTGGCTCGTGGCGTGCACGGACCCGAGTTTCGTGGAGTCGACGACCAATCGTATCATCCTGAGCTCGGTCATCATCTCGATTTACACGTTCCTCACTGCCGTCGAACTGTGGCGCGAGCGGCGCAAGGTGCTGTTGCAGCGCTGGCCCGCGTTCTTCGTTCCAATGCTGCACGGCGCCGTGTTCCTCTTCCCCATTCCGCTCGCCGGCCTGCTGCCCGAGGAGCGCGGCGTCGTCAGCCTGGCCAGCGGATGGGTTGCCATTTTCGCACTCGAAACCTTGATTTACGGAGTGGGCACGGCGTTCATCGTGCTCTCGCTCGCCAAGGAGCGCGTCGTGCGCATCCACAAGACGGCAGCGGCGACCGATCCGCTGACCGGATTGCTGAACCGGCGCGCCTTGTTCGAAGGCGCCGAGTTGATCCTCGCGCAGCTCAAGCGGCGCAAGCGACCGATCAGCGTGCTGATGTGCGACCTCGATCATTTCAAGCGGGTCAATGATCGCTTCGGCCACGCCACCGGCGACGCGGCGCTGCGGCAATTTGCCGATACGGTGATTGCCTGCCTGCGCGCGAGCGATCTCGTCGCGCGCATGGGCGGCGAAGAGTTCGCGGCCCTCCTGCCGGGTACCGGCGGCGCCGACGCCGAGATGGTTGCCGAACGTCTGCGCGCCGCGTTCGAGGATGCCGGCCGCGATATCGCCGGTCACCTGGTGGGTGCGACGGTGAGCATCGGTGTTGCCTCGGGTTCGGCCGATGCCGACATCGAGGCGCTGCTGACGAGCGCCGACGCCGCGCTCTATCGCGCCAAAGCCGAGGGCCGCAATCGGGTCGTATCGTCCGAAGAGATCGTGGCAGGCACGGTACCCGCAGCGGGCGCTTCCGATGCGGCTGTCGCCGCGTCGCCTAAAGCCGATGATTCATCAGCACCGGTGCCCGGCGACGCTGCCTGGATCGCGCGCCCGGCCGCCTGAGTCTGGGGGTGGTTGATCCGCAAGTGCCGAACGCCGGCGTCCGCTTTACGCGAAAGTGCTATAGGCCGAGCGCCGTCGCCATGATGCGGAAGACGCGCGTGTTGTCGATGCGACCGCGGAACAGCTCGGCGCCTGGTCCGGTCGCTGTCAGCACGACGTCGTCGGCGGCATGAACGCCCGTATTGATGCCGAACGGCACATTGCCGGAACGACGCACGGCACCGGGCGTGCAGTACTGTTCGTTTGCAACATAGGTGTCTTTCTCGGGGCCGGGAACCGCCGGCACATTTTCACCATCGAGATAGGGTCGCCCGCCGTCGCAATAATCGGGGTAGGTGCCGAACACGAAGGCGAGGCGGCGCGAGACGTCGACCGTATCCGGATAGCCGTCCTTGTTGGCAGGTGGATAATTCGGGAATACCGATTGGGCATAGGTGCCGAGCCGGTTGCGGATCGGTCCGCTGCGCTGGTCGTCATAAGTGCCGACGATCGACACGGCATGGGCGTGGTCGGCGACCACGACGATAAGCGTATCGCTGCGCGGGGCGGCGAAGTCCTTTGCCACCTTGACGGCGTTGTCGAGCATGATCGTGTCGTAGACCGCGCGCTCCCAGTCGAGCGAATGACTGTATTTGTCGATGCGGCCCGACTCGACCATGAGTACGAACCCCGTGTCTTTCCTGGATAGGATGTCGAGTGCGGCGCGGACTTGATCGGTGAGGTCCGGTTGATCGGGAAATTTGCCCACGCTTCCCCTCTTGAGAAAAAAGCGATCGAGCGCGCCGTCGATATTGCCGGTATTGAACAAGCCAAGCAGCCGGTTTGCCGTGCCCGCGGCCGCTTCAAGCTCGGTTTTCGTGGCGACCAGGGTGTAGCCCGCAGCCTCGAATTTCCTGGTGTAGTCGTCGTCGTCGGTCCGCTTGGACCCGGGCGCCGATTTCGGCAGGAAGTTCGGCGTGCCGCCACCCATGATGACGTCTGGCTTCACATCGAAGAACATCCGCACGATGTTGTTGTAGTCGGCCCGCAACCGTGTATGCGCCACCATCGCGGCGGGCGTCGCATCCTCGATCTCGGTATTAGTGACCACGCCGACGGCCATGCCGCGTCTACGCTTCACCAGTTCAGCGATCGTCTCGACGCGCGGGTGCTGCAGGATATCCTTGTTGCGCGCACAATAGATGCCCATCGCGTTGACGCACGTCTTGTGACCGGTGGTATAGGCGCTCGCGCTATTGGCGCTGTCGGTCACGATCGAGTCGGTGCCGGACGTCGAGACCAGCGCCATGTGAGGCATATCGTCGATCGCAAGCTCGCCGCCGTAGCGTCCAGCGACGAGACCCTTCGAGAGCACGCGCGCGGCGGTGCGATGCGCGATCGACATGCCGTCGCCGATGAACAGGATGACGTTCTTCGCCTTGCCGCCGCCGACCGTGTCGTAAACGTCCCAGGACACGCGCGCGGTCTTGCCGCCGGCCGTGGCTTCGACGATATATTTGCCGGGCTTGGTCAGGACGCCGTCGCGGATCCAATAGGCCGAGTGCTCCTCGCCGTCCTCTCTTTCGACGAACGAGCTCTCCTTGCCGAGGACGGAGGCCAAATCGGCGCCGTTCACGTCGGCGCCGTTCAAGTCTTTGCCGTCGACGGTGACGCGAACGGCGGTAGCGGCCGGCGAGCCGGGGAATTCGACCTTCACGTCGAACTTCGTCCCGGCGAGGATTTCCGCCCGGTCCACCGGGTAGATCGTCTGGGCGCTCGCCGCGGTCGCGGCGGCTGACAACAATGCAGCAAGACCGATCGCTGTTGATCGTCGCATGGCAAGACCCTTTCAAGACAGTAAAGATCAATCTGCGATGGCGTTTTCCAGTGAAGTGGAGCCGGTTCGCGGAAGAAAACGCGTCAAAGAAAGGACGAGAGCATGATCTGATTCCACCTGAATGGATCATGCTTTAGCGGCGGGGAATGACGGATCGATGACGGCGACGCCGCCCTTTCACCGATTGCCCCGGCGCATCCTGGCAACCGCCCGTTTACCAACTTGGTCCTACCATGTGGCGATGTCGCCATCCCGCACCGTCGATCAGCTCAACGCGGATTTTCTCGCCCTCGAGGCGAGCGTCGATCGCGCCGGAGCCGCGCTCGCATGTACGTTTTCGTGTTCGGACGAGTTTGAGGCGGCAGTGATCCAGGCGCGGCGGGCGCGCGGTGCCTTCGCTCCCTGGTACGTGAGCCAGATCCGACTCATTCTCGCGACCACGGCGGCGACGTTGGGCCTCGCCGTCATTATGCTGCTCATCTGATCGGTGGCGCCACCGGCGGGCCTCCGATCCCTATCCGCGCAGAAAAAGGCGCCCCCGATCGCAGGGCGCCTTCTCGTCGTCGGTTGTCTGATCGGTGACGGGTCTAGGCCGAGTAGTACATATCGAACTCGACCGGATGCGGCGTGTGCTCGAACCGAATGACTTCGGTCATCTTGAGGTCGATGTAGCTGTCGATGAAGTCGTCGTCGAATACGCCGCCGGCCTTGAGGAAGGCCCGGCCGCGGTCGAGGTGCTCGAGGGCTTCGCGCAGAGAGCCGCACACGGTCGGGATCTTCGTCAATTCGGCGGGCGGAAGGTCGTAGAGGTCCTTGTCGATCGCCGGCCCGGGATCGAGCTTGTTCTTCACGCCGTCGAGACCCGCCATCAGCATCGCGGCAAACGCGAGGTACGGATTAGCGAGCGGGTCGGGGAAGCGCACTTCGACGCGCTTGGCCTTCGGGTTGGTGGTGTAGGGAATGCGGCAAGCGGCCGAGCGGTTGCGCGCGGAGTAGGCCAGCAGCACCGGTGCTTCGAAACCCGGGACGAGCCGCTTGTAGGAGTTCGTCGTCGGATTGGTGAAGGCGTTGATTACCTTGGCGTGCTTGATGACGCCGGCGATGTAGGACAGGCACGTTTCGGACAAGTCCGAGTACTTGCTGCCGGCGAAAACCGGTTTGCCGTCCTTCCAGATTGACTGGTGGCAATGCATGCCGGAGCCGTTGTCGCCATAGACGGGCTTGGGCATGAAAGTGGCCGTCTTGCCGTAGATCTGTGCCACCTGCTGGATGCAGTACTTGTAGATCTGCATCTGGTCGGCCATCCGCGTCAGCGGCGAAAATTTCATGCCGAGTTCGTGCTGGGCCGACGCCACTTCGTGATGGTGCTTCTCGACCTTGACGCCCATCTTGGCCATGGCCGAGAGCATCTCGGAGCGCATGTCCTGCACCGAGTCCTGCGGCGGCACCGGGAAGTAGCCCTTCTTGGTCGCGACGCGGTGACCGAGATTGCCGCCTTCGTATTCGGTGTCGCCGTTGGTCGGAAACTCGATCGAGTCGAGCCTGAAGCCGGTATTGTAGGGATCGGCGCGATACTTGACGTCGTCGAACACGAAGAATTCGGCTTCGGGCCCGAAAACGACCGTGTCGCCGATGCCAAGCGATTTGATCATGCCCTCGGCCTTCTTGGCGATGCTGCGCGGATCGCGGCCATAGGGTTCCCCCGTCGTCGGCTCGAGCACGTCGCAGACGAGCACCAGCGTTGTCTCGGCGAAGAACGGATCGATCGTTGCGGTCGCTGGATCCGGCATCAGGTTCATGTCGGACTCGTTGATCGCCTTCCATCCGGCGATCGAGGATCCGTCGAACATCTGGCCTTCGGCAAAAGTGTCCTCTTCGATCAATGAGACGTCGAATGTCACGTGCTGCCACTTGCCGCGCGGGTCCGTGAACCGGAAATCGACGTATTTTACGTCGTTCTCTTTGATCAACTTCATGACATCTTTGGCTGTTGTCATGGAATACTCACCCTTTCGTAAT
>Ga0126377_10001807_pt1 | contig 14274 bp, 9 predicted proteins | sample PanSoiMetPlot_22_FD_92647 | JGI IMG/M metagenome (GOLD analysis project Ga0126377, IMG submission 92647) | Tropical forest soil microbial communities from Panama - MetaG Plot_22 | ecosystem: Environmental > Terrestrial > Soil > Tropical forest > Bulk soil | place: Panama | collected 2016-02-17
GCGTTCGGCGACCGGGCCACGCTCGACGCGCACGTCAAGGCGTACAAGGACGCGCTGGCGCGCGACCACAAGAAGCTCGGCCGCGAGCTCGACATCTTCGTGATCGACGACGAGATCGGCAAGGGGCTGCCGCTGTGGCTGCCGGCCGGCACCGTCCTGCGCGACGAGCTGGAGAAGCTGGCCCGCGAGCTCGAGTTCAAGGACGGCTACCAGCGGGTCGCCACGCCGCACCTCAACAAGGTGGACCTCTTCTACAAGACGGGGCACCTGCCCTACTACGCCCCGCACATGTATCCGTTCATGGAGCTCAAGGAGCGGGTCGAGGGCGAGGGCGGCGCGCACGAGGTGGTCAAGGAGGCCTACTGCCTCAAGCCGATGAACTGCCCGCACCACCACCGCATCTACGCGGCGCGCCGCCGCAGCTATCGCGATCTGCCGCTGCGCCTGGCCGAGTACGGCCAGGTCTATCGCTTCGAGGACGCCGGCGCGCTGTCGGGGCTCCTGCGCGTGCGCGGCATGTGCATGAACGACGCGCACATCTACTGCACCGAGGACCAGATCGAGGCGGAGTTCATCAAGGTGATGGACCTGCACCGCCGGTGCTACGAGGTCCTGGGCCTGTCGAACTACACCATGCGCTTCTCGACCTGGGACCCGGAAGACCCCAAGGGCATGGAGAAGTTCGTCGACAACCCGCCGGCGTGGGAGCGCACCCAGAAGCTGGTGCGCGGCGCCATGGAGAAGAGCGGGCTGCCCTTCACCGAGGGCAAGGGCGAGGCCGCGTTCTACGGCCCGAAGATCGACGTGCAGTTCAGGACCGTGACCGGCCGCGAGGAGACCGCCAGCACCAACCAGCTCGACTTCGCGGTGCCGGCCCGGCTCGAGCTCACCTACGTCGGCGCCGACGGCCACGACCACATGCCGTACGTCATCCACCGGGCGCCGCTCGGCACCCACGAGCGCTTCATCGCGTTCCTCATCGAGCACTACGGCGGGGCCTTCCTGACCTGGCTGGCGCCGGTGCAGGTGCGTTTCATCGCCGTGGCCGAGCCGTTCAACGAGCACGCCGGCAAGCTGGTGGCGGCGCTGCGCGACGAGTTCGTGCGGGCCGAGCTCGACTCGTCGACCGACACGCTCAACAAGAAGATCCGCAACGCGGCCACGCACAAGATCCCCAACGTGTGCGTGATCGGCGAGCGCGAGCAGCAGGACGGCACCGTCACCCTGCGGCGCTACGGCGCCGAGCGGCAGGAGACCATGGCCTTCGACCGGTTCGCCGCGCGCCTGCGCGCCGCCATCGCGCGGCGCACGATCGACCTGCCGGACGTGTGAGCGACCAGCCGCCCGCCCGGCGATCAGCCGAGCTGTATGACCGCGCGGCCCACGATCTCGCCGGCCCGCAGGCGGCCGAAGATGTCGGCCACGTCGGCCGCGCCGTGCAGCTCGACGTGCGGCAGGCCGACTCCCGCCTCGGCGAGCGCGAACACCTCCTCGAGATCGGCGCGCGTGCCCAGGTAGGACCCGCGCACCGTCACGCCCTTGATGATCATCTCGTTGAGCGGGAGGTCGCAGCGCGCCGTCGCCGCCATGCCGACCAGGTAGAGCGCGCCGCGCCGCCTGAGCGAGCGGAACGCCTCGTGGATGGCCGGACCCGCCGCCGTGAAGGAGATCGCCGCGTCGGCGCCGCCCACCGCCTTGACGATCGCGCGGCCCGCGTCGGCCGCCGGCACCGCCAGATCGGCGCCGAGCGCGCGAGCCTGCTCCAGCTTGGCTTCGCTGACATCGACCGCGGCCACCTGGAGGCCCAGGTGGCGCGCGTACTGGACGGCGAGGTGGCCGAGCCCGCCCATGCCGAAGATGGCCAGGCGCTGCCCCGCCGCCAGCCCCGCGCCGCGCACCGCGCCGAGCGCGGTCCAGCCGGCGCAGCAGAGCGGCGCGGCCAGCTCCGCCGCCAGGCCCGGCGGCACGCGGGCCAGCTGCTGGGCCACGACGTTCACGATCGATCCCATCGCGCCGTGGTGCGAGTAGCCGTGCTGCAGCTGGCGGGGACAGAAGCGCTCTTCCCCGGCCCGGCACCGATCGCAGATGCCGCAGGTGGAGGCGAGGTAGGTGATGCCGACGCGATCACCCACCGACAGGTCGGCGACCCCCTCGCCGGTGGCGCGGACCCGGCCGACGCCCTCGTGGCCAATCACCAGCGGAGCCAGCGGGAGCTGCTCGAGCGTCGAGATCATGAGGTCGGAGTGGCACACGCCGCACACCTCGATCTCGACCTGCGCCTCGCCCGGACCCGGCGGCCCCGGCTCGTGATCCCGCACCTCGATTTGCCCCCGCGCGGAGGACAGGAAGACCGCCTGCGTCGCCACGGGGCTACTCTACACCCGTGATTCGAGACGCGGACACTCTCGCCCTCCTGGTCGACAACGTGGCTCGCTTCGTGCGCGAGCGGCTGGTGCCCTGCGAGGCGGCGGTCGAGGAACAGGACGCGGTGCCCGGCGACGTCGTGGCCGAGATGCGCGAGCTCGGCCTGTTCGGCCTGTCGATCCCGGAGGCGTACGGCGGCCTCGGGCTGACCATGGAGGAGGAGGTCCGCGTGGCGTTCGAGCTGTCGCAGACCTCGCCGGCGTTTCGCTCGCTGGTCGGCACCAACAACGGCATCGGGTCGCAGGCCATCATCCTCGACGGCGACGAGGGGCAGCGGCGGCGCTACCTGCCTCGCCTGGCCAGCGGCGAGCTCATCGCCGCGTTCGCCCTGACCGAGCCCGGCTCCGGCTCGGACGCCGCCGCCCTGCGCACCAGCGCGGTGCGCCAGGGCGACGAGTACGTGCTGCACGGCAGCAAGCGGTTCATCACCAACGCGCCCGAGGCGGGGCTGTTCACCGTCCTGGCGCGCACCGATCCGGCGTCGTCGGGCGCGCGCGGCATCAGCGCCTTCCTGGTCGAGCGCGAGGCGCCCGGCCTGGTGGTGGGCAAGCCGGACCGCAAGATGGGACAGCGCGGCGCCCACACCGCCGACGTCGTGTTCGACGGCTGCCGGGTCCCGGCCGCCGGGCTCATCGGCCGCGAGGGTGCCGGCTTCGCCACCGCGATGAAGGTGCTCGACAAGGGCCGCCTGCACATCGCCGCCGTGTGCGTGGGCGTGGCCACCCGCATGCTGAGGGACGCGCTCGACTACGCGCTCTCGCGCGAGCAGTTCGGCAAGCCCATCGCCGAGTTTCAGCTCATCCAGGCCATGCTGGCCGACAGCAGGGCCGAGATCTTCGCCGCCCGCTCGATGGTGCTCGAGGCGGCGCGCGCGCGCGACGCGGGCGCCGACGTCGGCACCGAGGCGGCCTGCTGCAAGCTGTTCGCGTCGGAGACGTGCGGCCGGGTGGCGGACCGCGCGGTGCAGGTGTTCGGCGGCGCCGGCTACATCGCCGAGTACGGCATCGAGCGCTTCTACCGCGACGTCCGCCTGTTCCGCATCTACGAGGGGACCTCGCAGGTCCAGCAGCTGGTCATCGCGCGCAACATGATCCGCGAGGCGCGGCGAGGCTGAAGGGCGCGATGGCGCGCGGGGGTCGCGGTCGCGTCACTCCAGATGGGTCATGGCGCCGGCGGGCAGCCAGCCGCTCGCGCCGCCGGCCAGCCCGATGCGATCCCACGACTCGCGCTCCTCGAGGATGGTGGCCTCGGCGCCCGCCGGCACCGGCTCGGCCAGGACCGGCGGTGCGCCCGGGTTGTCGGCGGCGCGCAGCACGACGCCGTCGGACAGGACCACCGCGTCGCGCGACGTGTCGGCCTGGCCGGCCAGCGAGCCCCACATCGCGAGCGCGACCACGGCCGGCGCGAGCGCCGCCCCCCGGCGCAGGCGGGCGTGGCGGCGCGGGCCGAGCGGGACCAGCAGGAGCACCAGGAGCGCGTAGGCGGCCGCGGCCAGGACGTGCTTGGCCGGCGCCGTCATGCGGCGGTGCCAGAAGAGCAGGCTGTCGAGCGCGCCGCCCTCCTCGCGCGCGGCGGCCCAGCCCGGCTCCTGCGCGCGCACCCAGGCGAGGTTGACCTGCGCCCGCTCGAGGCCGGGATCGAGGAGGAGGGCGCGGCGATAGGCGACCACCGCGGTCCCGAGGTCGGAGGCGCCGAGCGCGGCGTTGCCCCAGTCGGTCAGGAGCTCGGGGCGATCGGGCCAGTCCGCGTTGAGCGCGCGGTAGAGGCCCTCGGCGCGGGCGAAGGCGCGCGTGCGCGCGGCGCGGTCGGCCTCGCCGAGCGCGGCGTGGTAGGCGCCGCGCGCATCGGCCAGCGGATCGCCGGTGCCGGCCAGCGCGTGGGCGGCCAGGCCGCACAGGACCAGGATCGCGACGGCCGCGCCGCCCGCGCCGCCGCCCGCGCCGCCGCGCGGCCGCCACGACGCCGCCTGCTCGCGCACGCGCGCGCACAGCTCGGCAGGGAGCGGCGCGCCGGCGGTGGCCGGATCGAACGCGCGGGTCTCGATCTCGCCGACCAGCGCGGCCGCGCTCGACAGCGGCTGGCCGCTGGCGCGCAGGAGCGCCCGCACGGCGCTGACCACGGCCGGCGCCGCGTCGCGCGCCGGCGCGGTCGCCGCTCGCTCGAGCGCGCGGTCCAGCTCGCCGCGCGCGGCCCGGCTCGCCCCGCTGGCGGCTCCGCTCTTGCGCCGCCGCTGGCGGACCAGGCTGAAGGCGAGCAGCAGGGTCGGCGCGCCGTAGAGCGCCACCGCGATGGGGCCCGCGACCGACATGGTCAGCGGGCGGCGAAGCGTGCGGTCGGGCGCGCTCGGCGACAGGTCGACGCCGCTGCCCGCGGCCAGCTCCGGCGCGGCCCGGCCCTTGCCGGACCCGGCGGCCGCGCCGCTCTTGCCGCGTCGCTCCGGCGCGCCGGCCACCACGTCGCCCGCGCCGACCGCGCGCGAACCGGCCACGCTGAGCGCGATGGCCTGACTGCTCGCCACCTCGTAGGCGCGCTTCGCCGGGTTCCAGTAGGGGAACTGGATGGGCGGGACCTGGCCGACCGGGCGCAGGAGCCGCACCGTGACCGCGAAGCGCTTGGCCTTGCCGTCGTCGATGATCTCGCCGGTCGCCTTGCCCGCGGGCACGTCGAAGTCGGCGCGCGGCAGCCCGCCGGGGCCCGCCAGCTCCGGCAGGCCGATGCCCTCGAGGTGGCCGCCGCCGCGGACCACGATGTCGAGCTCGATCGGATCGCCGACCCGGACGACGGTCTGGCTGGCCCGCACCTCGATCGAGAACCCGACGCCGACGGCGCCGGAGAAGCCGGGCGGCTGGCCCTGCGCGGGCAGCGGCGACACCTCGAGCGCGCGCTGCTGGTCCTCGGCCCGGAAGAAGGCCGTGCGCGCGACGCGGAAGCCGAAGCCGTCGCGGCCCCAGCCGATCGGCAGGCGCGCGACCACCGCGGCGCGACCGAGATCGAAGCGGCCGGGCTTGAGCGGCGTCACCTGCGCGGTGAAGCGAAAGCGCGTGAAGCGCTTGCCGTCGAGCTCCACGTTCTGCTCGCGCGCGTAGGGCAGCTCGACCTCGCGGCCGCCGATGGTGAACGCGAGGGCGTCGCGGTCGCCCGGCTGCCTGGCCGGCGCGGTGATCTCGAAGTCGCCCTGCCGGTCGAACAGCGGGATCGAGAAGCTCGGGTTGTCGGGATCGGCGCCCAGGTACCAGTCGATGGTGACGTCGAAGGTCTCGCCGATGGCGACCGGGCGGTCGGGCAGGCCGATGCGCAGCGCCATGTCCTCGCTCGCGTCCAGCGAGCGCACGGTGAAGCGACCGGGCCGGGTCATGGCCCGCTTCTGGCCCTGCGAGAGCGAGAGCGCCGGTACCTGGTAGCTGCCGGCCTTCGCGCAGGTCACCTGGAACCGGTGGGCGAAGCTGACGTCGTGGCTGTCGGTGCGCCGGCCGTTGATGATCGTGATCGAGCTGGACACCGACGGCGACGCGCCGAGCGAGGTCACCTTGCAGCCGGGGATCTGGAAGGCGGCGACCTGCGGCGCGGGGCTCTCGTCGAAGTCCTCGGACTGGACGGTGAGGATGAAGGGCGTGCCGGCGTAGGCCTCGCGGCTCTCCATGCTGGCCTGGGCCCGCTGCGCCGCCGCGGTGGCGGGCGCGAGCAGCGTCAGGGCGAGCGCCGCGCCGGGCGCGAGTCGTGCTGCGTGTCTCATCACCAGTCCTTGTCGACCGGCTCCGGCCGCGCCTGCTGGCGTCGATCGCGCTCGCGGCGCCGCTCGGCCTCGCGATCTCGGATCGACTGCAGGCGGCGCTCGGCCTGCTGAGCCGACACCTTCTCTCCGGGGGACGGCGGCGGCTTGTCGCCCTGCCCGTCCTTGCCCCCGTTCTTGTCCTTGTCCTTGTCCTTGTCCTTGTCGCCGCCTTGCTGCTTCTGGTCGTTCTTGTTCTGGTCCTGGTCCTGCTTCTCGTCGTCGGGCGGCTCGAGCAGGCGGATGGCCTCGTCGAGGTGATCGAGCGCCTCGGACTGCGCGGTCACCGCCGGGGACAGGTCACTCGACTGCGTGCCGATGGCGTCGCGCGCCTCGCCGAGGCCGCGGGCGGCGTCGGCCATCTGTTCCTGGGCCGCGCGCACCTCGTCGGTGGCCTTCCTGGCCGCCTCGGCCTGCTTGGCGGCCTTCGGATCACCCGACTGGGCGGCCGCGTCGGCCTGGCCCGCCAGCCCCTCGGCCAGCGCCTGCGCCACCTGGGCATGCTCGGCCTGACTGTCGGCCAGCGGCGGAACGGCCTTGTCGCGCTCGGCGTCGTCGCTGGAGGCGGCTGCCGTCGCCGTCTTGTCGTGAGTCTCGCCCTGGCGGGCGCGCAGCTCCTTGAGCCGCTCGACCAGCGTGAAGAAGAGACGCCGGAGCTCGTCGAGCTGATGGAGCGCCTCCTCGGCGCTGGCCCTGGCCCCGCCCCTGGCGGCCGCCGCCTGGCCGTGCTGCACCGCCTGGACCAGGCGCGCGAGCGCGGCCTCGGCGCCTGCCCGCGCCTTCTCCGCGCGATCGAGCAGCTCGGCGCGGGCCGCCGCCTCCTGGGCTGCGGCCTGATCCTGCGCCTGGCCCGGTGCCTGGCCCTGGGCCTGGCCCGGCGCGCCGCCCGCCGGCGGTGGCTGGGCTCCCGGCGGCGGCCCCGCCTGCGCCGCCGCCTGCGCCTCGGCGCTCGCCTTCTCGTCGGCCAGGAGCCCGGTCAGGCGCTTGACCCGCTCGAGGTTGCGCGTGGCCCCCTCGGTGACGAGGCGCGCGCGCTCCGGCGCGGCCAGCTTCGCCGCCTGCTCGTTCTTCGGGTCGAGCAGCCCGACCAGCGCCGTCTCCTGGCCGTGCGCGATCTCGATGAGCTGGCGCAGGTCGGCGAAGCGCTCGATCGCCTGCAGGAGGGCGTCCTCGGCCTCGGCCTGGCGCGGCTGGGCGGCGTCGAGCTTGCCCGCGGTCAGCGCCTCACCGGCGGCGGCGAGCGCGGCGAGCGCGCGGTCGAGGTGGGGCAGCGCGGCGCGCGCCGCATCTTGAAGGCGCGCCATCTGCGGATCCGGAGGCGCGCCGCCGGCCGCCGCGGGACCGGCGCCCGCCTGGCCGCCGGCTGGCTGGCCGCCTGCGGGCTGGCCGCTCCCTGGCTGCCCCGCACCCGGCTGGCCGCCGGCGGGCGCCTGGGCCAGCGCATCGAGGCGCGCGCGCACCTCGCTCGCCCGGTCGCGCGCGTCCTTCTCGCCCTGGGCCAGATTCTCGGCCGTGAGCCAGGGCGGCGGCTCGCCCGCCGGCGCGCCCTTCAGGGTGAGCCGCCCGGCCCTGAGCTCGACCAGCACGCCGGTCGACACCGTCGCCTCGCGGTGATCGGCCGCGACCCGCTGCAGCACCGAGACCGGATCGAGCAGCTGCTCGCGCGCCCGCTTCCACTGGGCGAGGGCCGCGTCGCCGCGCCCGTGCGCGGTCTGGCCCTGCAGCCGCCGCAGCGCCAGCCGCGTCTCCGACGCCGACTGGCGGCCGCGGTCGACGTAGCCGACCGCGCCGTCGAGCGCGGCCAGGCGCCCGCGCTGCTCGGGGCTGCGCTGGTCCTCGGGCTGCGCCTTGATCGCGGCCTGCTCGTCGGAGGCCATGTCGGCGATCGCGCCCGCCTCGGCACCGAGCTGGCGCTCGGCGGTGGCGACACGGTCGAACTCGGAGCGGAAGCCGACCGGATCCGAGCTCGCCCCGGCGCTGGCCGCCTGGGCCAGGAGCTGGCGCACCGACGTCAGCACGCCGCGCTGCTCCTCGACCAGCCGGTCCAGCCGCGCCTCCAGCTTCCCCTCCTCGCGGCCCAGCTTGTCGGCCAGGGCCTGGATGCGGCGCAGGATGACCTCGAGCGTGCGGCGCGCCTCGGCGTCTTCCGCGTCGAGCCGGACCGCGTCGCGCATCCACGACGCGCCCTGGCGGTAGAGCTCGATCGCGTGCTCCGCCTCGCCGTCGCCCAGCGACTCGGCGTGCTTTGCGTGGGCCAGGCCGAGGTGGTATGCGGCGCGGCGGCGGAGCTCGTCGTCTCCGCCGGCGTGATCGCGCGCGGCCAGGAGCTTCTTCTCCGCGTCCTCGAACTTGCCTGCGGCCAGCGCGGCCAGGCCCTGATTGTGCTCGGCCCGCGCGTCGGAGTGGCCGCCGGAGCACCCGGCCGCGAGCACGGCGCCGATCGCCGCCGACACCGCCGCGATCCGCGCCCTCACAGCGGCTCCCTCTGGCGGCGCAGGAGCCGCTCGGAGGCGCCGCCCAGGAACGCGACCGCGACCAGGAGGACGAGCGCGCCCAGCGCGAACCACGGGTAGCGCTCGACCGGAACCGCCCTGACCTGGCCCGACGAGGACTGGACGATCGGCGTCACGTGCTCGGCCAGGATCGACTCCAGGTCGAGCGCCGCCGTCCCCGCCGGCACGTAGGCTCCCTTGGTGGCGAGCGCGATCTGGCGCAGGAGCTCGCCGTCCAGCTTCGACACCACCGGCGCGCCGCCCGGCCCGTCGGTGACCACCGTGCGCGCGCCGGTCAGCGGATCGGTCACGTGGATCTGGCTGCCCTGCTCGCTGCCGAACCCGATCGCCACCACGCGCACCCCCGCCGCCGCCGCCGCCTTGGCCGCCTCGAGCGGCTGCGACTCCTGGTCCTCGCCGTCGGTGATGAGCAGGACGACGCGCGCGCCGGCGCCGGGGCCGAGCGCGTCGACCGCGCGGCGCAGCCCGTCGCCGATGCGCGTGCCGCCGCGCGCGGCGCTGCGCGTGTCGACGCCGTTCAGCACCAGGTGGAAGAAGCCGTAGTCGGGGGTGAGCGGGCACAGCACCGCCGCGCGGCCGGCGAAGGCGATGAGGCCGACCCGGTTTCCGCTCATCCGATCGACCAGCGAGCCGATCTCCGCCTTGGCGCGGGCCAGGCGGTTGGGCGGCGCGTCGTCCGCCAGCATGCTGCGCGACACGTCGAGCACCACCATGATGTCGGCCGACACCCGCCCGCTGGCCACCATCTCCACCTCGCCGCGCGCCTGCGGCTGCATGAGGGCGAGGATGCCGAGCCCGAGCGCGGCGAAGGCGAGCGCGGCGCGCAGGAGCCGCCGGCCGCGCCGCGGCGCCAGCACCAGCCGCCGCTGCATGACCGCCGACAGCTGGGCGCGCAGGGCCGTCCCGCGGCCGAGCTCGCGCCAGGCCAGAAATCCGGCCACCAGCGCCGCCAGCCAGAACAGGTGCACCCGCTCGGGGTGAGCGAACTCGAGGTCGGTCACGGCAGCCTCCGCCACAGGGTGCACTCGCCCAGCAGGCCGAGCGCGGCCAGGAGCAGGCCGAGGGCGAGCGGGAGGGCGAAGTCCTCGTGGTACTGGCGCCACTTCTCGCCCTGGAGATGGGTGCGCTCGAGCCGGTCGATCGCCGCGTAGACCCGCCGCAGCGCGCCGGCGTCGGTGGCGCGGAAGTAGGCGCCTCCGGTCTCGTCGGCGATGGAGCGCAGGGTGTCCTCGTCGATCTCGACCATGGTCTGGCGCAGGACGGAGCGGCCGGTGAACGGATCCTCCACCCGGATCGGGGCCAGGCCGTTGGTCCCGGCCCCCACCGTGTAGACCTTGATGCCCAGCTTCTTGGCCAGCTTCGCGCTGTCGAGCGGCGCGTCGGTCCCGGCGTTGCTGACGCCGTCGGTCAGGAGGATGGCGACGCGCGAGCGCGCCTTCGACTCGCGCAGGCGCTCGACCGCCAGCCCCAGGCCGTCGCCCAGCGCGGTCCCGTCCTCCTCGCGGTCGTTCACGATGTCGAGCGAGCGCGCGATGGCGACCAGGTTGTCGTGGTCGAGGGTGAGCGGGCTGCGGGTGTCGGCGTAGCCGGCGAAGCTGACCAGGCCGATGGCGTCGTTGGGGCGGCCGGACAGACCGTGCTTGCCGGCCACGAAGTCGTCGAACACGTCGACCACCGCCTGCAGGCGCGTGCGCTCCTGCTCGGGGGTGGAGAGGTCGAGCGCGCGCATCGAGCCCGACACGTCGACCACCATCATGATGGCGATGCCCTCGCGCCTGATCGCGCCGTGCCGGTCGGGGACGCGCGGCCCGGCCAGCGCCACCGCGAGGCCGACGACCGAGAGCGAGAGCAGGGCGGCAGGCGCGAAGCTGGTGCGCGCCCGCCAGCTTCGCCGGGCCGGCAGCAGGCCGAGCGACGAGAAGGTCAGGCGGCCCGGCGGGCGTCGGGCCCACATGTAGAGAGGCAGCGCGCCGAGCGCGGCCAGCAGGAACCACGGCTGGCGCAGCTCGAGGGGCGCGATCAGGCGGGCGATGAGGTCGGTCACGGCGCGACCTCGTCGGGCGGACTCGGCGGCGCCGGCGCGGTGGGCGCGGGCGGTTCGGGTGCGGTCGCCGCGGGCGGCGGCGGCGCGGTCGGCGGCGCGGTGGTCAGCGCGGTCTCCTCGACCAGGCGGCGCGCCAGCCCGAGCGCCTCGCGCGACTCCTCGGCCGCCGGCTCGTGGCCGGCGAACTTGACCCGATCGCAGCGGTCGAGGAACGCGGACAGGGCCGCGCGCTGGGGCTCGCCCAGCTCGCCCAGCCTGCGCGCCTCGCGCAGGAACTCCTCGGTGGTCAGCTCGGGGGCGCGAATGCCGAAGCGGTCCTCGATGTAGCGGCGCACGATGTCGGACAGCTCGACGTACCAGCCGTCGACCGCGTCGTGGCCCTCGGGCAGCCCGCGGCCCTCGAGCGCGGCGAGCCGGCCGAACGCGATGTCGGAGGCCGAGCGGCGCACCGCGGCGCGGTACCGCCGGCGGCGCGAGCGCAGCGCGAGCAGCGCGAGCCCGACCAGGACCGTGCCGCCGCCGGCCAGAAGCGGCACCAGCAGATCCTCGCCGACCGTCTCGTCGAGCTCGCCTCGCACCGCGCCGAGAGTCCCCGAGCCCTCCGCGGTCAGGACCGACGCGATCTCGACCGGCACCTCCTCGGTGAGGAGCTCCTCGGCCTGCGGGGCCGCCGGCTTCGCGCCCGCCGCCGGCTTCGCGCCCGCGTACTCGATGCGGAGCGGCGGGATGCGCAGGCGCCCGCTGCGCGAGGCCTGCAGGCGGTAGTCCTGCACGTAGCGCCGGCCCGACCCGCGCGCCTCCTCGCGCGGCGAGTAGCCGATGACCTCGAAGCGGCCGAGCGCGTCGCCGAACGGCGGCATCGTGACCTGCGCGCCCGCATCGGCATCGACCGTCAGGGTCAGCCGCAAGACGTCGCCCACCCTGGCCTTGGCCGGCGCGACCTCGACGGTGGCCTTGATGGGCCCCTGGGTCGTGGTGCGCGCGATGGGCGGCCCGGCCGCGCTCGTCGCCGCCGGCGCGGTCGGCTCATGGCCGCCGCACGCCGCCGCGACCAGCAGAGCCAGACCGAGCCCCGCGCCCGTCCACGCTCCCATCCGTCCGCGCATCGGCGCGCGCGCCATCGCCGCGGCTTCCGTCATCGGCGCAGCCTCCGCTGGCGCGCCCGGAAGAAGCCGAGCAGGGGCTCGATGACCGGCCGGGTGGCGTCGATGCGGATGAGATCGATGCCGGCCCCGCCCAGCTGCGAGGCCAGCGCCGCCTCGCGCGCGCCGGTCGCCTCTGCCATGGCCGCCTGGAACGCCGGCGAGCCGGTGTCGACCAGCTGCCGCGCTCCGGTCTCGGCGTCCTCGAAGGTGATCAGGCCCGCCGCCGGCAGCGCGCGCTCGCGCTCGTCGCCGATGTGCGCGCACACCACGTCGTGGCGCCGGTTGGCCGCGACCAGCGCCGACAGGTAGCCGTCGTCGAGGAAGTCGGACACCAGGAAAAGGACCGCGCGGCGCGGCAGCACCCGGCGGCAGAACTCGAGCGCGTGGCCGATGTTGGTCGCGCGGCGCGGCTCGGCCCGGGTGCGCGCGACCAGCCGGCGGAAGCGGGTCAAGATCTCGCGGCCCAGCTCGCGCAGGCGGCGGCGCCCGTCCTCGCCGCCCCGCGCGCTCTCCTCGCGCCCGCGCGCCAGCACCTCGCGAATGACCCGCAGCGCGTGCTTCTGCCCCTTGCGCGGCGGGATGTACTCCTCGGCCGCGCCGTGGAAGAGGAGCAGCCCGATCTTGTCCTGGTTGTGGATGGCCGAGAAGGCGACCAGCGCGGCCAGCTCGACCGCCGCCTCGCGCTTCGAGCGCGCCGCCGAGCCGAAGTCCTGCGACGGGCTGATGTCGACCAGGAGGAGCACGGTGAGCTCGCGCTCCTCGACGTAGCGCTTGATGTGGGGCTCGCCGACCCGCGCGGTCACGTTCCAGTCGATCGCGCGCACGTCGTCGCCCGGCACGTACGGCCTCACCTCGTCGAACTCCATGCCGCGTCCCTTGAAGACCGAGAGATAGGCGCCGGCCATCACGTCGGCGACCTGGCGGCCGGTGACGAGCTGGATGCGCCTGACCTGCTGGATGAGCTCGGCGGTCAGCACGGCTACGGGACTTCGACGTTGTCGAGGATCGCCTCGATGAGGTCGTCGGCCGTCTTGCCCTGCGCCTCTGCCTCGTAGGTGACCAGGACGCGGTGGCGAAGCACGTCGTGCGCGATCGACTTCACGTCGTGCGGGCTGATGTAGGTCCGCCCGGCCAGGAGCGCGTTGGCCTTGGCCAGCTTGACCAGGTTGATCGACGCGCGCACCGACGCGCCGTTCTCGATCAGGTTCTTGAGCTGGGGCAGCCCGGAGCCGGCCGGATCGCGCGTCGCCGCCACCAGCTCGACCGCGTAGCGCTTCACCTTGTCGTCGACGAACACCTGGCGGGCGGCGTCGCGTGCGGCCAGGATGTCGGCCGGAGCGAGCACCGGCGCCACGCGCGGCTCGAGGCTGGCGCCGGCCATGCGGTCGAGGATCTTCACCTCCTCGTCCTTGCTCGGATAGCTGATGACGATCTTCAGCATGAAGCGATCGAGCTGCGCCTCGGGCAAGGGATACGTCCCCTCCTGCTCGATCGGGTTCTGCGTGGCCATGACCAGGAACGGCTCCGGCAGCATGAGCGTCTGATCGCCCAGCGTGACCTGCCTCTCCTGCATCGCCTCGAGCAGCGCCGCCTGGACCTTGGCCGGGGCGCGGTTGATCTCGTCGGCCAGGATCAGGTTGGCGAAGATGGGCCCCTTCTTGATCGAGTAGCTGCCCTCCCGCGGATTGAAGATCTGGGTGCCCGTCACGTCGCCGGGCAGCATGTCGGGCGTGAACTGAATTCGAGCAAACGTCGCGGAGATACTGCCCGCGAGCGTGCGCACCACGAGGGTCTTGGCCAGCCCGGGAACGCCTTCGAGGAGCACGTGACCGCCGGCCAGAAACCCCAGAAGGAGCTTGTGCAGCATCGCCTCCTGGCCGACCAGCACCTTCGCGACCTCGGCCTTGAGGTTCTGGAACTTGTCTTGCAGTCGGGCAACTTCACTCAGCTCTGCGGCAGCCATGGCGCGTTGGAAACCTCTCTCGTGCGCGGAAGATTCCTGATGCATCGCATGCGCGCCCGGGTCGAGGGAAGACCCTGACTCAGTCAGGATCACGCGCCGGGGCGCGCCGCCACTGCCCCGCCAGATGTCCGCGCGTCGTTTCAGGATCGACGCCGCCCCGAGCCCCGATCGCCGCCCCGCGATGCCGCGGTTGAAGCGCGGCTCGGAACTCGGAGCCGCGAGGCCCGGCCCCGCGATGTCCGCGGTTTCAAGGTCGGCTCGGAGCCGCGAGGCCCGGCCCCGCGATGTCCGCGGTTTCAAGGTCGGCTCGGAGCCGCGAGGCCGGCCGCGCGATGTCCGCGGTTTCAAGGTCGGCTCGGAGCCGCGAGGCCCGGCCCCGCGATGTCCGCGGTTTCAAGGTCGGCTCGGAGCCGCGA
>Ga0126377_10001808_pt1 | contig 14269 bp, 8 predicted proteins | sample PanSoiMetPlot_22_FD_92647 | JGI IMG/M metagenome (GOLD analysis project Ga0126377, IMG submission 92647) | Tropical forest soil microbial communities from Panama - MetaG Plot_22 | ecosystem: Environmental > Terrestrial > Soil > Tropical forest > Bulk soil | place: Panama | collected 2016-02-17
CACCCATTTATGTCATTAAGCCCGCTGAAACCATATCCGATCCACGAGGACCTCGGGCGATGCGCGCGCGAGGTTTCCTGCAGCAGGGGACGCGCCGGATGAGGTTTGCTTCGATGCTAATTCATAGAGTAGCCACGGCAGCCGGGCTGCTGGCGTTGTCGCTGTCCTGTTGCGCGGCGCAGATGTCGTTGGGCATTGATCCGGCCGCGGGAACCACGTCAAGCGTGCCGGCGACCCCAGGATCCGGTGCGCCGCGCGAGTGGAGCGGGGAATCCGGCGGGTCCGGCCATCCGCTGATGACGGCGGACGCGATCCGCGCCGCCGCCGACAATTTTCCCACTTGCCTCCAGGGCATCTGGCCGCTCGCCGCCAAGCGCGGTGTGTCGCGCGCGACCTTCCAGACGTACACGTTCGGGCTGACGCCCGATCTGCGCATCATGGATCTGCTCGATGCCCAACCCGAGTTCACCAAATCGTTCTGGGAGTATCTCGATCTCCTCGTCAGCGACGAGCGTATCGCGCGTGGGCGCGAGATGCTGTCGCAGCACCAGGCGACGTTCGAGGCGGTCGAGAAGGCCTACGGCGTCGATCGCACCGTCATCGCCGCGATCTGGGGCATCGAATCGAACTTCGGCACGGCGATCGGCGATCGGCCGGTGATCCGCTCGACGGCGACGCTCGCGTGCATCGGCCGACGCCAGGACTATTTCCGCGAGGAATTCCTCGCGACGCTCGAAATCCTCGAGCGCGGCGATGTCACGCCCGATCATTTGAAGGGATCGTGGGCCGGCGCGTTTGGTCCGACCCAGTTCATGCCGACGGCCTTCAGGCGCTTCGCGGTCGATTTCGACGGCGACGGCCGGCGTGATGTGGTCGATTCTGTCCCCGACGTGCTCGCCTCGACCGCCAACAACCTCAAGCGCGACGGCTGGGTCGCCGGCCAAACCTGGGGCTACGAGGTGATCCTGCCGCAAGGCTTCGACTATCTCCAGGCCGACCGTTCGCGTCAGCTCACGCTCGGTGATTGGGAGCGGCTCGGCCTCCGGCAGGTCGGCAATCAGCCGTTTCCGCGGTCAAGCGAGCGGGCCTATCTGCTCGTGCCGGCGGGGGCGCACGGGCCTGCCTTCCTCATGCTGCCGAATTTCCGCGCCATCATGAAATACAATCCGTCCGAAGCCTATGCGCTTGCCATCGGCCATCTCGCCGACCGACTGCGCGGCGGCGGCGCGATCGTGCAGCCATGGCCGCGCGACCAGCGCATGTTGTCGCTTGCCGAACGCACCGAGATGCAGCAACTGCTGGCCCGCCGCGGCTTCGACGTCGGCGAGGCTGACGGTCGATTCGGCGCCAGGACCCGGGTCGCCATCCGCGATTTCCAGGCCTCGGCCGGCCTCGTCCCGGACGGATTTGCCACCGTCGACCTGCTGGAGCGGCTGCGCGGGCGGTAAATTCGCTAACCGGGAACCATGGCGGCTATCTTCAAGTTGCCACCATTGGCGTGCTATTGAACAGGGCGGTTCGGCGCGCCGGCCGCGGCCGAGCCCCAATGCAGTTGAAGGTCGATCGAGGCAACGGGTTGCCACCATGGCGAACGGGACCATACGGCGTCTGATCTCGGCGTTGCTTGGCTTGGCCACGGTCGCCGCGCCGTTCGCCGTCCTGCTCACATTCATGGCGCCGGCCGGCGCGCAGTTCTTCGATGGTCGCTTTCCGTTCCTGCAGGATCGCTTCTGGCGGCCGCGGCCGCCGACGTATCACCCCGACGCTCAGCGCGGCCCACCGCCCGACAATTCCAAGGCGCCACCGGCCAAGAAAGCCGAGGTCGAACCGCTGACTTCGGTCCTCGTCGTCGGCGACTCGCTGGCCGACTGGCTTGCCCATGGTCTCGAGACTGCCTTCTCCGACTCGCCCGAGATGGGGGTCGTGCGCAAGCATCGCACGGGCTCGGGCCTGGTCCGCAACGATACCCGCAGCGATCATCCGGATTGGCCACAGACGATCCGCGAACTGCTCGCTGCCGAAAAGGCGGATATCGTCGTCATGATGATCGGCCTGCACGACCGCCAGCAGATCCGCGAGCGCGCCCCGGCGCGCGGCACGGCACAGCAGCAGGTCAATCAGCCAGCAGCGCCGCAAGGCCAGCATAACCAGCCAGCGCAACAAGCAGCGCCGCCGCAAAACCGGCCGAACTCCGACGAGCCGATCGACGCCGACTCGCCGTCGATCGCACCGGACCAGCCGCAGCCCCGCCCGGGCAGCACCATCGGCACCCACGAATTCCGCTCCGAGAAATGGGTCGAGCTCTATAGCAAGCGCATCGACGACACGATTGCCGCGATGAAAAGCAAAGGCTCTCCGGTGTTTTGGGTCGGGCTGCCCTCGATCCGCGGCTCGCGCGCGAGCTCGGAAGTGATGTTCCTCAATGACCTGTTCCGCGCCCGCGCCGACCGCAATGGCATCGTCTATGTCGACGTGTGGGACGGTTTCGCCGACGAGAGTGGCCGCTTCGCCACCCAGGGGCCGGACTTCGAAGGGCAGATCCGGCGGCTGCGCAGCGCTGACGGTGTGCATTTCACCCAGGCCGGCGCCCGTAAGCTCGCGCACTACGTCGAGCGCGAGATCCGGCGCGTGCTAAACGCGCGCAACACGCCGATCGCGATTCCGGTACAGCCTGAGCCGGTGCAGCAGGCACCGGCGGCGCGGCCCGGCATGCCGATGGCCCGGCCGTTGTCCGGCCCGGTCATGCCGTTGACCGCTGCTGTCGGGGCCAGCGAGGACCTGCTCGGCGCCGGCGGTGTCCACCAATCCACCACCGATCCCGTCGCGACGCGTGTGCTGGTCAAGGGCGAAGCGATGCCAGCGCCCGCCGGCCGCGCCGACGATTTCGCCTGGCCGCGGCGCGGCGTCGCGCCGGTCGGTTCGGATCCGATCGCGGCGACGACAACGTTGCCGATGACGCCGATGGTGGCGCAGCCGCCGCAGCAGCCGCAGCAGGCGCCGCCGCCAGGCACCGGCCAGCAAACGGCCACGAGGTCCGAACCGCGATCACAGTCGCAGGCCGCGCGATCGCCGGCTGGCCAGCCGGGCTATCATGGCTTCTTCTTCGGTGGACCGCGCGGCGGACCGCGCCCGCCGGGGGGTATGGGCCAAGCCGAGGCGCGCAATCCGCCGCCGCGCCAGTCGCCGTTCTTCCTACTGTTTCCACCGATCAGGTAGACGCTGGCGCCGGGCCGCGTCACCGCGGCAGCGTCGTCGTGCCCATCAGGAATTTGTCGACCGCATGGGCGGCCTGTCGGCCCTCGCGGATCGCCCATACCACGAGCGATTGTCCGCGCCGCATGTCGCCGGCAGCAAACACCTTCGGCAGCGACGTCCGGTAGGTCTCCGTGTCGGCCTTGACGTTGCCGCGCTGATCGAGATCGAGCCCCAGCGACGCGATCATGCCGTCGTGCACCGGGTGGACGAAGCCCATGGCGAGCAGCACGAGCTCGGCATCGAGTTCGAATTCGCTGCCAGGAACGGGCTTGAATTTCTCGTCGACATGAACGCAGTGCAGCTTCTTCACCTCGCCGTTCTCGCCGGTGAATTTTTGCGTCAGCACCGAAAACTCGCGTTTCGCGCCTTCTTCGTGGCTTGACGAGGTGCGCAGCTTGAGCGGCCAGTCCGGCCACGTGAGCAGCTTATTTTCCTTTTCCGGTGGCATCGGCATGATCTCGAAATTGGTGACCGAACGTGCGCCCTGACGAATCGAGGTGCCGATGCAGTCGGAGCCGGTGTCGCCGCCGCCGATCACAACCACATGCTTGTCCTCGGCGAGGATGGGCTCGACCGCGCCGACGGGCTCGCCGCTGACGCGCCGATTCTGCTGCGGCAGGAAATCCATGGCAAAATGGATGCCCCTGAGATCGCGGCCGGGAATCGGCAGATCGCGACCCTCTTCGGCGCCGCCGGTCAACACGATCGCGTCGTAACCTTTGATCAGGTCCTCGGTCGGCACATTGCCGCCGACATGGGCGTCGTAGTGGAAGGTCACGCCTTCCGCCTGCATCTGCTCGACACGGCGGTCGACGTGATGCTTTTCCATCTTAAAGTCGGGAATCCCGTAGCGCAGGAGGCCGCCGGCCTTGGCATATTTCTCGAACACATGCACATCGTGCCCGGCGCGCGCGAGTTGCTGCGCGCAAGCCATTCCCGCCGGGCCCGAGCCAACGATGGCGACCGTCTTGCCGGTCTTGAGCGTTGGCGGCTCGGGCTTCACCCAGCCTTGTTCGTAGGCCCTGTCGATGATCGCGCATTCGATCGTCTTGATGGTGACGGGGTTGTCGTCGAGGTTGAGTGTGCAGGACGCCTCGCACGGCGCCGGGCATACGCGGCCGGTGACTTCGGGGAAATTGTTGGTCGAATGCAAGTTGCGCGCCGCATCCTCCCAGTCGCCGGCGTAGACGAGATCGTTCCAGTCGGGGATTTGGTTGTTCACCGGGCAGCCGGTGTGACAGTACGGAATGCCGCAGTTCATGCAGCGCGCCGCCTGCTCGCGCGTCTCCTTTTCCGGCAGCGGCAGGACAAACTCGCGCCAATGACGCACGCGTTCCTCGACCGGCGCGTAGTGGCGGTCGTTGCGCTCGAACTCGAGAAAACCCGTAACCCTGCCCATTCCGCTCGACCCTATTTCGGGCAAGGAGCGAGCCAATAGACCCCAAAACCGGGCCTCGCTCGCTGCCAAGCGTAGACGTTGACCAAGTCACCGTCTTGGACAGACCAATTGGGACACGAACGAGAATCAATCGCCATCGCCGAGGTCTGGGCGACCGGCGAAAGCGCTGCGGCAACGAAAGCAGTGGCCTGACGCATCCGCTACTCCGCCGCCTGCATCGCTGCAGCCTTCTCCTTCGCCAGATCGGCGAGCGCGCGGCGATACTCGACAGGCATCACCTTGCGGAACTTTGGCAGATACTCGTTCCAGTGTTCGAGAATATGCGCAGCGCGGCTCGAACCGGCCAAGCGGGCGTGGCGCGTGACGAGAAGATGCAGCCGCTGCGCATCAAATTGCGTCATGTCGGTCATGACGTCGACGCGTCCATGCGCTTCGAGATCGGCGGCGTGGCCGTAGTACCGCGCATTCGCCTCCTCTTCCTGCGGCACCGGCTCGAGTTCGACCATCGCCATATTGCAACGCGTCGGGAAGGTGCCGTCCTCGTCCATCACGTAGGCGATGCCGCCCGACATACCGGCGGCGAAATTGCGGCCGGTCCTGCCGAGGACGACGACGATGCCGCCGGTCATGTATTCGCAGCCATGGTCGCCGGTGCCTTCGACCACGACGATCGCGCCGGAATTGCGCACGGCGAAACGCTCGCCGGCAATGCCACGGAAGTACGCTTCGCCGGCGATCGCGCCATAGAGCACGGTGTTGCCGACGATGATGGACTCTTCGGGCACGATGCCGGTGTCGGCCGGCGGCCGCACGATGATGCGCCCGCCCGAGAGGCCTTTGCCGACATAGTCGTTGCCCTCGCCCTCGAGCTCGAGTGTGACGCCTTTGGCGAGCCAGGCGCCGAAGCTCTGGCCGGCGGTGCCGGTGAGCTTCACGTGGATCGTGTCGTCGGGCAGGCCGGTATGGCCGTAGCGCTTGGCGACTTCGCCCGACAGCATGGCGCCGCAGGTGCGGTCGGTGTTCTTGATCGCGGAGACGATGCGCACCGGCGCACCGCGGTCGAGCGCGGCCTGCGCCTCCGCAATCAGCTTGCGGTCGAGGATGGTGTGGATCTTGTGATCCTGCGGCTCGCACCGGTGGATGTGCACGCCGGCCGGCGCGTCAGGCTTGTAGAACAGCTGGGAGAAATCGAGCCCCCGGGCCTTCCAGTGCTCGATCACCTTGCGCTGGTCGAGCATCTGCATCTGCCCGATCATCTCGTCGAACTTGCGGAAGCCGAGCGACGCCATCAGCTCGCGCACCTCTTCGGCGACGAAGAAGAAAAAGTTGATGACGTGTTCGGGCTGGCCCTTGAAGCGCTTGCGCAGCACCGGATCCTGGGTCGCGACGCCGACCGGGCAGGTGTTGAGATGGCACTTGCGCATCATGATACAGCCGGCGGCGATCAGCGGGGCGGTGGCGAAGCCGAACTCGTCGGCCCCGAGGAACGCGCCGACCACGACGTCGCGGCCGGTGCGGATGCCGCCGTCAACCTGAACGGCGATGCGCCCGCGCAGACGATTGGCGACCAACGTCTGATGGGTCTCGGCAAGGCCGATTTCCCACGGCGAGCCGGCGTGCTTGATCGAGGTGAGGGGGCTTGCACCAGTGCCGCCCTCGAAGCCGGCGATGGTGACGTGATCGGCGCGCGCCTTGGAGACGCCGGCGGCAACGGTGCCGACACCGACCTCGGACACCAGCTTGACCGACACGTCGCCGGTCGGATTGACGTTCTTGAGGTCGAAAATGAGTTGGGCGAGATCCTCGATCGAATAGATGTCGTGGTGCGGCGGCGGCGAAATGAGCCCGACGCCCGGCGTCGAGTGGCGCACCTTGGCGATGATCTTGTCGACCTTGTGGCCGGGGAGCTGGCCGCCTTCGCCGGGCTTGGCGCCTTGCGCCATCTTGATCTGCATCACGTCCGAGTTGACGAGATATTCGGCGGTGACGCCGAAGCGACCCGAAGCGACCTGCTTGATCGCCGAGCGCATGGAATCGCCGTTGGGTAGCTGCTTGAAGCGGTCGGATTCCTCGCCGCCTTCGCCGGTGTTCGACTTGCCGCCGATACGGTTCATGGCGATGGCCAGCGTGGTATGCGCCTCGCGCGAGATCGAGCCGAACGACATTGCGCCGGTCGAGAACCGCCGCACGATGGCTTTGGCCGGCTCGACGTCGTCGAGCGGCACCGCCGTGCGGCCGTCTTCTTCGGCGCTCTTGATGCGGAACAGGCCGCGGATGGTGAGCAACTGCTCCGACTGGTCGTTCACGATCTTGGCGAAGGCGCGATATTGGTCCTGAGAATTGCCCCGCACGGCATGCTGCAGTGTCGCGACCGTCGTCGCCGTCCACACGTGATCCTCGCCGCGCACGCGATAGGCATATTCGCCGCCGACGTCGAGCGCGCTCCTGTAGATGGGCGATTCGCTGAAGGCGTCGCGATGCCGCCGCACGGCCTCCTCGGCGATCTGGGTCAGGCCGACGCCTTCGATGCGGGTCGCGGTGCCGGAAAAATATTGCGCGACGAAATCCGAGCGCAGGCCGACGGCATCGAAGATCTGCGCGCCGCAATAGGACTGGTAGGTCGAGATGCCCATCTTGGACATCACCTTGAGCAGGCCCTTGTCGATCGACTTGATGTAGCGCTTGATGATCTCCTTCTCGTCGAGCTTCTGCGGCAGTTCGTCCTTGATGGCGACGAGGGTCTCGAACGCGAGATAGGGGTTGATCGCCTCCGCGCCGTAGCCGGCGAGGCAGGCGAAATGATGCACCTCGCGCGGCTCGCCGGTTTCGAGCACGATCCCGACCGAAGTGCGCAAGCCGTTGCGAATCAGGTGATGATGTACCGCCGCGCAGGCGAGCAGCGAGGGGATCGGAATCCGATCGGAGCCGGCGGCGCGGTCCGACAAGATGATAATGTTGATGCCTTCGCGCACCGCATTCTCGGCTTGCCCACACAGATCAGTGAGCGCCGGTTCCATGCCCTCGATGCCGCGTTCGGCCGGCCAGGTGGCGTCGAGGCTGAGCGACTTGAAGTGCGTATCGCCGACTTCGGAGATGGAACGGATCTTCTCGAGGTCGGCATTGGTGAGGATCGGCTGTCGCACCTCGAGGCGCTTGGTGTTCGATATGCCCTCGAGATCGAACAGGTTCGGCCGCGGCCCGATGATGGACACGAGGCTCATCACCAGTTCCTCACGGATCGGATCGATCGGCGGGTTCGTCACCTGCGCGAAGTTCTGCTTGAAATACGTAAACAGCGGCTTCGGCCGGTCCGACAACGCCGAGATCGGTGTGTCGTTGCCCATCGAACCGACCGCTTCCTCGCCGGTCGAGGCCATCGGCGACATCAGGATTTTCAGGTCTTCCTGCGTGTAACCGAACGCCTGCTGGCGATCGAGCAGGGTGAGGTTAGACAGCGCCGGTCGGCTCGGCGCGGCCGGCAGTTCCTCGAGCACGATCTGCGTGCGATGGAGCCATTCCTTGTAAGGGTTGCGGCGCGCGAGCTTGGCCTTGATCTCCTCGTCGGGGATGAGCCGGCCTTCCTCGAGGTCGACCAGCAGCATCTTGCCGGGCTGCAGCCGCCACTTGGTCACGATGTCGTTCTCGGGGATGGACAGCACGCCCATTTCCGAGGCCATGAGGATGCGGTCGTCGCGGGTCACGAGATAGCGTGCCGGCCGCAGGCCGTTGCGATCGAGCGTGGCGCCAATCTGGCGGCCGTTGGTGAAAGCGATGGCCGCCGGGCCGTCCCACGGCTCCATCAGCGCGGCATTGTATTCGTAGAAGGCGCGCCGCTCCTCGTCCATGAGCGGATTGCCTGCCCAGGCTTCGGGAATCATCATCATCATCGCGTGGGCCAGCGAGTAGCCGCCCTGCACCAGGAACTCCAATGCATTGTCGAAGCATGCGGTGTCGGACTGGCCTTCGTAGGAGATCGGCCACAGCCTGGTGATGTCGTCGCCGAACCGGTCGGATCGCGCCGAGGCCTGGCGCGCCGCCATCCAGTTGTTGTTGCCGCGCAGCGTGTTGATCTCGCCGTTGTGCGCGATCATGCGATAGGGGTGCGCCAGCGACCAGGTCGGGAACGTGTTGGTCGAGAAGCGCTGGTGCACGAGGGCAAGCGCGCTTTCGAAGTCCTGTTCGCGCAGGTCGGGATAGTAGGTGCCGATTTGGTCGGCGAGGAACATGCCCTTGTAGATGACGGTCCGGCATGAGATCGACACCGGGTAGTAGCCGGAGATGCGCCTTTCACGCCGCCGATAGACGATGCCGGAGATCGTCTTGCGCAGGATGTAAAGGCGGCGTTCGAATTCGTCCTCCGACTTGATCCTGTCGCCGCGCGCGATGAGCACCTGCATGTGCACGGGTTCGGTCGGCTTCACCGACTCGCCGAGCGTCGAGTTGTCGGTCGGCACGTCGCGCCAGCCGATCAGCCGCATGCCCTCGCGCGCGATCTCCTCGGCATAGACCGTCATGATGTCCTGCCGCCACGCCGCGTCGTGCGGCATGAACAGGCTGCCGACGGCGTAGTCGCCGGGCTTCGGCAATGCGAGGCCGAGCTCGGCCGCCTTGCGGGCAAAGAACTTGTGCGGCGTCTGGACCAGGATGCCGGCGCCGTCCCCCGCGCGCGGATCGGCACCGACCGCGCCGCGGTGCTCGAGGTTGACCAGGATGGTCAGCGCATCCTCGACGATCTTGTGCGACTTTCGGCCCTTGATGTCGGCGATGAAGCCGACGCCGCACGAATCCTTGTCGCGTGCGGGATCGTAGAGGCCACGTGCCGGCGGGACGCCGGGGTCGGCGCCGGCGTTGGACGGCGGTGCCGACGGGTCCTTGATGCCACGCTCCGTGAACGCGGCGTTGCCTGCGACGTGCTCCTTGCCGATCTGTGCCGCGCTCATGGTTTTCTCGCCTCCCGTGCCGCCGGCCGGTCCGGGGAGGACCGTCCGTTCGGCGCACCTGCCTCGCGCGCAGCGCTGCGTGGCGGCGCTGCGCCCGAGGTGAACCGTTGTCGTGACGGGCAACCTTTATGCTAGCCGCTGATCGGCTCGCTTGTCTGGTTGCTCGTGTTGGGCGCCGCGAGACGTGTGTCGTATCGGCAGCAGCCGTTCCGCGCTCGCCCCGGCCAGTATTTGGTCCAGGCGCGGCGCACCAAGTGGGACAGTATTACTGTCCTAAGTACCATGCCAAAATTTTGCCACGGAAACAAGGGTTCGCCACAGCAAAAAATGCATTGTGCCGGCACCTGGGCGCCCGCCGTCGCATTGCAGCGAACAATTCGGTCAAAGCCAAGTCAAACAAATCAAAGCCAAGTCAAACAAAAATGATAAGCCCCTTGTGCCGAGGGCCGGGCGCGGCCAGTCGTTGGCACCCCGCCCGGCGACGATTTTTCCACGACGTCGCCTGAACCTGCCGATGACCTGCCGATGAATTTTGCAAGCGACAACACCGCCGGCGTGGCTCCGGCCATCCTGGCGGCGATCGAACGTGCCAACCAGGGCTTCGCTCTTGGCTACGGCAACGATGCCCTCACCGAGGCGGTCGAGGGCCGATTCGCCGAAATCTTCGAGCACGAGGTCGCCGTGTTTCTGGTGCCAACCGGCACGGCGGCCAACGCCCTTGCCATCGCCCACATCTGCCCGCCGTGGGGCGGCGTGCTGTGCCACGCGGACTCCCACATCGCGACCGACGAATGCGGCGCGCCCGAGTTCTTCGGCGGCGGCATCAAGTTGATCGGGCTTGCCGGCGACGCCGGTAAGCTCACGCCCGCCGCCGTGCAGGCCGCGATCGAGCGCTATTCCGGCCATATGCCGCACCAGGTGAACGCCGCCGCCCTGTCGCTCACGCAGGCGACCGAGGCCGGCACCGCCTATCGAACGAGCGACGTCGCGGCGCTGGCCGAGACCGCCCATGCCCGCGGCCTCGCCGTGCACATGGACGGCGCGCGCTTCGCCAACGCGCTTGCGCGCATGAACGTCTCGCCCGCCGAAGCAACCTGGAAGGCCGGCGTCGACGTGCTGTCGTTGGGTGCGACCAAGGGCGGGGCGCTCGCTGCCGAGGCGGTGGTGTTCTTCGATCCGGCGCGTGCCGCCGCCATGCCCGAACGGCGCAAGCGCGGCGGGCACCTCGCCTCCAAGCACCGCTTCCTCGCCGCGCAATTCGACGCGTTTTTTGCCGACGGTCTGTGGCTCACGCTCGCCCGCCACGCCAACGCCATGGCCGATCGCCTGGCCAAAGGTCTCGTCGGAATCGGGCTTCGGCCGGTGTGGCCGGTCGACGCCAACCTCGTTTTTACCTTGCTGCCGCCGCACGTGCATGCCCGGCTTCAGGCGCAGGGCGCGCACTACTACGTGCGTCGACGTGATCATGGAACGTCGGGCGGGGGAGCGGACGACCTCCTGGTCCGCCTGGTGACGTCGTTCGTCACCACGCCCGCCGACATCGATCGCTTCGTCGCGGTCGTGCGAGCGAGTTGACGCAGTTCGAACCAAACTCTGCCCCAATTGATGATGATCGTTGCGCTCGGGTGGCGATGTGCTCATGGCGGCCGGTGCGGGCCAGACCTCGTGCGAGGCAGAGCCTGAGTGTAGCGTTCATCAAGGAGTTCGAGCTGTGACCACGCGGATCACCGTTGTCGTCGCCTATGCATCGCTCGCCCTGTTCAGCACCGGTTCCGCTGCCGAACCGTCGCGCGCCGCGCCGGCACCGGAGTCGGGTTTTCTGCCGCCGTTTGAAGCGGTGACCGTTACGCGCTCGCGCGGCCTCGTGCCGCTCGGCCGCCCGGTCCTGCGTGGCCGCACCTATGTCTTGACTGCGGTCGATCGCGGCGGCATCGAGGTTCGCGTCGTCGTCGATGCCCGCGCCGGCGACATCGTGGCGATCGATCCGCTCGTCGCGCCACCTCCGCCGGGCACGCGTCGCTCCGACGCTGCATTCGCCTCGGCGCGCCGTGTCCTGCCACCGGATTTCGCGTTCTTCGTCAACCCACCGCGTCCGCCGCGTATCGTGCCGGGCGGCGCGCGGTCGCCAACGCTCGATCGCGCCGCCACCGTCACGCCGCTGCCGCGCCCGCGGCCAGCGGATGCAACGCCCGCCGCGGTCAGGTCTACCGCGGCGGACACTCCCGCCGCGAGACCGGCGAACAATACGCCGGCGACGCGCGCGACCGACACGCCGATGCAGGGCTTCGAATAGTGCGAGCTTCTTCCGGAAAAGTTTTCCGGAAGAAGATGCGGCACTGAACAATCTCGATGAGACATAAGACAACAGCGCCCTGGCTTGGCCGGGGCGCTGCCGTTGAGCTGTCAGGCGTTACGCGGCTTTGGCGTCGAGCACTTTGGCCGAGCCGTTGCCGATCTTGATCTGGCGCGGCTTCATGGCCTCGGGAACCTCGCGTACGAGGTCCACGTGCAGGAGCCCGTTCTCGAGCGCCGCACCCTTGACCTGAACGTGATCAGCGAGCTGGAAGACGCGCTCGAAGGCGCGCGCGGCAATGCCCTGATACAGGACTTCGCCCTTCTTCTCGTCCGCCTTGGCCTGTTTCTCGCCGCGAATGGTCAGCGTGTTCTCCTTCGCCTCGATCGACAGATCGCCTTCCGAGAAGCCGGCCACCGCAATGCTGATGCGGTAGTCGTTCTTGCCGGTCCGCTCGATGTTGTAGGGCGGGTAGCTCGGGGTGCCACCGTCATAGCCGGCAGCCTGGTCGAGCATAGAAAACAGCCGGTCGAAGCCGACGGTCGAACGATAGAGGGGAGCAAGATCGAAAGTACGCATGGCATATCCTCCTTTGGTTGAGCGACATGCGAAACGGATCCGCCATGGGGCCGGATCGGTCTGGCGCGCAGCCGTCATTGGCCTGCGCAGCGGATATTTGGGAATTGCCCGAGGCGCCCGCAAGAGGCCGAAGCACCGCCCGAAACATGCCATTAAACCATTGTAATAGCTCAATATTATATACCACCCGGCGGCGCCGTTGAGCCGCCCGGTTAACTCCTATATGGCAGGGGCGCTTGCCGCCGGTGCCTTGTCCCGCCCATGAAACTGATTTCGATTCCTGCCAATCCGGTGCCCGAAGACGTGGTCGTCGGCGCGTTGAAAACGCGCGACGGCGTCGGGCTGCGCTTTGCGCGTTGGGCACCGCCGCCCGGCCGCAAGGGCACCGTTTGCATTTTTCCCGGCCGCACCGAGTTTATCGAAAAATATTTCGAGACCGTGCGCGATCTGCGCGCGCGCGGGTTCGCCGTCGCGATGCTCGACTGGCGCGGGCAGGGCCTGTCCGACCGCCGGCTCGGCGATCGGCGCAAGGGGCATGTCGACGACTTCGCGCAATACGACATCGATCTCGAAACTTTCATGAAGGACGTCGTCTTGCCCGACTGTCCGCCGCCGCTGTTCGCCATCGCCCATTCGACCGGCGGATCGATCCTGCTGCGTTCCGCCTTTCGCGGCCAGCGTTGGTTCGACCGCATTGTGATGTCGTCGCCGCTGATCGAGCTCGCCCGCAAACCCATGGCCGGCTTTGCTCCGGCCGTGGCGCGCACCTTCCGCCTGCTCGGTTTCGGCTCGATGTACATTCCGGGCGGCGAAGCCAAGCTGATGGCGACCCGCTCCTTCGTCGGCAACATCCTCACGTCCGATCCGGTTCGTTTTGCACGTACGGCGGCGGTGCTGGAGGCCGAGCCGGCGCTCGGGACCGGCGCACCGACGATCGCCTGGGTGGATGCGGCCTTTCGCACGATGGCCGATTTTGCCGTACCGGCCTACGCCGCGCGCATCCGCCAGCCGATCCTCATTGCGGCCGCCGGCCGCGATCATGTCGTGTCGACGCCAGCGATCGAAGAATTTGCGAGCAACCTGCGCGCCGGTTCGCACGTCGTCGTTGCCGGCGCACAGCACGAGATCCTGATGGAGCAGGATCACTATCGCATGCAGTTTTTCGCCGCCTTCGACGCCTTCGTGCCGGGCACGCCGCTGTTCGGCTGAGCCCGCTACTGCATTGGCGATTCACCGCGTCAGTATCTTCATTGCCGCGGAATGGATGCGCTTGTCGCCGGCCGCGACGATGCGGCCGCCGCGCTCGGCGCGTCCGCCCTCCCATGTCGTCACCACGCCGCCCGCGCCGGTGATGATTGGGATCAAGGCGGCGATATCGTGCGGCTTGATCTCGGTCTCGATGACGAGATCGATGTGTCCGGCGGCCAGCATGCAATAGGCGTAGCAGTCACCGCCGTAGCGCGAGAGGCGCACGGTTTCCTCCACACGGCTGAAGGCGTCGCGGTCGCCGCCCTTCATAAGCCGCGGGCTCGTTGTGAACAGCACGGCGTCGGCGAGGTTCACGCACGGCCGCACCAGGAGGTCGCGCGCTCCGGCCGGGCCGCGGTAGCGCGCCGCCCCGCCTTCGCCGCTGAAACGCTCGCCGACGAACGGCTGATGCATCATGCCGAACACCGACTCGCCCGAGCGCATCAGTGCGATCAGCGTGCCCCAGGCGGGCATCCCGGAGATGAACGATTTGGTGCCGTCGATCGGGTCGAGCACCCAGACATATTCGGCGTCGGGACGCTCGTCGCCGTATTC
>Ga0126377_10001809_pt1 | contig 14261 bp, 13 predicted proteins | sample PanSoiMetPlot_22_FD_92647 | JGI IMG/M metagenome (GOLD analysis project Ga0126377, IMG submission 92647) | Tropical forest soil microbial communities from Panama - MetaG Plot_22 | ecosystem: Environmental > Terrestrial > Soil > Tropical forest > Bulk soil | place: Panama | collected 2016-02-17
GATCTGCTGAAAGCGATGGCCGGCAAGACGGTCGCAAAATCCGCATACGTCGGCCGCTTCAGGACGGAGGCTGCGCAGTAGCGTCTCCCGCAGATCACGAACCACGGAGGCACGGAGACACGGAGGTCCGCACCTCTCGTCTCTGTGCCTCGTACGAACCCCTGCACCTCTTTCACCCGTGAACCGTGAACCTTCGTGAGGTTCCGGTGTCTCATTCACCAAGCCCGCCGGCGAGGCTTCCTTTGAAGGAGGCCTATGCGGATCTACACGCTCGTGTTCTCCGTGCTCGTGCATGTGGCCGCGATCGTCGCGGTGTACATCGCACCGGCGTTTGCGACCGACGAACTTCCCGAACCACCACGTACGTCCGCGTACGTCATCGTGAAGGCGACGTTGCCCGATCCTCCGCCAGCACCACGACGCGAGGCGCCGGCACCATCACCGCAGGCTGCGCCTCTGCAACCGCCGGACGGTGTTCAGCCCGAGCGACCCGTCGAGCCGATCGATCAACCACGGTTCGACGATCCTGGTGCCGTGACTGCCGGCGACCCATTCGGCAGCATCGGGAGTGTCACCGACGCGGGCATCACGCCGCCGCCGGATCCACGCCCGATCGAACCGATTCCTGTCGGCGGAATCATTCGGCCGCCGAAGAAGGTGACGCACGTCGCGCCGATCTATCCACCCATTCCACTCGCCGCGCGCAAGGGAGGACTGGTCATCCTGCAAGCGGTCATTGATGAGGACGGATCGGTTCGAGAGGTCAACGTGCTGCGTTCCGATCCGTTGTTCGATCGAGCGGCTGTGGTGGCGGTGAAGCAGTGGCGCTTCACGCCGACGCTGCTCAACGGCCACCCCGTCCCTATCGTCATGACCGTCACGGTCGGGTTCACCCCGAGCAACGAGTGATGAACGGGTGTATGGTGGAGGGCTCAACACAAGGTGCGCACGGAGGAAGCCATGGTGCGCCATCTCGCACTCGCCATTGGACAGGCCGCAATGCTGGCCCTGTTCACATCAGCGTCAGTCCAGACAGCACAAGCCCAATTTGGTTCTGAAAAGGACGCCAGGGCGATGCTGGACAAAGCCGTGACCGCGTTGAAGCAGAACAAAGAGAAAGCGCTCGAGATGTTCAACAAGGGCGATGGGGGCTTCAAGGATCGCGACCTCTACGTCTTCTGCGCCAATGCCTCGGACGGCGTGATCACCGCGCATCCGTACTTGAAGGGGGAACAGCTGCAGGACATCGTCGGCAAGAAAGGCTATCCGGTCGGGAAAGAGATCATGCAGTCGGCCGCTGAAGGAAAGATCAGCGAGGTGACGTATTTCTGGCCTCGTCCCGGCTCGGACACGCCGCTCGAGAAACGCACCTTCTATACGAAGGTCGTTGGGCAGAACTGCGGAGTCGGCTACTACAAGGGCTGATCAGGCATCAGCCTGAATCTGTACAATGCGCGCATGACGGCAAACCTGCGCGCGATCGTCCTCGGACTGCTGGTCGCAAGCGGACCGGCAGTCCTCGCCCACCACTCGTTCTCGGCCGAGTACGACAGCAATCAGCCGGTGAAGCTGACCGGCATCGTCACGAAGGTGGAGTCGACGAACCCGCACATCTGGTTCTTCGTCGACGTGAAGGACGAGCAAGGCAAGGTGACCAACTGGGGATTCTCAGGCGGTCCCCCAGGCGTACTGCAGCGGCGCGGGATCAGCAAGAACGCACTGAAGACCGGCGACGTGATTGTCGTCGAAGGCTTCCGCGCGCGGGATGGATCGAACAACGCGTCAGGCGGCAAGGTGACGTTTGCCGACGGGCGCAGCGTGTTCACCGCGTCGAACGAAGACAGGGCTCCGCGCTGAGAGGACACCGCGATGTCATTCATGAATGCTGCCGTGCGGACTCGACTCGCCTTTCTCACCGCGTGCGTGGCGATGGTGGCGGTCGCCTCAATCGTGGTCACGCCGATCACCGGCGCACAATCGCCGACGGCTTCGAGTCAGAATCAGACTCCACGACTCGCCGATGGCAAGCCCGACTTCACCGGCATGTGGGACAACCCGAAGGAGCCCGGTGCGCGCGGCGCGGCGACGGTGTTCAATCGCGCGAAGATGGCGCCGTTCGTTCCTGGAGGCGAAGCGCTCTTCTACGAGCCGCGCACGGGGGATCCGAGGCACGATGAGCCGCGCGCCTTCTGCATGCCGTCGGGATTCCCATCCGCGTTCCTCGGCCCGTACCCGGTGCAGTTCATTCAAACGCCGCAACACCTCGTGATGTCGACGGAATTCATGAACGTCACGCGCATCATCCCGCTCGACGGCCGGCCTCACAAGACCGACATCGAGCCGACATTCTACGGCGAGCCGGTCGGTCACTGGGAAGGGGACACGCTGGTCATCGACGGACGCAACTACAAGCGCTGGTCGCTGGACGATTGGTACTACACGAACCCGAAGGAGTACCGGATGCACAGCGAGGCATTCCACACGATCGAGCGCCTGCGCCGCGTCGACGCGAACACGATCGCCTATCAGTTTACCGTGGACGATCCCAAGATCTTCACGAAGCCCTGGTCGGTCGACTGGGAGATGAAGCGGCATCTCGAGTGGGACAAGACCGGCCTGTACGAGATGGTCTGCAACGAGAACAACCGCTGCGAAGGCGGCAAGTGCCGGGACTCGAAGTAACTCGCGACATCTCCCTTTGCCGGGCCTGAGACCAGGCCCGGCCTACACCGTCCGTAACTGCTTCCGTCGTTTTCGCCGCTCACGGGCGGCCAGCGGCCGCATCGGCAGATTCTCGCCGACCATCAGCAGCGGCTCCGTCGGCCGATCCATATCGAACAACTGGCCACCCTTTGCGCGCGCATACAACTGATCGCCGCTGATGAACAGGGCCATCGGGCCGTCATCGCCGATCGCCTCGTAGAGACGAATGCCGAAGACATCGCGCAGCGTCGACAGCAGACGGCGGATTTGAGGAATCGAAAACCCTCGATGACGCAACTCGGCGAGCACCTGCAGTTCGAGTACGTCGATCGGCGTGTAGCGGCGCTCGGTGAAACCGCCTGCTTCTGTGCGATGCGAGGCGATCGCCGGCATGAAGAGACGACGGGAGTCCCACCATTGCAGCTGTCGCGCGGTGAGGCCCGTCATGACAGCGACTTCGCGCGATGAGTAGAGCTTCTTGAGTCTCACCCCTCGACTCCTCGCTCGAGGTCACCCTGAGCGTATCGTCCCTCGCCCCTGCTCGGGACGGCCCTGAGGCCCTCGAAGGGCCGAAGGGTCAGAGGCCGAGTCGGTCAGGGCGCACCAACGCCAGCTCGTCGTGCTCGCGCCCCTCGAGGACGAGATCCGCAACGAGCATCGCGGCGAGCGGCGCGAGCAGCACGCCGTTGCGATAGAGGCCCGTGGCGTGGAACACGTGGGGCATTGTCGACGAACGGCCGATCGCCGGCAACTCGTCGGACGTCTTCGGCCTGAGGCCGACGCGGACCTCCTGAAACCGCGCGCGATCGATTGCCGGGACCATCTGCGCGGCGGCGGTCAACAGCGTCCGGACGCCTTCGACCGTCGCGCTCTCCTCGAAACCCACGTCTTCGACGGTGGCACCGACGAGCACGGACATGTCCCGCCAGGGGACGATGTAGCACTCAGGCCCCCATAACACCTGCGAGGCCACACGTTCGTCGACGCGCAGATGGAGCAGCTGCCCCCGAATGGGCTTCACCGGCGCGGGCCTCACCACATCCATCGGCGGCACGGCCCAACTCCCTGTCGCCATCACGACGGCGTCGGCTTCGAACGTTCCGCTCGCCGTGATCACTCGAGCGACCGAAGAGGAATCTTCGACGTGATCGACTCGACTGGTCACATTGGTCGCGCCGCGTTTCTCGATCGCGGCGACGAGCCCTGCGATGAGTTGTTCGGCGCTCACGTAGCCTTGAGTCGGCAGCCGCAATGCCGCAGTGATCGAGGCTGACAGCGCAGGCTCGAGCGCCCTCGCATCGCCCGCACCGAGCACGGTGTTGTCCACACCAGCCGACTCGAGTCGGCGAGCGTTGTCCGCAAGCACCTCTGCCTGCTCAGGGGTGAAGGCGACCTGCAGGGTGCCGCTCCGCGCGTAGTCGATCTCGCGGCTCGAATCGATCTGCACGCGCCGGATGAACTCGTCGTAGAGACCGAGACTGCAGGACGTGAGGCGAAGGAGCTCGGGGTCGTGTCCCTCGATCGCGGGAGACAGAATGCCGGCCGACGCAAAGGTCGCACCCCGGCCAGGAGCACGTGCGTCGATCAGACGCACCCGCGCACCGCGCCTGGCCATCTCGTACGCAATGGCAGACCCGGCGATACCGGCGCCCACGATGATCACGTTCACACGTCGATTTTATTCGCGAGCGCTGGGCGCCGGGCCTGAAGAACGGGCCCGGCCTACACTGCCTGCTTAGAAACGGAATGCCGTGCCGACGGTCAAACGCCGCGGCTGCTGGGCGCTCGTCGGCTGCCCGAAGAAGCGCGACATCCGGTTGCCGCTGAAGCTGCCGTAGTTGACATGATTGAGCACGTTGTCGGCGCGGATGAACAGCTCCATGGTGTAGCGCGAGGTGTTGGCCTGCGCATCGCCGTTGCCGCCATTGCCTTGACGACGCCCGCCCTGGCCGCCGCGCGGCGAACCGCCGCCTTGCCCCTGCGCGAAGTTCAGCTCGTTGTTCGCCGGTGCACCCGCGGGACCTCCGGGTCCGACCCCTCCCCGCGGTCGCGGCGCATTGCCACCGCCCTGCCCGCGCACGCCGCCGAGCGCAAACTGCTTGTTGATGTTCACGTTCATCGTCCAGGTCGATCGTCCGCGTTCCGTGTTGCGGCCGACGCCGACGGGGCGATCGTTGACGACGCCGTCGCTATTGTCATCGAGACCGGTGGTGATCGTGTAGGGAGAGGCCGACTGCGCGTTGACATTCACGCTCGTGCGCACGCCAAGCAGCAGCGGCACGTTCACCTGTCCCTGGATGCGGTGACGGATGTCCTGGCGCGCCGGTCCCCACTCGGCTTCGGGATCGAAATTGTTCGCCGGCAGCGAGGTCGCGCCGTCGGCGTGGTTCTTCACCTGGCTCAGCGCGTAGTTGATGTTCATGAAGATGGCGCGGCGTGGGAATCGATACGTGCCGCGCAGCTCCATGCGATCGCTTTGTGACCGCCCGGTCGATTCGAACTGCGTGACCGTACCGATCGTCGGATCGGGCCTCACACCAAACTGATCGGGCGCGTTGATGTTGATCGATCGCAGCTGATGGCGGCCGCGCAGCATCTGGTAGCTCGCCTGCACGGTGAGGTTCTGCGTCACCTGGCGCTCGACACCGAGGGAGGCCTGATGCACCTTCGGCATCTCGAGCGCGGGGCTGGCCTGCACGCGTCCGCCCTGCTGCACCTCCTCGACGCTGCCGTCTTCGGAATAACGAGTCAAGACATCACGCTGCGCGATGCCGTTCACACGCAGCGTCTGATCGAAGAGGCTCGACTCGTACCAGTCGTAGAAGAGGCCGTATCCGCCGCGGATGCTCGTCCGGTTTCCCCACGGCGTCCAGGTGAACCCGGCCCGCGGCATCAGGTTCACACGCTCGTCGATATGCGACTGCATCTCGTTGCGGATGCCGATGCCGAACGAGAACTTGTTGTTCAACCGGACGTCGTCCGACCAGTAGAACCCGAGCTCGTAATGATTGAAGGTTGTGTTCACCTCGCCCAGTCGCTGCGTGAACGTGATCGGCGTGTTGGCCTGGAAGGCCTCGAGACTGGCGTAGGTGTAGGTGCCCGCCGCGTTCCGTGCGTCGAAATTTTTGTACTGGCCGCCTTCGAGCAGGTAGCCGACGCGCATCTGCTGTTTGCGGCCGACATTCACATCGAGGTTCTCGGCCAGCTCGAAGGTCCGCGACGACCCCCGGCTCGCCAGGCCTGCGCCCCCGCTTGTGAACGTGTCGAGCACCACGATCGTCGGCTCCTTCGAAAACGAGGTCTGGGCGCTCTCCTGCGTGTTCAGCTGCAGCCGCACCTCGTGCAGCATCGTCTTGCGGACGACGCCCTGCAGCTGCGCGCGCACCTGCTGCGTGTTGCCCTCGTTGTCATACGCGCGCTCGGGAAGGTTGAAGCCGCCGACGCCTGCGTTGGTGGTCGCATTCTCGCTGGTGCGGAATTCGAGCCGCAGCGTCTGATTGTTCGTCAGCGCGTGCTCGACTCCGACGGTGACGTTGGTCGAGTCGGACGGGCGGCGGACGTAGTCGCCGAGGCGGTTGCCGTTCACGTCGAGCGCGACGATCGTGTCGGCCTGGAAGTCGCGGCGCCCGTCGAGGCCGAGACGGATCGACGTCTTGCCGGGAATGATCGGTCCGCGCGCGCCGAAATTGAAGGTGCGGTTCTCTTCCGGCGTTTTGGCGGTCGCGAACGCGTTCCTCGCGTTCATCGCGTCGCTGCGATAGTTGAAGGATCCGTTGCCGCTCCATTCACGCACATTCGGACGCGTGATGATCTCGACTTGCGTCCGGCCGGCATCGTGGTTGTCAGCGGAGAACGAGTTGGTGCGAAAGCGAATCTGCCGGATTTCGTCGCGCGACGGAAGCCGGCCACCTCGAAAGCCGTTCACCTGGAACACGGCGCCCGACGCGCCGGCCATCGCGGTCAGCACGTCGGCGAGCTCGTCGGGATCCTCTGGAAGTTCGTCGATCTCCGCCTGCTCGAGCGTTGTGCTGAGCGAGTTGCCGCGACGATCGTCGGTGGCCGTCGTGTCGTTGACAACGACGTCCTCTCTAAGGCCCGCGATCTTCAGCGTGACGTTCTGATTCATCGCGCCGCGCCGCAGGGTGATCGCACCGTCGAACGGCTGGAAGCCCGCGAACTCCACGTGCAACGTCGCATTTCCGGGCGGGAGTCCCGGCGATGTCGCGAGGCCGCGTTCATCCGAGGTGAAGGTCACCGCTGCGCCGGAGGCAGGTGTGATGACGATTGTTGCCGACGGGATGCCCGCGCCGGTTTCGTCGACGACGACGACGCGGAGCTGCGACTGATTGGGATTCTGCTGCGCCACCAGCGGAGCAGCAGATGCGAGCACGAATAGAGCGACGATAAGCCGGTTCATTTAGTGCAGTTCATTTAGTAAACGTGTTGCCCTTGAAGGTCGGGTTTATTTTGTAGCTCTTCACGGTCCATTCCTCACTCGTGTCGCCGTTGGTGCTGCGCGTGATCAAGTGAGGCAGTTTGAGCCCGCCGACGGTCCTGTAGTCGGAAAGATGCATTTCAAGAGTGGCCGCCGCGCGATCACGGGTGGCCGGCGTCGCAGATCCTCGGGAGCCCGGCGACGCTGCCGATCCCTGCCCGCCCCGCGCCGACCCGCGACCACCAGCGCCAGACCAGGTCACCATCAACGGCATGTGGGTCGCCGAGTCGAGAAACAACCGGATTGGCGTACCCTCAGTCGCTTTAATCTCGAGAACATCGGCCGTTCCGTCCGGCGACTGCGCGGTCCCGACCCAGGCAACCGGCGCGTTCGTGTTCAGCAGCATCGCGACGAGCAGCCGGGCGACCTCCGCTTGACGATTACGCCGCTGCGCCTCTTTGAGTTGCTCGGGATCGATTTGCGGGCGTCCACCCTGTACGTCGGTGTTGCCGCCGCCGAAACCACCACCGCGTCTGAATCCCCCATCGAAGTCGCCGCCCCCGCCGCGTCCACCGCCGAAATCACCGCCGCGCGCAAACCCGCCCCGACCTGCGTTGTTGTTCTCGTCGATCACGTCGGTGCCGTTGAGAATCTCGACGCGATCGATGCCGGGCCCACCCAGACCGACACTGAGCGACTCGTTGCGGCGGAACTTGTCGGGCGGCTCGAGGAAGATTTCGCTGTCGCCTTCGAGCGTCAGATTGCCCTGACCGCGTCGCATCGTCCCTTTGATCTGGAGGCGCTTTACATCCGCGAGCTTGTCTTCGCCGCCAATCGCTTTCCGCGCCTCGCTCATGAGGGATGCGCCCTTGGCGAGGTCTTCCGTCTGGGCAGCCACTCGAGTCGATAGCGACAGAGCTGCGACGACCGCGCACACGACAACCGCAAAGCACTTCAAGGGGGACTCGTCCATGGGTTTCAAATTATTCCCGGCTGTTTTGGGAGGCGTCGTTAAGCACGAGCAAAGTGTTTGTTAAGATTGTAAAAGGCTTGTTTTTCAGTGTGTTACAGCAATTTCTTTGGTGCTAGACTGCGCCCGTGGCGCTGACAAGACCTTCGGGACCGACGCTCGTCACGAGCGCGCTGCTCGTCCTCCTGCCAGCCCTCGCAGTACTGCAGTACCGCTGGGTAGGTCAGGTGAGCACCGCCGAGCGCGAGCGCATGCAGCGTAACATCCGCACGGCAGCCGCTCAGTTTCGTGAGGGCTTCGACGGCGAGATTATGCGCGCCGTCGTCAGCCTGCAGGTCGGTCCGCAGACAGCGCAGGAGGGCGCCTCCGATCGATACACCGATCGGTACGACACCTGGATCAACACGGCGGCGCACCCGCAAGTCGTGGCCGAAATCTTCCTGCTCGATGAGGAACACGGGCTCAGGCTTCGTCGATGGAATGCGGACACGCACACGTTCGATTCATCGGAGTGGCCCGCGGTCCTCTCGCGCTGGCGTCCGCAATTCGAACAGGAGCTGACGGAATTCAAAGCAGGTCGGGGACTCAGTCGACGACCATCCTTCCGCGACGAGGACTCACTGATCGTCACACCGTTGAGGAATCGCGTCGTCCAGACGTCCCCGGCGCCCGGACCTCAGATGATCACCCCGGTGTTCGGCTTCACGATCATCCAACTGAACATGCCGTACATCCGGGACCAGCTGCTCCCGGAGTTGACGCAGCGTCACTTCACGCACGCCGAGGGCGATCCGTATCGCGTCGCAGTCATCTCCGCGGGGAACCCTTTGAGCGTGCTGTTCAAATCCGATCCGAATGCGCCGGTCGTCCCGTCGCACGCCGACGCGACGTCGGCGTTGCTCGGGCGCGCTGATCCCGCGTTCTTCTTCGGACGGCCGCCTCGGCCGCCCGACGCAGACGATCAGCCGGGGGTCGCACGCCGCAGACCTGGCGATGCAACTCCGAGCGGGCCGCCGCCGCGACAACCTGACGACGTACAAGGCCGATGGCTCCTGCTCGTTCAGCATCAGAGCGGATCACTCGAAGCGGCGGTCACCGTCGCGAGGCGACGGAACCTGGCCGCCAGCTTCGGCATCCTGCTCCTGCTGACGGTGAGCGTCGGCCTGCTCGCAGCGACGTCACGACGCGCGCATCGCCTGGCGCGTCAGCAGATGGAGTTCGTCGCAGGCGTCTCGCACGAACTGCGCACGCCGGTCGCGGTAATCCGATCGGCGGCCGAGAATCTTTCACAAGGGGTGGTGTCGGGCGACCGCGTGAAGCGGTACGGCCAGCTGCTCGAAACCGAAGCCAAGCGTCTCGGAGAGATGGTCGAGCACGTGCTGCAATATGCCGGCATCGAATCGGGACTCGGTTTCGGGTCGCGCGTTCCGCTGTCGCCGGTCGAGATCATCGAGAGCGCCGTCGATGGATCGCTGTCGGCCTTCGACAGCGGCGACGTCACATTCGATCGCGAGATCGCGCCGGATCTGCCTCAGGTACTCGGCGACGCGGCGGCATTGCGATCGGCGGTGCAGAATCTGATCGCGAACGCGGTGAAGTACGGGGGGGGCGATCGCTGGGTCGGTATCACAGCCGACCAATCAGCCGATTTGCGGCGAGAGGTGCGGATCACGATCAGCGATCACGGTCCCGGCATTCCTGCCGAGGAGATACCGCACATCTTCGATCCGTTTTATCGTGGGGCCGACGCCGTCTCTCGACAGGTGCACGGCAACGGACTCGGCCTGTCGCTTGTCCGCCGCATCGTCGCCGCGCACGGGGGCCGAGTGACCGTGTCCTCGCGCGCCGGTGCCGGCAGCGCATTCACCATAGTCCTGCCCGCGGCACCGCCCGATACCCAATCGCGCCCGCTTACACACGAACTCCAGACAACACATTCGTAGCCGCGCTACACTCGGCTGGTGCAAGCCCGGCGATTGCTCCTCATCGAGGACGAACCAGGACTCGTACTGACCTTGACCGATCGTTTAGCGGCCGAGGGGTACGACGTCGACCACGAAGGTGATGCGGTCCGTGGTCTCGCGCGCGCGAGCACCAGTACGTTCGATGCGATCCTGCTCGATGTGATGTTGCCGGGCGGCAACGGCTTCGACGTCTGCCGTACGCTTCGTCAGCGCGGCGTGCAGACCCCCATCCTGATGCTGACCGCCCGTGGACAGGTCGTCGATCGCGTGGTGGGACTCAAGCTCGGCGCCGACGACTATCTGGTCAAGCCCTTCGAGATGGCCGAGCTCCTCGCACGCATCGAGGCGCTCCTGCGTCGCGGTGCGGTGCACGCGTCGGCGGGTTCGCTCGGAGACACGTTCCGTTTCGGCGAGATCGACGTCGATTTCCGCAAGGCGGAAGTGAAGAAGAGCGGCCAATTGCTGGAGCTGTCGGCACGGGAGTTCAAGTTGCTCAGGTACTTCGTCGAACATCGGGGAGCGGCGCTGTCGCGCGACGAGCTTCTCAACGAAGTCTGGGGTTACAATGCGATGCCCTCCACACGTACGGTCGACGTCCATGTCGCCTGGCTCCGGCAGAAGATCGAGGACAACCCCCGCCACCCCCAGCACATCCTCACGGTGCACGGTCTAGGGTATAAGTTCGTCGCCTGAGGCGCGCGGAGGCTTCAGCCTCGGCTCCCAGGTCGGGAGACTGATTTCCCGAGAGGACAGATCCGAAAAACAGGTCGATCTTGACGGCCGAAATCAATTAGATTGCTCCAGTTTTAGCGGTTTCCACAGGCACAGCCCTTGCTCGTCCGGGGGCTGAGAGGATTGAGCCATGATGAGCAAGGCGTTGCTCGCGTTTGTTTGCCTCGCGGCTGGCGCTGGTGGAACCTATCTGGCCGTCCGGGCAACGAGCCCCACGTCGGCAACCACTCAGGCCGCTATCAGCCCCGAGCCGACGCCAACGGCGACGGTCGATCAGTCGGAAGCCGTTGTGACCGAGTCACCGGTTCCGCCCGCGATTGTGGCCCCCGCTCGCCCGGCGACGGTCGCACCGGCTGCGCCTCGATCGGCACCCCCGGCGCCGCGCGCGACAACAAGGACGACGCGTCGCAGCGAAGCGGCGGCCCCGGCGGCAGTGTCAGCGCCGGCCCCCAGAGAAGAGGCTCCAATCGCCATTGCCCCGGCGCCAGTTTCCGACAATCAGGCCTCCCGATCGATCGACCCGCCTGGACCGGTGCTCGAGGAACTGGTCGTCGCTGCGCAGTCGGTAATCGGTCTCCAGATGGAGTCGAGCGTGTCGAGCGACCGTGCGCGCGTGGAAGATCAGGTCGTTGCACGTGTGACGCGTGACGTGAAAGTGGGAGACCGCGTCGCGATTCCCGCCGGCGCGAAGGCGAACGGCGAAGTGACGGTCGTTGAACGCGGTGGCAAGGTGCGTGATCGCGCGAGGCTCGGTGTTCGATTCACCTCGATCGTGCTCGCAGACGGCACGCGGCTGCCGATCGAGACTGAGACGATTTACAGAGAGGGTGATTCACCCGGACGCGAGAGTTCGGCGAAAATCGGAGGCGGCGCGATTGGCGGCGCGATCATTGGCGGAATCCTCGGCGGCGCGAAAGGTGCGGCGATCGGTGGATCGGTGGGCGCAGGCGCAGGCACGGCAGCTGTCATGGCCGGCGGACGCAACAACGCCACGTTGGCATCGGGTTCACCTGTGACGGTTCGGTTGGAAGAACCGGTCACCGTCACGGTCGAGAAGTAACGCAGGGATTAGGAATCAGGGATCAGGGATCAGTGCTGGGCAAGCTCGATTCCTAGACCAGACCCGCATCCTGATTCCTGATTCCTGATCCCTACACAATTCCAGCACCGGCACTCGCCGGCCCTTCGTGCGTACGGGTAAGATTGCGGCTTGCTGGAGGTTCCGATGCACGCTCGACTTCTCGTGATGACGGCGGTCGCGGTGGCTCTCGCCATTCCATCTGCGGCTCAGGTGAAGAAGCAGGAGATGCCTGGTATACGCAACTACTCGCGCGTCGACGCGACGGTGGGTTGCGGTGGGCAGACCGATCCCAGCGCGATGGCCGCGCTGAAAAAAGAAGGTTATGTCTCCGTGATCAGCCTTCGGTTGCCGACCGAGGAAGGCGCAAACGTCGACGCCGGCCGCGCCGCGGCGCAGGCGGCGGGACTCAAATACATTCATTTACCCTTCAACGCGGCATCACCGGATCCCAAGGTGGTCAGCGAATTTCTCGGGGCGGTGGCCGACAAGACCAACCAGCCCGTCTTCATTCACTGCGGCTCGGCAAACCGGGTCGGCGCGATGTGGATGATTAAGCGCGCCCTGCAGGACGGCTGGGCAGTGGAACGCGCGCAGGCCGAAGGCGAAGCGATCGGACTGACGAACCCGCAGCTGAAGGAGTTCGCCGCCACCTACATCAAGGAGCATCCGGCCAAACGCTGACTTTCGCCAGACGAACGCGCGCCGTTGCGGAACGGCGTGTGAGAAAGTGATCTATACTGGTCCGTTTCGTGCGCGCGGCGATTTCACCGACTTGATGGGCCGCGGCATAACTTGTCTCGCCGAAGCCGCCGCAGGCGGCGGAGGCGGACGGCTCTATCTAAGTCGCGAACCCCGGGCCCGCGACGATGTCGGCGGGCCTTTTGTTTTTGAGGAGCAACATGTCGCGTTTTACGTTCACATCTGAATCAGTGTCTGAAGGTCATCCCGACAAGGTCTGTGATTACATCTCCGACTCGGTGCTCGACGCCTGCTTCGAACAGGACTCCAAGAGCCGCGTCGCGTGCGAGACACTGGTGAAAAGTGACCATGTTGTTCTCGCCGGTGAAATCACGACCAACGCCAAACTCGATTTCGACAAGATCGTGCGTCAAGCCGTCAAGGAGATCGGCTACACGGATACGTCTGAGCCGTTCTGCGACACGACGCTGAAAATCGTTCAGCTCATCACGAAGCAGTCGAACGAGATCTCGCAGGGCGTCACCGAGACCACGAGCCAGAGCGGCGATCAGGGCGCCGGCGACCAGGGCATCATGTTCGGCTACGCCACCGATGAATCGCCCGAGATGATGCCGCTGCCGATCCTGCTCGCGCACAAGCTGATGAAAGCGATGGCCGATGATCGCCACGCAGGAAAGATTTCGTGGCTCCGTCCCGACAGCAAGTCGCAGGTTTCACTCAATTACGATGGCAACCAGCCGCTCGATGTGACCGCCGTCGTCGTCTCGACGCAGCACACGCCCGCCGCCGATCAGAAGAAGATCACCGAATACGTCCGCGAAGAGCTCGGCCCGCGCGCGCTCGGCAACTGGTGGAACAAGAGCCTCGCCCTGTTTGTGAATCCGACCGGCAGCTTCATCCACGGTGGACCGTCGGCCGACGCCGGCGTCACGGGCCGCAAGATCATCGTCGACAGCTACGGCGGGTGGGGCCGTCACGGCGGCGGCGCGTTCAGCGGCAAGGATCCGTCGAAGGTCGATCGCAGCAGCGCCTACTTCTGCCGCTACGTCGCCAAGCAGGTGGTGTCGGCCGGCTTCGCGAAGAAGGCTGAAATTCAGGTCGGCTACGCGATCGGTATGGCGAAGCCGGTGTCGGTGAAGGTCGATACCTTCGGCACCGGCGACGAGCGAGCGGCAGCGGACTTCGTCATGAACAACTTCGACTTCCGTCCGCGCGCGATCATCGAGAAGCTGAATCTGCTTCGCCCGATCTATCGCCAGTCAACCAACTACGGGCACTTCGGTCGTCCAGGGCTTCCGTGGGAAACCGTGGAGAAGGCCGCAGCGGTCGCACGCTAGATCGCAGGGCTGGTGGGTGGGGCTGGTAAGGCAGGTAGGGCTGGTAAGGCAGGTGGGGCTGGTAAGGTAGACAGGGTGGATGGGGCTGGTGGGGCAGGAAAGCAGCCTCCCCATCCACCCCACCAGCCTTATCCACCCCCACTAGCCCCCACCAACCCTATCAACCCTATCAACCCTACCGGCCTTATCAACCCTACCGGCCTTATCAACCCTACCGGCCTTATCAACCCCACCAGCCTTGCTAGTACGGCGCCCTTTCAGATAGTCTGATCGGGACATGTTCGCCGTTCTCCATCACGCGCATCACCATCGCCACGGCCATTGCGGCCGGCCGGCCGGA
>Ga0126377_10001810_pt1 | contig 14261 bp, 8 predicted proteins | sample PanSoiMetPlot_22_FD_92647 | JGI IMG/M metagenome (GOLD analysis project Ga0126377, IMG submission 92647) | Tropical forest soil microbial communities from Panama - MetaG Plot_22 | ecosystem: Environmental > Terrestrial > Soil > Tropical forest > Bulk soil | place: Panama | collected 2016-02-17
CGAACGCGACGCTGACGCCGGCGCAGCTGTCGCCCGAGATTCAGTCGTCACGCCGGACCATTCCCGCGGCAGCGACAGCCGATCCTGAAGTCCGAGTGCGCATCGACCAGCCGCTTCCGGTTGCCGTCGAGATCCTTGAACAGACGATGGTGCGAAGCGCACTCGATCGCACGCACGGCCGCGTTGAGGAAGCGGCACGCATGCTCGGGATCTCACGAAAGGGATTGTTCCTGAAGCGCCGCCGCTGGGGCATGCAGCATCACTGACGGTCATGGCGGGGCGCGTGGGCAACGCTCGCCGGCTGAATTAGGCCAGTCGTACGATTCCGCCGTGGCAAACGCGCCACACAACGGCCGACAAGGTTCAGCCGTCCTTCTCTGAGTGCAGGCACGCATGGCACCCGAAATGCTGCCACCATCTGCATGGCGACGGATGCCGTCGACAAATGCCCGAGATGCGAGTCGTCCCGGGTCGTCGCCGCGTTTCGATCGGCGACAAGCTCGTATTACTACTGTTCGAGCTGCGGCTACATGTGGGACGTCGATGTGACGAGCGGCGGACCGACGCAGGACGATTGGCCGGGCGAACTGAACAGACGAGCCCAGAATCCCGCATGACGAAATCCGGGCGGGCGCCTTCTACATTTTGTGGAGTGCCTGCCCCGGGTACCCGACATCCTGCGGTGCATCTCGCCGAACCACGGCTCAGGGAGGGCCATGCCCATCCCTCCGATTAGGCACGTCGCCACGAACAACATCGTCGCCACAACGCGATGTTTAGCCTGCCGTTGCTGCGAACGAACCCCGCGGACCCAGCAGAACCCCGTAGAACCCTGCAGAACCTGAAGAGAACTATCCCTCCCCGAGTACGCGCTTCGCCTGCTTGTTGTGACGCGCGATGTGCGACGTCGCCCATTCAGCAAGCTGATAAATGTTGATCGTCCCGACGAGCGGGTGGGTGATACCCATGCGCCCCCCGCGCTCCTGAGTGAGCGTGTCGAACGCGCGCGCCATCTTGGTGCCCGATGCCTCCAGCGCCGCGACGGCGTCGGTCCGTCGCACGGCGGGAGGTGGATGCGATGCCGGCGAGGCCTGAATCCGATCAGGCATGGACGCGGTGATTTCGTTCCAGGGCCGCTCGGAAAACGAGTCGGGCAGCGGCTGCGGCCCCGCGACGTCGCCGGCGATCAACGCGGCAAATCGCGTCGACACGCTGGCGACGTGCCACCCGATCTGCGCCGCTGACCAACCGTCCGGCACCAGCCGCTCGGCCGCTTCATCGGTTGTCCCTCGCAGGCGCGCGACAAGGCGCTCGTTCGCCGACGCAAACGCCTCGCGCAGCTGCCGAACGCGCGTCATGTGCGCCGCCTGTGCCCCGTGCATGTTTACCGTGTCCCCCCGAAGAACGACGCGACCGGCATGTCACGCATCGTGTGAAGTCCGGGCGGTACATCGAGGATCTTCGGAAGCGAGTTGACGACAATCGACGCCGTCGCGATGTCGCCATGGACGCCGCCGGCCAGCTTCATCTTCAGCGGTGGCGACCCCACGATCTCGACCGCGTCGTACGACTCGGGCGCTCCGAGGTACGCCTCCATGTGCAGGGTAATCACCGGCATCCCGTTGCGAAAGCCGGTGCCGTCCTGCACGATGCCGCAGACGTAGCCGGGATCCACCGCCAGGAATTCGCTGGACACTGTCTCGCTGGCCATCTTCGGCTGAATCTCGTCGCTGATCCGATCCAGCTTCCAGCCGATCGCGTCCGCGATCATCGACACCGACTCCGCCAGGCCGACGTGGCGGACGCTTCCGTCATCGACCTTTGCCTGGAACTGCTCGCGCGTGAGACCGGCGCCGATCTTCTGCTGAAAAGGCAGCCGCCGGATGCGGGCGTCCTGGACACGATCGACGCGCACCGATTCGACCCTTTCGCAGACGCCGGTCAGCATGATGGGCAGCGCGTCCATGACGAAGCCAGGGTTGACGCCGGTGCCGAGCACCGCCACCTTGTGCTTCTTCGCGAGCTGGTGAATCGCTCGCGCGTACTTCATGTTGCCCTTCGTTGGATACGCCAGCTCTTCAGTCGTGGACACGATTGGCACCTTCAGCTTCAGGATTTCCTCCATCTGCGGAAGCACCTTCTTCATCGACGAGCTCGTACACAGCACCACGGCGTCCGGCTTCGCCTTCTTGATGGTCTTCCGCACGTCGTCGGAAATCTTCACGCGGAGCGCACGGCCGACGTGCGCAATATCCCCTAAATCGCGACCGACCTTCGCCGGGTCGATGTCCGCCGCGCCGACGATTCGAAATCCCTTGCGCTCGGCGACCTGCCGCACGACGCCCGCGCCGATCGGCCCGAGTCCGACGTGCACGACCTTGATCGGTCCCTCTGCTGCCATCCCTGATGCCCTCCTGTGAGTGAATGCGATCTCCGATTCTATACCCGCCGGCAGGCGCGTCCGTCACGGGCGCCGCGGAGTTCTGTTGTAGGATTGGCGCGTGTTCGGGCGATTCGCGGCGCTCGTGGCTCTGGTGATGGTCGGCGATGCGGCACTCTCGGGCACGCCGCAGACTCCGGCCGCCCAGACGGCTGCGAACCAGCAGGCCGCTTCCGTTCCGCGGTCACCGCGGAATGCCAACTACGCGATCACCGCGCGCCTGGATCCCGGGAGCCGGACGATCACCGGGGACGAAATCCTCACCTGGCGGAACACGACGAACACGGCGGCGTCGACCCTTCGCTTCCACCTTTATTACAACGCCTGGCGCAACTCCGATTCGACGTGGTTGCGCGGTCGCGCGCTGACCGGCCGCCCAGCGAACGAGCCCCGGCGATCCGACTGGGGCTGGATCGATGTCACCACCATACGAATCATCGGCACCGGCACCGCTGCTGGCGATCTGACGAAGCGCATGCGTTTCATCGCACCGGATGACGGCAACGAGGCGGATCGAACGGTGATGGAGGTCCCGCTGGACCGTGCTGTCGGCCCCGGCGAGACGCTCAATGTACAGATCGCATGGTCGTCGCGCGTGCCGCGCCCGTTCGCCCGGACCGGCGCGATCAGCAATTACTATTTCCTCGGCCAGTGGTTCCCGAAGATTGGCGTGCTCGAAAACAGCGGCTGGAACTGTCATCAGTTCCACGCGACGACCGAGTTCTTCGCCGACTTCGGCACTTACGATGTGCGACTCACCGTTCCGCGAGGCTGGATCGTCGGTGCGACGGGCACCGAGCGTGACCGGCGCGACGAGGCGGACGGGACGACGACGCATCATTACTACGAGGAGGACGTCCACGATTTCGCCTGGACGGCGAGCCCGGATTTCGTCGAGCGACGTGCGAGGTTCGAGCATTCGACGCTGCCACCCGTTGAGATGCGCCTGCTGCTGCAGAAGGATCACGTCGGACAGGCCGATCGTCATTTCGAGGCGGCACGGGCGGCGCTGAAGTACTACGGCGAGTGGTTCGGCCCTTATCCCTACGGACACCTCACGATCGTGGATCCTGCCTGGCAGAGCAACACGGACGGCATGGAGTACCCGACGTTGATCACGGCGGGGACCTCCTGGCTGCTGCCCAACCACACCGAGGATCCTGAAGACGTGACCGTGCACGAGGCCGGCCACCAGTTCTGGTACGGCATCGTCGCGACCAACGAGTTCGAAGACGCGTGGATGGATGAAGGGATCAACACTTACGCAACCGCACGCGTCATGGAGGAGCGGTTCACACCGACCTACATGGCCCGGCGGTATTTCGGCGGCTTCGTCCCGTGGCTCTTCCGCGACTTTCCGCGAATCCGCGAACTTGATGGTGATCGGCTGACGTCGTATCGGACCGGCGCGAAGGGTGATGTGCAGTCAACCGCGAGCTGGCGGTACTGGCCGGCCAGTGCCGGATCCATCACGTATGACAAAACCGCGCTCTGGATGCACACGCTCGAACGCATGCTCGGATGGGAAACGCTGCAGCGAATCCTTTCGACTTACTTCACGCGTTTCGCATTCAAGCATCCCAAGCCCAAAGACTTCTTCGACGTTGCCAGCGAGGTGAGCGGCAGGGACCTGACGTGGTTCTTCGACGAGGTGTATCGAAGCTCGGACGTCTTCGACTACGGCGTCGACATGCTGCAGAGCGAGCGGCAGACCTTTGAGGGTTTCGGCGACAAGCCCGCGGCTGGCGAGGCGCCGCGCACGGAGCTTCGCCCGACCCAGTATCGAACGACGGTCGTCGTGCGCCGGCACGGTGAAGGCATTTTTCCGGTGGACGTCCGCGCCGTGTTCGAGAACAAAGAGGAACAGCGATGGCATTGGGACGGTAAGGATCGCTGGAAGATGTTCGTCGTCGACAAGTCAGTGCGTGCGGCATACGCGCAGGTCGATCCTGAGCACGTGTTGCTGCTCGACGTGCGCTTCTCGAACAATTCGATGACGCTGGCGCCGAAGGCCGGTCGCGCGGCGCGCAAGTGGTCCCTGGCCTGGTTGATCTGGCTGCAGGATTACCTGCTCACTTCGGGCTTCTTCGTCTGATGTCACCCCGGGCCGCATTTCGCGAAGGACTGCATCGGGTTAACGGCGCCCCCGCACTGCTCGCGGGCACTTTCGCGGTGACGCTCGTGGTGTCGCTGCCACTGGCGTACGCGCTCCAGGGGATGATCGCCGCGCACCTTGGTTCCAGCCTCGCTGCCGACACTGCCGCCTCCGGCACCAATCTCGAGTGGTGGCGTGAGTTTCTGTCACAGGCCAACGGCCTGGGGACCACGTTCGTGCCGACGATGACTGGATTCGGCGCGGTGCTGGACAACCTGAGCGGCTTCCTCGACCTGTCGCGCCCGGCCGCCACCATCATTGGCGTGACCGTGGCCTGGATGGTGCTGTGGTCGTTCCTCACCGGCGGCATCATCGATCGACTCGCGCGCGCGAAGCGTACGCGTTCGCAGGGATTCTTCGCCGCGTGCGGCCTGCATGTCTGGCGGCTGCTTCGGCTCGGGGTGGCCGCCCTGATTGCGTACGGCATTCTCTTCCGCTACGTGCACGGCTGGATCTTCGACGATGCGTACGGGGCGTTGACCCGCGACGTGACTCTCGAGAGCACGGCCTTTGCGATCCGCGTTGCCGGCTACGCGATTTTCGGCATGCTCCTGATCCTCTGCAATGTCATCTTCGATTACGCGCGGATCCGCATCATCGTCGAAGACCGGCGAAGCGCAATCGGAGCGCTGCTCGCGGGCGGCCGGTTCGTAGGCCGTCATCCGGCGCAAGTGCTTGGGTTATACGCGCTAAATGCTTTAGCATTTCTATTGCTCGTCATCCTCTACGCAGGACTGGTCCCCGGGGCGCCACGATCCGGACTATCCATGTGGCTGACCCTGGGTCTGGGCGAGTTGTACATTTTCGGGCGACATTACTTGAAGCTGTTGTTCTATGCCTCGCAAACTGTGTTCTTCCAGGGAGCGCTGGCGCACGCCGCATACACGGCGGCGCCAGTCCCCGTCTGGCCGGACTCGCCGGCAGCCGAGATGATCGGGAACGCCGATCCCGCAGGGCAACCGTGAGCGGCCGCCCCGTCGATGTGAGTTCCCGGGTCTTCAGGAACGCGCGCATTCTCATCGTCGACGACGAACCGGTGAACGTCGACCTCCTGCGCCGGCTGCTCGAGCGCGCCGGGTTCAGCCGCATCGAGTGCACGAACGACTCGCGGCAGGCGCTCGACCTCTACGTCAAGTTCCGGCCCGACCTGATTCTTCTCGACCTCCATATGCCGCATCGCGATGGGCTGGAGGTGATGGACGAATTGAACCAGATCGCCGAGGCGAGCTACCTGCCGATCCTGATGCTGACCGGCGACGACACGCCGGAGGCCAAGCGCGAAGCGCTGTCGCGCGGCGCGAAAGACTTCCTGAACAAGCCGTTCCACAGCGACGAGGTCCTGCTGCGGATCGGCACGTTGCTCGAAACGCGGTTCCTCTACCTGCAAATCCAGAGTCAGAATCAGATTCTCGAAGCCAAGGTCCGCGACCGCACGAGGGAGCTCGAAGCCGCGCAGATCGAAATCATCGAGCGGCTCGCGCGCGCGGCGGAGTTCCGCGACGACAACACGGGTCAGCACACCGAGCGCGTCGGCCAGATGTCGGCGCTGCTGGCGCGGCAGATCGGGCTGTCGGACACGCAGGTGTCACTGATCCGTCGCGCGGCTCCGCTGCACGACGTCGGCAAGATTGGGATTCCGGATTCGATCCTGATGAAGCTGGGCAAGCTGACGGCCGAGGAGTTCGAGCTCGTCAAGACGCACACGACGATCGGCGCGCGCATCTTGTCCGGGAGCCGATTCACGATCCTCCGGCTCGCCGAAGAAATTGCCTATAACCATCACGAACGATGGGACGGGAGCGGCTATGTCGGAATCCGTGGTTCCGATATTCCACTGGCCGGCCGAATCGTTGCCGTCGCGGACGTGTTCGACGCGCTGACACAGAAACGTCCGTACAAGTCGGCATGGCCCGTCAACGAGGCAATCGCGGAGATCGATCGCCAGCGCGGACGCCAGTTCGACCCGGCGCTCGTCGATGCCTTTCTGCGGGTGATCGAGCAGCGCGAACCGAAACAGTCGGTGACTTGAGAAAGAATTTCCAGGTGCCAGTTGCGTCTGACCGGCCCCGGATCCCGGATCCCGCATCCCGGATCCCGGATCCCGGATCCCGGATCCCGGATCCCGGATCCCGGATCCCGGTAGAGTAATGATTCACATTCAACCTCACTTGATTGATGCCCAGGAACGCTTCTGAGATCGCGGAGTGGATTCGGCAGCAAGTCACTGCCGCGAGCGCGCGTGGGCTTGTCGTCGGGCTGAGCGGAGGGCTTGACTCGGCAGTAGTCGCGCGACTGTGCCAGATGGCGATGCCTGGCAACGTCGTGGCCGCCATCCTGCCCTGCCACAGCGATCCGCGAGATGAACGCGACGCACAGATCCTCGTCCAGCAATTCAGTCTGCCGGTCGTCCGGATCGACCTCGCGCCCGCCTACGATCTGCTGGTCAACGATCTGAAAACGCTGTTCCTGCAGCTTCCGCCCGAGCAGGCGTCTGCTCAACGCGCGGCGGACGCCAATGGTCGGCTGCCGCTGGCGAACCTGAAGCCGCGGCTTCGCATGTCGACGTTGTATTTCATCGCCAATTCACTCAATTACCTGGTCGTCGGCACTGGCAATCGCAGCGAGCTGACGATCGGCTACTTCACCAAGCACGGCGACGGCGCGGCCGATCTGCTGCCGCTCGGACGTCTGCTGAAGAGCGAAGTGCGGGAGCTTGGCGCCGACCTTGAGATCCCGCAGTCGATCATCGACAAGCCGCCGAGCGCCGGCCTGTGGGCCGGTCAGACCGACGAAGATGAAATGGGGTTCTCGTACGGTGACCTCGAACGCTATCTGACGAACGGGCCCGAGGGTGTCGCGCCGGCGCTGGCCATGCGGATCGAACGGCTCGTGCGCTGCACCGAACACAAGCGGGCTCAAGCCCTCATGCCCGAAAAATAGGTTCTGCGGGGTTCGATCTCTTAGCCGACACCCGTCTCCATTCCTCCTGGCACCGGCGGCTGCGCGGTTTCAGGTTCACCAGAGAGCCGGCCGAGTGCGATCTGGACGCTCTCGCGGAGTGTCGGATCTGGTGCATCGGCGAGCTTGTGCAGCTCGCCCTCGAGGTTGTTCAGGTGTAGCGCGCCAACCGCGTAAGCCCCACACGTTCGCAGGTAGGGATCCTCGCTCGCGAGGAGCGTCGAGGCAGCCTGCTCCGCGGTCTCCAACGGCGCGCCGACGAGCTGGTTCGCAATCCGGATGCGTTCGTCGATGGTGACCTGATTGTCGAGCACCGGGATCAGGAGCCGGCGAAGCCCTGGCTTCAGCACGTTGTCCAGGAACTCCAGCGCGTTGTCGCGCACGGTTGGATTCGTCGAGCGCACGCCGACGTAGGCATCGTGAAGGCCGGGGCCTGGAACGAGCAGCGCCATGAGCCGGAACATCCGTTCGAGTTCCTGATCCATCGACTGCCGGATGCCGTCCAGCGCCTGCTCGTCGCCTTTGAACTGTTCGCGCAGTGGTCCGAGTACCTGATACGAGCGGTAGTGACCGGCAATCTCGGCCGCCAATACCACTTCGACCAGCTGGTCGTCGATGCGAACTTCGGGATGGAGGTCGTGCAGCTTGTTCAACGATGCAATGACGCGGTGACGCAGAGTGACATCCGACTGCAGCAACCCTTCAATCAGCACCTCGAGCGCGACCGGTGTGCCGATGCGCACGAGCACCGGTGGAACCTCACGCTTCGTCTCAACCGGCGTCTGGGGATCGTTCAGGCACTCAGCCAGCCGCGGCACGAGTGCGTTTCCGTACCGCGACAGTCTGTCGGCCGCATCGGACGCGAGTTCGGGGCGCGCAAGCGCGCCAAGGAGGGCCGTAACGACTTCGTCGCGCATGACGACCGACGTCGCGCCGATCGCCTGGCGGGCGACAGCAGGATCCCGGTCCGAGATCAGATGCACCAGAAGATCGGTGAACAGTCCGGGCACCAGCGAGAGGACGCGAGCGGCCTGCAGCCGATCGCGGACGCCGTCCCCGTCGTCCGAGTGGGCCATGGCCGCCAGCAGCAGCCGCGCGGCATCGAGGTTTTGTGACGGGCCTGGCGATGCGAGAAAGGCAGCCATGCCGGCGCGGATTGAAAAGTCTTCGAACTCGCCGAGCTCCTCGAGCTGACGAATGGGGTCCACCCGCATCTCGCGCGTGACGTAGAGAAGCGCCTCGGTCCGAACCCCGAGATCCGGGTCACGCAACATGTCCATTGCCGTGCGGCTGATCGACGTGTCTCTCCCGGCGCTCAGGATGGCCAGCGCTCGCCGGCGGATGTCCGCGTCCTCGTGCGCCAGCAGCGCGCGCAACTGACGTTCGAGCCCGATGAGTCCCTGGCCTTCGAGCAGGTCAAGCGCGTAGCTGACCTCCTGCGGCTCCGGTGACGCCAGCTTGTCGGCGAGAATGCCGGCGGCGCTGCGGTCGAGCGATCCGTCCGTGACCTGTTCGCTGTCGATGCGGTGGCGATGAATGCTCGACTGAATCGTGCGGACGTACTCGCCTCGAAGCCGCGCCGCCACCAGCATCCAGGCGACGATGAACCCGAGATTCACCGCTGCCGTGCCACGGAGGCCGAGGCCAAAGCCTCCCACCATCAGGAAGCCATTCGTGGCGATCCCAAGCACCACGGCGCCAACCGAATCCGCGACACGGCTGACGACGATGTCGATGGCGTTCTTGACCTGCACGCGCTGAGTGGGAGTGAGCGGCAGATAGAGAAGCTCGTAGGTCGCCTTGTCGAGTGAAAAGCGCAGGCCCTGATCCAGGGCATTTGTGGTCAGCACGCTCCAGAACGTCGGCAGGAGCAGTATGAACAGGCTGCCGGTGCCGAGCGCGAGCGGCAGCACGAGGATCGTCACGGCCAGACCGAACCGCCGCAGGGCCGGGCCGACCAGGAGCAGCTGCAGCACGAAGCTCACGGCGCCGAGCGAAAAGTTGAACGTGCCGAAGAACCGGGTCAACGCGTCGGCGTTTCCACCGAACCGCTGGTCGGCCGACAGGCTCAGCTGAAACGCGGTCCATTGCGTCGTGACCGCCGCCAGGAAGACGAGGGCGGCCATCAATCGCAGGTACGGCGATCCACCGATGCGCCGCAGGCTGCTCATCACGAAGTGCTTCGGTGGGCGTCCGGGTTTTGCCGGTACAGCGGCCGGGATCAGCATCAGCGCGATCGCCACAATGACCGCCGCCGCGAGGATGAGCCCGGCGAGGACGAGCATCATGTTGACCGTTCCGCCGATCGGCCCGACGAGCTCGCGCGCCAGAACACCGGCCCCGATGGATCCGAGCGACGCACCCACGGCAATCAGGCCAAACAACCGTCGCGCCTGGCGCGTGTCGAACATCTGGTTGGCAAACGTCCACGCCTGCACCGGAGCAATGACCGCGAAGCAATTCACCCAGACATAGAACGCTGCCGGCAGGTACCACGCGAGCGACCCTTTGATCGCAATCGCGTCGGCATGGAACCGGAACGCATACCAGAAGAGGACCACGTGACTGCTGAAGAAGATCAGGGTCGCGATGGTCACCGTCCCCAGGCCGAAGCGCGCGGTGACCCGCGCGTAGATGGGAACGAACAGCGAGAGCACGAGCGGCACGGCGGCATACACGTAGACGAGCGCGAAGGCGCCGTACTGCTGCAGGAACAGGCCGTTGCGGATCGGTCGCGCCAGCAGGAACGAGGCCGCCACGACGGCGACGTGCAGGAAGGAAAACAGGACCCGGCGCCCCTCGCCGGATCGCACGTCGAAGTAGCGCCGCAACCGGGGAAACATCGAAGGTCGCAGTTTACTTCAGGTACTGCATGACATAGCCTGTGGCGCATGCTGCAGCGGATTCTTGCGCCGATTGTCGAACTCCGTGAGGAGGAGGGCCTCACCGCCGTCCTGATGTTCGCGTACTCCTTCCTGGCGATGGCCGGTTACAACGTCGTCAAACCTGCAACGCGATCGCAATTCATCGAGTCGCTGGGCGCAAACAACATTCCGTACGTCCAGTTCGTCGCCGGGCTGGTCATGGGCTTCGTCATCCAGGGTTACACGAGCCTGATGCGGTTTCTGCCGCGCCGATGGGTGTTCGCGGCAACCCAGGCCGTGATGGTGGGCCTGCTGGTGATGTTCTGGACGCTGTTCAAGACCGGCGAGAGCTGGGTGCCGATCGCGTTCTACCTCTGGGGCGTGCTGGCCGGCAGCCTGCTGATTAGCCAGTTCTGGTCGCTGGCCAACGACATCTACGATGCGCGACAGGCGAAGCGCATCTTCGGCTTCATCGGCGGCGGTGCCAGCCTTGGCGGCATCGTCGGAGCTGGCATCGCCGGTCAATACGCGCGCGCGATCGGCACGAACAATCTCCTCCTGGTTGCGGCGGTGCTCCTCGCCCTCTGCGGCGTGATCGTCTCGGGGATTGCCACGCGGGAGAAAACGGGCCCCGTTGAAGCGGCGACACCAGAAAAGAAAGAAAAGGGCATGAGCCCGCGCGAAGCGGTGTCGCTCCTGATCAAGTCGAAGCACTTCCAGGTCATCGCGCTGGTCATCAGCTTTGCCGCTGTCGGCGCCGGCATCGTCGAGCAGCAGGTCAACATGGCGGTAGCGGAGGCGATTCCCGGCAAGGACGGCCGCACCGCGCTTCTGGCCAACATCATTTTCTATTCCTCGATTGCGGGGTTCATCATTCAGATGACGCTGACGTCGCGGGTGCACCGGTTGCTGGGCATCGGCTTCGCGCTGCTGCTCCTGCCGTTCACCCTGGGCGGGACCGGCGTTTTGATGCTCGCGATCCCGGCGCTCTGGACGGCCAGCACGGCGCGAATCCTCGATACATCCCTCCGCTACACCGTCGACAAGACGACGCGGGAAATCCTGTTCATGCCGCTGCCAACGGCAATGAAGTACCGGGCGAAGCCATTCGCCGACGTCGCCGTCGATCGGTTCGCCAAGGGTCTCGGCGCCGCGATCCTGATCGTCGCCATCAACTTCGCCGGATTCAGCTGGTCTCAACTGAGTTGGATCAGCGTGATCGTCGCGGCGCTCTGGATCTTCATGGCCCTGCGCGCACGGCGCGAATATCTCAGGAGCTTCCGTCGCGGGCTCGAAACGCGAGCGATGGAGGTCGAGGAGCTCAAGGTATCCGGCGCCGACCTCTCGACGATCGAAACGCTGGTGCAGGAGTTATCCAACATTGATCCTGCGCGCGTGGTCTATGCGATCGACATGCTCGAGTCGCTGGACAAGCGCAGCCTGGTGACGCCGCTGCTCCTCTATCACGAGTCACCGGACGTGCGGCGAAGAGCGCTGCGGGCCATTGGCGCTGTGCGCCGGGATATCGCGGTCAGCTGGCTTCCCCAGGTCCGGCGGATGCTGAGCGATGCCGACTCGGGCGTTCGCGCCGCTGCTATCGTCGCCATTTGCGATATCAACAACGAGGATGCGCCGACGCTGTCGCGGCCCCTGCTCGCGGATCCTGACGCACGGATCCGCGTCACCGCCGCCGTCGCGCTCGCCGCCAGCTCGAATCCAGCTGACGTCGATGCCGCGGAGTCGGCGCTGGTCGATCTGGCGTCGGACGCGCGCGACTCGTCGCGCGCGGTTCGCAAGGACGTCGCCGCCGCGATACGTCACATCGACAACCCGCGGTTCCGCCGGCTGCTGATTCCCCTCCTCTACGATGAGGCGCCCGAGGTTGCGCAAGAGGCGATGGAAAGCGTGAAGGCTGCGGGCACTTCGGACTTCGTTTTCGTCCCGACGTTGGTCGCGCTCCTGCGCAATCGTCAGCTCAAGGCCCGCGCCCGTGAAGTGCTCGTCAGCTACGGCGAACCAGTCGTGGACGTGCTCGCGCACTTCATGCGCGACACCGACGAGGACATCTGGGTCCGGCGCCACATTCCAACCGCGCTCTCGCTGATCCCGTCGCAGAAGTCGGTGGACGTCCTGGTCGCGGCGCTCGAAGAACCTGACGGCTTCCTCCGATACAAGGTCATCGCCGCGCTCGAACGGCTGCGGCGCACGGATGCGCCGCTCGTCTTCCCGCGGGAGAAACTCGAGGCGCAGGAGCTGCGCGAGGGATCGCACTTCTTCAACTATCTGTCCCTGCACGCCAACCTCTTCAAAGGGAAGTCGCTGCAGAGCGACCTGCTGTCAAAAACGCTCGAGCAGAAAATGGATCGGACCAGGGATCGCGTGTATCGCCTGCTGGCGCTGATCTATCCGTGGCGAGACATCGGCGCGGCGCAATGGACGCTGGGGCACGGTGACGCACGCAGCCGCGCGAGCGCCTCCGAGTATCTCGACAACATCCTCACCGGCCAGCTCCGGAAGCGCATCATGCCGGTGTTGGAGGATCTGCCCGCCGAGGAACGGATCCGCCGCGGCAACGTGCTGCTCAAGACGCGGCCCCGTGACGTGGAAGACACGTTGCTGCATCTCATCAACGACGACGACCAGGTCGTCGCCGCCGTGGCGATCGACGTCGTGCGTCAGCAGCAGATGTGGGCCCTCGGCGACGACATCGAACACGTGCTCGCGCACCGCGACGTCCACGACTGGTACGTGTTCGAAGCGGCGTCGTGGGCGCTCGCCGAACGGCGGATGCCGTCCGACCGCCGCCGCGAGCTCTGGCTCGAGCCACTGCCGGCCGCCGAAATCGCAGCCCGAATCCGCACCTTGCCGCTCTTCGCCTCCATCACCGTGGACGAGCTGTTCCGCCTGGCAAGCACATCCCGGCAGGTTCGCCATCAGCCTGGAACCGTGCTGCTCCAGGAAGGGGCCGTGCCCGACACCATCCATGTATTGCTCGATGGCCGCGCCGTCTCCAGCGGGTCGGACGCCCCTCAAACCATCGAGGCACCCGCGGCCCTCGGGTTCGTCCACGCGCTTCAGGGGATCCCGGTGCCGCACACCATCCGAACGATTGACACCGCCGTCACGCTGGCGCTGTCGGTGGACGAGTTCCGAACGTTGCTTGCCGACAGCACGGACCTCGTACGCGGGTTGTTTGCAACCCTCGCCGAGGGCACGGACTCGACCACGGCCAGCAACCTGCAGTCGACCGGTGCCGCAGCAGAGTTCAGCGCATTTGCACAGGAGACCCTGAAGCCGGTTGAGAAGATCCTCGCGCTTCAGCGCGTCCCGGTCTTCGGACGGATCGCCGCCGACGAAATGGGCGCCCTTGCCGGCATCGTCCGAACCGTGACGATGACGGCCGGCACGCCGCTGTTTTCTGAATCAGCGCCGGTCGCGTTGTGGGTGATCCTGTCCGGCGAGGTGTCGCTCGATGCGCCGACAGGAGGAAATCAAGTGGTCGCCAGGGCGGGGGACGTCATCGGTGCACTGAGCATGCTGTCCGGGCGGCCGCTCGGGAAAAAGGCCGACATCCTGCGCGGCGGCATCGCGCTGAAGCTCGACCGCGACGAGCTGTTCGATCTGCTCGGCGAGCGGCCCGAGCTGCTCCGTCAGCTCTTCGAAGGGATGTTCCGCGCCCGGACGGAGCCCGCCACGGCGGCTGGCGAATCCCTCATCACTAATCACTGATCCTGAATCGCTCATCGTCGAATCGCTCATCCTTGGATCGCTGAATCCTTGAATCTTCGAATCGCGGTTTGATTCGCAGATGAGACTTTGTAGATGTACGCAAGTATTCCGATGA
>Ga0126377_10001811_pt1 | contig 14261 bp, 11 predicted proteins | sample PanSoiMetPlot_22_FD_92647 | JGI IMG/M metagenome (GOLD analysis project Ga0126377, IMG submission 92647) | Tropical forest soil microbial communities from Panama - MetaG Plot_22 | ecosystem: Environmental > Terrestrial > Soil > Tropical forest > Bulk soil | place: Panama | collected 2016-02-17
CCGCGCTTCCGTCGCGACGGGCGGGAACTGTTCTATGTCGCCGCCGACGGACAGATGATGGCCGTCGCCGTGAAGACGAGCGGCGCGACGTTCGAGCAGGGCGCGCCCAAAGCGTTATTCAAAACGCGGATGCTGACGGGGCTGGTTCAGTCGGGGATCGAATACGACGTGACATCGGACGGACAGCGGTTCCTGATTGGGACGATGGTGGGCGAGGCGAACGCATCGCCGGTCAGCGTGTTTCTAAACTGGACTGCAGAGGTGAAGCGGTAGCCCCCGGGCGCTCACCATTATCTATATCGGATATCATTTGTGTATACGGCGCCAACGCATTGATGTTTGCCGCATAGAACCTATCAATGGAACGCCGGTACAGTACCGCGCGCGTGAGCAAGCGGCTAACCTATGAGACAGCCGCTTGCTCACGCGCGCGGTACTGTACCGGTCTTGCGTGGTTCGATTTATCGTGCGGGACTAGGCGATGCGTCTATTGTTTGCCACTGTGTACATCGCAAAATAACAACCTGAAAAAGGAGCTGGACATTGATGAGCCTGCCAGAACATTTGCCTGACTTTGCTGATTTACCCATCAAGCCTGACTATCCGCCGCATTCCGCCTGGGGCGTCTTCGGCGATGACGATCAGATCGGGACGCTGAATTTGCTAACGCCCGAACGCGTAGCAGCCGCGGCTCGGTTGGTGAAGACCGGCCAGGTTTTCGCGATGAACTGGGAGTTGGAGCAACCGAATCCTCCGCTGTTTAACCGCGCGGCTTTGCGCCACACGATCAACAGGCGGCGCAAGAACGTCTTCGACGACGTTTACGATAACTTCAACACGCAATCTTCCTCGCAATGGGATGGCATGAGGCATTTCGGGCATCGGCAATACGGCTTTTACAACGGCGTCACCGAAGAGCAGATCGCCGATCAGGCCGACGCTCGCAACGGAATTCATAATTGGGCGCGTCGAGGCATCGCGGGGCGTGGCGTGTTGATCGACTTTCAACGTTTCGCCGCCGCGCATGGCATCGCGTTCAATCCCGGCGAACGTTACGGAATTACGCCCGAGCAATTTCAAGCGGCGGCGGATTGGCAGGGCCTGCGCTATCAAACCGGCGACATCCTGATGCTGCGTACTGGATGGATCGAATGGTATTGCGGTTTGAGCGCAGGGCAGCGAATACAGCTCGCGCAACCCGGCGCGTTGCAGATCGCCGGTTTGGAACAGGGCGAAGATTCTCTGCGCTTTCTCTGGGACAACCATTTCGCAGCGATCGCCAGCGATAATCCGCCTTTTGAAGCTCTCCCGCCCGCCACTCCCGACAAAGACGATAATCCCGGGATGATGCACGGCACTATCATCGGCTTGTGGGGTATGCCCATTGGCGAGATGTTCCAGTTGGACGCGCTGGCCGCAGCTTGCGCGGCTGATCGGCGCTACGAGTTTTTCTTTACCGCCGCGCCACTCAACAAACTCGGTGGCGTGGCGTCGCCGCCGAATGCGCTCGCGATCAGATAATGGACAATCCAGTTAATCGCAGAGAGTTTTTGAAACGTAGCCTCCTTGCCGCGACAGCGCTTCCCTGCCTACATCCGGTCGGCGCCGTCGCGAGCCAGGAAACAATCAGGCGAACCGGCGCGGCCAAGAAAGTGATTGTCATCGGCGCGGGGTTGGCGGGCTTGGCGTCGGCTTATGAACTGACGCAGGCTGGGCACGAAGTCATTGTGATCGAGGCGCGCGCACGCAGTGGCGGACGTGTGTGGACGCTGCGCGATTCGTTCCCCGAAGGACTGCACGCCGAGGCCGGGGCGACGAATGTGTTCGACAATCACGAATGGACGATGAAATACGTCAAGGAGCTGGGCGTGGCGCTCGATCCGATGGTATCAACCGGCGGCGGCGCGTCCATCTATCACATTCGCGGAAAACGGATAGTCATCAAGCGGGGCAGTCCGGTTGAATGGCCGCTGGAACTGAAGCCGGAGGAAAAAGGGCTGGCGCGCGGCGCATTGTGGACGAAGTACGTCGAGCCTGCGCTGAAAGAACTCGGCGACCCAGCGGCGCCGGAATGGCCGCCGGAGCCTCTCAAGCGGTACGACAGCATATCGTTCGCCGAGTTTCTCCGCCAACAGGGCGCTTCTCCGGGCGCGGTGGAGATTTTGCGACTGGGGCTGGCCGATCAGTTGGGCGAAGGGGCCGATGAGGTCTCAGCGCTGGACCTGCTGCGCGAAGCCGCGCCGCGCGCTGTGGTCAAACAGTCATTCTCTATTCGCGGCGGAAGCGACACGTTGCCACGCGCATTCGCCGCCAGGCTCGGCGACAGAATTCATTACGGGATGCCGGCGGTGAGGATCGAACACGATGCGCGCGGTGTGAGAGTGATCTGTTCACAGGCGAGGAGTCAACATATGTTGGCTGCGGATCATCTGATCTGCGCGATTCCTTTTGCAGTACTGAGGAATGTGGAAGTTTCGCCGGGCTTTTCGCCACAAAAGCAACAGGCGATCGCGCAACTGGGGAATACTTCCGTCGTGCGTGTTTTTATGCAAACCCGCAAACGGTTCTGGCTGGACGAAGGGCTTTCGGGAGCGGCGACTACCGACCTGCCGATCATGACCGCATACGACAAAGCGCATTACCTGCCCGGCCAGCGCGGCCTGCTCGAAGCTTATGTCGCCGGCGCGCGCGCCAGGAGCCTGGCGGCGATGGCGGCTAGTGAACGCATTAATTTCACGGTCGGGCAGATGGAAAGGATTCTCCCGAACATCCGCGAGCATTACGAAGGCGGCGCGTCGGTCTGTTGGGACGAAGACGAATGGGCGCGCGGCGCATACGCCTGGTTCAAGCCGGGGCAAATGGAATCGTTCCTCCCGCACATCGCTCGGCCCGAAGGGCGCGTGCATTTCGCCGGTGATCACACTTCACCGTGGCCTGGTTGGATGAACGGGGCGTTGCAATCGGGCGCCCGCGCGGCGCGAGAAGTCAATCAGGCTGTATAACTCCGCGCGCCGGTATGGAGGTCACAATGCGAAAGATTCAAATGCTGTTGATCATATGCTTGCTGTTGACGGCGCCGTTGGCCGGGCAGGAACCCGCGATCGTCATTCGGGCGGGGATGCTGCTGGATGGAAAAGGCGACGCCCGGCGCAACGTGAACATAGTGGTTCAGGGATCGAAGATCGTGAAGATCGATTCGCAAGCGGCGGCTCTGACTTACGATCTGCGGGCGCTGACTATTTTGCCCGGGTTGATTGATACGCACGTCCACATCAGCTACCACTTCGGCCAGGACGGGCGGGCGAGCAATCGCGGCGAGACTCCCGCGCAGGAGGCCTACTACACGGCGGAGAACGCTTACGCGACTTTGATGGCCGGGTTCACCACCGTGCAGAGCGTCGGCGCGGCGGCGGACGTCCCGCTGCGTGAAGCCATCACGCGCGGCCCCCTGCCCGGCCCGCGCATTCTCACCTCGATCCGCACGCTCAATGAAAACAGTGGGACTCCTGACCAACTCCGCGAGCTTGTCCGCCAGCTGAAGGCCGACGGCGCGGATGTCGTGAAGATCTTCGCGTCAAAGAGCATCCGCGACGGCGGCGGCCAGACGATGACCGACGAACAATTGATGGCGGTGTGCGGCGAAGCGAAAGCGCAGGGGCTGCGGACGATGGTTCACGCCCACGCCGCCAGCGCGATCAAGGCCGCCGTCCGCGCCGGTTGCGGACAGATTGAACACGGCGTCTTCGTGGATGACGAAGCCCTAAAATTGATGGCGGAACGCGGCGTCTACTTCGATCCCAACGTCGGTCTCGTGATCCAGAACTATCTGCGCAACAAATCTAGGTTTCTCGGCATCGGCAACTACACAGAAGAAGGTTTCGCCCACATGGAGAAGGCTGTCGCTCTGAACAATGCGATGATCAAGAAAGCCGTCGCCACGCCAGGACTGAAACTTGTGCTGGGAACCGACGCCGTCGCCGGCGCGCATGGCCGGAACGCAGACGAGCTGATTGCGCGCGTGCGCGAAGGCGGCCAGAAGCCGATGGACGCGATTATCTCGGCCACTTCGCTGGCCGCGAAATCGCTCAATCTGGAAAACAGCGTAGGAACGCTCGCGCCGGGATTTGAAGCCGATCTGATCGCCGTTGATGGCGACCCGACTCGCGACATCACTGCCCTGACGCGCGTCGTCTTCGTGATGAAGGGCGGCAAGGTATACAAAAACGGGCGCTAAATTGGACGGCGCAAGATTTGCGCAAACGCCACGACCTCATGTAATTGGCATCTGGGTCTTGCAATCCCCCCAACGGCAGTTGGGGGATGGTTAAAGCCCAACCTACATAACGAGTGCAAGCTCCTCACAATCCCCCCGATGGCAATCGGGGGATGGTTAAAGTCCAACCTCCTCGCTTGGGAGACCGTAGGCTGGACCTTAACCATCCCCCAACTGCCGTTGGGGGGATTCAAGAGAGAGTCAGCGTCGTTTGTAGGCTGGACCTTAACCTCCCCCAACTGCCGTTGGGGGGATTCAAGAGAGAGTCAGCGTCGTTTGTAGGCTGGACCTTAACCATCCCCCAACTGCCGTTGGGGGGATTGCGAGTCCAGATTTGTATAGATACTAAAGCCACAAGCTCGTGGCATCTGTGGGCATTGAGCTAATCTTGGTTGGTTCGAATTAGATTTAGAGAGAGGAGAAGCTGATGAAGAAACAAACTATTACTTTCTGCCTGCTATCGCTGTCACTGTTGGCGAGCCTGACGGCTGCGCAAGCTCCCGCACAATCTGGTCCAATCACCGCCATAAAGGCGGGCCGTCTGATCGACCCGGAGACGGGGACGGCGGCGGCCAACCAGGTCATCATCATCGAAGGCGAGAAGATTAAGGAGGTCGGCGCAAACCTGGCCATCCCCGCCGGAGCGACTGTAATTGATCTGTCGAAGTTCACCGTGCTGCCCGGTCTCGTCGATGCGCACACGCACATGGCGATTACTTACAAGGAGCAGCCGGAGAACAATTACTATTACCTGACCTACGTTATGGATTCGACGCCGCTGCGCGCGATCCAGGCCGCGTCGAACGGCATTCAATTGCTCAACTCGGGCTTCACCGTCATTCGTGACGTGGGCAACAACGCGCTTTACGCCGATACGGCTCTGCGCCAGGCCATCGAGCAGGGCTGGTTGCCGGGGCCGACCGTGATTCCGTCGGGGATCATCATCGGCGGCACTGGCGGGCAGTTCTGGCCTACGCCGGAGATGTACAAACAGCACAACATCGTCTACCCGGAATACCTTGACGCCAACACCCGTGACGAGATCGTCCGCGCCGTTCGGGAAAACATGTTGTTCGGCGCACGAACGATCAAGCTCTGCATTGACTGCAAGCCCTGGGGTTATTCGGTCGAGGACATCAAGCTGGCCATCAGCGAGGCCGCGAAAGGCGGCTGCAAAGTCGATGGGCATGTGCAGACCCCCGAAGGCGCGCAGCGGGCGATTGACGCGGGCATATACATCATCAGCCACGGCAATGCGCTGACGCCTGAACACCATCGCCAGATGGCGGAGAAGGGTATTTTCCTTGCGGGCACCGACACGCCGTTCACCAAATATCGCGGCAGCGAAGCGGCCTTTAAACAGACGGTCGCCAAGCTGCGCGACGCCTGGGAGAAAAAAGTTCCGCTGACCTTCTCGACCGACCTCGATTACTGGAACGAGCGGATGAAGGATGAGAAGACCGGCGAATGGATGAGCCGCGGCGATTTGACCATCGCATTCCTCGACACATGGAAGGCGGCCGGCATCCCGGCGGCCGACATCCTGCGCGCGATCACGATCAACGGCTACAAGGCCGCCGACATCATCAAGGAGCGCGGCCCCATCAAGCCGGGCCTCTTCGCCGATATGATCGCCGTCGCGGGCGACCCGCTCACCGACATTGACGCGCTGCGCAATGTGCAGTTCGTGATGAAGAACGGCATGGTATTCAAAAAGGACGGAGTGATGTCGCCGGAGAAATTCTTCCATCCCGGCCCGGTCAGAATACCCAGCGGCAGATACACACGGTAAAAATCGCGGAGAAAAAAATGCGAACTATTTCGATGACTGCATTGCTCATTCTTCTGGTTGCGACGGCGCGGGCCGCCGAATCGACTTACCTTTACAACGCGAGGTTCGTGCAGGCGGCGCCCGGCAGACTGCTGGAATTGATTGATCTCTACAAAAAACGCGCGTCCGGTTACGCCACGAGCGGCGACGAAGCCCCGCTCATCATTCGGCACTCCCAGGGTGACAAGTGGGATTTGATGTTATTGCTGCCGGTCGGAAGTTACTCGGAATATTACCAGCCGGACCGCGTAACGAAACGGACACAGGTCGAGCGACAATTCGCGGCGAAGCTCGAAGAGTTGATCGCCTGGCAGGAAGATCTGTTTGTCCAGGGCCCGCCACTGGCGGAGTTGAAAGCGGCGATCCCGCAAGCCGGATTCTTCCACCTGGAGATCTTCATCTCATTGCCGGGCAAACGCGCCGAGCTTTACAAGCAGCGTGAGATGGAGAACGCTTATCTACGGAGATTGAAACGACCGGGCAATTTCATCTTCGTCCGCGACCAGGGCGCGTCGTGGGACCTGTTCACGCTGGGACTGTATCGGGATTTGAAGCACTATGCGGAGAGCGCGGACATTGCCGAAAAAGACCAGGAGGAGGCGGCGCGCGCCGCCGGCTTCGAATCGGCTCGCCACATCGGCCCGTACCTGCGCTCACTCATTCTCCAACATCACGACACCCTGGCCGTCCCAGTTAAATGAAGACGGTGCAAATTTAAAGTCGAATGCGATTAACTATTTGAATCCTGCGCATAAATCGGGAGACGCCTGGGTACGCATCGCTTCCAGCGCGCAGTCTCGGGGAGGCCGCCCATTAATTCTCGAATGCGCCTCCTTCCGAGACTGCACGCTGGAAGCGATGCGTACCCAGGTTTTCGCCAATCAATGTATTGACTGCACAGCCGTCGCCGTCGTCAAGGACGGCAAGGTCGCGCTCGCCAAAGGCAACGGCGTGCGTAAGCTCGACGAGCCTGCGCCCGTGGACGAGCAGACCTTGTTCGGCATCGCTTCAAACACCAAGGCCTTCACCGCCGCCGCGCTGGCGTTCCTGGTTGACGAGGGCAAGATCAGTTGGGACGATCCGGTGACGAAGCATCTGCCCGGCTTTCAGATGTATGACCCGTACGTCACGCGCGAGATGACCGTCCGCGATCTGCTGACGCACCGCAGCGGACTCGGTCTGGGCGCGGGCGATCTGATGTTTTTTCCGCCGACGACGTTCACGCGCGAAGAGATCGTCGCCCGTCTGCGTTACATCAAACCGGCGACGAGCTTTCGCAGCAAATACGCCTATGACAACGTGCTTTGGCTACAAAGTCGTCAGCCACAGCGGCGGGCTGCTCGGAATGGTGTCGAGAGTGCGGCTGATCCCCGACCTGAAGCTCGGCGTTGTGGTGCTCACGAATCAGGAAGCGGGCGGCGCGATGGAAGCGATCGCCAATCACATCATTGATCATTACATGAAGACGCCCGCCACAGACTGGATCGGCGGCTTTCGCAGCCTCACGGAACAACGGTTGGCGCAGGCTAAAGAGGTGGAGAAGGCGCAGGGCGGCGCCCGGAACGCCGATTCAAAGCCGTCGCTGCCGTTGGCGAAATACGCCGGGCGATACAACGACGCGTGGTACGGAGACGCGACGATCGCCCTCGAAGAGGGCAAACTCGTACTCCGCTTCAGCCGCACGCCCGGTCTGGTAGGTGATCTGGAGCACTGGCAGTACGACACCTTCGTCGCGAGGTGGCGCGACCGGAGTTTGAATGCGGACGCTTTCGTTACTTTCGCGCTCAAGCCCGACGGCGGAATCGAGCAGATGAAAATGGTTCCCGTCTCGCCGCTGACGGACTTCAGCTTCGATTTTCAGGATTTGCTTTTCACCCCGGTCCCGAGCAACGCGCCCGGCAAACAATAATCAGTTGGCGCAGTCTTCCCTGGGAGCGCAGGCATCCTGGGAGCGCCGCCCATCCTTGCCTGCCGAGTTTCGGGCAATTACCGACTGACCGAAGCAAGCAGGCAAGGATGGGCGGCGCTCCCAGGATGCCTGCGCTCCTAGGGCCTTACTGACCGTGCTAATGTCTCAATGTAGGGCTATCAAATGAATAACCGCAAAACATCACGACGCAAATTCCGTTGGCAATGGCTGGCCGCTCTGCCGCTAGCCGCTCTGGCGTTCGGCTATGTCTCCGCCGCCACGTGCGAAGGACTGGCCGAGTTGAAACTGCCCAACACGACGATCACGGCGGCGCAATCCGTGGCGATGGGAGCGTTCACGCCGCCGGGTTCCGCCGCGCCATACAAAGAATTGCCCGCCTTTTGCCGTGTGGCGGGCGTGATCAAACCGACGAATGATTCGGAGATAAAGTTTGAAGTCTGGATGCCGAGCGCGAATTGGAACGGCAAATTTCATGGCATCGGCAATGGCGGCTTCGCCGGTTCTATCTCTTACACTGGACTGGCAGGCGCGTTGGCGCGCGGCTACGCCACGTCTTCGACCGACACGGGGCACAGCGGCGGGGATGCGAGTTGGGCGCTGGGACATCCCGAAAAGATTGTCGATTACGGCCATCGCGCGATCCACGAGATGACTGAAAAAGCCAAGCTGGTCGTCAAGGCTTTCTACGGCGACGGCCCGAAGCGCTCTTACTTCGCTAGTTGCTCAAACGGCGGGCGGCAGGCGTTGATGGAAGCGCAGCGATATCCCAATGATTACGACGGCGTCATCGCCGGCGCGCCGGCGAACGCCTTCAGCCAGATACTCACGGGCTTCGCCTGGAATATGCAGTCACTGCTGAGCGATCCGGTCAACTACATCCCGGCGAAAAAATTGAAAGCCATCGAGGCCGCCGCGCTCGCCGCCTGCGACGCGCGCGATGGTGTGACGGACGGCGTGTTGGATGATCCGACAAAATGCGGCTTCGACCCGGCGGTTCTGTTGTGCAAAGGCGCCGAAACCGACGAGTGCCTGACTGAAAAACAGATCGCCGCGCTGAAGAAAATTTACGCCGGGCCGCGGAGCGCCAAAGGACAGCAAATCATCCCCGGGTTTACGCCGGGAGGCGAAACAGGGCTGGGCGGCTGGACTCTCTGGATCACGGGGGCGACGCCAACGGCGGCGCGGCAATTCTTTTTCTCCACACAAACATTCAAGAACATGGTCTACAACAATCCGTCGTGGGACTATAAAACTTTCGATCTGGAACGCGACGGCAAGCTGGCGGACGAAAAACTGGCTCCGGTGTTGAATTCGACCGATCCGGATCTGAAAGCCTTCAGCGCGCGCGGCGGCAAGCTGATTCTTTATCACGGCTGGAATGACGCGGCGCTGCCGCCCATGAACACGGTCAATTATTTTCATAACGTCGTGGCGAAGCTCGGGCAGCGACAGGTGAACGGCTTCGTGCGGCTGTTTATGGCGCCGGGCGTGCAACATTGCGCCGGCGGCCCCGGCCCGGACAGCTTCGGCCAGATGGTCACCAGCGCGCAATCCGACCCACAACACGATCTGACGCTGGCGCTCGAACGGTGGGTCGAACAGGGCGTCGCGCCGGAGATGGTCATCGCCACGAAACGGCAAGGCGCGAATTCGGATGCTCCGGCGCCGCGCACGCGCCCGCTTTGCCCGTATCCGCAAGTGGCGCGCTACAAAGGCAGCGGCAGCACGGACGAGGCGGCGAATTTCAGTTGTGTGATGGAGGGGCTCAACGAAAAGAAGAAAAAATGAGGAGGTTTACCATGGAGATGAATCCGTATCTGAGTTTCAAGGGAGAATGCGAGGCGGCGTTCAAGTTCTATGAGCAGCGCCTCGGCGGCCAGCCCGGAGCGATATTCCGTTACGCCGGGTCCCCCCTGGCCGATCAGGTTCCGGCTGATTGGTCGGACAAGGTTATGCACGGCAGCCTGAAAATCGGCGACCAAACGCTGATGGGCGGTGACGTAGCGCCTGATCAATATGAAGAACCAAAGGGCTTCTCGCTCTCGCTTCATATCGAGAGTACGGCCGAGGCCGAGCGTATCTTTCACGAACTGGCCCAGGGCGGTAAGGTTGTGGCGCCGCTCGAGAAAACTTTCTGGGCCGCGCGATTTGGCATGCTCGTTGATCGCTTCGGCATACCGTGGATGATCAACTGCGATGGATCAGCCTGATCAGAAAAAGAAAAAGCGACAGCCGCGCCACTGAGGCCGCGCAGAGGCGCGGGAGACCGCCGATGGAATTTGCCCCAGGCGCTAATGAATTCTGAAGCGATCCGTCGCGTCAACAAGCGCGCTGGTGATTCCAGGTTCGGTGACCGAATGGCCCGCGTCAGGAACGACTATAAACTCCGCCTCAGGCCAGGCGCGATGGAGCGCCCACGCGCTCATCATCGGGCAGACTATGTCGTACCGCCCCTGAACGATCACGGCGGGGATGTGGCGAATCTTGTCAACGTTTTCGAGCAGGTAATTGTCGGTCTCGAAAAACGCATTGTTCATGAAGTAATGCGCTTCGATGCGCGCAAGCGCAAGCGCCTTGTGCGGCTCGCTGAAATCATCAATCAGACTCTGGTCGGGTATCAGCTTCAATGCGCTGCCCTCCCAGACGCTCCATGCCCGCGCGGCTTCCAAACGAACGGATTCATCTTCGCTAGTGAGCCGACGGTAATACGCTTCGAGCATATTGCCGCGCTCAGGTTCAGGTATGACGCTCTCGTATTGCTCCCACACGTCTGGGAAGATTGCGCTCGCGCCCTCCTGATAGAACCATTCAATCTCTTTCGGGCGGCACAAAAAGACGCCGCGCAGCACAAGCGAGCTAACGCGCTCAGGATGGGTCTGCGCGTAAGTCAGAGCGAGAGTGCTCCCCCACGAACCTCCAAAGACCATCCACTTTTCAACGCCAAAATGCTGGCGCAACCGCTCGATGTCCGAGACCAGACGCCAGGTCGTGTTATCTTCCAGGGAAGCATGCGGAACGCTACTGCCCGCCCCTCGCTGATCGAACAGTACAATCCGATAGGCTTTCGGGTCGAAGAAGCAGCGGTAGTTTGCGACCAACCCGGCGCCAGGACCGCCGTGAAGGAAGACAACAGGCTGACCGTTTGGATTCCCGCACTGCTCGTAATAAATGTCATGGATGTCAGATACCTTCAGCATCCCTTGCTGGTAAGGCTCTATCGGATCGTAAAGAGTTTTCATAATTTCACTCATAGTTGGATAAAAAACGATTGTCGGTTTCGCTTCATTCATTCTATATCAGAGCGACTGACATTGGCGCATCGAATGAAATCGCGACGCAGGGCGACAGCGTTTAGAGTACCGACTTTAGTCGGCAGGGCTTGGAATCCGAGCACAGCCGACTAAAGTCGGTACTCTAAACGCTGTCGCCCTACGGTTGTAGTTAAACTGAATGCGCCAATGTCTGTCGCTCTGATTTAGAAGAAGACCCGCTGAATGAACCAGTAAAATCCCGCCAGGATCACGATCACTGAGCCGACGGTCGCGATTCTCTGGCCTAGCTCCTTATTGCGATTGCGCAGCGCCGCCAGAAGCGAGGCCACGACCACGACGATGCACACCTGCCCGATCTCCACGCCGAAATTGAACGAGAAGAGCGACCAGCCCAGCGCCCCGCGTGGCAAGCCGAATTCCCGCAACACGCCCGCGAATCCGAAACCGTGCACGAGCCCGAAGAAGAAGGCTATCCAGGCGCGCGCATCCCAGCCCGACTTGCCGACCATCAGGTTGTCTATGCCGACATAAATAATGCTCAGCGCAATGGCAGGCTCGATCAGGCGCGCCGGAGGGTTGAGCACGTCCAGCGCGGCGAGCGAGAGCGTGACGCTGTGGGCGATGGTGAAGGCGGTGACGATGGTCAGCAGACGCATCAAGCTTCCTCCCATCAGCAACAGTCCAACGATGAAGAGGATGTGGTCAGGCCCGGTAAAGATGTGATAGATCCCCTCGGTGATGAACTTTTTCACGACGGCCAGGGTGACTTGCCGGCTGCCGGTAAAGTAGTCGAGGGTCGTATGGTCTTTATCGAAGATTTCCTGATGAACCAGTAACCCTTCTTCATAAATGTTGAGAAAGGTCTGGTGCTCCGGTTCGTGGGTAAAGATCGTACACTTTATTCCGACCAGAGCCGGAAACGCCTTCGTGTCAAAGCTCAGATGCAGCGCCACTGCCTGGCGATCGGGCAGCGGTTCAACGCGCAGCAGCTTCAAATCGATCGCCTGGCCGTCGGCCGTCAGTAATATGCTGGGCCGTAAGAGGCTATGAATGGCCTCCTTCTTCGACTCGAGCGTAACCGGGTCGAGCAGCGACTCGGGCGGCGTCACATTCAACTCGCGCGCGAGATATGTGATGTGCGCGACGAGAGAGCCTTCCACTCGGCCCTGGCTCTGGCCCAGACGCAGATCGAGATAGCTGAACGGGACCGGATGAGCGTAAATCGGCGCGACCAGCCGGATCAGAACCAGCAATAGCAAAGCCGCGCGGAATGAGCTTGATTCCGCTACGGCTTTGCGGACTGTGAATTCTTGGCGCATCCTTGTATTTCGGCGGCTTTAGCGGCGGTTGACCTACTTACTATTCAGCTCTGAGTAGATTACGGTGACATCTGCCTTCAATCGGTCCATGGTGTAGTCCTTGTATTTTTCGGGCAGCTTGAGGTCTGCGGCGGCCTTATCGACGTCTTTGCCATCCTTCTTGGCCTGCTCGGCGGCGACCACAAGGTCGCGCACGAACTCCCCATACTCTTTGAAATCGTTCCAGGTCATGACCGTGCTGTGGCCGGGAATGACGGACTCGACGCCCTTGATGCCGGCCGCGGCCTTAGCCAAAGTCTTGGGATATTCCAGGCCGCTGCCGCCGTTGCTGGCGTCCATGAACGGCGTGCCCTTCCTGGCGAACATATCGCCGGAGTGCATTACCTTCAGCGCCGGGAACACTACGAAGGTATCACCGCTAGTGTGGCCGCGGCCAAAGTAATAGAGGTCGATCTTATCAGCGCCTTTCAGCAGGCTGAGCTTGTTCGTATAGGTCTTCCCGGGCAGAAACTTCTTGCCTTCCTCGGACTGAAACGCGGGCATCTTCTCCATGTACTTCTTACAGTTCTCGTGGGCGATAAATTCCACGGCGCCGGTGAAAGCGCCGTTGCTGCCCACGTGGTCGCCGTGCGTATGTGTGTTGATAACCATAATCACGGGTTTGGGCGTGACCGATTTGATCTTCTCCAGGATTCCCGGCCCGTAGTTCGGATATTTCGTATCTACCACCACGACGCCCTTTTCCGTGATGAAGGCCGCTGTGTTACCGCCAGTGTTGGCGCCGGTGATCATGTACAGGTTGTCTTTTACCTTCTGAATTTCAAGCTGCGCCGGCTGACTCTGTTGCGGTTGTTGTCGCGCGACAGCCATAGAGATCGCGCCGGCGAGCAAAAGCGCTGACAATACTGCCAGTCGTTTCATAAAATACCTCCAGTGATGATTTATGTACCGCTTTGTGTGCCGGGATCATATATGTCGAGAAGGCTGGACACAAGAACAGCCGATGGTAGACTGTGCCAACCGGTCGTCGTGGTCAACAGGGCGGCGGAGGAGCCGCGCCTTGTACCGTAGGTTGTCCAACCTGCGGAGACTTCATCATCAAGCCGCTTGACGACAACTAAACGCTTCAACAACCAGACCTCCGCAGGCCCTCGCACAGAGGACAACCTACGGTACATTATTCTGAGGAGTATTCATGTCGCGTTGCGACGCTCTGAAAGGATGAAAATCGCGGCGCGAAGGTAGGGCGAACTGGCAGTTTGCCTTGACTCCTTCAATTCGGTCTTTCGGGAATACCGGGCAAACTGCCAGTTTGCCCTACCTTTTCTGAGGAGGTTTTAGGTCACGACGAAGTTTTTCCGCACATTCAACCAAAATTCTGAGCCTCATTCTGACAATCGCTCTCAGCGTTCCGGCGCTGAGTTCCTGGACGCGCAGTGAAACATCAAATCAAACTACTGCATGGACGCCTGAGCTTTCGATGAAAGTCAAAGCCGTCGGCGGCGTGCGCGTTTCGCCGGACGGCAAGCGCGTCCTTTATACGGTCAACGAGCCGGTGATGACTGCGGAGAAGAGCGAATATCTGACCCAGATCTGGATGGCCTCAGCCGACGGGAGCGACGCTTACCAGATGACC
>Ga0126377_10001812_pt1 | contig 14261 bp, 5 predicted proteins | sample PanSoiMetPlot_22_FD_92647 | JGI IMG/M metagenome (GOLD analysis project Ga0126377, IMG submission 92647) | Tropical forest soil microbial communities from Panama - MetaG Plot_22 | ecosystem: Environmental > Terrestrial > Soil > Tropical forest > Bulk soil | place: Panama | collected 2016-02-17
CTCCGCTTTACCCTGGTTTTTATTCGAAAAAGCCGCCATCCCCTGAAACGACTGCGCCTGCGCGCGCCAATCCAGAAAATCCTGATATGAGCCTACGGGGACGCGAACGTCGGGTTGCGTCTCCCAGATCATCACCAACTGATCCGAGTCAGCAAACGGCAGCAGGCGTATCAACACAGCGTTGATAACGCTGAAGACCGCCGTATTAGCGCCAATGCCCAACGCCAGCGTGAGCGTGGCCACGGCCGTGAAACCCTTGCGCTTGAGCAGCATTCGCGCGCCGTAGCGCAGGTCCTGCCAGAAGACTTCCAACGACGCCAATCCCCACATCGCGCGGCTGTCCTCATTCGCTATCGCGACGCTGCCGAACGAGCGGCGCGCGGCCAGTCGCGCGTCTTCGGGCGACATCCCTTCCGCGACGTTCCGTTCGACTTCCATCTCCAGGTGGGCGCGAATCTCTTCATCCAACTCCCGCTCGGCGCGACGGCGATGGACGAGACGGCGAACGATGAACCTAATCTCTTGCCACAAGCGCATATCAACTCTCCTCAGAAAATGTTGCGCAACCTGCCGAGGTTGCGCTGCTCCGGCAATAGACGAGATGAGAAACGGCGCAACCTCGGCCCGCTTGCGCTACTCTCGCTCGCCGATTTTCATAATTTCTGGGCGTCGCGTCGCGACATGAAGGCTCCTCTCTATCTCTCACTCGTGTCTGAGCGCCGTCAGCGGATCGACCTTCGTTCCGCGACGCGCGGGCAAATAGCAGGCCAGCAGCGCGACAACCAGGAGCAGCAAAGCGATCGCCGTAAATGTGGCCGGATCAGTGGCGCGGACTTCAAATAACAGCCCTGCCGACAGACGCGTCAGCAATCGCGAGAGCGCAACCGCCCCGGCCAGCCCTAACGCCAGGCCTAGCAACACTGGGGCGATTCCATGCCCGATGATGAGTTTGAACACGTCGCTCGCTTGCGCGCCCAGGGCCAGACGAATTCCGATCTCCTGCGCGCGTTGCGTGACCGAGTAAGCGACCACGCCATAGATGCCGATGGCCGCTAGTGATAGCGCCAGCAGCGCGGATACGCCCAGCAGATTGAGTGTGAAACGTTGGCGAGCGAGCGAGGCGTCGAGAATTTCCTCAACGCTTCTGACCTGCTGCAATGGCAATGCAGGATCAATTGACAGCGCGACCTGGCGGACCGCCGAAGCGAGGCTCGACGGATCGAGATTCGTGCGCGCCAACAAGACCGCTTCGCGCCCGACGTCGGGCCAATAGATCGTCGGCTCAGCCGGCGAATCCAGGCCGAGGTCTTTGATGTCGGCCACGACGCCGGTGATCAGGACGGCAGTGGGTTTGTCCAATCCCCAATGCATAAAGATGCGTTTGCCTAACGGGTCCTGATTCGGAAAGAAGCCCCGCGCCATCGTTTCATTGATGATGACTTCGTTGTCGTCGGCAAGCCCATTGATCTCTTTGGCGACATCCCTTTCGTCAAAGAGCCGCCCCTTGAGCAATGGGATCCGCATCATCTCGAAGAAGCGATGATCTACCCCCCTCATTTGTGTGATCGGTTCTTTGCCCGGTTCCGGCTGTTGGCCTTCCGCCACGAATCTCGAGATATGAAAATGCGGCGCAATTGGCAACCGATCAATCAGCGCCACTTGTTCCACTCCGGGAAGCGCCTGAATGCGCGGCGTCAGTTGTTGATAGAAGGTTCTGATCTGTTCATCTCTTTGATAGCGGGACTGCGGCAGTTCGATCTTCAAACTGAGAAGATGGTCGGCGCGAAAGCCCGGATCAACCTGCAGCAGTTTTTGAAAGCTCCTGACGAGCAAGCCCGCGCCTACGAGCACGATGACTGACAGCGCGACTTCGGTCATAACCAGTGTGCGGCTGAGGGCGCGCGGCCCGGCGCCGGCCGAACCCTTGCCGCCTTCCTTCAATGTTTGATTGAGATCGATGCGGGAAATTTGCAGCGCTGGTAGCGCGCCGAACAAAACGCCGGCCAACAAGCTCACGCCGAAGGTGAACGCGAGCGTGGGCCAGTCAACCTCTATCATCTCGAGACCCGGGACCTTCCCCGTCATAATTCCCAGCAAGCCCGACCGCAATACCGGTATGCTCCAGGACGCCATCGCAAGTCCCGCGACTCCGCCGAGCAGCGCCAGCAACAGGCTTTCAACCAGAAGCTGCCGAATCAGACGGCCACGCCCGGCGCCTATCGCGGCGCGAATCGCCATTTCGCGCCGTCGCCCCGCCGATTGGGCCAACAGCAGGTTGGAGACGTTCGCGCATGCGATCAGCAGGATGAGCGCGACGGCCGCGAAGACCAGCAAAACTATTGGTCGCAGATTGCCAACGAGTTGATGGCGCAGCAGCGTCAGTTCAACGCCGATGTTCTTGTTGGTCGCGGGATACAATTGCCGATGCCGCTCGTTGATGGTCTCCATCTCCCTGCGCGCCTGCTCGATCGTCACGCCGGGCTTGAGTCGCCCAAGGGCATGTACCGAATGATACCTTCTGTCGGTGAGGGCTTTCAGACTTAGATGTGACAACGGAAGCCAGAAATCGGTCTCGAGCGGGTACTGTTCGCCCATCACGCCGACGACAGTGAAACTCGCCCCGTCGAGTTGAACGCTTTTGCCGATGATGCCCGTATCACTGGCGAAGCTGCGACGCCAGAGCGATTGACTGAGAATCACCACTCGATTGTTAACAGGCTGTTCTTCATCAGGAAGAAAGTTACGACCGAGCATCGGCCTGAGACCGAGTAATGGAAACAGATCATGTGATATCAGTGTACCCCGCGCTTCAACCGTCTCACCGTAGCCGGTCAACTCCGCTTTCCGCGGACTCATACTCTTCGAAATGGCCGCCATTCCCTGAAACGACTGCGCCTGCGATCGCCAATCCAGATAGTCCGGATAGGTTCCGACGGGGCCGCGAATCTCGGGATGCGTCTCCCAGATCATCACCAGCCGATCCGGATCGGCAAACGGCAGCGAGCGTATCAACACGGCGTTGATAACACTGAAGACAGCCGTATTCGCGCCAACGCCCAACGCGAGAGTGAGCGCCGCAACAGCCGTGAAGCCCTTGCGCTTGAGCAACATTCGCACACCAAAGCGCAGGTCCTGCCAGATGGTCTCCGACGGCGCCAATCCCCACATCGCGCGGCTGTCCTCTTTCGCCAACGCAACGCTCCCGAACGAGCGCAGCGCAGCCAGTCGCGCCTCTTCGGGCGACATTCCGTCCGCGATGTTCTGCTCGATCTCCATCTCCAGGTGGGCGCGAATCTCTTCGTCCAACTCCCACTCGGCGCGACGGCGATGAATGAGACGGCGAATGATGAAATATAGCTCTTGCTTCCAGCGCATACTTAACTCCCCCTCTATTCGTGGCGCAATGCCACCATCGGATCAACGCGCGCCGCTCTGCGCGCCGGCAAATAGCCCGCTAGCGCGGCCACCGTCATCAACAGTAATGAGGCTAGAGCGATGGTCAAAGGGTCATTCGTCGCCAGCCCATACAGCAAACTTGCAATCAGGTGAGTGGACGCCAGCGCCGCGCCTAACCCGATGATGAGGCCGATGACCACCAGAAACATGGATTCGCGCATAACCATGCCGACCACATCTCTTCTTTGCGCCCCGAGCGCCAGGCGAATGCCGATCTCGCGATGGCGCTGGGCAACCATGTATGAAAGCAAGCCGTAAACGCCGATGGCGGCAAGCAGGAGCGCCAGACCAGCGAACACGCCGAGGAGCTCGGCTAGCAGCCTGGGTCGCCGGATCGATTCGGCGAACACGGAGTCCATTGCCCGGAGTTGGACGACGGGGACGGTGGGATCCATTTCGTGGACCAGTCTCTCGACGGTTTGAGACAGCGCCGCCGGCCGTAGGGAAGTGCGCAACAACACATTTATCGTCCCCGGCGTTCGGCCGAGCGGCGCCGGCGCTTTGGCCATCTGATCGACGAAGAAGTAGAACTCCGTTCCTGTTTTCTGATCGAGGCCCGCCTGCTTGACGTCGCGGGCCACGCCGATGACCGTAAACCATGGTTTCGCCCAACCTGGCCGCAGACGCTGACCGATCGGATTTTGCCCCTTCCAGAATTTGTTCGCCAAAGTTTCATTGACGATGGCCACCATGCCGGACGAGGCAGAGTCGGCTGGTTGAAAGCTGCGGCCCTGGACGATCGGAATGCCCATCGTCTCGAAGTAGTCGGACATGACACTCTGGTAATGGTCTACGTATGGGGACGGGTCCCCGTCCGGAGAGGAGTAGTTGTCGATATAGGTATCCTCCCCGTCCTGAAGCCGAGCCGGCGGCAGCCCCGACGCGGCCGTGGCCGACTGCACACCAGGCACGGCGCGAAGCGCAGCCAGAAGCAGTTGATATTTTGGATAGACGCTATCCAGCGTCGTGATCGAGAACGTCACCAGGCGTGAGCGGTCGAATCCCGCGTCGACATTCGTGAGGTTGTGGACTGTGCGGACCAGCAAACCCGCGCCGATGACGAGCGTCACGGCCAATGCGACTTCGGCGATCACCAAGCCACGGCGTACGCCATGGCGCGCGTGGCCGATGGCGCCTTTCGTCCCGGCTTCAGTGAGCGCCATCGCCAGGGCGTTCGCCCGCGTGCGCGCAACTGGCGCAAGTCCGAAAAGCAAGCCCGTCCCGGTTGTCACGCCGAGCGTAAAAAGCAACGCGGATATATCGACGGTAACCTCGCTCATACGTGGCAAGGTTGTTGGATAGGCGCGGATCAACATTTGCACGCCGGCCCGGGCGAGAAACAGTCCCAGGACGCCGCCAGCGGTCGTCAATATCATCGCTTCCGTCAAAAGCTGCCGGAGGAGCCGGCCCCTGCCGGCCCCCAGCGCGGCCCGCACCGCAAATTCACGATGACGCGTCTCGGCACGGGCCAGCAACAGGTTTGCGAGATTCGCGCACGCGATCAGCAGCACTAAACCGACCGCCGCCTGCAATACCCATATCGATCGACCGGCGCCGCCAAGGATGACGTCCTGCATCGGCTCCATCTGCAGGATGTGGCTGAAAGGCTGGCCGAGTGGAATGAAGATTCCGTCCTTTACGCCTAGACCGACACGCTCGCCCCAGGTCTCGATCAGCGCGTTCAACTCCGTTTGCGCGGCCTGCATCGTGACGCCGTCATTGAGGCGACCGACGAGATGGAGCACGTGCCAGCCGCGAAACTGCCGATTGGCGGGGTTCAACCCGAGGGGCAACCAGATCTCGGTACGGTTATCCATGATGTCGGCGCCAGGAGGCATGACGCCCACCACTTCGCGGCGCCTGCCATCGACTTCCACGGTCTCTCCGACTATCGGCCGCCCTCCAAACGCGGATTGCCACAGCTCGTGCGAGAGAATCACGATCGGCGGCGGTTGCATATTTCCCGGATTTCCAGGAAACCACGGGCCGCTGACGTCCGTTTCTCCCCTGGCGAACAACCGGCCGTGCGCAGCCTGAACGCCGAGGACGTTGAGCAAATGCCCGTCTACCGTCGCAGAGCGCACGCGCAGCGGTCGATCGCCAGCGGTAAGGTTCACGGCGCCGGTTGTATAGGCCCCGACATCCGCAAATGAACGGTTGAACTCCCTGAATTCGAAGTATTCCGGCGGCGATACCGGGTGCCGCCCGAACCCGGGGATGTGCGTGGATAGATACATTAACTGCTCGGGTTTGGGATATCCGAGCGGCCGAAAGATGACGCCGTTCACGATCGAGAAGATGGCCGTGTTTGCGCCGATCCCCAGCGCCAGCGTTAGCGCAGCCACGACGGTGAATCCTTTGTGCTTGAGCAGAATTCGCGCGCCATAACGCAGGTCCTGCCAGATGGTCTCTAACGACCTCAATCCCCACATCGCGCGGCTGTCCTCCTTCGACAGGGCGACGCTACCGAACGAGCGACGCGCGGCCAGTCGCGCCTCCTCGGGCGACATTCCGTCCGCGATGTTCTGTTCGATCTCCATGTCCAGGTGGGCCCGAATCTCCTCGTCCAACTCCCGCTCTGCGCGACGGCGATGGATGAGACGGCGAATGATGAAATATAGCTCTTGCTTCCAGCGCATACTCAACTCTACTTTTCCGCAGTTTTCATATCCAGCGGCTATTCTTCTTCCCGGACTGTTTACTCGCTGCGTAGCGAGACTAGCGGGTTTACCCTGGTCGCCCGCCGCGCCGGAATCCAGCAAGCGACGAGCGATACCAGCGACAACACCGCCGCAATGCCGGCAAACGTCAGCGGGTCAGTCGGCCGCACGCCGAACAAGATAGTTTCCAGCCACCGCGCCAGCGCGAATGCCGCCCCCAGCCCAATTACGACGCCAAGCGAAATCAGCTTTAACCCTTGCGTGAGGATCAGCCTGAGCACATCACTACGCCCGGCGCCGAGCGCCAGGCGAATGCCGATCTCATGCGTACGCTGCGCGACGCCGTAGCTGATGACGCCGTAGACGCCGACGGCGGCCAGCGCCAACGCGACGCCTCCGAAGACGCTCAGCAAAATCAGGTTGAAGCGGTGGCGCGCAAGCGAATCATGCAGGTATTCGGTCATCGGTTTGAGCGCGTATACCGGCAGACTCTTGTCCAGCGATGTCAGCGCGGCCCGCAAAGATCCGGCCACCGCGCCGGGGTCCCCTTTCGTGCGCGCCACGATCGTCATTGACCGCTGATAAGTCTTGCTCAAAGGGTCTTGCAGGAATGGGACGTAAGCTTCCGGCTTCGGGGGCTCATCAAGACTGAAGTGGCGTACATTTCCAACCACTCCGACGATCAACAATGGATCGCGCTCCTGGCCTTGCAGACTGATGCGCTGGCCCAGCGGGTTCTCTCCGGCAAAATGCCGTTGCGCGAATATTTCATTGATCACGGCGACGTTGGGAGATTGCTTTGTGTCCGTCTCGGCGACATCGCGCCCGGCTAAAAGAGGAATTCCCATCGCTTCGAAATAGCGAGGCGTGACGATTCGATACTCAGTTATAGGCCGCGCTTCCTTAGCCACAGGCGGTCGCCCTTCAATGGTGAAGTAGTCGCTGGTATTGCCTCCCGCTATTGGCAGTTCCGAGATCGCGCCGGCTGACACGACGCCAGGCGCGGCCGCCGCCCGTTCCAGAAGCTGCGCATAAGACGATGCGACCCGCTCGTCGTCCGGGTATTTATTGCGCAGAAGCGTCACTCCGATTGTGAGGGACTGGGCCGGATTGAACCCCGGATTAACCTGGTTGAGTTTGGCGAAGCTTCTGATCATCAACCCCGCGCCGATGAGCAACACGAGCGACAGCGCTACCTCGCTGATTACAAGCGCGCCGCGGAGCCGATTTCGCTGAACGCCTGCGCTGGTCCGCCCGCTTTCCTTGAGCGCATCGGCGAAGACCGGTCTGGAGGCTTGCAGAGCCGGGGCGAGACCGAACAGCGCGCCGGTCGCCACTGAAATTAACAACGTGAAGCCGGCCATGCGCGTGTCTACCGCAATCTCGCTCACGCGCGGAATCGTATTGGGACCGAAGGAGACCAGCCAACGTACGCCCCATACGGCGATCAACAATCCGGCGGCGCCGCCGCCGATCGCCAAAATGACGCTTTCAGTGAGCAGTTGCCGCACGAGGCGTGGGCGGCTTGCTCCGAGCGCGGTTCGCACGGCGATCTCTTTTTGCCGCGCGCCGGCTCGCGCGAGCAACAGATTCGCGACGTTGGCGCAGGCGATCAGCAACACGAAACCGACCGCGCCCAGCAGGATGTAAAGCGCCGGCCCGATGTCGCCCACGATGACATCACGGAGCGGTCCGAGCTTCACCCCATGTCCTGCGGTCTTCTCCGGATACTGCTGCGACAGTCGCGCGGCTATGGCCGACATCTCGGCTTGCGCTTGCGCCTGCGTGACTCCGGGTTTAAGCCGCCCGACCACGCGCAGGTAGTGCGGCCCCCGGTCGAGCTTGGCAGGATCAATCGACAGAGGCCGCCAAAACTCCGAGCGGTTTGGAAATGAGAAACCGGCTGGCGCCACGCCGATCACCGTATAAGCGGCGCCGCTAAGATCGACTTTTCGTCCAATCGCATTCGGATCTGCGCCGAAGCGGTTCTGCCACATTGCGTGACTGATCACGATTACGCGCGAGCGCCCCGGCAGTGTTTCCTCCGCAGTAAAGGCGCGGCCCAAAACCGGGTTCGCCCGAAAAAGAGCGAACGTCTCCGGGGTGACAAGCCCCACAGGCGTGTCCCGCATCCCGTCGCCCGTATCTAGAAACATATTGCCGCTTTGAAAAGCCGCCAACTGCTCGAATGATCGATTCTGCTCTTTCCAGTCGAGGAATTCCGGCAGCGATGTGGGCGCGGTCGGTATCTGCGGTATAGTGTCCCACAACCACACCAGGCGTTCCGGCTCGGCGTAGGGCAGTGGCTTGAGCAAGACCGCGTTGACCACACTGAAAATCGCCGTATTCGCGCCGATGCCGAGCGCCAGCGTCAAGACGGCAATCGTCGTGAAGCCAGGGTTCTTCAACAACATTCGCAGTCCGTAGCGCAGGTCCTGCCATAAGATTTCCAACGACCACACCCCCCACATCGCGCGGCTGTCCTCCTTCGCCAGCGAGACGCTCCCGAACGAGCGGCGCGCGGCCTGCCGCGCATCTTCAGGCGACATTCCGCCTGCGACGTTCCGTTCGACCTCCATCTCCAGGTGAGACCCAATCTCCTCGTCCAACTCCCGCTCGGAGCGGCGCCGATGGATGAGACGGCGAATGATGAAGTTCAGCTCTTGTCGCAAGCGCATATTCAACTCCCCTCTCTTTTGTCACTCGTGTTTGAGCGCCGTCAGCGGATCGACCTTCGTCGCCCGCCGCGCCGGAATCCAGCAAGCCAACACCGCGACCATGGCGAGCAACAGGACGACGCCGCAGAGCGTCATCGGGTCATTCGCCCCCACACCGAAGAGCAGAGTCTTAATCAATCGCGTCGCCGCGACCGTTGCGATCAACCCGATCGCCAGGCCGGCGGCGGCCAGTTTCATTCCCTGCCCGATGATCAGCCTAAGCACCGCGCGCCGCTCGGCGCCCAGGGCCATCCGAATTCCGATCTCATGTGTGCGCGCGGAGACGGCGTAAGACATGACCCCGTAAATTCCCATCTGCGACATGACCAGCGCCAGCGCCGCGAACAAACCCAGCAATAAAGCCTTGTAGCGCGCTTCCGACGTCGCCTCGTAAAACTTTTCATCCATAGTTTTGACGGTCGTCAGAGGAATGTTGCGATCGAGCGCGGAGATTTCGCGCTTCACCGCCGCCGTCAGCGCAGCTTTATCAATCGTCCCGCGCACGCTCAGCATTCTCGGAGTGGCATCATACTGTGTGTGCGGAATATAGACATCGGCCGACTCCGGGTCTTCGAGGCGGATGTTTTTCACGTCGGCGACGACGCCGACGATCTCGATCCACTCCTTACGAAAATCAAAGTTGATCAGCTTGCCCAAGGGGTTTTCGCCCGGCCAGAACTTGGTGGCGGCGGTTTCGCTGATCACCGCGACCGGCTGGCTCCCGGCGCGATCATCGCCCGTCAGCCCGCGACCGCGCTTGATCTGAATGCGATAGGTCGGGAAATACTCCGGCGAGATGGGATAAACCCTGACTATCGAGCCCCTCGCATCCTCCGGCTTAGGTCGCCCCTGAATATTCATCGTCGAAGCCAGATAGCCGCCCGACAACGGCGCCGTAATCGACAGGCTTGCTATTTCGACCCCCGGCAGCGCGGCTACGCGCTCGCGCAATTGATTGATGAAGTTCGGACGCGCAGCCAGACTGAATGTGGTCACGCCCGCCGGATCGAAGCCGCGATTGACCGATTGCAACCTGGCCAGGCTGCGGATCATCAATCCGGCGCCGGCAAGCAACACCACGGCCAGCGCCACCTCCGCCACCACCAGAACGCCACGCAAACTCAACCGCCTCGACCGGGAGCTTCCCATCGCGCCGCTTCCGCCCGTTTTGAGCGTCGCGTTGACATCGGCGCGCGAAGCCCCGAACGCGGGCGCCAGGCCGAACAGCAAGCCGGCGCCGAGCGAAATCAAAAGGTTGAACATCAGCGCCTGCCAATCCAACCCGATCGAGTAAAGACGTAGCATCAGGATGTAATCCTCCCAGAATCCGCCCCTAGAGTCGCTCTTGAAACTCGTCAACAGGTCAACGCCCCACTTTGCCGCCAGCAACCCGGCCGCGCCGCCTGCGACAGAGAGCAACGCGCTCTCCGTCAGCATTTGCCGGACAAGGCGGAAGCGCCCCGCGCCCAGCGCGATCCGCACTGCCATCTCTTTACGCCGCGAGTCGGCGCGCGCCAGCAACAGATTGGCCGTATTCGCGCAGGCGATCAGCAACACGAAACCCGCCGCGGCCAGCATAATTACGAATGCGTTCTTCACCCCCGGACTTGTGCGCGCGTCTTTCAGCGCCTTCAGCCTGATGTCTTCCCTGCCAATCCCCGGAATTCCGACATCCGGAAACGGGAAGGCCTCTATCATTTTCCGTTTGAGCCCGTCCATCTCGGCCTGCGCCGCCCGGACGGTCATATCCGGTTTGAGGCGGGCGAGAATCCACGCCCAGGAATTTTTGGCGTTCGACGGAAACTGGTGGCCTGGCCACATCATAATCGGCAGCCACATTTCCGCGTCCCCCATCTGACCGCGAAATTCGGCTGGCAGGACGCCGATGATGGTATACGGCTTTCCGCTGATCGTCAGCGTTTTGCCTATGACTTGGGGATCAGCGCCGAACCGCCGCCTCCACAACCCGTTCCCGATCACGGCTACCGGATGCGCGCCCGGCGTGCGATCCTCCTCGGCGCTGAACGTCCGCCCGATGACGGGACTGAGACCTAACAACGGAAAGTAGCTGGCTGAAACAAATTCAAATCTGACGCGCTCCGGTTCCTCATCGCCGGTAATCGTCGCGGAATTATCCTGTAAAGCGGCGACGAGATCGAACGAACGACTCTGATCGCGGAGCATCTCGAACTTCGGGTACTCCCACACTTCATTCACCCGCCCAGTCGCGTTATTGAACTTATGAAGTTGCATCAACCGTTCCGAATCGGAGTAAGGCAACGGCTTGAAGAGCAGGACATTGACGACGCTGAAGATCGCCGTGTTCGCACCGATGCCAAGCGCAAGCGTGAGTACTGCAATCGTCGTGAAGCCTGGGTTCTTCAACATCATTCGCAGGCCGTAGCGCAGGTCCTGCCAGAAGATTTCCAACGACCTCAATCCCCACACAGTGCGACTGTCTTCCGTCGCCAGCGCCACGCTCCCGAACGAACGCCGCGCGGCATGTCGCGCCTCTTCGGGCGACATGCCGCCCGCGACGTTCCGTTCGACCTCCATCTCCAGATGAGACCTAATCTCCTCGTCCAAATCCCGTTCGGCGCGGCGGCGATGGAGGAGACGGCGAATGATAAAGCTTAGCTCTTGCTTCCAGCGCATACTCAACTCTCCTTTCTCGCGGGCTTCATAATTACAATTGCAAGGACATATCGTTTTAACCCGAATTGAGCTGGGATCATTCGCATCGGAGCGCGGCCAACGGATCCACTTTTGTGGCGCGGCGCGCCGGAATCCAGCAGGCCAGCAGCGCCACGAGGCCCAGCAATAAAGCGATGGCGACGAAGGTAAGCGGATCTGTCGGGCTGACGCCGAAGAGCACAGAGGCCAGCGCGCGCGTCGCTGCTGCGGAAAGCAACAGGCCAATCGCCAGGCCGATGATAACCAGCCGCAGACCTTGCCGCAGCACCAGCCGAATGACGTCCGCCCCTTGTGCGCCGAGCGCCATGCGGACGCCTATTTCGTTCGTGCGCTGGGCGACGGAGTACGCGATGACGCCGTAGACGCCCACGGCGGCCAGGATCAGGGCGAAACAGGCGAACGCTCCGAGGATCAGCGCCGAAAAGCGGTCGCGCGTCAGCGACCGCGCGACAATCGCCCCCAACGGTCGCGCCTCCGAGATCGGTTGCGCGTTGTCAATCGCTCGCGCCTCTTGACGCACGGTCTCCGCAAACTGCGTGGGGTCCGCCGGCGCGCGCAGCAGCACATGGAAGTTGCGCGACGGCTTCTGCGAGAACGGTTCGTAGACTTGCGGCGGTGTGGGCGTTCTCAGGCTTTCCTGCTTGACGTCGCCAACGATCCCGACGATCTCACGCATGTAGGTGGGCCCCGAGATGTCCAGACGCTTGCCTATCGGATCTTCATCGGGAAAGAAGCGGCGGGCCATCGTCTCGTTAATGAGTACGACAGGGGTACTCGTGGCCGTATCCCGCTCCGTGATGAGGCGCCCGCGAATCAACCGGATCTGCATCGCGCGCAGGTACCCTGGCGTCACCTGGTAATAGTTGGCGGTTGTTCCTCTCGTGGACGGTTCGCCGTGCTGTCCCTCGAAGGCGATCCCCACATCGGTCACGCCCAGGAGTGGCAGGCCAGACGAGATGCCCACCACCTCCGGACCCGGCGAGCTCTTCAAGCGATCGAGCAGGCGCTCCGCGAACTGGGCCTGTTGATACGGCTCGCGATAGATGGTCCGTGGCAAGTTGATGGTCACGGCGAGCACGTTTTGAGGATTGAACCCGAGCGGCGCGTCGAGCAACCGCCACAGGCTCTTGAGGAGCAGCCCGGCGCCAACCAGGAGCACGACGGCCAACGATAGTTCGGAGATGACGAGCGCATTGCGGATCCGGGTTCGCCTTGCGCCGCTGGCGACGCGGGCGCCTGCCTTCAGCGCGTCCTGCAGGTTCGGTCGGGATTGGCGAAGCGCTGGAGATAGCCCGAAGAGCGCGCCTGCGCAGATCGACAACAGGAAGGCGAGCGCGAGCGCCTGGAGATCTAGTGATGTCTCCTCGAGCCGATGGATCGCCGGCAGCGGCCATCTGCGGGCCACGGCGACGGCGCCAAGGGCCAGAAGCAATCCCAACGCGCCTCCGAGGAACGAAAGCAACGTTGTCTCGGTCAGGAGCTGCTGTACGATGCGTCCGCGCCTCGCGCCGAGCGACGTCCGCAGCGCCATCTCTCGCTGCCGGGTCGCGCTGCGAGCGATCAGCAGATTCGCGACGTTCACGCAGGCAATCAGCAGGACCAGTCCCGCCGCTCCTAACAACAAGCCGAGCGTGAGCCGCGCGTCGCCGATGTAGTGGTCCGAAAACGACACGACCCGGCCCCGCCAAACCCCCTGGATGCGTGGCATGAGGATGTCCATCTCCGACTGCGCCTGTTGAGTCGTGACGTCCGGCTTCAAACGACCGACGGCCCAGATGAAGTGATTGTTGCGGCTCTTAAGCTCCTCGGGCGTAAAGCCCATCGGCATCCAGATCTCAGCCTCGAGCGGGAACCGGAACGCGGGCGGCATCACGCCGACGACGGTGAACGCCGCGCCATTCATGCGGATGGCGCGGCCGATCACCTGGGGATCCGCCCCGAACCGGCGCTGCCACAAATTGTGACCGAGGAGCGCCACCTGATTGGCCCCGACTGTGTCTTCTTCGGCCGTGAAGCCGCGACCGAGGATCGGCGAGACGCCGAGTAGCCCGGGCAGATTGGCGTTCACGCGCGCGCCGGCAATGCGCTCGGGCTGATCCCCCTCGCTCAGGTTGAAGAAGACCGGAGCGAACGCCGCCATGTCGACGTAGGACTGACATTCCGCTTTCCAGCTCAGGAAGTCCAGCGGGGATGTTTCGAACCGTGGGAACCGGGGCAGCCACTTCTCCTCGAGCATCACCAGCCGATCAGGCTCGTGGAACGGCAGCGGCCGAAGCGCAACGCTATTCACGACGCTGAACATCGCGGTCGTCGCCCCAATCCCCAAAGCCAGTGTTACGATGGCTGTGACGCTAAAGCCGGGACGTTTCAGCAGCATTCGCGCGCCATAGCGCAGGTCCTGCCAAAAGGTTTCCAACGCCCGCAATCCCCACATCGCGCGGCTGTCCTCTTTCGACAGGGCTACGCTTCCGAACGAGCGTCGCGCGGCCAGTCGCGCCTCTTCGGGCGACATCCCACCTGCGACGTACTGCTCGACCTCCATCTCCAGGTGAGAGCGAATCTCTTCGTCCAGCTCCCGCTCGGCGCGACGGCGGTGGATGAGACGGCGAATGATGAAGCTCAGCTCTTGGCGCAAGCGCATACTCAACCCTCCTCTCCCGCGGGCTTCATAATGCGGGCGATGGCCGCGTTCAGACGCTCCCACTTCGAGGTCTCCTCGAGGAGTTGCTTCTTA
>Ga0126377_10001813_pt1 | contig 14258 bp, 13 predicted proteins | sample PanSoiMetPlot_22_FD_92647 | JGI IMG/M metagenome (GOLD analysis project Ga0126377, IMG submission 92647) | Tropical forest soil microbial communities from Panama - MetaG Plot_22 | ecosystem: Environmental > Terrestrial > Soil > Tropical forest > Bulk soil | place: Panama | collected 2016-02-17
CGAGGGCGAGGGGGAGTCGGCGGGTCATGGTCAGTCCACCGGGAGCGCAGTGATGCCGGCGACGATCGGGGTGGCCGCGAGGGCCAGGAGGCCGGCGAGGGCGAGGGGGAGTCGGCGGGTCATGGGGGGTCCGTTCAGTCGAGGGCGTTGAACGAGATGCCGGCGACGATCGGGGTGGCCGCGACGGCCACGGTGGTGGCCAGGGCGAGGAGGCCGGCGAGGGCGAGGGGGAGTCGGCGGGTCATGGGGGGTCTCCTTCCGGGGGTCGGCGGCCGGGGGGCCGCCGTGGGTGGTTCGGTGCGGCCCGTCCTCCGGATGTGCCCGCGGCGCTGCGCTACCGTCTGCCGGCGCCCGCTCGCGTGTGACCAAGGACACATCGTGCTAACACGGAGCGGGGGCGGAGAACCGAGCCAGGTGCCCGGTTCGTCGACATGCAGGTTGTGTGAAGATGCGGCGACGCGCTGATGTAAATGCTCAGGGAAGGAGTGTGGGCAGTGCCCGAGCCGTCACCGATTCCGTCTCGCACAGAGCGTTCCTGCTAGATTTCACCCGTTCACCGGTGGCGCGACAGCAAGCCATCGGGCGCGAACACCTCGCAGGGAGAGTCGCCGTGACGACAGCCGTGGCTCGTTCCCGGGGCCGACCCGTACCCACGGGCCGGCGACCGGCACCACCCGTCGCCCCGCCCGTTCTCGCTGCGTCGACTTGACCATCACTAGGGAGGTCCTCCACGTGAGACGACAGCGCAGGGGCACCAAGCTCCTTGCTCTCATCATGGGACTCTCTCTCGCGGCCGCCGCCTGTGGTGGCGACAGCGGGAGCGACAACAACAACCAGGCCCAGGGCTCCGGCGAGAAGCCGCAGCAGGGCGGCACGCTGATCGAGGGTGGCACCTTCGTCGGCGACCCGCCCAGCAACCTGGACCCGGCCCTCAACCAGGAGCTCGACGCCTACCAGGTCGTCAACGCCCTCTACGACGGCCTGACCGACATCGACATCTCGAACCCCGACAAGCCCGTGACCCGGCCGATGGTGGCCGAGAAGTACACGTCCAACGACGACGCCACCGAGTGGACCTTCACGATCCGCAAGGGTCTGAAGTTCTCGAACGGTGAGGAGATCCTCCCCAGCTCGTTCCAGCGGGCCTGGGAGCGGGCCAGCAATCCTGACCTGGCCGGTCCGTACTCCTACCTGTTCAACTTCATCAAGGGTGGCAAGGAGAAGCTGGACGGCAAGGCCGACAAGCTTGCCGGCGTCACCGTCGACGACGACAACATGACCCTCAAGGTCGAGCTGTCGGCGCCGTACGCCAACTTCCCGACCGTCTCCGGCTTCCAGATCTTCTTCCCCATGCCCAAGGAGGTCGACTCCCTCAAGGACCAGACCAGCTGGGACAAGGGCCTGATGATCGGCAACGGGCCGTTCAAGCTCGAGAAGCCGCGCTCGGACACCGAGATCGACCTGGTCCCGAACCCCGAGTGGGACGGCACGAAGTACGAGGGCTTCAACCTGCCCAAGCAGCCGTACCTCGACAAGGTCCAGCTCAAGGTGTCGGCTGACCCGGACACGTCGTTCAACGCCTTCGAGGCCGGCGAGACCGACACCGGTCAGATCGCCGCGGGACGCTTCAAGGACGCCGAGCAGTTCGGCAACACCAAGGACGTCGACATCCTCGGCTCGTACTACTGGGACATCAACCAGGACAACCCCATGCTCGGCGGCGAGAAGAACCTGCTGCTGCGCAAGGCGATCATGCAGGCCGTCGACCGCGACACCATCAACAAGTCGGTGTACGAGGACAGCCGGGTCCCGTCCAACCAGGTCACCATGCCGGGCCTGCCCGGCTACAAGGCCGACCTGTGCGACTTCTGCAAGTACGACCCGACGCAGGCCAAGAAGGACTTCGAAGAGTGGAAGGCCGCCGGCAACAAGCTCACGAAGCCCATCGACCTGCAGTTCAACACCGGCCAGAACCATGACCAGGTCGCGGCCATCGTCCAGGACAACCTGAAGGCCATCGGCATCGACTCCAAGCCGGCGCCGATCGACCAGGAGAACTACTTCGATCAGCTGTCCGACGGGGCGTGCGTCATGTGCCGGGCCGGTTGGTACGCCGACTACCCGACCTACGACAACTTCATGTACGACCTGTTCCACTCTGACTCCGCCCACGGCGGCAACAACTACTCCAACTACTCGAACCCCGAGTTCGACAAGTTGGTGGACGAGGCCAAGGCCACCGTCGACACCGACAAGGCCAACTCGCTGTACCAGCAGGCGGAGACGCTGCTGCTGAACGATGCGGCGGTCATCCCGATCGTCTGGTACCGCGGCGACTACGTCTTCAACAAGGACAAGGTCGGCGGCTTCACGCAGTCCAGCCTCGGTCTCATCCCGTTCGAGACCGTGTTCATCAAGAGCTGACAAGCAAGCGCCCATAGAATCAAGGGCACATCGGTACGTGGCTGGGGGCCTCCGGGTCCCCAGCCACCACCACCTTCGGGGGAACATCGATGACCAGCTACATCATCCGGCGCTTGCTCCTCGTCATCCCGACGGTGTTCTTCGCGCTCTCGTTCCTTTTCTTCCTGTTCTTCACGCTCCCCGGCGACCCTGCGAGCCTGATCGCAGGTGGCGCCAACCGGAAGGTCGATCCCGCCGTCCAGGAGCGCATCGAGGCCCGGTACGGCCTCAACAAGCCGCTGCACACCCAGTTCACCGACTACTGGGCGCGCACCATCCACTGGGACCTGGGCGACTCGTTCCTCAGCCAGCGGAGCGTGAACGACATCCTCGGCGAGCGGGCCCTCGCCTCCATCCGGCTGGGCATCTGGGCCGTCCTCATCGAGGTGGTGGTCGGCATCGCCGTCGGCCTCCTGTCGGCCCTCCGGCGGTACTCCCTCAGCGACCGAATAACGACGGTCCTGACCGCGGCGGCGTCGGCCATCCCGGTCTTCGTCCTGGGCTTCCTGTTGCAGTGGCTGTTCGCGGTGAAGCCCAACCAGTGGGGCTGGCCCCAGTGGGCCCGGCTCCGCACCCAGGGGATCGGGCCCAACTCCTGGACGCTGTTCTTCATCCCCACCGGCGACCAGTGGCGCTATCTGATCCTGCCGGCGATCACCCTCGCCTGCGTCGCCACCGCCCTGGCCGCCCGCATGACCCGGGGCTCGATGCTCGAGGTGCTGCGGGCCGACTACATGCGCACCGCCCGGGCCAAGGGCCTGCGCGAGCGCGACGTGATCATGCGGCACGGCATGCGCAACGCCATGCTGCCGGTCGTCACGCTCATCGGCATCGACTTCGGCACCGTGATCGGCGCCGCCGTCCTCACCGAGACCACCTTCTCGTGGCCGGGCCTGGGATCCGCGATCGCCAACTCGGTGCAGGCACGTGACCTGCCGGTCATCCTGGGGCTCACGCTCGCCGTCGTCATCGCGTTCGCGATCATCAACCTGCTCGTCGATCTCTCGTACGCCTGGTTCGATCCCCGGATCCGCCTCGGCAAGGGGGAGCACTCATGACACTCGTCGAACCCGGCGCACCCACGGCGATCGGGGGCCAGCCCGAGCCCACCGGCGCCGAGGACATGGGAGAGGCCCGCCCGCTGCGGGCCGACGTCTGGAAGCGGTTCCGGCGCAACCACCTGGCCATCGCCGGGCTGATCTTCCTGATCCTGCTGGTCCTGGCGGCGATCTTCGCCCCCTGGATCACCAGCTACAGCATCACCGAGCGGTCGACGTCCTACCGGACGGGGCCGTCGTCCGCCCACTGGTTCGGCACCGACGCCATCGGCCGGGACGTGTACACCCGGGTGGTCTACGGCGCCCGCGTGTCGCTGAAGATCGGCTTCGTGGCGACGTTCCTGCTGGTCACCATCGGGGTGGTGCTGGGCGCCATCTCGGGCTTCTTCGGCGGGGGCATCGACACGCTCATCACCCGCGTCATCGACATCTTCCTGGCCATCCCCTACATCGTGCTGGCCGTGGCCATCGCGTCGGTGTTCGGCCGCAGCGAGAACGCGGTGATCCTGGTGCTGGGGCTGACCGGGTGGCTGGCGCTGGCCCGCATCGTGAGAGCCAGCTTCCTGTCGCTCAAGAACCTCGAGTACACCGAGGCGGCCACCGCGCTCGGGTTCTCCCGAAACCGCATCATGGCCCGGCACATCCTGCCCAACGCCCTCCAGCCGATCATCGTCTACGGCACGATCTCGGTGGGCGCGGTGATCCTCTCGGAGGCGGCCCTGTCGTTCCTCAACGTCGGTCCCCAGGACCCGACGCCCGCCTGGGGCCTGATGGTCGCCCAGGGCAAGGGCTCGCTCTCCAACGCGCCGCACCTGCTGTTCTTCCCGGGCGCCGCCATCTTCCTCACCGTGCTCGCCTTCGTCTTCATCGGCGACGGCCTGCGCGACGCCCTCGACCCGAAGCTGAAGTAGCGATGACCGACCTCCTCAGCCAGGCCGGCGGGTCGCCGCTGGCGGGCAAGGACGTGCTCCTGTCCGTGCGCAACCTCACGGCCGGGTTCGACACCGACGACGGCCGGGTCCAGGCCGTGGACGGCGTGTCGTTCGACGTGACCCGCGGCGAGGTGTTCTCGATCGTGGGCGAGTCGGGCTCGGGCAAGTCCGTCACGGCCATGTCGATCCTCGGGCTCCAGCCCACGCTGGACGTGACCGACGGCGAGATCCTGTGGAAGGGCCGCGACCTGCTGACCGTCAACGAGGTCGAGCGGCGCGAGGTGCGGGGCAAGGAGATCGCCATGATCTTCCAGGACCCGCTGACCGCCCTGAACCCCGTGCACACCGTGGGCCGCCAGATCGGCGAGATGGCCCGCATCCACGAGGGCCTGGGCAAGAAGGCCGCGTTCGAGCGGTCGATCGAGATGCTCGAACTGGTCGGCATCCCCGAGGCCCGCAAGCGGGCCAGCATGTACCCCCACGAGTTCTCGGGCGGCATGCGCCAGCGGGCGATGATCGCCATGGCCATCACCTGCAAGCCCGACCTGCTGATCGCCGACGAGCCCACCACGGCGCTCGACGTGACCGTGCAGGCCCAGGTGCTCGAGGTGCTGGTCGACATCAAGGACGAGATCGACTCGGCCATCATCCTCATCACGCACGACCTGGGCGTGGTCGCCGGCCTGGCCCAGCGGGTCATGGTGATGTACGCCGGGCGCCAGGTCGAGGTCGGCACGACCGCCGAGATCTTCTACCAGACCCGCCACCCCTACACGCTCGGCCTGCTGGCCAGCCTGCCCCGGCTGGACGACGTGGGCGACGAGCCTCTGCTGCCCATCCAGGGCTCGCCGCCGTCGCTCATCCGCCGGCCGTCGGGGTGCGCCTTCCACCCCCGGTGCCGCTTCGCCCGGGTGCCGGGCCTGTGCGACGGGGAGGTGCCCGCACTGCGGCTGATCACCGGCGACGCCCACAGCTCCGCCTGCCACTACGCCGAGGAGCTGGAGGACATCTCGATCGACAGCCTGCGCACGTCGGTGGACACCTCCGCCGAGGAGGAGTGGGCCGACCTGGTCGAGACCGGCCCCGGCCCCGAGATCGAGGGCGAGGAGCTGCAGGAGCGCGTCAGCCGCGTGGCCGACATCGAGGCCGCCGCCCACCCGGGCGTCACCGAGGACGCCCTCGGCGCCGACGGCAAGGGCGATCCCTGGCCCGCCGAGAACCCGGAGAGGTAGCTGATGGCCGAGACGACCCTCGACGCCCCGACGCCGGAGGACGCCGAGACCGGGCCCCTCCTGGTGGCCGAGGACCTCTACAAGGACTTCCCCATCCGGGGTGGCGTGTTCAGCCGCACGGTCGGCTTCGTGTCCGCGGTCGCCGGGGTGAGCCTGGCGGTCGACAAGGGCGAGACGCTCGGGCTGGTGGGCGAGTCGGGCTGCGGCAAGTCGACCACCGGCCGGCTGCTGCTGAACCTCATCCGCCCGACGTCGGGCACGGTCACCTTCGACGGCACCGACATCAGCACGCTGTCCCGCCGCCAGCTGGCCAAGGTGCGGCGCCGGTTCCAGATCGTGTTCCAGGACCCGTACGCCTCGCTCAACCCCCGCATGACCGTGGGGGCGGCGCTGGCCGAGCCCCTGTCGGTGCACTTCGGCTGGTCCCAGGACCGCATCGACGAGCGGGTGCGGGAGCTGCTGAGCACGGTGGGCCTGTCGTCCGAGCACACCAACCGGTTCCCCCATGAGTTCTCGGGCGGCCAGCGCCAGCGGGTCGGCATCGCCCGGGCGCTCGCCCTGGAGCCCGAGCTGATCGTGCTGGACGAGCCGGTGTCGGCCCTCGACGTGTCGATCCAGGCCGGCGTGGTCAACCTGCTGACCCGTCTCCAGGACGAGCTCGACCTGGCCTACGTGTTCATCGCCCACGACCTGTCGGTGGTGCGCCACATCTCCACCCGGGTGGCGGTGATGTACCTGGGCAAGATCGTCGAGACCGGCAAGCGCAAGGAGCTCTACGAGAACCCGGCCCACCCCTACACGCAGGCGCTGCTGTCGGCGATCCCGCTGCCCGACCCCGAGAGGGAGAAGTCCCGCGAGCGGATCATCCTCACCGGCGACGTCCCCAGCCCCGCCAACCCGCCGTCGGGCTGCCGCTTCCGCACCCGGTGCTGGCGCAAGCGCAAGCTGGACGAGGCGGGGGTCGACACCTCGGCCTGCAGCGAGCAGGACCCGGTGCTGGAGATCCGCAGCTACAGCAACGCCGACCACCCGGTGGCCTGCCACTTCGCGGAGACCGTCGCGGTCGTCTGACCGGGGCCCGGGACGGGGTCGACGATGGCGCGCCCGCGCCGGCCTCCCGCTAGCCTGACGACGTGCTCACCGCCATCACCGCCGTGCTCCTCGTGGCCTCGTCGCTCCTGCTCATCGTGCTGGTGCTGCTGCACAGCGGCAAGGGCGGCGGCCTGTCGGACATGTTCGGCGGCGGCATGGGGGCCAGCGCCATGGGGTCCACCGTGATGGAGCGCAACCTCGACCGCATCACGGTCGTGGTCGCGCTGGTCTGGGGGTTCACCGTGGTGGCGCTGTCGTTGATGTTGGGGTGACCGGGTGAGCATCCTGGGCAACCGGGTCCTCCGCACGGAGGACCCCCGCCTGCTGACCGAGGGCGGCGTCTACGTCGCCGACCTGCGCGACCCCCGCCTCGACGGCGCGGTGTACGCCACCTACGTCCGCTCGACCGTGGCCCACGCCGAGATCGCCGGCGTCGAGGTCGCCGACGCCCTGGCCAGCCCGGGTGTGATCGACGTGGTGACCGGGGACGACGTCGACCTCACGCCCATCCCCGGCATGCTCCAGGCCGACATGGCCCGGCCCTACCTGGCCCGCGGCCGGGTCCGGTTCGCGGGCGAGCCGGTGGCCGTGGTGCTGAGCGAGACGCCCGAGGCCGGCGCCGACGCCGCCGACCTGGTCGTCGTCGACTACGAGCCGCTGCCGGCGGTCACCAGCCCGCTCGACGCCCTCGAGGGCGACACCGTCCTGTTCCCGGAGCTCGGCACCAACCTGGTCGGCGCCTTCGGCAACCCTGCCCCCGACGACGGAGGGCCGGGGGCGTGCGAGGTCGTGGTGCGCCAGCGCATCGTCAACCAGCGGCTGGCCGCCTGCTCGCTCGAGGTGCGCTCCACCGCCGCGGCCTGGGTCGACGGCCGGCTGATCATGTGGTGCTCGACCCAGAGCGCCCACGGCGTCCACACCGCCCTGGTCGGCGCCTACGGGCTCGATCCCGGCGACGTGCGGGTCATCGCCCCCGACGTGGGCGGCGGCTTCGGGGCCAAGAGCGGGGGCCACCCCGAGGACATCCTGGTCCCGTGGCTGGCCCGCCGGTGCGGCCGCCCGGTGCGCTGGGTCGAGAGCCGCACCGAGAACATGCTGGCGATGACCCAGGGGCGGGCCCAGATCCAGGACGTCACGATCGGCGGCACCCGCGACGGCGTCATCGAGGCGTACCACCTCGATATCACCCAGGACACCGGCGCCTACCCGTCGCTCGGCGCGCTGCTGCCGGGCCTGACCCGGATGATGGCGGCCGGCACCTACACGATCCCCGCCGTCAGCTCCGAGGCGCGGGCGCTGGTCACCAACGCCGCCCCGGTCGCCGCCTACCGGGGCGCCGGCCGGCCCGAGGCGGCCGCCGCGCTGGAGCGGGCGGTCGACCTGTTCGCGGCCGAGGTCGGGCTGGACCCGGCCGAGGTGCGGCGGCGCAACCTGGTCCCCGCCTTCGAGGAGCCGTACACGAGCGCGTCCGGCGCCACCTACGACTGCGGCGACTTCCCCGCCGCGCTCGAGCGGGTGCTGGAGGCCGCCGGCTACGACGAGCTGCGGGCCGAGCAGGCCCGGCGCCGGGCCGCCGGCGACCACCGGGCGCTCGGCATCGGGCTGTCGGTCTACGTCGAGGTCACCGGGGGACCGGTGGCCGGCTCGGAGTTCGCCCGCCTGGAGGTGCACGAGGCCGCCGACGACGGTCGCGACGACGTCGACGTGGTCGTCTACACCGGCAGCTCGCCCCACGGCCAGGGCCTGGCCACGGCGTTCGCCATGGTGGCCGCCGAGGAGATGGGCCTGCCGGTCGAGCGCATCCGGGTGGTCCACGGCGACACCGACCAGGTGGCCCGGGGCATCGGCACGTTCGGCTCGCGGTCGCTCCAGCTGGGTGGGTCGGCCGTGCGGGCCGCCGCCGTCGAGGTGGTGGACCGGGCCCGGGAGGTGGCCGCCGAGCTGCTGGAGGCGGCCGTCGACGACGTGGTGCTCGACCCGGCCGGCGGCCGGTTCCACGTGGCGGGCACGCCCGCCGCGGGCCGCTCGTGGGCCGAGGTGGCGGCGGCCGCAGGCGACGGCGACGGTGCCGGGGACGCCGGCGTCGGGCTCGTGGCCGAGCTGGACTTCCAGGCGCCCCAGCCCACGTTCCCCTTCGGCGCCCACCTGGCGGTGGTCGAGGTCGACACCGAGACCGGCGACGCCCGGCTGGTGCGGCTGGTGGCGGTGGACGACGCCGGCCGGGTCCTCAACCCGCTGCTGGCCGAGGGCCAGCGCCACGGCGGGCTGGCCCAGGGCGCGGCCCAGGCCCTGTACGAGCACGTGCAGTTCGACGCCGACGGCAACCCGCTGACCACCAACTTCGCCGACTACGCCATCGTGTCGGCGGCCGAGCTGCCGAGCTTCGAGCTGGTGCCCCTGGAGACCCCCACCTGGGTGAACCCGCTGGGCGCCAAGGGCATCGGCGAGTCGGGCACGATCGGCTCCACCCCGGCGGTCCAGAACGCGGTGTGTGACGCGCTCGCCCACCTGGGCGTCCGCCACGTGGACATGCCGTGCTCGCCCGAGCGGGTCTGGCAGGCCATCCAGGCCGCCCGCCCCGGCCACTCGCTGTAGCAGCCGCTGTCATTGACCGTCGTCATGACGGTCCCTACTGTCCGAGGCGGCCGGGCGGGCTCTGGCGGTCGATCGTCCGGACGGGTGTGCGGGCGACCGCCGTCGACATGGCGGGAGGCTTCCATGTCACCAGCACGTGACGGATCGTCCGGCAGCTCGACCCGGGTGACCGGCGTCCGGAGGATGCGGCGGGCGTTCGCCTCCCTGGCCTGCGTCGTCCTCGCCACGGCCGGGGTCGCCCTGGCGGCGGAGGTGCCGGCGTCGGCCACGCCGGCGAAGAAGGCGCCCGAGACGCTCGCCGCGCTGTGGACGACGGTGTTGGTCACCCCGACCGCGCAGAATCCGTTCGGGACCGGGGCGCCGTCGACGGCCTGCTGGACTCTCGGCCGCACGCTGGCGCCACTCGGGCCTGTGTCCGTCGACTCGTGCAGCGCCGGCACCGGCTCGCCGCTCTTCATCACCGGATCCAGCGTGGAGTGCAGCACCTTCGAGGGCAACGGCACGACGGAGGCCGAGCTGCGGGCCTGCGCGCGTGAGTTCGATCTGAAGACCGCCCCGTCGATCACCTTCGACGGCCGGCCGCTGACGGTTCTCGAGGTGGAGACGGCGCTGATGCAGATCACGCTCCCGGCCGACAACTTCCTCGGGGTCCCGGCGGGGCCCGGCACCTCGGTCGCCCACGGCTGGGAAGCGCAGGTCAACCCCCCGCCGCCGGGAACGCACACCGTGGTGATCAACGCGGGCCCGTCACCGATCACGACGACGATCGTCATCCACTCGTCCTGAGCAGGGCCGGCAGGCGAATCTCGCGCCCGACGGCCATCTGACGAGCAGACCCCGCCCGGACGGGGCAGGATGACGTGCGTCACACCGACGTCAGCCACGGGAGGGGTAGTCGTCGTGAGAATCACCCTGTCCGTCAACGGCGAGGAACGGTCGAGCGAGGTCGAGCCCCGCCGCCTCCTCGTCCACCACCTGCGCGACGACCTGGGCCTGACCGGCACCAACGTGGGCTGCGACACGTCGTCCTGCGGCGCCTGCACCGTGCTGCTGGACGGCGAGTCGGTCAAGTCGTGCACCGTCCTGGCCGTCCAGGCCGACGGCCACGAGGTCACCACCATCGAGGGCCTGGCCGCCACGGCCGGAGCGAGCGACGGGGAGGGCGCCGCCTTCCACCCGATGCAGCGGGCCTTCCACGAGCAGCACGGGCTCCAGTGCGGGTTCTGCACGCCCGGAATGGTGATGGCCGCGGTGTCGCTGCTGAAGGAGCAGCCGCACCCGAGCGAGGCCGAGGTCCGGGAGGGGCTGGAGGGCAACCTCTGCCGCTGCACCGGCTACCACAACATCGTCAAGGCCGTCCTGGCCGCCGCCGACGAGGGGGTGCCGGCATGACCGCCACCGACGCCCCCGGCACCAGCACCGGCGGCGCCTTCGGCCAGCGGCTGCTGCGCAAGGAGGACGCCCGGCTGCTCACCGGCGAGGCCCGCTTCGTCGACGACCTGGCCATCCCGGGCGCCGTCTGGCTCGGCATGGTCCGCAGCCCGTTCGGCCACGCCACCATCGGCTCGATCGACACCGGGGCCGCGTTGGCCATGCCCGGCGTGCGGGCCGTGCTCACCGGCGACGACCTGGCCGGTGCGTGGACCGGCCCGATGCCGTGCGCCTGGCCGGTCACCGAGGACATGAAGGCCCCCGAGCACTACCCGATCGCCCGGGGCAAGGCCTGCTACGTGGGCGACATCGTGGCCGTGGTGGTGGCCGACAGCCGCTACGCCGCCGCCGACGCCGTCGACGCCGTGGTGGTCGACTACGACGCCCTGCCGGCCGTGGTCGACCTCGAGGAGGCCGCCGGCGACCGGGTCGTCATCCACGACGGCCTGGGCACCAACCGCAGCTACACGTGGACGCTGTCGCCCGACCCCGACGCCGTCGAGGCCGCCTTCGCCGGCGCCGCCCACACCGTCAGCGAGCGCTACGTCCAGCAGCGCCTCATCCCCGAGGCCATGGAGCCCCGGGGCGTGGCCGCGGTGCCGGGCGTCTACGGCGGCGACCTGACGCTCTACTCGGCCACCCAGATCCCCCACATCCTCAAGGTGCAGATCGCCGCCACGTGCGGCGTGCCCGAGCACAAGGTGCGGGTGGTGGCGCCGTCGGTGGGCGGGGGCTTCGGCTCCAAGCTCAACGTCTACGCCGAGGAGCTCATCGCCGTGGCCGTGGCCCGGCGCCTGGGCGTGCCGGCCCGCTGGACCGAGAGCCGCAGCGAGAACGCCGTGGCCACGATCCAGGGCCGGGGCCAGATCCAGAACATGGAGCTGGCGGCCGACGCCGAGGGCCGCATCACCGCGGTGCGGGCCAGCCTCGTCGCCGACATGGGCGCCTACCTCCAGCTGGTCACCCCGGGCATCCCGCTGCTGGGCGCCTTCCTCTACCACGGCGTCTACGACGTGCCCGCCTACCACTTCGAGTGCACGGGCGTGTTCACCAACTGCACGCCGACCGACGCCTACCGGGGCGCCGGGCGGCCCGAGGCCACCTACGCCATCGAGCGGGCCATCGAGGCCCTGGCCCGGGAGGTCGGGGTCGACTCGGCCGAGATCCGGCGGCGCAACTTCATCCGCGCCGACCAGTTCCCGTACGCGTCGATCGCCGGGCTGACCTACGACTCCGGTGACTACGAGCCCGCGCTGGACAAGGCGCTGGCACTCATCGGCTACGAGCAACTGCGGGCCGAGCAGCAGCGGCGCCGGGACGCGGGGGAGACCCGCCAGCTCGGCATCGGGCTGTCGAGCTACGTCGAGATGTGCGGCCTGGCCCCCAGCCGGGTGCTGGCCTCGCTCAGCTTCGGGGCCGGCGGCTGGGAGGCCGCCACCGTGCGGGTGCTGCCCACCGGCACGGTGCAGGTGGTGAGCGGGGCGACGCCGCACGGCCAGGGCCACGAGACGGCCTGGTCGCAGATCGTCGCCGACAAGCTCGGCATCGACCCGGCCGACATCGAGGTGCTGCACTCCGACACCGCCATCAGCCCCCTCGGGCTCGACACCTACGGCAGCCGCTCGCTGCCGGTCGGCGGGGTGGCGGTCGGCATGGCCACCGACCGGATCATCGAGAAGTGCAAGGTCATCGCCGCCCACCAGCTGGAGTGCTCGGAGGACGACCTCGAGCTGGTCGGCAACGAGCTGCGGGTGCGGGGCACCCCGGGCAGGAACATGACCGTGCAGGCGGTGGCGTTCGAGGCGTTCACCGCCCACAACCTGCCCGACGGCGTCGAGCCCAACCTCACGGCCCAGGTCGTCTACGACCCGCCCAACTTCGTGTTCCCGTTCGGGACGCACGTGGCGGTGGTCGAGGTCGACACCGAGACCGGCGCGGTCGATCTGGTCGACTACGCCGCGGTCGACGACTGCGGGCCCCAGGTCAACCCCATGATCGTGGAGGGCCAGCTGCACGGCGGGATCGTGCAGGGGGCCGCCCAGGCGCTGTGGGAGGAGGCCGTCTACGACGAGGACGGCAACCTGCGCAACGCCAGCCTCATGGACTACCTGGTGCCCTCGGCGGCCGAGGTCCCGAGCATCCGGCTCGACCACACGGTCACCCCCAGCCCGACCAACGACCTGGGCGTCAAGGGCATCGGCGAGGCCGGCACCATCGGGGCCGCCCCCGCCGTGATGAACGCGCTGATCGACGCCCTGGCGCCGCTCGGCATCACCGACATGGCCATGCCGGCCCGGCCCGAGCGGGTGTGGTCGGCCATCGAGGACGCCCGACGAGGGTCGGGCCCGGCAGGGGAGGGGGCGTCGTGATCCCGGCACCGTTCGAGTACCAGCGGGCGTCGTCGGTCGACGAGGCGCTCGGCATCCTGGCCGAGCACGGCGACGAGGCCAAGCTGCTGGCCGGCGGCCACTCGCTGCTGCCGCTCATGAAGCTGCGCCTGGCGCTGCCGATGCTGCTGGTCGACATCGGCCGCATCGGCGACCTGTCGTTCGTCGAGGGCGACGGGGGCGAGGTGCGCATCGGCGCCGGCACCCGCCACCAGGACCTGGCCGGATCGTCCCTGGCGGGCGAGCAGGTGCCGCTGCTGGCCCACGTGGCCGGGCAGATCGGCGACCCCCAGGTGCGCCACCGCGGCACCATCGGGGGCTCGGTCGCCCACGGCGACCCGGCGTCCGACCTGCCGGCCGCGCTGCTGGCGCTGCGGGCCACCATCGTGGCCCGGGGCCCCGGCGGCGAGCGGCGCATCGCGGCCGACGACTTCTTCACCGGCTTCCTCGAGACCGCGCTCAATCCCGACGAGATCATCACCGAGATCCGGGTGCCGGCGGTGCCCGGCGTGGGCTGGGCGTTCGAGAAGTTCAACCGCCGGGCCCAGGACTGGGCCATCGTCGGGGTGACCGCCGTGCTCAGCGACGGCGACGTCGGCCCCGGGGTCGGCCTGGTCAACATGGGCTCCCAGCCCCTGCGGGCCGGCGGGGTGGAGGAGGCGCTGCGGGGCGGCTCGTCGGCCGCGGACGCCGCCGGACGGGCCGACGAGGGCACCGAGCCGCCCGGCGACCTGAACGCCTCGCCCGACTACCGGCGCCACCTGGCCCGGGTGCTGGTCCGGCGGGCGCTCGAGACGGCAGGGGCGTAAACCCAGCTTCCCCGTAGGCTGTCGCCATGGTCACACCGGTTCCGGTCGACGACGTCGCCGCCGTGGTCGACGGTCTGGCCGCGCACGACTACCTGGCCGACGAGGGCCTGGCCACCTCGGTGTTCCTGGCCCTGCGGCTGGCCCGCCCCCTGTTCCTGGAGGGCGACGCCGGCGTGGGCAAGACCGAGGTGGCCAAGGCGCTGGCCGCCTGGACCGGGGGCCGCCTGGTCCGCCTCCAGTGCTACGAGGGCATCGACGC
>Ga0126377_10001814_pt1 | contig 14256 bp, 12 predicted proteins | sample PanSoiMetPlot_22_FD_92647 | JGI IMG/M metagenome (GOLD analysis project Ga0126377, IMG submission 92647) | Tropical forest soil microbial communities from Panama - MetaG Plot_22 | ecosystem: Environmental > Terrestrial > Soil > Tropical forest > Bulk soil | place: Panama | collected 2016-02-17
CGATGCAGGAGCTCGTCTCGTGCGCGAAGTACGGCTTCCTCTACCAGGGTCAGTGGTACTCGTGGCAAAAGAAGCGGCGGGGCACGCCGGCGTGGGCTCTGCCCCCCGAGCGCTTTGTTTCCTACATCGAGAATCACGACCAGGTTGCAAACTCGGCGTTCGGACGGCGGCTGCACCAGTTGACGTCTCCGGGCAAGTACCGCGCGGTGACTGCGCTTACGCTGCTCGGGCCCGCGACGCCGCTTCTCTTTCAAGGCCAGGAATTCGCGTCGAGCGCACCGTTCCTCTTCTTTGCGGATCACCGGGAAGAGTTGCGACAAGCGATCCGTGACGGTCGTCGTGAGTTCCTGTCACAGTTCGAAACTGTCAGCGATCCGGAAGTCGCCGATGCGCTGCCGTCACCGGTGGAAGAAGCGACATTTCAGCGATGCAAACTTGACTGGAACGAGCGGCGGACGCACACCTCCGCGTACGCGCTGCATCGCGATCTGCTGAGCGTCAGATCGACGCACCGCGCGATCACGGACCACTGGCGGGTTGATGGTGCAGTGCTGACGCCGTCCGCCATGGTGCTTCGTTACTTCGGCAGGGGAGAGCACCTGCTGCTGCTCCTCAATCTCGGTCCGTCCATCGAGTTCACCCCCGCGCCGGAACCACTCCTTGCGCCGCCCGGAGCGGATGGATGGTCGATGGTCTGGAGCAGTGAGTCCGTCGCTTACGGCGGCAGCGGTACGCCCCCGCTCCGGAACGACTCGGAGTGGAGAATTCCCGGCGAGGCCGTGGTGCTCCTCGGTGGCCGCGTCATTGACGACCATGGCGACGAGTGAGCTCACGCGGCGGATCGAGCACCCGCACGATCGGAGCGCGGATGATGCAATGCCTCGTCTCGAGTGGCTCGTGGCCAACGGCCTGGGCGGCTACGCATCGGGGACCGTCGCGGGCGCCGTGACCAGGCGATACCACGGCATCCTGGTCGCCGCGTTGCCGGCGCCGCTCGGCAGGATGGTGATGCTCAATCACCTCCTCGAGCGCGCACGATTGAAGGACGGACGCGTCGTGTGGCTCGGAGATGAAAACGAAGTCGCCGGGTCGAATGCTGCCGATCGGGGTGGTCAGCTGATCGAGTTCCGTCTCGATCTCGGCCTTCCTGTCTGGGTGTACGACTTCGACGGCACGCGGATCGAGAAGCGCGTGCTGATGCCGCACGGCCAGAACACCACGCACGTGACGTACCGGCTCCTCGATGGGGAAGGCCCCGTGCGGTTGTCGCTGCGGCCGTCCATTCACTTTCGATCGTACGAATCCTCGGTCAGTGAAACAGCAACGGAACCGTACACCGTAACGGCGGTCAAGAACCGGTACGAGATCGCCGCCGGGGCTGGCATGCCCGCACTGCACCTGCAGTTGCACGGGCATCGCGGCGCGCTGACGCTGGATGAACTCGGTGCCGCCACGGTGCCGTACCCGATGGAGAAGCTCAGAGGGTACGAGTCCGTCGGCTCTCTGTGGAGCCCGGGCTACTTTCGGGTCGATCTGGACGAGCAGCAACCCGTCGCGCTGATCGCATCGACCGAGCCGTGGGAATCAATCGAGGCGCTGTCTCCGGAGCGCGCCGCCGAAGCGGAAATTGAGCGGCGTCGTCACCTGGTGTCAGTGGCCGATCTTCCGCCGCATCGCCTGGCAAACGAGCTGGTGCTCGCCGCCGATCAATTTGTCATCACCCCGGCGGGCCGCGCCGAGGAGGCGGCGCGGGCCCGGGCGGCGGGGGAACACGTGCGCACGGTGATTGCTGGCTACCACTGGTTCACCGACTGGGGCCGCGACACCATGATCAGCCTTGAAGGGTTGACGCTGTCCACGCGGCGCTTCCGCGAAGCGAGCTACATCCTGCGCACGTTCGGACATTACGTGCGCGATGGACTGATCCCCAACATGTTCCCCGACGGCGCCCGCGAAGGCCTGTATCACACGGCGGATGCCACGCTCTGGTTCTTCCACGCTGCCGATCGATACGTCCGCGCTACGGGAGACACCGAGACCCTTCGCCTGTTGCTGCCGACGTTCATCGACATCATTCGGCATCACGTCGAAGGCACACGCTTCGGCATCGGAGTGGACCAGACCGATGGCCTGCTGCGGCAGGGTGCCGAAGGCTATCAGCTGACGTGGATGGATGCGAAAGTGGACGACTGGGTCGTCACGCCGCGGCGTGGAAAGGCGGTCGAAATCAACGCCCTCTGGTTCAACGCTCTCAGATTGATTCAGCGATGGATGTCGGAGACAGGTGCGTCAACGATTGCAGATGGTCTCGACGTCGAAGCCCTGGCGCGACGGACGGAAGGGGCGTTCAACGAACGGTTCTGGCATTCGACAGGCGGCTATCTCTTTGATGTCGTCGACGGCGAACGCGGTGACGATCCCTCGTTGCGGCCGAATCAGCTGCTGTCGATTTCACTCGACAACCCTGTCCTCGATCGCGCGCGATGGACGTCGGTCATGCAGGTCGTTCGCGACCGCCTCGTCACGCCGGTCGGACTTCGATCGCTGGCTCCTGGTCACCCCGACTACAAGGCCAAGTACTTCGGAGATCTGAGGTCCCGCGACGCCGCGTATCATCAGGGCACCGTGTGGGCGTGGCTGATTGGTCCGTTCGTCGACGCGTGGTTGAAGGTTTACCCGGACGATCACCGTGGCGCACGAAAATGGCTCGAGGGTTTCGACGCGCACCTGAGCGAAGCCTGCGTCGGATCGATCAGCGAGATCTTCGACGCGGATGCACCGTACGTGCCCCGTGGCTGCATCGCGCAGGCGTGGAGCGTCGCGGAGGTCCTTCGGTCTCTTCTCAATACCTCGGATCCGGACGATGACGGCGTCGCTGGCGCCGGGCAGCGTAAGATGGATCTCCTCAGCGGCGTGTGAATCCGCCATCTGAGACCACGTTACAGATAGCTTTTAATACCGAGCATGTCGATCCCGCTCGCCCGGCTGGGATGGAACACCAGGCTGCAACAGGCCTTCGCCGCGTACGCGTCCGAAGACGTCGTGCCCGCTCGCGTGGCGCTCGAGCACACCCACATCTATCGCGTCCTCACGGAGGCAGGGGAGCTGCTGGCGCGCGTGTCCGGCCGGTTGCGGCACCGAGCCGCGACCCGTGCAGATTTCCCGGCCGTCGGCGATTGGGTCGCGCTGGAACCCCCGAGAAGCTCCGGTGATGCTCGCATCATTGCCGTCCTTCCGCGTCACAGCCGCTTTTCCAGGCGGGCGGCGGGCGATCCGACGGAGGAGCAGGTCGTCGCGGCCAATGTCGATACGATCTTTCTCGTCACCGGTCTCGACGGCGATTTCAACCTGCGAAGGATCGAACGTTATCTCGTCGTCGCCTCGGAGAGCGGCGCGGTACCGGTGATCGTGCTGAACAAGGCGGATGTGCCGGCAGATGCGGCGTCAATGGCTGCGGAAGTGCGCGCCGTTGCCGGTGCCGTTCCCGTGCACGTCATGTCGTGTCAGGTGCCCGGCGACGTGGACGTACTGAAGCAGTATCTCGGTCCGGGACAGACTGCGGCGCTCCTTGGGTCCTCAGGCGTCGGGAAGTCCACGATTGTGAATCGGCTGGTCGGTCATGATCTGCTGCGAACGCGCGAGGTGCGTGAGTGGGACAATCGCGGCCGTCACACGAGCACTGTGCGTCAGCTCATCGTGCTGCCGGAGTCGGGCGTTCTCATCGACACGCCGGGCATGAGAGAGCTGCAGCTGTGGGACGCGGTCGAGAGGATGAGCGAGACGTTTGCCGATCTTGAACTCATCGCAAACGAGTGCCGGTTCCGCGATTGCCGCCATCGTCAGGAGCCAGGTTGCGCGGTTCGCGAGGCCATCGAAGCGGGCACGCTCGCACCCGGACGCCTGGAGAGCTACCACAAACTCCAGGACGAACAGGCCTATCAGACACGGCAGGTCGATCAGCGTGCCCAGATAGAGGAACGCCGCCGGTGGAAAGTCCTGACCAAGGCGGCCAACAAGCGGATCAAGGAGAAAGGCCGGAGCTGACCGCACCGTCTGCCGACGCGTGCCCGCCATTCGCCGGGAGTGCCGAACGGCTCCGCCCCACCCGCCGTAAGCTAACCGGCATGAACGTCCTCAGCATCAGGAACGCGCGCAAGAACTTCGGGCAGGTCGCGGCGCTCGATGGGGCAACCTTCGATCTGCGTCAGGGCGAGCTTCTCGCGCTCCTCGGCCCAAACGGCGCCGGAAAGACAACGCTGATCCGGGCAATCGCCGGCCGGGTTCGCCTCGATAGCGGTGAGATTCGCCTGTTCGATCGCGCGCTGGATGGCCGGCTGACGCCGCCGGAACTGGGCATAGTGCCGCAGGAGATCGCGCTGTATCCCCTGCTGACAGCGCGCGAGAATCTCCGGGCGTTCGGAGCCCTGCACGGGCTGTCAGGTCAGCAGCTATCGAAAAACGTGGACTGGGTGCTCGAGCGCACTGGTCTCGCCGATCGCGCGAATGAATCCGTCAAGCAGTTCTCCGGCGGGATGCGCCGGCGGCTCAACATCGCATGCGGTGTCCTGCATCAGCCGCGAGTGGTGCTCCTCGATGAACCCACCGTTGGCGTGGATCCGCAAAGTCGCGATCGCATCTACGACATGCTCGCCGATCTCGCCGCGTCCGGTGTATCGCTGCTTCTGACGACGCACCATCTCGAAGAGGCGGAGGCCCGTTGCTCGCGCACCGTCATCATCGACCACGGGAAGGTGATTGCCGCAGGGACGATGTCCGAACTCGTCGATCAAACGGTCGGTCGCCATCGGCTGGTGACGCTGCGTCTCGATGCTCCGCTGGACTCGACCACGTTTCTGGAAGGATTCGGTGCCGGCAACGGGACTGGCACGGATGCCGATCAGCGAACTGTGAAGGCACGGATGCGTGACGTCGCGATCGAACTGCCGCCCCTCCTCGAACGGATTCGAAGCGCCGGTCGCGCGGTCGACGACGTCGAAGTACGGGGCCCGAGCCTGCAGTCTGTTTTTATTCATTTGACCGGAAGGGAGCTACGCGAGTAATGGGCACGCTGTTGTGGGTCGGCTGGACGAACCTGCGCCGGGACCGCGTCGCGCAGATGCTGACGTTCCTGCTTCCGATCGTGTTCTTCTCCATTTTTGCGACGGTGTTCGGCGGCCAGGGCGACGTGTCAACTGCTCGAATCCGAATCGCAGTCGTGGACGAGGATCGCAGCGAGGTCAGCGCGCGTCTGATCGACGGCCTGAAGAATGAGAAAGGACTTCGCGCCCAGACGACGGCGGATGCGTCCGGCGAGGGCGCGCTGCTTGACCGGACCGCGGCCGAACGACTCGTTCGCTCGGGCGACGTGCCGTTGGCGGTCGTCATTCCGTCTGGCCTCGGCGAGGCATTCTCGAAGAACGGATTCGCTGGTGGTGGCCCTTCGATCCAGCTCCTTTCCGACGTATCGGATCGGATTGCTCCACAGATGGTGCTCGGGTTGCTGCAGAAGGTGGCGATGACGGCAGCGCCGGATCTGCTGATGCAGGGAGGGATGCACCAGTTCGAGAAATACGCCGGCGCGATGACGCCACAGCAGAAAGCGGCAGTCGATGCCTGGCTTCCACGTCTCAAGGCACAGGGCTCGTCGGGAGCCAATAACGGTGGCCCGTCGGCCGGTGCGATGCCGATCGGAGTCGAGGTCGTCGATGTGATGCGCACGGACAACCGCCGCGGCTCGCTGATTTCGTTCTACGCTGCCGGTATCGGCGTCATGTTCCTGCTGTTTTCGTCAGTGGGCGGCGCCGGCGGTGCACTGCTTGACGAGGCCGAGTCCGGCACGCTCGAACGGCTGCTCTCCACGAATCTCGGGATGACAGGCGTCTTGATTGGGAAGTGGATTCTTCTCGGGCTGATCGGCTGCCTGCAGCTCACGGTCATGTTCCTGTGGGGCAAGGTTGCCTTCGGCCTGCCGCTCTTTTCACACCTGCCCGGCTTCGCGGTGATGACCATCGTCACCGCTGCCGCCGCGGCCGCTCTTGGCCTGGTGCTCGCGACGCTCGCCAGAAGCCGTGCGCAGCTGTCCGGCTTTTCAACGATTTTGATCCTGACGATGTCGGCGCTTGGCGGCAGCATGTTCCCGCGCTTCCTGATGAGCGAGACGATGCAGAAGTTCGGGTTGCTGACGTTCAATGCGTGGGCGCTCGACGGCTACCTGAAGGTCTTCTGGCGACAGGCCGCCATCTGGGCGTTGTGGCCCCAGGTGCTCGTGCTTGTCATCCTGACGGCGATGTTCCTCACCGTCGCGCGGCTCCTTGCGCGACGCTGGGAAAGGGCCTAGAGCAATTGTGATCAGGCTGCGCCGCTTCCGGGAATGTCCTCCTTGAGGTCGATGCTGAAGCGTTCGGCCATGCGGTAGAGCGTGCGCCGATCGATGCCGAGCACCTCGGCGGCACGCGTCCGATTACCGCCGACCTGTTCGATCACGTGCAGGAGATACCGTCGTTCGATCTCGTCGAGTGACGGCAGATCAGCGAAGAGCCGTTCGTGCAGGTCCGGTCCCGTGGCCTTGAACGGAAGATCGGACACGTCGATCACCGACCCGCGGCTGAAGACGACCAGCCGCTCGATCGTGTTTTCCAGTTCTCGAACGTTGCCCGGCCATCGGTAGGCAGTCAGCGCCGAGACGGCGGCAGGCGACAGCTCGATCCGCCGGCCAGCGCGCGCGCATGCGTTCTGCAGGAACGTCTGAATCAGCAACGGGATGTCCTCCCGTCGATCGCGAAGAGCCGGTACGCGTATCACGATGACGCTGAGCCGGTAAAACAGATCCTGCCTGAATCGTTGCGCGGCCACTTCGCGCTCCAGGTCCACGTTGGTGGCGGCGACCACGCGAACGTCGACCTTGACGAGGCGACTGCCACCGACCGGCCTGACTTCGCCTTCCTGCAGAACGCGGAGGAGTTTGACCTGCAGCGCGGCGGAGGTCTCTCCGATTTCATCCAGGAAGACCGTTCCGCCAGTGGCTTGTTCGAAGATGCCCTTGGTATCGGCAATCGCGCCGGTAAACGAGCCGCGCGTGTGGCCGAACAGTTCCGATTCGAGCACGCTCTCGGTCAGCGCGCCGCAGTTGATGGGCACGAACGGCCGGCCGGCCCTCCGGCCGTGCGCATGGATGGCGCGCGCGACGAGCTCCTTGCCGGTTCCGCTGTCTCCAATGATCAGCACCGGCGCGGCGGCGTTGGCCGCATGAGCGATCTGTTTGTAGACCGAGAGCATCCCGGCGGTCCGGCCGATGAGACCAGGCGGTGGCACGTCGACCGATGGCCGCGGCGCTGCCGGAGTACTGACGTCCGAGAGTGCGCGCTCGACGGTCGCCTTGACCTCCGAAATGTTGAACGGCTTGCTGATGTAATCGAACGCACCGGCGCGGACGGCATCGATGGCCGTCTGCAGCGTGCCGAATCCGCTGATCAGCACGACGTGGCCGCGCGTGTTGGCCTGCTTGAATGCGCGCAGGACGTCCATGCCATTCTGCTGCGCGTCCAGGTTGATGTCCGAGATCAGCAGGTCGAACGGCTGCCGCGCCAGCGTCAGAGCCTCGGACACGTGCTGCGTTGTCCGGATCTCACGGTCGGGGCGGTCCAGCAGCTCCGCCATGAATCGGCACGTCTCGCCGTCGTCGTCAACGATCAGTATTCTGGGCATCAACCGTCTCCGCTGCCGGTTCGGTGGGCAGCTCAATCGTAAATTGCGTTTTGTGACCCGGTTCGCTCGTCACGGAGATGGTGCCGCCGTGGCGCTCGATGACGTCGTGCGTGATGCTGAGGCCAAGTCCTGTACCGCGTCCCTCCGCCTTCGTGGTCACCCACGGGTCGAAGATGCGTGGCAAGAGTTCCTTCGCGATGCCGACGCCGGTGTCGCTGACCTCGATGAGAACGCTGTTTGCGGACGATCGCGCGCGGATCGTCAACGTGCCACCATGCGGCATCGCGTCGAGGCTGTTGGACACCAGGTTGAGCATCGCCAGCTCCAGTTCCTCGAAGTCCGCCCAGATCGGGGGCAATTCTCCTGCCACATCGAGCGTCAGCGAGATACCCGCCGCATCGAGCTTGGGGCGAGCCACGTCGGCGACGCGTGAAAGCACGGAGCTGACCGCGATCGCGGCTCGATTTTCGGGCCGCCTGGACCGATCGAGCAGCGTCCGGACCACCGAGGCAACTTTGCCAATCTGCTCCTGCACGATCTGCAGTCGTCGGGCGGTCTTGGGATCGACGGAGGCGTCTTCCTGGAGCATCTGCACGTAGCCCGAGATCAGGTTCAAAGGTGTCCCGACCTGGTGGGCCACGCTCGCGGCCATCTGGCCAACCGCGGCGAGTTGTTCGGCTCTCGCAAGCGCTTCACGCAAGGCGAAGACCCGCCGGTAGCTGTCAACCAGTTCCTCGTTGCGCAGGCGCAGTTCGGCGGTGGCTTCGTCGACACGCTCCTGCAACGCCTCGTGAAAATCCTGGAGCCGTCGCAGCATGTCGTTCAGCCCGTCAGCCACGCTGCCGATTTCGTCGGGCCGGGCTCGCTCCGCCCGTGCGGTAAAGTCTCCGGCTCCCGCGCGAGTCATGGTGTTCCGGATGAGCGCAATCGGCCGATGAATCAGCCGTCGTCCGAGCCAGTCAACGAGGAGGGTCAGAAGTACGATGGCCGCCGGCGTGAACCAGAGCGTGACCTGCCGGCCTTTCGTGCGGAGTTGCTGCAGCGCTGCGAGCGACACGGTCGCGATGGCCGCGGCATGGGACCCATCCCGGATCAATGGGACGGCAACCGCGGCGGTGCCCTGAGACGAGTTCCCGGATGTCGTGGTCGCCTCATGAACCGCACGGACTGCGAGCTCGAGCGCTTCCGGCCGCTCGCTCGTCGATGTGCTGGCGACGATGACCGGCGTGTCGTCGTTGATCTGGACGATGGTCAACGTGCGCAGCGTTGGTGCGGTGAGGACCAACTCGTGAAGGTCGGCGGCCAGGGCGGTGGCATCGACCGGATCGCTGCGCAGCTCGTAGTCGTCGGCCACTGCCACGGCGGTGAGCCGCGCCGTGTCGAGGAGATCGCGCTCCACCGTTCGTTCGAAGACACTGATTTCGAGAAAGGCCTCGATGCCGATCACGATCGCCGTGCTCAGCGCGACGAGCAGCAAGAGCCGAAGACGAAGGGACTGCCCGCGCAATTTTGCCCCGGTGGGGCGTCGGTGCGCTGTTTCGGCGGCCTCCAGGCCGGGCGTGGCAATCGTCGAAGTCATTGCAATCGAGCGCTTTGTTCCATTCTATCGGCGACCCGGGATGCTGGCACCGGGATTGTGTTCAGGATTGGTGCCCGCTGGGTCGTGGCAATTGGCTGGACTCCCCGGTCGACTCCTCCAGCTGCGATTCCGGCGGGCACTTTCGAGCGCGTCCGCCCCCACGACGTTGCTCGACCGAACCCGGAGCACGCGTGCGGCTGACCATCTTCCTTCTCGCGATCACCACAACATCGATGCTGGTCGCAACCCGCGCGGAACATCCGCTGGCGGCGCCTCTCGCGAAGGTCGAGCGCAACGCGTCGCCGGTCGAGCAACCGCCGGAACGATCGACAATCGGCACGCTCGATCAGGTCGATGCCGATGCCACTGAGTTCGTCGTCAAGACCGCGACCGGCAAGCAACGCTTCGTTCTTCAGAACGGCGCCACCATTCGCCAGGGCTCAAAAACGATCAAAGCATCCGAGCTCGCATCTCATAAAGGTGAGCGCGTGAAGGTGCGGTATCGCGAGGCGTCGGGCGAGCGGCGTGCGGAGTGGATCGTGGTGGCGTCGCCGTCGGGCAAGGCCAAAACGGCTTCCAACTAATCCACACGCTTCGCGGCTATGATCGTGGCATGCGCATCGCGCTCGTGCAGCAGCATGCCGTCGCCGACCGATCGGACAATGTCAGCCGTGGCGTGGCGGCGATGGAGCGCGCCGCGCGTGATGGCGCCAACCTCGTCGCGTTCGCTGAGCTCGCATTCGAGCCCTTCCATCCGCAGCGTCCCGCTTCTTCGCGCGTCCGGGATCTCGCCGAAACCGTGCCTGGCCCCCTCACGGATCGAATTTCCCAGAAAGCCCGCGAACTCGGCGTCGTCACCATCCTGAACCTGTACGAACGTGACGGCGATCGCGCGTACGACTGCTCGCCGGTGATTGATGCGGACGGCAGCGTTCTCGGCAGGACGAGGATGGTTCACATCACGGACTACCCGTGCTTTCACGAGCAGGGGTACTACACGCCCGGCGATACCGGCGCACCCGTCTATCACACGGCCGCTGGCGCGATCGGCGTGGCCATCTGCTACGACCGGCACTATCCGGAATACATGCGTGCGCTCAAGCTGGGCGGAGCGCAGCTCGTGGTCGTGCCGCAGGCCGGTGCGGTGGACGAATGGCCGGACGGCTTGTACGAAGGAGAGATGCGTGTCGCCGCATTTCAGAACGGATACTTCACCGCCCTGTGCAATCGAGTGGGTGCGGAAGAATGTCTGACGTTCGGCGGCGAATCCTTTGTCTGCGCGCCGGACGGCAGCGTGATCGCGACGGCGCCGCGACTCCAGGACTCCATCCTCGTCACCGACATCGATCTCGATCAAGTCCGATCGTCACACGCCGATCGATTGTTTATGCAGCACCGTCGTCCGGAACTCTATACACAGTGGTTCAGAACGTCGTGAGCGTCCGGCTGATTCTCTCCTCGTTTCTGGCTGCATCGCTTCTCGCGGCCTGTTCGGGCATCAAGGCGCAAACGAATTCATTCGCGACCCTGGACGAGGCGCGACTGGCCGGTGCCATCACGGACGGCCGGATGCCGCAAGGGCTGCCGCCCGGGTCACACGACATCCGTGAAGGACACGTGCCCGGGACGCCGCAGCGCTGGGGCCTGTTTGAATACCCTCATGAGGAGGAAGCGTCGCTACGCGGTTTGCTGCAGGCCAACGAGATCTCGGCTGACGGCCAGCGGTGCGAGGTGCCGGCGAGGATCGAGTGGTGGCCGCGGATACTTCGGGGTCAGCTCGACGAGCCCCAACTGGCGGCGACAGGGATCCGGATGTATCGCGCGAAGGAGGGCAATCTGCTCTTCGCCGTGAACTGGAATCAGGGCCGCGCGTACTACTGGTCGCAAGTGACCGAATAGCCGTCGCCTTGTGGTCCGATCGCTCCCGCTGTTATGATGAGGGTTCTGTCCAGCGCGGTTGGTCGGGGCCGAGGTAGCTCAGTTGGTAGAGCACGTGACTGAAAATCACGGTGTCGGCGGTTCAATTCCGTCCCTCGGCACCATTAGATAACTTCGCTCGGTGGGGCCCCTTTAATTTCCCCACCTCGCTGCGCGCTCGCAATCGCCTTCGGCTCTGCTCGCTTGCGGCCGCAGGCGCTTCGATAACTTCGCTCGGTGGGGCCCCTTTAGTTTCCCCACCTCGCTGCGCGCTCGCAATCGCCTTCGGCTCTGCTCGCTTGCGGCCGCAGGCGCTTCGATAACTTCGCTCGGTGGGGCCCGCGTTCAATCAGCCTTCACCATTCAGCAATCGACAATTGGCGCGATGCAATTGTGTGCAAGTTTTCACTTGTACTTTTGCTCGCGGTTTGGTACGTTCGCGTCGCCGCATGCGGGCGACGCCACCAGACGAGAATATCGTTGAGACTCCGGCAGTCATGCGACGGCGCCGTCAGGGCCGCTGGATCGTCTGGGTTCTGGTCTTTTTCAGCTGCGTCCTGCTGTTGGATGGCTTGTTGGGCGACAACGGCCTCGCGAGGACAATCCAGGCCCGCCAGGAGTTTCGCCTCGCTTCCGAGAACGTCGAACGGCTCAAGCAGGAGAATGCGGCGCTCCGCGACGAGGCCCGCCGCCTTCGCGAAGACCCGGCCACCCTCGAGGCGGCTGCCCGCCGCGAGCTGGGCCTCATCCGCCCGGGCGAGATTCTCGTCGTCTTGAAAGACGCCCAGTAAGTTTCTGCAACTTACTGACATCTGGATCGTATTCTTCACCGTCTGGGTCGATTGTCGGCCGGACGTATTCGTGTCCCTTCTGTAAGATGGCTTCGAGCCCATCCGAATGAGCCCTCAATCTTCAGCGGCTCCGAGACGCCCCGCGCGAGACATCATCGAGGCCGTCCTCGAGAACATGCGAACCAACCTCGAGCCGTTGAAATACTCCACGCTCGCGCCCAGCCGCTTTGTCGTGTATCTGCACCCGGAGGAGTACGCCCGCGTGGAAGGGATTGTCCCGGTGCTGCAGGAGCAGACGGCCCGCGCGCTGGATGACGAGCTTCGAAAGCTGAACAGCCCTCCTGTGCTTCGCCGCGCTCTCGAACGGTTCACCGGAACACTTCCTCCGGTCGAGAACGCCGCGCGCGAGTGGCAGATCGAATTTCACCCTGATGCTGACAACGAGCTGGCGCCCGGCGACATTCTCATTCACTCGGAGCTGATGCTGCCGGCACCCGGCGACGAAATCGGATCCGGTCAACGCACCCGTCGCATCACGACCGTTCATGTGGGGCAGCGCACCACCAAACGCGCGGAAAGCGTCAGCGCGACCGGATCGTCTTCGTCACCGGTGCATGCGCGCCTCAAATACGAGGACAGCAGCGGAACGCATGCGTTCGAGATCGCGCGCGACTCGATCGTGATCGGCCGGGGCGGTATTGCGTATCGTGCCGACGTCCGCATCGACTCCTCCGTTGATGTGTCGCGCGAACACGCTCGGATTCGCCGCGATCCCGGCACGGGCTCGTTCTTCCTGATTGACCTGAGCACGCTGGGCACCACGCTCAATGGGCAGCGTGTCCCCCGGGGCTACGAGGAAGCAGACGGAACGAAGCGGGAGAACGGCGTCGAGACGCCGCTGCCATCTGGATCACGGATCGGTCTGGCCGACACGGTGTTTCTTCAATTCGAAATCCCCGCACGTCCATGACCTGGCTTCTGTGGGGACGGTTCGTCATCCTGGCTTTCCTCTTGACGCTGGCCGCCGCCCTCCTGTGGGCGGCCGTGGCCGACCGGAGTGAATGACCCATGCAGGTTGCTGCGACGCTGAAAGCTGCCGGCGACAGCCACCCAGGGCTCCAACGTTCCAACAACGAGGATCGCTACCACGTCGACCCCGTTCGCGGCCTGTTCCTCGTCGTCGACGGCGTGGGCGGGCAGGCAGCCGGGGAAAAGGCGGCGGAAACCGCGCTGACGATGGTGCGTACGCGCCTCGAGCGGGAAACGGGAGCGCTCGAGGATCGCGTTCGAGAGGCGATCGCGCTGGCGAACAATGAAATCCATCGCCTGGCGTCGCTGCGTTCCGAGTGGGAGGGCATGGCCTGCGTGCTCACGGTTGCGGTCGTGAGCAACGGCGACGTCGTCGTCGGCCATGTCGGAGATACCAGGCTCTACAAATTGCGCGCCGGGCGCATCGAGAAGCTCACCCACGATCATTCGCCGGTTGGCGAACGCGAGGATGCCGGCGAGTTGAGCGAACGCGAGGCAATGCAGCATCCGCGCCGCAACGAGGTCTACCGTGATGTCGGATCGGAGCCTCACGATCCCGACGACCTCAACTTCATCGACGTCTTTCGACAGCCGTTTGAACAGGACGCGGCGCTGCTGCTCTGCAGCGACGGCTTGTCGGACGCCGTATCAGCCTCCGACATCGCTGAAGTCGTCAACGATTGGGCCGGCCATCCCATCGAGATCGCGCGCCGGTTGATCGATGCCGCGAACGCCGCCGGCGGCAAGGACAATGTAACGGTCGTCTACGCCGAAGGAGCGCGATTCGCTGAAGAAGAGGACACGCGCGACCTTCGCACGAGGAAGAACCGATCCGTCAGCGACACCATTCCGCACGAAGCCTTATCCGTCGCTACCGGAACCAGCCGACTGCCCGTGGTCGAGAAGAAGCCAAAAAGACGGTGGCGTATCGCGACCCTCGTGGTGCTCCTCTTTTGCGTCGCTGGAAGTGCTGCTTACTTGCAGCGTGACCGCCTGGCCTTGCCGGATCTCAGGCAGTTATGGCCTGCCGGTGGTGCCGGGTCTGGAGCAGCGACGGCCGGAGCGATCGTTCGCGTCGATCCCACGCAGTCTATTGACGCCGCGATTGCCTCGGCCTCGTCAGGCTCGGAAGTGCTCGTCGAGCCGGGTGAGTATCGTGAACAACTTCGTCTCAAGACCGGCGTGCGTGTGACCAGCCGGGTGCCACGTGCCGCGGTCCTGCGATTGCCAGGCGGC
>Ga0126377_10001815_pt1 | contig 14255 bp, 13 predicted proteins | sample PanSoiMetPlot_22_FD_92647 | JGI IMG/M metagenome (GOLD analysis project Ga0126377, IMG submission 92647) | Tropical forest soil microbial communities from Panama - MetaG Plot_22 | ecosystem: Environmental > Terrestrial > Soil > Tropical forest > Bulk soil | place: Panama | collected 2016-02-17
CGGTGCTCGTGACCGGCGCGAGCTCTGGAATCGGGCGGAAGATCACCGAGCGGCTCGCAGCCAACGGATATTTCGTGTATGCCGGCGCGCGCAAGGACGCGGATCTGCGGGCGCTTGCGGCGATCGAGAACGTTCAGCCCGTCCGGCTCGATGTCACCCGCACCGAGGATATCGATAGGGTCGCTGCCGAGATCACCAGGGCACGTCGTGGCCTGCACGGGCTGGTCAACAACGCCGGCGTCGCCGCCCTCGGCTCGCTCGCCGACATGAAGCCCTCGGAAGTCGACGTGATCATGGCCGTGAACGTCTACGGACCCTATCGAGTGACCAAGGCGTTCGCACCACTCATCACCGCGCAGCGAGGCCGCATCGTCACGATCGGATCCATCGCCGGCATTCTCGCGAGCAAGGACCTCGGCGCCTACGCGATGAGCAAGCATGCGATCGAGGCGTTCACCGATTCACTCGCGGCGGAAATGGCTCCAGTGGGCGTGCGTGTCAGCGTGGTCGAGCCCGGGAGCTACAACTCGGACATCGCAAAGAATGCCCTCGAGCGCCAGGGCCTCGACCCGAGGGCGGGCGATCGAACGCGGTTCGAGGAACCCGACGACGTCGCCGCGGCAGTCGAGCATGCGCTGTTCGATGAGCATCCCAAGCGCCGCTATCTGGTCGTGCCCAACCGGCAGGAGGCGGAAGTCACGATTCGCAAGCAGATCGAGCGGCTCGTACAGCTCAACGAGGGCCAGCGCTACACCTATGGCCGCGAAGAGCTGATCAGGATGCTCGACGAAGCGCTCGCGGACGCTCGACCCGCGACGTCACCGGTCCTCGGCCGGTGACAGCACGGTCCGAGCGGTGATGACGAGGTCCATCGGAATGTCGTGGGGCTGCGGATGGATGGTGGGCAGGTGCCCCTCCGCAAGCCCCAGCCCCACGCACAGCGGGCGGCGTGGCGCGGCCGCGAGCGTTCGGTCGTAGTAGCCGCCGCCGTACCCGAGGCGATAGCGCTGCTCGTCGTAGCCGACGAGCGGAATGATCAGCGCATCCGGAACGAGCACGCAGCGCTCGGCCGGGATCGGGATATTCCAGATGCCGCGCTGCATCTTCATGCCCGGCCGCCAGGCCCAGAACTCGACCGGAGCGGAGCGCTCCACCACGACCGGCAGCCCGATCACACCGCCTGCGGCGATGTGCTTGCGGGCGATGTCGCGCACATCCATCTCGCCTCGCATGGGCCAATACACGCCGAGCGTTTGATATCGGCGCAGATCGACGTTGCTCTCGAGGCGCCGCTTCGCCTCCTGCGCGCGTAACGCGCGCGCATGCACCGGCATCGCAAGCCGGTCGCTCACCAGCTTTTCGCGCATTCGCTTGCGCCACTCGCGAATCTCGGGCCAGCCCGAAGGGCCGTCGCGGCGGTCTTCTGCGGACGCGAGCTCGTGCGCGTAACAGGGCGGCGAGGCGTACTCCCGCGGCGCATCCGACGCGGCCGCGGTATCAGGTTTCGTTCCCGGCTTCTTGTTCATGCCGCTCCGCCATGAAGAGAGCCTCGAATTCTAACATCTCACAGTGTGATATAAATCGACTCCGGATGCCCGCCGCCTCGCAATCCATGACCCGGCGCCAATACGAGGCGCTCGCCACGTTTCGCTACGAGCTGCGCAGGTTCATGCGCTACAGCGAGCAGGTCACCCGCCGCCACGGGCTCACTCCGCTTCAATATCAGCTCATGCTGCAGATCAGGGGCTTTCCGGGTGGCCGCGCACCGACCGTCGGTGACCTTGCGGAGCGCCTGCAGGCGAAGCATCACGGCGTCGTCTCGCTCCTCACGCGATGCGAACGGCTGAGCCTCATCGAGCGGCACGCGAATGCGGCCGACCGTCGCTCAGTTCACGTTCGGCTCACGGCCCGGGGCGAGAGGGCCCTGGAACGCCTCGCCCGGTTGCACCGGGACCAGCTCCTGGCACACGGCGCGCCGTTCGCGCTGCGCGGACTGAAAGCCCTGGCCCGATGAGGCGCTCAGGTGACATGATCGCGTGAAACGATAACGACATAGGGGAATGCCGTGCAGGGGAAAGGCAAGACCAACGAAACCCAGGTGCTGATCGCCGGTGGAGGCATGGTCGGGCTGTCCGCCGCCGCTTTTCTTGCTGCCCACGGCGTGCGCTCCATTGCCGTCGAGCGTCTGAAGGACAGCTCGCCGCTGCCGCGGGCCGCGTTCTGCCATCAGCGTACGCTCGAGCTCTTTCGCTGGCTTGGCATCGAAGAGCGCGTGCGCGAGGGGTCGGCGAAGGAATTCGTTCCTGAAGGCGCGATCATCGCCATGGATTCGGTCTCGGGGCGCAAGCTCGCCGACATCATCGGCAACCTGAACGAAGGGGTCGAGGCATTGAGCCCCTGCCGGCGGCTCTTCCTCAATCAGCCGAGCCTGGAGCCCATCCTGCGCGATCGCGCGCGCGAAGGCGGCTCCGATATCCTGCAAGGCGCCGAGATCACCGCAGTCCATCAGGACGACGGCGGCGTGCGCGCCACGGTTCGTGACACCGACGGCGGCAATGTCCGTGAGCTGCGCGCGGCCTACCTGATCGCGGCCGACGGCGGACACTCCCGCATCCGGGAGTCACTAGGCATCGGCTACGAAGGACGCGGCGCGTTCTCCAATTCGCTCACGATCTACTTCACCGCGGATCTCTCGCCGTGGATCGGCCAGAACGCCTGGAGCCTCATCTACGTCAACAATCCGCTGCTCGGCGGATTCTTCCGGCTGAATCGCGCCGCGCGGGCGGGGTTCCTCGCGATCAACATCGTCGGTGATCCGAAAGTGGATCCGCATGCCGCCACGAACGTCGCGAGCGACGTTTCACAAGGCCGGCTCATCGAGCTGGTCCGGGCCGGCGTCGGTAAGCCCGATCTCGATGTGAGAATCGACGGCTACACGCGCTGGCGTGCGACCGCGCAGGTCGCGCAGAGCTTGCAAGCGGGGCGTGTCTTCATTGCAGGCGATGCGGCGCACCTCATGCCGCCGAACGGCGGCTTCGGTGGCAACACGGGGATCCACGATGCGCACAATCTCGCGTGGAAGCTTGCGGCCGTGTTGAAGGGGCACGCATCCCCTACCCTGCTCGACACGTACGCCAGCGAGCGCAAGCCCGTGGCGCGCTTCACCGTGGAGCAGGCTTTCTCGCGATACGTCGCGCGCACGGCGCCCTGGTTGCACGACAGTCAGCATCCTGAGCCGCTGGTCCACGATTTGAACATCGAGCTCGGCTATCTGTATGGCTCTTCGCTCGGCACGCATGCCGATCCGCGCACCACTCGCGGCATGATCGGTTCGCGCGCTCCACACGTGTGGCTCACGCGGGGCGGGCAGCGCGTGTCGACGGTCGACCTCACCGGCAACTACCTGCTTTTCGCGGGTGCGGAGGGCACGCCTTGGCTAAAGGCCGCGAAGAGCGCCGCGAGTCAGTTTCGCGGACTGACGCTCGATGCCTATCGCGTCGGCGCCGATCTTCAGGATCCGGACTCGCTCTTCACCCAGGCCTATGGCATCTCGCCTTCCGGCGCCGTACTGGTGCGGCCCGATGGCTTCGTTGCGTGGCGCGCCGCGGAGGCGATGCCGCAACCTGAGGCAGTGCTGCACGATGCGCTGAAGCGCAGTCTCGGGCACTGACCACGGCTCCAAGAAGGAACATCTCGATGGGAACAGCGGGAACGTCATGAAAACAATCTCGGCGGGGGTGGTGTATCTCGCGTGCGCGCTCGCAAGCACGTTGTGTTCGGCCCAGTCACTGGACAAGTTGACGACGTGCGGCGCGATGGCCGATGACCGCGTACGCCTGAAGTGCTACGACGAGGAGATGGTCCGGCTCGGCCTGAAACAACCGATGGCAGCGGCGCGCGCCACTGCTGCGGCGCCGGGCAAGCCCGCCGCGGCAGCGCCGAAAAAGCCGGCGATTTCAGAGGATTTCGGCTTGCAGGGTCAGGCGCTGCGCAAGCAGCAGGCGGCAGCCGAGCCCGAGGAAGCACCGCCCGCGGCCGTGACGGCGCGAGTCAAATCCGTTTCGGAACGCGCACTCGGCGAGCTGCGGATCGAGCTCGACAACGGACAAATCTGGGTGGAAACGGAGAAGCACACGGGTACGCCGCTCGCAGCCGGTGAAGCGATCACGGTGAAATCGGGCCGCCTGGGCTCATACTTCCTCACGAGGCAGGTGGGCCCGACCGTGCGGGTGAAGCGCTTGCAGTGACGATGCGAGGGATTTGCGCCAAACCTATCAGCCCGAGTAATAGGCAAGCGTCCACCATCATGAAGGCGCTTCAGCGCGCGCTTCGCAAAAGAAATTGCCACCGACTTCGCCGTTCACCCGGAAGGTGAACGTCCCGGTATCGGCCGGAGTGAGGGGGTATGGGGGGCACTCCGATGAACCGATCGACCCGGGTAAACGAAGCCAGTGGCGCAGAAAATCTTCAGTAACCCGATGGACCGCATCATCCGATAGGCGCGTGCTCGCGTGCATCGTGCGTCCGGTGTATCCGGGAGCGCACGTGAGTGTGGCACGTGCCTATCTCTTCTGAGGGAGCCTTGGAGCGCGCCAACGGACCGAGTGCGCGCGCTCGTTCACCGTGGGGTGGCTGTTTTTTCGAGCTGAAGAGAAAGCGCCGCCGGAAACGGCGGCGCTCGAGGCCGATAAATCAACGACGCTCGTTCAAATGGCGTCGTGCGGCGTGACGAGAAGCCCCCCCGTTGGCGGCAACCGTCGATTTTTCTTTGTTCAACCCACTCGCGAGCGGCGCGCATGATCTACTCGCGACGCGCGATACGGCATCGTGTGTATTACTGAGGCCGATTAGCGCACTACGGCAGCGCTTGCGCTGACAACAAACCGCAAGGTACGGGGCGTAGTCTCCCTCGAGCTCGCTCCGCCCCTTCTGGAGCGAAGATCGACCGGCAGTGGCGCGGGCATCGATTCCACGATGCCTGCGCATTTTTTTGCTGGCTCAGGCCGCAGGCGTCTCACTGTGGAACGGCAGGCGGGTCGATTGCAGGTGACGGGCGAGGTTGCGAGCGTGATCGCCGATGCGCTCGAGCGACTTGAGGACGAACGCCGCCTCCACCGCCACGTCGAACTGCGATGGATTCTCCATCGCCCGCGTCAGCAAGCGACGCAGGCCTGCTGCGTACTCCGCATCGAGCTCCTTGTCTCCGGCCAGCACGTCCGCCGCTCGCGCGCATTCCAGGCGGTCGAAGGCCTCGAGCGCTTGCCGCAGCAGCGCCGCGGCGAGGTAGCCGAGGTGTCGCGCGTCACGCGCGGTAGCCGCGCCTGGCCCGCGCACGCTGCCGAGCACGGTCCTCGCAATTTTCGCGGCCTCGTCACCGACGCGTTCGAGCTCGCCGACGGCCTTCGAGAAGGCGATGATGATGCGCAGGTCCGACGCCACCGGCTGCCGACGCGCTATGAGCGTCAGCTGCTCCTCGTCGAGCGTCACGTCATAGGCGTTGATCGTGCGCTCCCGCTCCACGACGAGCGCGGCGCGCGCCGCATCCCATTCCACGTACGCGCGGCTCGCCTCGCGCACCTGGTCGAGGGCCAGCCCGCCCATCTCGATCACGCGCACGTGCATCGCCGCCAGGGCTCCATCGAATGCCTTGCTGATGTGACCCTCGATCACGCAATGAGACTCCAGTGATCTCGCGCTAGCCGAACCGGCCCGTGATGTAGTCCTCGGTGAGACGGTTGCGTGGGTTGGTGAAGATGCGAGGGGTGGCGCCTACCTCGACGAGGTTGCCCAGGTGGAAGTACGCCGTGCGCTGCGAAACGCGCGCGGCTTGCTGCATGGAGTGCGTCACAATGACGATCGCGTAGTTCTGTCGCAGCTGGTCGATGAGGTCTTCGACCCGCGCCGTCGCAACGGGGTCGAGCGCCGAACACGGCTCGTCCATGAGGATCACGTCGGGCTGCACGGCGATGGTGCGCGCGATGCAGAGCCGCTGCTGCTGACCTCCCGACAGGCCTGTGCCCGGACCGTGCAGGCGATCCTTCACCTCGTCCCAGAGGCCCGCGCGCTGCAGACTGGTAAACACGATCTCATCGAGAGCCGCCGGGCCCTTCCCGAGGCCATGCGAGCGCGGGCCGTACGCGACATTCTCGTAGATCGACTTCGGAAACGGGTTGGGCTTCTGAAAAACCATGCCGACGCGGGCGCGCAGCGTCACGGGATCGAGCTCACGGTCATGGATGTCGCGTCCGTCGAGCAGGATCTGCCCGCTCACGCGGGCGCCCGGGATCGTATCGTTCATGCGATTGAGGCAGCGCAGGAACGTGGACTTGCCGCAGCCCGAGGGGCCGATCATCGCCAGCACTTCCTTGCGACCGATATCGAGCCGGACGTTGCGGACTGCGAGCTTCGTGCCGTACGAAACGTTCACGTCGCGGCAGGAAAACACGGGGTCAGGCAGCGTGGCAGTGCCGCTCGTCGTCGCCTCCTCGCCCGCGGACTCGAGCAGCGCGCTCGAGGCCTTGCGGGAGCTCGGCCGAAGGTTGAGTCCCGCATCCTCCAGCGGGTGCCGCGCCCGTGGTGTCAGCGCCCTCGTCGCCCGCATCTCGCCTGGGACGTGATCGTTCATGGCACCCTCTTCAGCCAAAGCGGCCAGTGACGTAGTCATCCGTACGTCGATCGCGTGGCGTGGTGAAAATCTGCTCCGTCGGACCCACTTCGACGAGCTCCCCGAGGTACATGAATGCGGTGACGTCCGAGATGCGCCCCGCCTGCTGGAGGTTGTGCGTCACGATGACGATGCAGTATTTGTCGCGCAGGCTCTGCAACGTCTCCTCGATGCGCAGCGTAGAGATGGGGTCGAGCGCGGCCGTCGGCTCATCGAAGAGCAACACCTCAGGTTCCACCGTCAGCGTCCGCGCGATACACAAGCGCTGCTGCTGACCGCCCGAGAGCCCGCGACCATCCTCATCGAGCTTGTCTTTCACCTCGTCCCAGAGCGCGGCATCGCGCAACGCCGTCTCGACGCGTTGCTCGAGCGCCGCTTGCGGCATCCGGCGCGCGAGCCGCAGCCCGAAGGCCACGTTGTCGAAGACGGACATCGGGAACGGTGTCGGCTTCTGAAACACCATTCCGACGCGATAGCGAAGCCGCGTCACATCGACGGATGGCTCGAGGATGTCCCGCCCGTCGATGAGCACCTGACCCGTGGCGCGATGCCCCGGATAGAGCGCGTACATGCGATTCAGCACGCGGAGCAGCGTCGACTTGCCGCATCCGGAAGGCCCGATGAACGCGCTGATCCGCCGCGCCGGGAGCTGCAGGTTGATGTCGGTGAGCGCGCGCTCCTGGCCGTAGAAGAAGTTGAGGTGCCGGATGTCGATCTTCGGCGCCGTCGCGTCCGCGACGGCTGGCTGACCGGAGACGGTCGGAGCCGGCGCCCGCCCCGCTGATGCGTCGAGCGCGCTCATCGACGCCCCGTCTGCAGCGTCGAGACCGCGAACCGCGCGAGAATGCTGAGCGCGAGAATGGCGAGCGTGATGAGCAGCGCGCCCGACCATGCGAGCTGCTGCCAGTCCTGGTACGGACTCAGCGCGAACTGAAAGATGACGACGGGAAGATTGGCCATCGGCGCATTCAGGTTCGTGCTCCAGAACTGGTTGTTGAGCGCGGTGAACAGCAGCGGCGCCGTCTCACCGGAGATACGCGCCACCGCGAGCAGCAGGCCCGTCAGAATGCCGCTGCGCGCCGCCGGATAGATGACACTCGTGACGGTGCGCCAGTGATGCACGCCGAGGGCGGTCGATGCGTCCTTCATACCCTGAGGCACGAGGTTGAGCATGTCTTCCGTGGTGCGCACGGTCACGGGGATGGCGATCACCGCGAGCGCGACCGCGCCCGCGAGCGCCGAGAAGTGCCCCATGTGCACGACGAAGAGCTCATAGACAAATAGCCCGACGATGATCGACGGCGCGCTGAGCAGTACGTCGTTGACGAAGCGGATCACCGTGGCGAGGCGCGTACCACGCCCGTACTCCGCGAGGTACGTGCCCGCCAGAATGCCGATGGGCGCGCCGATGGCGATGCCGATGCCAATCATGACGAGGCTGCCGTAAATCGCATTCAGCAAGCCGCCCGTGCTGCCCGGTGGCGGCGTCATTTGGGTGAACAGCGCCGGGGACATCCCTGCCAGGCCGTGCTTCAACAGGGTGATGAGTATGGCGCCGAGAAAGAACAGCCCCACGAGCGTTGCCGCCCCGGAGAGCCCGAGCGCCACCGCGCTCTTCAGCTTGCGATACTCGAGTCGGGTCATACGGAAGACAGTGCCTTGCGGTTGAGTCGCAGCAACATGAGCCGCGCCGCCGCGATCACGGCGAACGTGATCAGGAACAGCAGCACGCCGAGTGCGATGAGCGATGAGGTGTAGAGATCGCCCACCGCCTCGGTGAACTCGTTGGCGATGGAAGCAGAGATCGTCGTGCCCGGTGCGAGCAGCGACGGGCTGATGCGGTGCGCGTTGCCGATGATGAACGTCACCGCCATCGTCTCACCCAGCGCCCGACCGAGGCCGAGCATGATGCCGCCGATCGTCCCAGCCCGCGCATACGGGACGACGACGTGCCAGATCACTTCCCACGTCGTGGCGCCGAGACCGTACGCCGATTCCTTCAGCACGTCGGGCACCGTTTCGAACACGTCACGCATCACGGCCGAGATGAATGGCAGGACCATGATCGCGAGCACGATGCCTGCGCTCAGGATGCCGATACCGAACGGCGGTCCCTGAAACAGCTTGCCGATGACGGGCAGCGGGCCCAGATGATCGATCAGCCACGGCTGCACGTGCTGCTGCAGCACGGGCGCCAGCAGGAACAAGCCCCAGATGCCGTAGATGATGCTGGGTACGGCGGCGAGCAGCTCGATGGCGACGCCGACCGGCCGTTTGAGCCACGCCGGCGCGAGCTCGGTGAGAAAGATCGCGATGCCAAAGCTCACCGGTACGGCAATCAGCATCGCGATGAGCGACGTGACGAGCGTTCCGTAGATCGCCGCCAGCGCACCGAACTGTTCCGTTACCGGATTCCAGACTTCGCGCGTGACGAACGACAGCCCGAAGTGCGAGAGCGCCGGCCAGCTCCCGATGATCAGCGATAGCGCGACGCCACCCAGCAGCAGCAGCACGAGCACCGCCGCCGCCCACGTCGCCGCGCGAAACGCGCGCTCGCCCCGCCGTTGGCGAGCCGCGCGTCTCGGGTCGGCGAGCACCCAGGTCATCGATTGCGCCATGGGGCACCCGGCAGCTCGGTCAGCGATTCATCGTCGTCGACGGTGCGCCCTTGATCTCGGTATGCCACGTCGCGCGCACCTGATTGATCAGGTCGGCCGGCAGCGGCACGTAGTCGAGCTCCGCGGCCATGCCTGCGCCGTTCTGGTAGGCCCAGTCGAAGAACTTCAGGGCATCCGCCGCAGCCGCGGGATCGGCCGGTTGCGCATGGATCAGGATGAAGCTCGCGCCCGTGATGGGCCAGCTCGCAGCGCCGGGCTGATCCGTGAGGATGAGGTAGTAGCCGGCCGCATGCTTCCAGTCCGCGCTCGCCGCGGCCGCCTGAAACGCCTCCGCTTTCGGCGCCACGGTCTTGCCGGCCTTGTTGATCATGAGCGCGTTCGCCATCTTGTTCTGCTTCGCATAGGCGTACTCGACGTAGCCGATCGCGCCGCCGGTCTGAGCCGCCATGTTCGCGACACCCTCGTTGCCCTTCGCACCGATGCCGACCGGCCACTGCACCGAGGTGTTCGCGCCGATCGACTCCTTGAACTTCGGGCTCTCCTTGGAGAGATAGTCGGTGAAGAGAAAGTTGGTGCCGGAGCCATCCGAGCGATACACCGGCGCAATGGCCTGATCCGGCAGCGTGAGTCGCGGGTTGAGCTTCCTGATACGCGGGTCGTTCCACTTCGCCACGTCACCCATGTAGATGGCGGCGAGCGTCGGGCCATCGAGCGTCAACTGCCCCGCGCCGACGCCTTTCACGTTCACGACGGGCACGACACCGCCGATGATCATCGGGAACTGGACGAGGCCCGACTCCTTCAGCTCCTCAGGCTTCAACGGCATGTCGGAAGCGCCGAACGTGACGGTCTTTGCCTTGATCTGCTTGATGCCACCGCCCGAGCCGATCGACTGGTAGTTGAGGCCGATGCCGGTCTGTTTCTTGTAAGCGTCGGCCCATTTCGAATACACCGGATACGGAAAGGTCGCGCCCGCACCGGAAATGTCCGCGGCATACGCGGTCGCGGTGAGGAGGAGCGCCGCCGTGCCCGTGAGCAGCGTGTGCCGCATGATCGAGATACTCATGATCGAGACTCCTGTGATAGTAGGTTCAAAACGCCACCTGACCCCACACGCCGAACTCGTCGTACTTGCCCTCAATGAGTCCGCCGATGTTGCCGTTGCTCGTGCTCACGATGCCGCCGCCATCCACTTTCTCGTGCTTGTAGACGAAGGCGAGGTCGATGTTCTTGCGGGGGTGATTGACGACTCCGACGTGGAAGTACTCGTCCTTGAGGTTCGGGCTCACCTCCTTGCTCGGCTTCGCCGAGTCACCGCGCGCGAACACGCCCCACATCGGAGCGAAGTTGTACGAGGCCCAGCCCGAAAACCCGTCTGCCTTGTCGGAAACGACGGTCGTGACCTGGTTCCAGTCCTTCGCGTAGAAATACTCGGCACCGAGGCGCAGCGGGCCCGAGACGTAGGCGACGAGCGCGTCACCGCGCTTCGCGGTGTGTTGCGGCGGTGTAGTCGTCCCTTCGATGTCCTTGCCGAGCTTGCCGCTGTAGCCACCGATCGCGAGGGTGAGTCCGTTCAAGGGCACGAAACCGAGTCGCCCCTCGACGTCCATGCTGTTCGAACGCGTCGGGTTCTTGTAGCCCGCGCCGTTCACGACCGACACGGCATAGTTCACCATCCCATCGGCGAGCTTGCCGCCGCCGTGCAGGCCCCAGTCCGCCGACGTGCCGAACTTCAGGCGATCGATGATGACGTTCTCGACATAGCGATTGCCGTAGAGGTCCTCGACGAACGGCACCCAGGGCAGGTCCGCCGAGCCCAGTCGTCCGATGAAGGCGTCCGACAGCTTCGCCTGCAGATACGCCTTCTTGATGAAGACCTGCGTCTCGTTGTCGTTGCTCACGTAGTTGAAGTCCGTCGTCACGTTGACGGACCACATGTCGTCGAAGGTGTGTGTGACGCCGAGGTAGAAACGCTTTACGTCGATGCCCGTGCCGTTTGCCGCGGAGTCGACGCCGTCGTTCGTGAGATCGAGGTGCGTGAAATCCACGAACATCTTGCCGCTGACCGTCGTCGTTTCCTCGCTCGCAGCCTCTGCCGGCAACGCGCTCAATGCGCCCACGAGGGCTGCCGCGCAGGGAACAACGAGTGATGCATGCTTCATTGATTGAGCTCCGGTGGTGATCATTCGGTTTGTTCGGACGAGACAAAGCGGTAGCCGCGGCCGCTCACGGTCTGCAGCGGGTTCTCGCATCCGAGCTGACGCAAAGCACGGCGCAGCCGGCACACGCTCACGTCGAGCACACGGCTCTGCAGGTGTTTGGCGCCGCCCCAGATGCGAAACAGCAGCAGAACGCGGGGGATGACCTGCTCGGGATGCGCGAGAAAGAACTCGAGGAGCCGCCGCTCCGTCGGGCTGATCGCGACGATGCGCGGGCCGCGCTGCGCGATGCCCTGCTCGCTGTCGACGCGCAGGCCCACGCCGGATGCCCGTCCGGCCGCGCTCGCCGCTTCGAGACTCGCGCGGACACGTTCGACGAACCCTTCCGGCGAGATGGGCTCGATGAGGTAGTCATCGATGCCCCACTCGAGCGCGGAAGGCGAACCGAGCTCACTTTCGCGCTCGACCAGAGTCATGATCGGCAGGTCGCGCGTGTACGCCGCGCTGCGCAGCGAGCGCACGAAATCCTGGATGCTGAAATCGAGCAGCGCCGCGATGATGAGCACGAGGTGCGGGAAGTGCTGTGCGATGCGCGAGCGGGCCGTGGCGCTATCCGCCGCCTCCTCGACGCGAAAGCCTGCGCAGCGCAGGCCAAACGTGTTCAGCTGACGTCGTGCGTCGTCTTCATCGACAACCAGAATCGTCTGCTCGGACATCGCGGTGCCGTTCGCTCGAACTCAACGAAAGGCGCGCATTCAATGACGCGTGTGTTGCAGTCGTGTTTCGGGACACGGCGTAGCTCGTCGAGTGGTGCTGCAGCATGCGGGTGTGCGCGTACGTGTTGCCCGTGCGCTAGACAACAGCTACGAACGCAGACGATGGATGAACGTGGGGAGTATCGACTCAACGCCCCTTGCGTACGGATGTGACCGTACGCGAGAGACCTCTCCGACCAAGCGCGGTCGGCTCAGCAATAAACCTTGTGAGATTTCGCGCTGGCGACCAGTAAGCGGTCAGCCCTGCTGCGGCTCGGGACTCTCGGGGGCGGGATTCTCGGGCGTTGGGCGGCTCTCGCTCGCGAGGCGAATCACCTCCGCGAGCGTGCGGCACTGGAGCTTCTGCATCATGCGCGCCTTGTAGACCTCGACCGTGCGCGCGCTGATCGTGAGACGTTCGGCGATCTGCTTGTGCTGCAGCCCGGCCGTGAGCAGCTCGAGCACCTCGCGTTCGCGCTGCGTGAGCGCCTCGAGACGCGCCGCGACCTGCGAGCGTTCCTCGTCGAGCTTGTGGCGTTCGGCATCGATGCGAATCGCGTTCATGAGCACATCGAGCAGCACGTCGTCGTCGACCGGCTTCTCCAGGAAATCGACGGCGCCGTTCTTCAACGCCTCGCGCGCCGTCGCTACGTCACCATGCGCGGTCAGCACGACGACCGGCAGATCGACGCCCTGCTCGCGCAGGCGCCGTTGCAGATCGAGCCCGTTCATGCCCGACATCTTGAGGTCGGTGAGGAGACAACCCCGCCATGCGGGGTCGTATACCGCGAGAAAACTTTCGGCGGACGAGAAGACCGAGGCGCGCAGCCCCTTGAGCGAGATGAGCAGGCTCAGCGCGTCGCGAATCGAGGCGTCGTCATCGACCAGGAATACCGTTGAGTCAGTCACGATGTGAAGCTTCGAATGTTGTCCCGGAGCGGATCTTGCGGCGGCTCGAGCGGAAGTTCCACGCTGAAGCAGGCGCCGCCCAATCTTTCGCCGCGTCGGCAGAGGAGCTCGCCACCGCGCGCCCGGATCAGCGAACGGCTGAGCGCAAGGCCGAGCCCCATGCCGTCGGGCTTGCTCGTCACGAAGGGCTCGAACAGCGACGCGGTGGCTTCCGGTGCGATGCCAGGGCCCGAATCCTCCACCTGCAGGATCAGCGTGTCAGCGCTGGAAGCAGCCCGCAGCACCACGCGGCGCGACGATTCCGGGCTGTGGCGTATCGCGTCGATGGCGTTGGCGAGCAGGTTGTGCAGCACGATCTCGAGCCTCATCCGATCTCCCTTGAATGGCGGGAGCCCGGGGTGGACGTCGACATCCAGCACAGCGCCGGCGCGTCGCAAGCGCTCCTGAAACGCGCTGGCGACCGCGAGGCAGGTCGCCTCGATGTCGATCCGCTCGCGCTTGGCCTCTCCGCCCCGGTAGAAATCGCGCAGGCGTCGCAGCACTTCCGAAGCGCGAATCGCCTCCTCCGCGGCCTTGTTCAGCGTGGTCTGCAGGCGCGTGTCCTTCACGGCGAGCGGCTCCGCGAGGATTTCCGCCGCGCGCAGATAGGACACGACGGCCGTCATCGGCTGATTGAGCTCGTGGGCGAGAGCCGAAGCGAGCTCGCCGGCCACGGCAAAGCGCATGGCGCGCGCCAGCGCGGCGTCACTTTCGCGCAGGTGCTCTTCGGCGCGACGTCGGTCCGCGGCTTCTTCCGTTCGCTCGGTGACGACGGCCCCGAGGAGCAGCGCCGTGCTGGAGAGCGTCACCAGCAGGAACTGCAGATCGATGAAGCGCGGCGTGTGGATGCCGGTGCGAGCGGCGATGATCAGCCCGATCTGGATCGCGAGCACGGCGAAGACGGCGCCCGGCAGACTCCAGCGCCACGCAATCCAGATGACCGGCACGAACAGCAGATAAAAGAAGCGCAGCTGATCGGCGGCCGGCAGCCAAAAAATCACGAGGAGGGTGAGCAATACGAATGCGATCTGCCCGACGACCTCTTTCCAGTGATCGCGCATCCACTGCAGCGCTTGCGACCAGTCGAGCCACTGCAGCGCGAGAGGCGTCA
>Ga0126377_10001816_pt1 | contig 14247 bp, 28 predicted proteins | sample PanSoiMetPlot_22_FD_92647 | JGI IMG/M metagenome (GOLD analysis project Ga0126377, IMG submission 92647) | Tropical forest soil microbial communities from Panama - MetaG Plot_22 | ecosystem: Environmental > Terrestrial > Soil > Tropical forest > Bulk soil | place: Panama | collected 2016-02-17
CCCGTCGGGGCCATCCAACCGAATTAGCTTCCAAAGCCACTCTCAAAGCCATAACCAGTACACTCAATTATACCGTCCAGCTAGGGCGTCATCTAAATATAGATAGTATTTTCTATCTATTGGATCGAAAATCGGATTTCGTCGCCGGCAGACTCCAATCACAGGTTGGGCTTCACCCCAGATGTTGATTTTCTTATCCGGTTTTGCCGTGATTGCTCTACCCACTCGTCATAAAGTCTGAGAAACTCTATATCTAACTTACTCGTATCCTCACGTCGTAGTAGCTTAGCTTGGATGTCAGCCATCCTGTGGAGCATGGGAAAGAATGGTCCGAAGCTGCTGATTTGTGATGGTTTAGTGACCAATGCGTTGAGTGCTGCTATGGCCAGACTGGTCACGGTCATGCCATCTGCTGCTGCTCTTTCCTGTATAGCATGATATAGCTCGTCAGTGATTCGTAGGTTAATCTGCTTAGACATGTATAGCATCCTGTAGCTAGCAACAGCTAGCCTAGCATGTGATAGCCGGTTCCACAAGCCAGCAGTATCCACCCTGCTGCTGCCACCGATATTTGCATACGCGCAGGGTCGCCGTGCCGGCATATCCTCTCCGTGGAGTCCAGGATATTTCTAACCCCCGTCCTGGTGCGGGAGAGTGGCTAGGGCTTTATGCCCTAGGGTTCAGATATCGCTATGGCGATGACAACCAGTAGCGCCAGTAAGCCAAACCAGTGCATCTTGATATTGTCCCTAGCAGAGGAAATGAGGAGGAGCATTTCGCCCCTCCCCTAGTTTCGATCAGCGGCTGACGTTCGCTAGGATCATTTCTTTAAGCGTCTCGATCCCCTCGTCATTCAGCAGGTGGGCATTTTCCAGTTGGCGCATGCTATGGATTAAATCCGTGCGGATCGTATCCGTGGTGGAGCGCTTTGTCGGCTTGTTATCCGGGTCGGCGCGGCGCAATTCGCTGTTGACGTAGCTGACCAGTACGTCGCCCGAGAGCTGCGGATCGTTGAGCAATAGCCGCTTGCAAATTGCCGTGACGCCGGCGCCGCGCGTCACCCCCGCCTCTTTTCGCGCGAGTTTCGTTGCCTCCCGTGCCGCTTCCTGCGACGCGCGCAACGCTTTGATTTGCGCCGCAATTGACATCTCATTTGCTTTGAGCAATTCGACATCTGCGGCCGTAGCGCGCCGGCGCATCATGAAGCGATTGGAAGCCTCCGCCTCAGCCGCCTCGCGGGCTTCTGGGGTCATCTCGGAAATGTCGAGCGTATCCGCCTCGCCGTTTTCCGCCTCGACATCTGTCGCGATGTCGGACAAGTTATCCGCGCCGTTCGCGTCTAGCATGTCATCAACATGCGCGTCAGCCTGTTGCTCTTGCGCGACCTGCGCCGGGAGCGTTTTTGCCATAACCTGTTATCCTCTTGCCATCAAGTCAGCGTCATTGCTGACAACAGGAATATAGCAACTAGCAGCAATTGCATCAAGAAAATAGAGCGCATAATTGCATGTGCTTTATGCGTAGCGCCATGCGTTCAGCGCATAGCGCGCAATGCTGCTGCCATAGTCCGACCAACAGGTCGGGGCCAATGTCAAGCGCAAAAAGCGCATGGCTGCCATGCGCATTATGCCGGTTGTCTCCACTATCTCGGCGTGATACACTCGTTCCACCGCCGGACGGCTCGAGCTCCCGGCTACCCCCAAACGGCGGTGCGGGTTCCACTGAGAGCCGGCAGGGGCCTAAACCCCACTAACCAAACGAGTAAAAATTCCTATCCTCAACTACACAGAAATGTACCCCTGCCTAAATCTCACCTACCAAGAGACAGAAAATTTCTATTCCCAACTATCAGAAAATGGGGGGGAGCCTAAATCTCCTTCACCGAGACAGACAAATTTTCTGGTTTAGTTTTCCATAAATTCAACCATATATCCAGTCGAGGGTACGGCAATTCCCATAATACGAGTTGCCCCAGAAATTCTGGTAACTGGTTTCTCCGGTAGTCTATAAATCCCAATCCCTCTCTATATGCTAGAATGGGGGTGGGTTGTTTATCTAAGCCCTCTGCGTGAAAATTCTGGGGATTTGTTTTCGGATAACAGTCCATTTCTCTTGGAATGAAAAAAGGGGGAGCCACCCCAACAGTGACACCCCCACGTAAATTGCTCTTAGACAGGAACTGGTTTGTACTGTTTTTCCATTTCATGCTTGACCGTTAGGTCTAAGATGTTTTGGATATCGGCGTATCGTCTATTCAGATAGTCGTTAAAGCAGTAAACGGTAGGGTGGCCTGTAGTTTTCTTGATCTGTTGTTCTAGTGTGCGTATAGCATACGTTGCGCGTAATGCGTTAGGGTGATCAGGGCGCTTTGTGTTTGAGTCTGTTACTTCATAGATAGCACCCATTAAGCAGCGTTTTTCACCTTGCCTTAAAGTTTCCTTACACCAACCATAGGTGTCGAGATAATGGCGAGCTGCCATTAAATCTAACACAACCTGTGGGATGCTAGGGTTGTGCTCCGGACTTCCATCGAACGGCATTTGACTTTCTCCTTTAGAGGTTGTACGCCCAAATCAGTCCGATAGCCAAACCGACGACGACTTCAAATTCAAAGATGCGTAGTAAGAAGTTATCGAACTTCATCTTTGGGTCCTTACGTTAGGGTAGAGCATTACGCTCCCTCTATGTGGTACTCTCGGGATTTATGACTCACTTGCTGGCAATGGCACTCGCAAATCTTATGGTTTACTCTTTGTTGCTGGTACTCGCAGATCGCTTGGTTAATTCGTGATCGATTACTCGATTGAGAAAGTCACGCACCTGTGCGTAGTCTAACTGCCGGTCATTCCACCGGGCTACTTCGATCGGATTACCTATCCGGTGAGGGAACAGACTAGGCGGGTACATATGCTTATTGAGGTAGTTACTCATTACCTGCTCAGCCTCCTGACAACGCATTCCCTTATCCGTCAACTGATAGTTCCTCGTCACGAGATGCTTCTTAGCACCTCCGAGCACAACCTGTCGCACAGCCCCGACAAGGCAACGCTGAGGACCGTTCGTCAACTGCCCCTTACACCAGCCGTACTCATCCAGGTAGTCACGAGCAGCCATCAAATCCAGCACGAGTTGGCTGGACTTCTTGTAGTCGGTTCCGTCAAACGGCATCTACCTTCTCCTTTGCGTCATGCTTCGCCGTCTCAGCTTCAATGGCCTTATCGAAGATCGCCCTGACCTGAGGGTAGCGACGACTTGTCATATCGTTCCAACCCGGTATTGAGTGGATCGGCCGCTTCCGACCCTTATTGATCTGCTCCAACAGTGCAGAGTTGGCAGCCCTCTCCCTGGTCGTAGCTTGTACCTGATATGCCCGGAACTCCGTCATTTTCTTGCCAGAACCCATGTTGGACATAAAGTCATTCTCCTTTTCCTGGGAGTGAGTTGCCCAGGAAGTAGCCCCAATCATACACCTCTGCCCAGCCCCATTATGAACAATTCCCTTACACCAACCATAGGTGTCCAGATAGTTTCGCGCAGCGATCAAATCCAGCACGACCTGGGGTATCGAAGGGTTGTTCTCCGGTAATGAATCAAACGGCATCCTCAACTCCCTTTGAGTTCTGAGATGACTTCTCTACCCGACAGCCGGATCAGCTTCATAGGTTGGTTGATTTCCTGCTGTATATGTAGCGCAACACGCTTCAACTCATTCTCGGCTAAATCCCGAGAGGACACAGCCAGTGGCATTCCGTTAAAGGCCAGTATGCCCTCAACGCCGTTTTCCTTGCACGATACCCAGACATAGAGTTCCTCGATTGTATCCGTTTCCCGGCCCCTCGCCCTCTCGTCAGAATCATGGATGATCATTGTCTTGTTCCTTTTCTGCTAACGCACGATGGTTTACTCATGGTTCATGGTCCTCAACCATTTCATGATTCACGCAAGCAATATGGTACACTATATGGTAATGGATTACTCTTCTGATTTGGCTCTCACAACACCTGTGGCTCACCTAGCAATCGAGGTCCTCATCTCACCCATGGATTACTCTATGTTTGTGGTCCTCACTGGGAGAATGGATCGCAGATGCACATTTGGTGCTCCCTTAGCTATTGGCTCGCCCTAATGCCTTGGAACTCTTTAATTATATGGCTCACATACCTTGTCTGGTCCTCGGGTATGACTTGGCTCGTAACTTGCGGTTTGGCTCACTTGTGATTTATGACTCACTTATGGTTGCTGGTCCTCGTCTGACTTTAGGCTCACATTTGCTCAATGGCGCTCTTATGCCATTTGGTTTACTGGTAAAGTCCCTAAAACTAGAAGGGACTCTCGGCCATTCTCAGGCGGTTCGTCACGAGCGAGCGGGTAATTCTTCCTTCGCAAGCTCCTCTCAGCAGTACGATTGAAGAGGTCGTTGACCTTTACACGGCATGATCTTTCCTCCTGCTACTGGTGATCATTCCTGTGGGCACGGTTCTCACCATCTGCTTGATTCACACCTATGATCTGAAGCGTATTGGTGCTCTTCTCTACTATGGATCACAATCCTTGTCCTGGTTCTCACCGGCAAGACGGATCACAACGGGCTGGTTGGTGCTCTCACGTTCAATGGGTCGTATAAGTGATATGGCTCGCTCTCTAGATATGACTAACCCTTCTAAGTTGGTCCTCGCATTTGCAATGGTTCGTTCCCCGTAGAGTGGAACTCTCACACCTTTTGACTTACTCATCATCCGTGGCACTCATTCAGTACTATGGTTAACTCGTTCTCCCTGGTGCTCATCTTGTAGATGGTTCGTCCAGATCAACTGGTCCTCGATAGATCAATGACTCACCCAAAGTCTATGGACCTCATTCCGTTCAAGGTTCATTCTGGAAAATTGGTACACTCCGCTCTTTTGACTTACTGACTCTATTTGGTTCTCGCAAGACAAATGGTTCACCTGGACTCTGTGGCTCTCTCGGTTTAATTGGCTTCTCTCCCATTGTCCTGGTCCTCGCGGGAGACTTGGATCAGCTCCCCTGGTCTGGTTCCCGTGGAAGTGTTGGCTCACACGAGAGTCATGGTTCTCCCCGATTTATTTGGCTCACATACACCTGGATGGTACTCCCCAAAGCTGTGGCTCGTACTTCCTACCTGGAACTCTCCTAATTTTTGACTAGCTCAGGAAACGTGGTCCACACCCCTAATTGGCTCACCCTCGCTGATTGGTACTCACGATCAAAAGATGGTTCAACCCATGATCTGTGGTACACCTAGGGATTGCTGGCTCACACATACTGTTTTGGTACTCACCGATGATTTAGTTCACTCACCCGAGATGGTACTCATACATTCCTAGGATTACTTGAGACAAATGGTCCTCACCTACAGGACTGGCTCACACATATTGTTCTGGCCCTCATTTACCACCTGGATAGCTCATATGGTTTGGTACTCGTACAGATAATGGCTCACGCAACTAAACTGGTGCTCACAATCCATTTGGCTCGCCCAACGTGAATGGTCCTCGGGAACTACTGCGGCTCACGCATATGTGTCTGGGTACTCACCTGACTTATGGCTTACTAATGATATTTGGTACTCACCAAGATAATTGGCTCTCCCAACAACCCTGGTGCTCTATGCCCAACCTGAATCGTATCTTCCCCTTGGTTCTCTCTGATCTTATGACTCTCATTGCTCTTGGTACTCTAATGTTGATCAGATCACTCTCTGATAGTGGCACTCGCTTGATAGGTGACTCGTTCACTCGACTGTGGTCCTCGTATTACCTTTGACTCACAACAATCAAATGGTACGTCTCTCATTCCATGGTTCGTATCCGAACTTTGGTACCCTTACCTTGCTTGACTCGTACTCAACGCCGTGGTTCTCTCAGGATGGTTGACTCACATTCCCATCTTGGTACGCTTATAGCTATTTGGCTCATATCATTGTCCTGGTTCTCTATTTGGATATGACTCGTTAAGACCTTCGCGGTTCTCTCATCTTCTCTGACTAGCACCGTTATGATGGACCCCTCGACGTTATTGGCTCGTGCAGGATGTATCGGTACTCATCTCAATCTTGACTCACGTATATTTAATGGTACTCGTGCCAATGTTGGCTCACCCTTCTTATTTGGTTCTCACGGGAGGTATGGATCACCCGGCTGCACTGGTACTCATGATGTCCTGAGGCTCACCCTCCATATGTGGCACCCTAAAAGGACTTGGCTCACCCGGTTGCAATGGTACTCACAGGTTCCATGGTTCGTGTGATACGCTTGGTTCTCACTCGGTCATCTGACTCATTGCTGGTGGTCCTCACCGTACATACGGCTCATTCAACATATTTGGTACTCACTGTTATTGTGACTCGCTTACCACGTTTGGCGCTCTCTTTGTTTGTGGCTCACCCAAGAACTTTGGTACTCACCATTTTTGTGGCTCGTGTCGTATCGGCTGGTTCTCCTTATTACCTTTGACTCACACCTCTTGAAATGGAACTCACCAACCTATTGGCTTACTCTTATCATCTGGGTACTCTTTAGCCGCTTGGCTCGTTATCTACGTTTGGTACTCTTTAGCCGCGTGACTCGCTCATCTACGATGGTGCTCCAAACCCCCATGACTCACTCTATCGTATTGGTCCCCACATCTTCTCTGGATCACCCTTTCGTTATGGACCTCACAAAGATAATGGCTCGACGTATTTGGTACTCACTTCTTTCATGGTTCATTCCTTCATCCTATGGTACTTCACCTTACCCTATGATTCACTCTAATGGCGTGGTCCTCTTACCTTCTATGGATGATCCAAATGTCTGACTCACCTAAAGGTGTTAGCAGCGCCGTAACAGAGATTGGCCGTGCCATCGTCAGCAGTCTGCCTCCAGCCTTTCTCCTGCTGTGCTTAATCAACGTCGCCTTTCTATGGATCGTCCTGACTTTTGTGCAGCATCAAACAGACGCACGACTTGATTTGATCAACCGCATCGTTGATCGCTGCTCAATAGCCGGTCCAAAGTAGTTATGTCATCCATCCCATGTCGAGCATGGCTTGACATTCCATACACAGCTTAGGTGGCATATGCAGGTGATTTTCCGGTAACACAATGTTCTGCATTCCGCAACCATTGCAAAAGTAGAACATTGGTGATCCGGCGATCAGGTCTGAGTTATTGATGACCACCTGTGTCTTTGCTGCTTCCCGGCGTCGTTGCAGTCCAAGAAGGGCTGCCTCTTTTCCCTGTGCTGTGAGCGGCGGCATGTTCTTTATCCCAATCCAGTTGCTCTTGACTGAAAGAACTCGTTGACGTTGAGGATTGGGAATACCCAATCCGGACATTTACCCCGAGCTGCTACGACAACTCCAATACAAGGCGTTGGATTGCCTAGGCTGGCTCTCATTTGGAGAAATGATCTACCAGTCGTTAGTACGTCATCGACGATGAGCGTTGGATAGTCCGTATATGGTTCAGCGTGCTTTTCCAACGCTGCGGCAAATTTGCTCCCACCTTTTGGGATGCCATACACGGCACTAAAAGCGAATTTCCACGCCACGAGTTCGGCAAGGTCTTCCCACCCGGCCTGAGCTAATTCCAGCTTCCAGGGAAGCTGGAACCCACTATGGGAGGCAAACCATCCGAACTGGAATAGGCGATATGGATTTCGTCCATTAAACCTTTTCGGTGGTTGCCAATACATCCGGTCCGGCCATTTTGCTGGCCGGACAAGATCATCGACGGTTGGCCCGTCATGAGTATGAGGGTATTCGATTTTGCAGAATACCCCTCCATCTTTGCAGATGTTCGCTGTGTCTCTGTTCATTCCACCTTCTCCGGTTCCCGAACCGGCTCCTTTCGTTGTGGGGCTACTTCTCGCCGCTTTGGTTTTGGCGTGACCGGCTCAGGAGCAACGATCGGCTCCGTTACTGGAATAACTGTATGCTTGCGGATCGGACGACCTATTTCCACGTATTAACTCCTAACCATCGTCATGATGAGTAGTGATAGTGACAGCAGCGTAAAGCTGAGTGCCATTAGAAAGCTGAATATGGCTAAGGCTTTCGCCTTTCTAAGGTTTATAATGTTACCTACTCTAGGTAAGTCTGGGTCAATATTGAGTAGTTTATGGTATTTCTTCTTCGGCCAAAAATGGCCTTTGATACCGACAATCTCAACGATCTTCGCAAACTCAGCCCGATAGCCACGACTGTGCTCGATCACAGTCCCACGTAAAGCCACTCGGCCTATGGCAACATTACCCCTGGCCTCTTCAAATGCTGTGACAGCTTCCTCTCTTGAATTAAAACAATAAACGCCCTCGTGACCATAATCGGTTGGAAAGCCTTCTGCTTCACCATTCTCCCAGACGTAAATTCGCGTAAGGGACTGAAATTCACCCTCGTGAGTGACAGTCCATAGCCTCCAACCTTCTAACTCCCCCATTGTTATGACGTTTTCCATTGCAGGCGCTTTCCCCTGATAGACTATGTCGTGTGTTGGTATTAAGAATCTTTGAGTGATTGTTTGTTGAGGGGGAGGATAGAATTGTCCTACCCCGCCTCTGAAAGCTTGTAACTGGGCCTGCTGATGCAGTCCGTAATTCTGGTTACTTAACTGAATATTCATCATCTGGATATTACGATAGTACTCCTGAGCCTCAGATATGCTGAGGTCTTTAGCGATAAGGTGCTGATTACCGTGCTCATCGGTCCTAATTATTTGGTACAAGTTCTCTGTCATTGCACCCTTTCCCTGTTCTTAGATAGCTACTAACCTAACCCCTAGAGTTACGAACAGGATGATCAAAATGATCACGGCTCCCGCGATCATTGTTGACCGTCCAAACTTAGGTGGCTTTCCCTCGATCCGTCCAAGATCACGTACTATGAAAAGTGCTGCGGCAGAGAAAACGAATACGATGAAATTTAGTAACTGGGGTCTAATGATAAGTGCCAGCATAATTAGCACAACAATCAACAGCCACGTCGAGAGATGATGCCTAATGAGCCACGCGCTCACTGCCCAACCATTTTCCTGATTTCAGGGGAAGCCTTGTTTTTTGCTTCCAGGAACCAGTTGTAGAGTTTCTCTTTCTCATCGATGAACTGGCCCCGAGCGACCCATAATGCGTCCACGACAACCGTCCGAACAGACCCGTCCTGTAGCTTTGGATAGGTCTTCGTCGGGATAGTGTCATAGGTGTAGATCGATACACCTCGCTCATCCTTAGCTGTATCGAAATCCCCGTCATTGGCCTTAATTAGATGCACATAGTCACCAGCCTCGCTCATGTTCGTTGTCACGAAGGCTGAGTTAAGTGCTGCTGTAAAGATCATGCAGGCAACTTCGTCGCCCATCTTGACCTTTTCCAGCGCCCGTAAACCGGCCAAGGGAACCGTTGGAGCCTCGCCGTATCGCTTGTCTGCCAGGATAAAAGAATCCCACGTCACGGAGCTTCCAGAGCCGCCAGGGCCAATTGCGATGCGATATTTATTGCCCATCAAGTCTGTCACCCGTCCGATCCCAGACTTCCGGTTACAGACTAAATGGACATACTCTTTATACAATGTCCCGGCCTTTTCCAGATTGCCGGCATCCTTCGCATACTTTTGTTTATAGACCTTCATCGCATCGTTCTGTATAGGTGCGATGTCACAAGCCCCGGATGCCAGCTTATCTAAGCTGTCGATCGATCCTTTACTATCGATCGGTTTTACGTCCATCCTTTCCTTGGCCTGTTTTAAGACCTCAAACACGGCTTTCTGATAGTTGCCGCCTTCCGGTCCCGTACAGACATTGATGGATGGTTTCTGAGCGTAGGCAGCTGAGGAGAATACCAGGGCAATTGCCGTGGCTGAAAACAGATTCATTTCTCTTGCTCCTTTGGATAAGGTGTTTTCTCGTCTTCAAATTCCCACTCGATCGCATCATCCCTATAACTGTGTCCAGTGGGAAAGATAACTTCGTAGCCCCTAGCTCCGTGGTCTATCCAGACGGCACTCTCAAACTTGCCTGTTATTGGGTTCTTCGTGCGACGAGCAAAGTTACTCATGCAACGGCTTCTCCTGGTGGTCTCGGAATTTCCGCTAACAAAGGCTTCCATAAGTGTAAACAAAATGGGTGACAGTTAATATGCTCACTCTTTGGCACATGTAACTGCATGACGCATTCGTCATCCCGCCAGAACACTTCCTTAATGAAGTTCATTTCTTCCCAGGTCGGGCATCTATGTAGTAAAGAAACGGATACATGCTCCCAGGCAAATTTCTCATCCAATTCAGCAGCTTTATAGTCTCCATCTGTCACGATGCAGCGTAAGACATCGCGTCTGTTTGGGCTGAGTATCTCAAAGCATCCGTAACCGTCACCATAACTGGATTCGTATGGCGTCCCTTCCATCCTCACTCGATAGTTCTCAGCTTTCAGCCACGGATGCTTACGCATACGCCCTCCTAGTGCTTTGTGGGAAAGTTACCATGCCGTTGCTCAATTTCCTCCATGCGTTGGTAATCGTCCTCTTCTAAAGGTTCTGGTTCTTGCCCGGTTAACTTGACCATTTCGGCCAGAAAGTCCTCTTCTCTGGCAGCATGTCCTTTCTTTTCAAAAGCCAGTTGAGCAGCTAGACGCATCTTCTCGATTAAGTCTTTAGCTGCCTCCTGTATGTCCTGCGGAGCTTTCTTTAGGTCCTCCCAGAACTCAGGATGGACTTCTACACCATATTGACCGACAACGATGCCAGCCAAAGTCACCTTTTTCTCTCCATTGTCGGCCATCTAATTTCGTCTCCTTTAGGTTAAGAACCCTAAGATTAAACCTACGAAGTAGGCGATGAGTCTGATTTTGATGACTCCTCCTTTTTAATCAAATCCATAGCACAGTAAATGCAGATTTTAGGTACATCAGCTGGTGCATAGGGTCGATGCTGAATATCAGCATCACACGTTACGCATGCTGCAATAATGTTGTCCTGATAGTAAACCGGATGATCTAAATCCACGACCTGACAGATGACCCAATCCGGTTTAACCTGACTCTCCTCGTCATGTATTGAGACTTTCTTTTTGATTTCTTCCGTGATTGGGATACCTAATATCTGCTCCAAATCAGTTGGAGCATTGCGATGCACAACGATCTGTGCATTTGGATTTTCCAGAAACTCCCTAACAGCTCTGTCTGCCTTACTTTCCCTCACCGTCATCCCTCCAGATTACGGATTTCATAGTCTATTAGCTCGATTAACTGAGGAGAACCTCTCTTACCATTCGCCATCACTTCTACGGCCCAACAGGCTAGAGCAATGGGTTTGCTGATAGGTGCTAGTCCTGTTTCAAAGTTCGTATATGACCGGGCACTAACACCTATCAACTTTGATGCCTCAACTTGGGTTAGCTCTAGCCGTGCGCGCCATGATTTTAGTTGTTTAGGAGTGAGGCTTGTCTCCCGTGGAAACATAGCCATGACGCGAGGCTCTCATGGTTAAATGTCGGCGCGGATCGGTGTTCTGTTACCACGATTGATCGCACGCAGTACACCCTGTCCACAAACTTTCTCGCTCATATTGCTCTCGAAATGGGCTTGTAGCTTGATTGAGTCGAGAAAGCCTTTCAGGCCAATTTCCTCGATCCGACTTTTCAGCCGAGGGTCCGTTAGGCTGACCCCGTTCATCATTTTGCGTTCTAAGTAGAACAGCCCTTTGATGAGGTGTCCCGGCAATGGCTCGTCGGCGGCCATCTTTATAATCATCGGCCATAGCCGTTCGATGACCTCGCGATCCGTCTTTACGCACCGCATCAGGTCACCAATGCACGAGATGAATTGTTTCCCGGTCTGTGACCGGATCATCCGTCCCGATTGTTTTACGAGATCGGCGACGATCAATGCATGAGGGTCTTCGATGGCGACCAGCGCATTGAATTTGTGGATCATCAGGGGCAGCCGCCGTTCTGTGTTGGCAGCCAGGAACCCGATCGCCTCTTGCTTCACGTCGTTAATTTCAAACGCGAGGCAGGGCAGTTCGATGATCTCATCCCGTAACTTGGACCCTTCCCAGCGATGTTGACCATCAACCAGGAAGTAGGAATGCGTTCGGACGGAGACGAGCAGGGTACCGCAGGCAATCCAGTTCCAGTTGGCTGCGATACGACGCACGGCATTGTAATTGACCGGGCGTTGGTAAGTTGTATCGATCTGTAGGTCATTTTTGGGGAGCATGACCAGCTCCCCTGGTTTGTTGATAAGTGTTGGGTAATGCTGTGGCTCTCGCTGGCTTCGTGCCTTGTAGATTGGGCTGATTGAGTTGTTCCCTAGGCTGGCAAGCATAGTTCTAGCTCCTTTCTTCGGTGGAATGCGTCCTCGCTCCGAGGCGCGTTAGCATAATAGCGCAATTTGCATTTACTGTCAAGGGGCAATCGCTGCTGCGATAGTTGTTTGCAATCTCAAGACCGTTGGATTATATGAATCATCACCGCTACCTGTGGGTGTTACGTACATGACTGATATAATCAAATTCCCACCGAAGAAGAAGCGCGAGAGGCTCAAAATTGATCCTATCGCGAAGTACAATCTGGATAAGCCAATCTACACGACTCGCTCGAAGGAGGAGCACAAAACAAAGGTACGTCGAGATTTAGAGTCCCGTATCGCCAAAGACATCCCGCCTGAGTTACTATCCAAACGAGCACTTCCTAATAGCCGTTTTATCCCGACAGAACAGCAGAAGCGCATGGTCTGGCAGATGGCTGCTATGGGAGCCAGCGAGGCTATTATCAAGCTGGCAGTTATAAATCCGGATACCGGAAATCCACTGCCAGAGATGACATTGCACTATCATTTTCAGGAGATCATGAAACATGCCCGAGAGCAGGCTAATTTCACGGTCGCCCTGAAAATCTACGAGTTGGCCGTTGGCTCCGATGCCATCTACGATCAAGAGGGTAATCTCGTTCGCCCTGCTTCCATGCCGAGTCTTGATGCCCTTAAGTGGTGGGACCGAACTCGCGGGGAAGCCAAACGTATGCACGAAACACGGCGGGTTGCCCTGGAAGAAGAAGGCAAAGGTTCTGTTACCCTGATCATCGAAAACAGCTAAGGTGACATAAAGTCAACATACTTATCACCATCGTTATAGCCGGCGAGCAGGTAGAGAGTTTTTCTGTATTTGCTCCCGCCTCGCACGACCCGAATATCGAGAGCATAGTATAGGTCTAGTGCATATAGTATGCCCCCGAGGTTCTTTAGCTTTGGCAACTCAACTGGCTTACCGGCATTGTTAACAAGTGCGTCATAGATCAGTCGAGTCTTCGTGCCCGCTTTCGGGGCGTTGAATAGTTCTTTTTTTCCTCTTTTCTTGCCCTTCAACATTGAGGCCGATAGTGGCCGCTGATAGGCAAGCATTAGATTGCTCCTTTCAGTTTAGTCTTTTAAGTTGATAACCCCTTTTATAGTGAAAGAAAGTGTGGGCTGTTAATTTAGTTATGCTTCCATCCGGATTGTAGTATATTTTTCCTTTGAAAGCCGCCACAAACTGAGCCATACTTTTATAGCCATATTCTTTGGCTATTTTAGTTAAAGCTCTGTGTTGGTTATCCGTGCCCAGCTTGGGATGATCCCAAGCTCCACTGATAACATATTCTGCTTTCTTCTCGTTCATGTCACTGTATCTGCCATTGCTTTTGCTTGTAACAAGTTAATTGACTTGTTAATCTTACGCAATACGCTCCGCTTTGTTTTTAAGCGATCATTCCAATCGTAAACTTCACAATCATCGGCAAAACCTAGTAGTCTAGCTACGACCTCCCCTGGCTTGAGATAACCAAATTCCTGCTCACGTTTCTGGCTGATACGTAGAGCAGCTCCTACGACACAGAACCTGGAAGCATCTTCATCGAAGACTCCAGCCTCGCTTCCATCTTCTGTCTGAGAATAGGTACTCTGACACCAGCCTTTCTCTCTTAATAGTTCACCAATGGCCTTTAAGAACTCGATCTCTTTCGTGGTCGGAGGCCACGGAGTGTTATCAAAAGGCATACGCGCTCTCCTCGTTGGACACGCGCTATTCTAGCGCAATTTGCATTTACTGTCAAGGGGAATTTGGGCCGATTTCAGTTAATTCAATTCCTGCTATTGATGAGCACCAAACTTTTCCCTTGCAAAATCTACAATCAGGCACTATGTAGCATTGACCCCGAATCTTTGTCTTTTTGCTAAAGTGGTGATCTCCACTTAAAGGATTTAGGTTATGACAGAAGAACAA
>Ga0126377_10001817_pt1 | contig 14240 bp, 14 predicted proteins | sample PanSoiMetPlot_22_FD_92647 | JGI IMG/M metagenome (GOLD analysis project Ga0126377, IMG submission 92647) | Tropical forest soil microbial communities from Panama - MetaG Plot_22 | ecosystem: Environmental > Terrestrial > Soil > Tropical forest > Bulk soil | place: Panama | collected 2016-02-17
CATTCGAAGCGCAGTACCAATCGGACCCAATCGGAACGCTCGCGAGCATGGCAGATAACCTCGACTTGCCACAGGACCTCAGAGACGCTATCCGTAGCGCAGCTGTGGGCAGTCCCACTGACGGGGGGCAGACACCCACAGCGTCCGGGTCGGCGGAGGGTGACTCGAGCGGTGCTCAACAGCCTCCGACCATCCCTCGAGAGGTGCAGGATGCGCTTGACTACGTGAACGAGATGAAGCAGCGGGATGCGACGCAAGCCCGTGATGATCAGCTCGGGCGCGTATTGGCAGCTTGGGACAGCACGGATAAAGAGCAGGGTATCGAGACGCCGGATATGATCAAACTCGCCGCTATCCAGCAAATGGCTGGCTCTGGTCAAACTTTCCGCACTGTGGAAGACCTGGCTATTGCGTCGAGGAAGACCATCATGGACTATCGAGACCATCTCTTGGGTGGTGCTGTGAGACGAACTGGACTTGGGGAGCAACCGCTCTCGTTGCCTGGTGGTGGGTCATCGTCAGCCCCGCCTGTGAAGTTCGACAGCATCAGGGCTGCATCCAGGGCCGCGCAGCAGGCAATCGAAAGGCAGGAGCTTCCCGGTACTTAGGGAGGTGAGATGGCAGCTAGTGCAGCGATTGTCCAGCGGGGGGCCGACGGCGTAAGTAGGATCGTCGATGTGACCCTCGACTCCAGCTATCCGGCTGGCGGTTATCCTCTCGCTTCGAAGGACTTGGGTTTTGGGACGAATGGCCTGGTCGATATGGTCATCGCTACCATGTCCAAGACCGGTGGCTGGGAGGTGAGCTGGGACTACACAAACAGCAAGCTGCAGGTGTTCGACAGTTCAGGGGCGGCTGGTGCCGCCAGCGCTCAACTGACGGGTGGCCAAAACCTGACGGGTGTAGTAGTCCGTCTGCAGGTGTACGGTCGCGGTCAAGGCTAGAGGAGGTGAGAGGTGCAGACTACTTCAGCTGCTGATGCGATCCTCCAGAACTACTACCTGCCTGTGGTTCGGGAGATGATCAACCAGCGCGCGATCCTGCTTTTCGGGTATTCCCCTGCGGAGCTCGAGGCGGGGTCGGGAACGATGAACGCTGCCAACGGCGAGACCATGGACTATCGTGGTATCAGCCGCGATGGCGATCAGGTCGACTTCGCAGGACGGCAATGGGTCATCGCGCTGCACACGACTCGCAACGAGTCTGGTACGGCACGCGCGGAGGGTGGCACACTGCCGACGCCAGGTCAGCAGGGCTGGGCAGATATCCAGGACAAGGTCCGCAAGCTCTACAAGCAGATCCAGTTGACGGGTTTTTCGATGGAGCTCAGCGAGCGCTCCGTCGGGGCGTACGTCCGTCTGCTGGAGGCCGAGACCGTCGGTGCGGTCAACGACTTGCGGAAGGACATGAACCGCCAGGCATTCGGCGATCAGAGAGGCACGCTGTGCCAGATCACCGCTGACGGCACAAACACGGTCACGGTCGACAACCTGCAATACCTTCGCGTCGGCTTGATCGTGGACATCATGAACCAGTCGACGGACGCCGTGCTCGCCTCGCAGCGCACCATCACGGCCATCGCGACTACGACTCGTGTGGTCACATACTCGGGGGCTGACGTCACTGCGGTGGCCGGCACTCACGTGCTCGCCGTCGAGGGAAACTGGAAGCAGGAGATCAACGGTCTGAAGAACATCACGCGCTCCGACCTGAGCCAGAACTACATCTTGCACGGCATCGACTCCTCGACGGCCGGCAACGAGTACTGGCAGGCAAAGCAGGCGGACGGTGGAAACACCACGTTCGACGAAGACCAGGGCCAGTTGATGCTCGACCGCATCGGGCAGGAGGGGTGGGAGACCGACCTCATCCTGACCACCCGTGGCGTTCGCCGCCGGTACGTGAACACGCTCAAGGCTCAGAAGCGGTGGAATGACTCCTCCGCGACAACGCTGCACGGCGGGTTCAAGTACATCGACTACAACGGGTTCCCGCTCGTCTTCGACGACGACTGCCCGAAGCAGTACATGTTCTTCATCCGCCCGGACGACTTCCTGTGGGTCAACCTCAATGGGATGGACTTCAAGTGGATGAACAGAGACGGGGCGATCCTCCGTAAGGTCGAGAACCCCGACCTCGACGCCTACAAAGGTACGCTGTACAAGTACAGTGACCTTGGCGTGCAGCGCCGCAAGTCCCAGGGGGTCATCTACAACCTGGCCGACGACATCCCGTAGGCCATGAACTGGCGTCAGTGGCAACCAGCGGGCGTGCTAGGACTAGTCGTGCTGGTCTGGCTGCTTTACCTGGCCATCAAGGTAGCCCAGCACGTCAACGCATGGCCCTTCGGTTAGGGGGGCGAGGGAGACGATGGAGCTCAGAGCGATCAAATACTTCTACACCGGGGGGCATTTGGTCGAGCTGGAGGACGATGTCCTCTCCATCGTCTCCCAAGTTCGTCAACTCACAAACGGCAAGGTATCCATCCATTTCGAACCGACGACGGGACACTACCTCTTTGTGGAACACTGCGATGATCGCACAGAACGGTTGATCTTCGCGTCTTCGGAGCTGGATGGGAGATGTGTAGAGCGATTGGTAGCTGGTGATTCAAGGTCACGCTCATATCGCGATCCTTACGACTTTGCGGAAGCCGAACAGGATCGCTTGCATCGTGAAGCGGACGAGCGCCTGCAGCAAACCATCGCCGAGCAAGCTGAAAGACTACTGTGGGCACAGCGTCTAGATGGCGAGCGCGTCCCGATGATGATGCCCGTGACTCGACCGCCCCGTCATCGGAGGAGGCATAATGCCGGACTCAGCGGGTAAGCTTTACTTCCTCGACTACAAAAACGAACTCAGGGCTCGCGGGTTCGATGGCTTCGTCGATGCCGATCTTGGTCAGCTTGTCAATCGCGGTTACTTCCACGTGGCACGTCGCTCGACCTGGTACTGGGAGCGGACGATTGACAACTTCTCCGTCTCGCCTGGTAGTGCTGGCGTGGCGATCTGGCCCACAGGACCTGAGCTCGCGAACTTTCGGTCGTTGGACAAACTCTACGTGACCACATCGCAGAAGCAAAAGAAGCTCCAGGTCATGGACGATGACAAGTTCTTCACCGAGTTCCTGAGTCAGGACCTAACGTCGTCGGCAGTAAGAGGTGAGCCGCAGTACTATTACGTCTTCGAGGACTATCTCTATATCCTCCCGCCCGTGAGCGTGACTAGGATGTTCATCGCTCACTACCACCAACGCATGTCCAACATGATGCAGCCCAACGACCAACCCATCACTCCGCTACATCTCGACGAGGCCATCATCCTCGCGTCGTTGATTCGGTGCCATAAGCGGTCTAACGAGCCACAACTAGCCGCTGACGTACTAGCCGACCTCGAGGGCTTCTTCGACGATATGCGGGACGATGAGGAAATGATTCACGGTGAGCAACTCGACCGCGTCAGTCCGGACGATACATGGCTATAGGCCCAAACGAGTTCCCACTCACGCGCCAGCAGGTCTTCGACTGGATCGAGGCGTTCAGTGTCGATCACCAAAATCCGACGAGCCCCGAAGCGACGAAGGAGACGCTCGATAGCTTTCGTAACTATCTCGAGAGCGAGGTCGAGGCGTTGAATCTTGAGGATCAATACGTGCTGACTCCGGAGCATGTGACTCTAAGCGAGACGACTCACATCGTGGATATGGTCATGCTCGACCTTCCCAGCTATGGCTAGAGCATCTTACGTCAACGCCGTCGCGGAGATTGCTGCCACGTCGCAGGGGTATGCGGGCGGGGTTAATATCAGGGACTCAATCCAGTTGCTGCAGCCTAACGAGGCACGCATCATGGAGAATGGCATTCTCGACGAGCGTGGGGCCTTCACCAAGCGGCTAGGCGTCATGGACCATGGACCTGTGGGCGCGGGAGGCACTGAGTACGTACTCTCCATGTACACGTTCTACAGGGCTGGTACGAATCCGCAGGTGTTGGTGCATACCACAGCTGGTCGGTTGTTGGTGACCAATGACCCAAGCGTCGTCCCGGTAGTGTGGACAGCTGCTGCGACTGGGCTTAGCACGACTGTGCCCTTGAGCTTCGAGACGTTCAACAGCTTCTGTTACTTCGGCAATGGGGTGGATAGTTACGCTCGGTGGGACGGTACAGCGTACACCACGTTCCCGAGCGCGCCTAAAGGCAAGTATCACCGTCTGTACAAGGATGCCATGTTTATCTCTGGCATCACGGGCCTTCCAGATCGAGTGTATCAGTCGGCTAAGGCCGATGCTGAGACGTGGCCCTCAGCCAACTGGGTAGATATTACCCATGGCGACGGTGATCAGGTGACAGCCCTTGCCACAGACGGGCTTAATCTGATCATCTTCAAGCTTCGCAGGCACATGATCATCTACGACCCGACCAACTTCGCCAACCGGATCATCGACTTCGACAAGGGTTGTGAGAGCCACTTTAGCGTGGTTGCGTTCGAGGGCGAGCTGATGTTTCTGTCCCGCCAAGGTATTTGTAGATACCTGGGTGACAGTCCCTCTCAGGTAATCTCTGGCAAGGTCGATCCGCTTTTTGACCCAGCCGTAGTTAACTTTGCCCAGTTGAGCAAGGTGACAAGCTATGCCTTCGGTAGCCGAGTGGGGTGGGCGATACCCGAGGTGGGAGCGAGTGGGCCGACGATGCAGCTCGAATACTACCCGAGATTGGGGCAGCCGACCATGTTCGGGACACAGGGCACTGGGCCGTTCGTGATGCACCGAATGCCTGTGATGGCATTTGCCCGGGTGCGGACAGGGGCTACTGAGTATCTGTACGGCGGCCACAACTCCACAAGTAACTTTCTCCACCTATTCGCACCTGTGGGCACAGACGTTGGTAAGACGTTCTCTGCGACTCTCGAGTCTGGAGCGCTGGACTTTGGCGAACCGACTCGGACGAAGTACCTACGGCGGGTCCGATTTCTTGGTCGGGGGCAGTGTAACTTCGTGGTAAAGAGAAACTTCGTGGCCGATTCCTACAAGACGATCCCGCTCGATATGAGCGGGGCCATCGACACGTGGAATGCCAGCGAGAAATGGGGCGTTGGACTCTGGGGCGGTGAGACGTTGTTCCAGGAGGCAAAAGCCCATCCTGACGCATACGGCCGTTACTTCCAGTTCATGTTCACCGACAGCAGCACGGTCATTGGCAAGAAAGAAATGGACATTGGGTCCAAGATCTATATGTTGGACGCGGGCGAGTGGTCCGTGTATCTGTACACCATTAACGCTGACCTGTTGGGGGTGAGAGACTAAGTGGGTGCCTATAACGTCGTCAATCCTGCAGCACTGGCCAGCGGTCAGCCGGAAGATATCTCGGTCGTGCTCGCCAACCTCAACGCCATCGCAGCAGTTATCAACGGTGGCCTCGATAACACCAACGTAGCTGCCGGCGCAGCTCTAGCAGCGTCTAAGATCGCTGGCTACCCCGGCGATGGATCGAAGGTGCTGGCCGGCGATGGGACGTGGCCACAGTTGGCAGCGGCGGGTGGTAGCATCTACGTGCCTGTGGGTGCGATCTCTATGTTTGGTGGTACTGCTGCGCCGAACGGTTGGCTGATGTGTGACGGTGCGAGCTATCCGCGTACGGGTGGGACATATGATGCTCTGTTTGGCGTTATTGGGGCATCGCAGGGAGCAGCTGATGCTAGTCACTTTAACGTCCCAGACCTGAGGGGGCGCGTGCCAGTAGGTTACGCTGCCTCGGGCGGCCATGGGGACGTTGCTACAATCGGCAACAATGAGGGTGGGGTAGCTATAGCCTCTCGCCGTCCGAAGCATGCTCACACCAACGCCCTCACGTTGCCTGACCATGGCCACAACGTCAGTGATCCCGGCCATGCCCACAATGTTTACGACCCAGGTCATAGCCACAGTCCTAGTACCATGGTCGACCGAGGTGCTGGTGGCGCTCTCGACAGCTTTAACTTTGGCGGCACCGGCTTCGTTCTCTACAACCATGCCGTATTCAGTGCGGGGACTGGCATTGGTATTTATGGTGCAGCTACAGGCATCGGTGTTGGAGGCATCACCTCAGCCCCCGGCATTAACGGTAGCATTGGTGCTGGGGGCGGTGTAGCTGACACCCAACCCTACCTCGTCATCAACTACATCATCAAGTATTAGTGCCTACTGCCAACATCGGAGAGTTTCCGCGCCACGCCAGGCGTAACGAGCCTAATGGGCACATGGTCGTCCAGGATATGCTGTCCTGGATGCGAGACCAAATCAATCTCTTAGGCGGCGTTCCCGGTCCTCCTGGCCCTCAAGGTCCTCAGGGTCCGACGGGGCCGGCTGGTATCGCTGGTGAGGTTTGGTATTCTGGCGCTGGCGCTCCTTCGGGTGCGACGGGCAACGTCAACGACTGGTATCTCGATACTGTGTCGGGGAACTACTACGAAAAGACTGGCACGTCGACCTGGACTCTGAGAGGAAATCTCACTGGTCCTGCTGGCCCGACTGGTTCGACTGGTGCTACAGGTCCTCAAGGGCCAACGGGTGCAACTGGTCCTCAGGGGGCGACTGGCCCTCAAGGACCGACCGGTGCGACTGGTCCTACTGGCCCGCCAGGGCCTCCTGGTGAGTCGAACGCCGCATACAGTGGCGAGTGGAACTGGCAGAATACCGGCGATGCCTCTGCTTCGGGGCGCGTCTCGACTGACCAGCCGAATGTTTGGTTCAACTCGACCCAGCTTCGTCTGAACGAGGTCAGCGCTCCAGGTCAGGATGCTACTCCCTACTACGCCAAGGTCAAGGTCGGCGACATCTTCCGCGTCCAGCAAAAGTCAGATGCTACCGTCTTTATTCGCCTTCAGACCACCGCTCTGGGCGTCGATCAGGGCACTTATTGGACGTGGGCTGTCACGCTTACGCCTGGTGGTGGCAGTAATGGTCCGCCTTCTCAGAATACACCGATGACGATTACCTGGCTCACCCAGGGTCCTCAAGCTGAGAACTGGATGTCCGGCGCTGGTGTCCCTGCCGGTACGCTTGGCAACGTTGGTGACTGGTACATAAACACCGCTAACGGGGACGTGTACGAAAAGACCGGTTCGAGCACTTGGACGCTGCGCTTGAACATCAAAGGTCCTCAGGGTGCGACTGGGTCGCAGGGGCCGCAGGGGAATACCGGTCCGCAAGGTCCAACTGGTGCTACAGGTCCCACTGGCCCCGCAGGTGCAGTTCAGGTCTTTGAGCAGCCGGGAACACCGACAACGCCTACGCCAATCGTCGGCGGTATCTGGATCGACACCGATGACCTGCCCCCGCCCACACCTCCGACTGTGCCCCCGACGACGGGTAAACTTAATCAGGTCCTGACCGTCACTGTGGACGGCTCGCCCCCTGCGTGGGCGCCTCCAAACCCGATGACGACTAAGGGCGATATCCACACCAGATCGGCCTCAGTCGATACAAGACTGCCTGTGGGCACAAATGGACAGGCACTGATCGCTGACTCGACTCAGACGACAGGACTTAGGTGGGGCAATGCTGGTGCAGACCTGATCTACGACGGCGATTTCGCCTCCGGTCCAACGTACAAGGATGGTGAGATTGTCGTTTACAATGGTGTCGCCTACATCTGTACTCAGCCCACAACTTCCCCACCCAGCGCTTGGCCCGGTGCGCCGCCGTTGACACAGCCTCCGGCGACGGTGATTGGGTACGGCCTTACCCTCCCCGCGTCACCATATGATGGGCAGGAGTATGTCTTGGTCGATAGCGTCACCAATCCCAGTTACCAATGGCGGTTTCGCTACAACGCCCAGTCTGCGTCGGCGTATAAGTGGGAGTGCATCGGTGGCGGTCCAGCAACAGCGTATGTCGGCGCGTCGACCGGCAACATCAACACCGGCGGTGGTAGTTTTGTCTCGTCTGGTGGGCCGTCGATCACGCTCCCCCGCGCCGGTGACTACCTGATCTCGGTCGGCGCCGAAGTGACCCCGAACAACCAGGTCACGAACCCGATGATCAGCTACGCGCTGCCGGGGCAGGCAGCCAACTACCAGGACGGCTGTTACACTGGCCCAGCCGATTACCCGCGCTACTTCAAGATCGCGACGAACCCGAAGCGACACAACGGCGTCGCCGCCGGTGTCCTTGAGGCACAGTATTCAAGTTGGGTAGCGGGCGCCGTCGCGATCTTCTCGATGCGTAATCTGACCGCGCAGCCAGTGAGGGTATCGTGAGCACTCCGAACCCAGCCACTACCCCTTGGGTGCCGATGTGGAACCTGAGTGCCGCTCAGTATGACCTCCGCTATCAGGGTGACTACCTCCCCGGCAGCTACACCGACGGCGACATTGTAGTCTTCAACGGCGTCACCTACCTCTGCGTCCGGCCCACATCGAATCCGCCGACACCGTGGACGCCGCCGCAGCTCTCACCTACCTACGGTACGACGCTTCCCGCGAACCCGGTTGACGGTCAGGAGCACATCCTCACCAACTCGGTGACAGCGCCCGCGTACCAGTGGCGGCTCCGCTACAACACGCAGTCGACGAGCGCGTACAAATGGGAGTTCGTCGGCGGCTGCCCAGGGACTGTGTTCGTACCCGCGAACGAGACGGCGCTGACGACCGGCGCCTGGCATGACCTGACGACGATGGGACCGTCGTTCACGGTGCCGCGCACAGGCGACTACATCGTCGCCGCGTCTTCGATCATCAACCCGACCGGCGGCGTCGACCAGACAGCCGGGTTCATCGGCGTCGCGAGAGGCGCCAGCAGCCCAAGCGAGGCACAGGGCGGCGCCGCGAACACGTCTGCCCGTTATGGGAACGGGGCCATTTCACCGATCAGGATGGCGGACGTGACCGGCGAACTGCGCCTCCGCTACTTCGTCGCCGTTGCCGGACCAACGTACTTCTACAACCGTGCGCTATCGGTGACACCGGTGAGGGTGCAGTGAGTAGCCCGCTCCCGCAAGCAGCACCCGCCCCCGCCGGAACGGACTGGGTGCCGATCTGGGGCTTCGGCGGCCAGGCGACACCGGCGACGCAGCCGAGTGTGCGCGTTTACCGTGCGACGACACAGTCGATCCCGAACGGCGCCTGGACGCCGATCACGTTCGACACCGTCCGTTACGACCGCAACCCGGGAACAGCCCACTGGGTATCAGGTAATCCGACCCGGCTGACCTGTCAGGTCGCAGGGACCTACTCGATCTTCGGCGACCTTGAATGGACAGCGGTAGCGGGCGGCACAAGACGCACCGCCGTTCTTCTCAACGGAACTAACTACCTCGGCACGTCCCACCTTCCCGGCATAAACGCCACCGCGCTGCTGCTCAACACCCCGATGACGACGGTCACGTACCTGAATGTCGGCGATTACGTCGAAATGGTTGCATACCAGGACAGCGGCGCCCCGATAACCGTCGCTTCTGCCGCCTCGAACCTATACCAGCACATCAGCGATTTCTCGATGGCGATGGTCGGTGGGATGCAAGGTCCGCAAGGTCTGCCCGGCCTCGGCGCCTTAGTCGGTGCCCCGGTCGCGTGGTTACTCGCAGCGATCCCAAATGGATACCGAGAGTTCGACGGCTCAGCGATAGTGCAGGCGACGCATCCGCAGCTGTACGCGCTGTTCGGCGCGACGATTCCTGACCTACGTGGGCTGATGATGCTTGGTGCGAGCGGCACCTATGCAGTCGGCTCATCGGGTGGGGAAGCATCGCACACACTGAGCACGAACGAGATGCCGTCGCACGGCCATCAGGTGCAGGGACCGGACAGCCACACATGGGGCGCGAACTACGGCACCGTCAGTGGTTTTGCGACGTTTTCGTACTCGCCATCGATTGTGAACGGCGGTTCCTACGGCGGTGGGATCCTGCGTGCGCTAGAGGCGGGCGGCGGTGCCTCACATAACAACCTACCGCCATATCGCGCGGTACGCTGGATCACGGTAGCTGCCTAGTGAGAGGAGGATGATGCAGGTCTATGTACAAGTGACACTCGCTAAGGGCGATAAGCCAGTCGACGCGGATCAAGCCGCAGCTAAGGTACTGGCCGCGCTCGACGGTGATCCAGAGAGCGATAGTTGCTCAGTGACGGTGATGCTGCCCGCAACAACCGGAGCGGCTGGCCAGGGTGGTGTTGTAGTCGGGGTATGACTGTCGCTCGTGTCTTCACCTCTGCCGGCTGGGTAGATCTTACCGGTCCCACTGGCGCTCAAGGCCCTCCAGGCCCATCTGGGAGCGGTAGCAGTGTGGGCACACTTGCTGCCCGTCCCGCAGCGAACTCCGTAGTGTCGGGATATCACTACTTCGCGAGCGATCAAGTCGTGGACTACATAAGTGACGGGACGAACTGGATTCGCACTGGCCTTCCAGCGGGGGTGACGGTTGACTGGTTTAAACCCGACGCTGCTGTACCCACAGGTTGGGTCTTGTACGATGGAGGTACACTACCAGCTTCTACGGGCATTTACGCTGACCTCTATGCCCACCTCGGCAACACTACAACTAAACCCGATACTCGAGGCCGAGTCACCTCCGGTGTGGGCACACACAGTGAGGTGGCAAGTGTCGGATTGAATGATGGACTCGCAGTCGCCACTCGCGCGCCCAAGCACAATAGCACAAACGGCCTTACTTTTAATGGCAGCGGCGGCAATACCGGCACTGTCAGCGCCGACCACACCCACAGTGGCACAACCGCTGGGCGCAACGCTGCCCACGTTCACGGTCCTCAGACGATTGTCAACCGCTCTGGTGGCGTCGATAGCTTCGGGTTCGGCGGCTCTGGTTTCTCACTCTTTAACGACAACACCGGTACCGAGTCGGCTGACCACGCCCACGCTTTCCAGACTGGGGGAATCAGTGCGAACCACACTCACGCTTTCACACCCGCTGGGACGATTGGGGGTACAGTGGGGCCGGGTGGAACGAGACCAACAGACGGTGCAGCCTACATCGTCTGTGCGAAGATAGCAAAGTTGTAAGGAGGTGAAATGAGCTCATTTGACTACATTGGGGACATGAACCAAATCCCACAGATGCCGCAGCAGAACTTTGCGGCGGCGCAAGGTCAGCAACTGGGGCAGAATCCCATGTTGCCGATGCACCCTGTGGACGAGGCGATGGATTCACAGTACTACGCTGCTGAGGCCCTGTTACGGCAGCAGGTCTCACAGCAGTACGCCGATATTCTCAGCCAACTGGGGTACACGAATCAGCAGGGGCAGTTCATCCCCGGGTCGATTGCGTCGAAGGCCCAACAGCAGTCGGCCGACCTACAGAGATCAAGTGACCTGGCGCGGCAGAATGTCGATGACCAATCCCAGATCGCGGGCACTCTGTTTTCGGGCATTCGAGCTCGTGATATTGCTCGGGCCCAGTATCCGTTTCAGCAGCAAATGGTCCAGCTCGGCATCGACGTGCCTACACAGCTTGCTGGTCTGCATCGTCAGGCATCTGGCCTCGTCGATCAGTTCACGCTTCAACAGAACCAGCTGCTTGCGGACGCCGCACAGCGCAAGGCACAAGCCATCGCTGAAGCTGCTCGTAACGCGCCAGCCAACATCAACATCAACTACCCCGGCGGTGGTGGAGGCGGTGGAGGTGGAGGAGGCGGCGACGAAGACACAAGTGGTTGGGCTCCTGTGGAAACTGGTGGGCTAACGCAGCCGATTCCACCGCCGACTATCGGTACGGGCATTGGCTATCAAGGTAGTGGGGCTGGCGGATTTACTGGATCGACGACACCGCCTGCGGTCGTGAAGCCTCAGAATCCGACCTCATCGAACAACAGTCCCTACTACTATGGTGGTGGGGGCCGGAGACCGCTAAGATGAGTAGCGCCGACTACTTCCAACAGAATCAGGCGCCTGACGTAAACCGCGATCCCGCGCAGAGTCAGAGCGCAAAGTTCTTCCAGAATAACCCCGCTGCTGATGCAGCTGGTAGGCCTGGTGCTGGCACTCCTGCAGTGGTGGCACCGGGCATGCAGTCGTTCGCAGACCTCTCGGCCGCCGCCCAGGCGCAAGCATCACGCGAGATCGGTAACGAACTTACAGGTCAGATCGATCCTCTGAACCGTCAGATTTCTGACCTACAGGCTGGTGAGGGACAGGCCCTAGGACAGATCGGCAGCATGTTCGATCACCTACAACCTGTGGTACAGCAAGGGGCCACAGCCGTTCAGCAGTCCTACGACTCGGCTGAGCAGATGCAGAACCAAATCTTCAACCAGGCCACGACGCAGCTCAACAACCTCAAACAGCAGCGAGCGCAGGACGCACAACGTCTCGCTCAGCAGATGGGTGGGCCTGTGGCAGTCGATGAATGGACAGCGGGCTACAACCCAGGTCTTCAGTCTCTCACCGAGTTGGGGGCTGGCGAGCAGCTTAAGACGCTTGCTTACGCGCAGGCGGGGGTACAAGCTGCAAACGCTTTCGCTGGGCAGGTATTCCCCGTCCTCCGTACCGAGCAGACTGCTCAGGCCCGTAACCTGTTCGAGTCTCAGATCAAGGACATTCGTGGTAAGATCGACGACCTGAATAGCCAGAGGTCCTCGCTGATTGACTCGCGTCAGCACGAGCTGCTCCAGCAGAATCTGCAGTATCAGCTCGACCAGGCGAAGTACAACCTGGACAAGCTCAACGCCAGCCGCGATTGGCAGATCCAAAAGGGTCAGCTCAAGGTGCAGCAAAAGCAGGCCGACCACGACTGGACCGACAAACAGAGGCAGTACAAACTCGACCGCGCTACGACTACGTGGGGGATTAAGAAGACCAAGGCCGATATCGCTCAGGCCAAGGTCACGAGTGGTCTCGAAGCAAAGAGACTCAAGGCGGATATCGCCGCGACCAAGGCGACGACGGATATCGAGCAGAAGAAATACGGTCTCGCCGAGCAGCAGTTTGCATGGCAGAAAACCCAAGAGGAATCAGGCATCACTGGGACCTACAAGGGGAAGCCGACGCTTGCGGCACAGAAGCTCACCGCCGACGAGAAGCGGATCGCCGCGTCGATGGACATGAGCGAGAAAGAGTACCAGCTGAGAAAGCAGCAACTAGCAAACAGCACGAGCCTCGCCAACAAGAAGCTCGACGCTGCCGCTAGGACTCAGGCTGCTGAGTGGCTTGACGCTGCGATCAGTCCGTCGCCTGGTAAGACTGTTAAGACTTCCAACAGAGTAGAGGTGGGTAAGATTCAAGCGATCAAGGACCACGATGCCTTCGTTGATCCGACCTCTTCGACGGGTTACTCCAAGATCGTGACCACCGTGCAGACACCGATCTCCGAGCCGATTAGTAACCCGAACTCGCTCGTCGACTATCTCATCTCCCACAACGTCGCCAAGAGTCAGGCCATCACCATGGTACGTGCTCGCCTGCGTATCCCCAGTTGGGACTACGGCGAGAAATGGCCACCAAAGAAGGCGGTTAAGCCATCGCCAGCACACGCCTCAGGTAAGAAGCCTGGTACAGGAGAAAGCACTAGCGTAGGTGGCGGTTACTAATGCCCAATATCCCAGGACAGCAGAGGCTTAGTGGTGGACTTCCTCCTCTCGGTCAAGGCATTCCTGGAGGTGCAGCTGGACTACCTGGTGGGGGGCCTCAAGTGGGTGCTCCTGTCATTCCAGGGCAGCAGCACATCGTCTCAGGCATTAGTGATATGCCTACTCTGGGGTTCGACGCTCCTCAGCTTCCCGCCTCGGGACTGATCAAGGCCAACAAATCTCGGCCCTTCAGCAACGTAGCCTCACCACACGCCCACGATGTGGCGGCAGCAATGGTGCTGATCGACAAGGTACACGACCGTAAGGCACGTTGGCAAGACGTTCAGGGACTTCTGAAGACGGGGTTCAGCTCAAGCGAACGTGATCAGTTGAAGCAATATGCCGTTCACCGCTACGGCTCGGAGGCGATTGACGCGCTACGAGCACTGGGCGAGAAAGACCCATCAAGCACTGTGGGCAGGGGTACTGGAGGGAAGAGTTTTTTCGGCAATCTCCTGAGCGACGTAGAGACGTCGGTCAAGGGTACGCCTGCAGGTTTGTATCGTGCAGCAACGTCCGTAGGGAAAGACATTGGTACGACATTTTCCCAAGATCCACGTAAGACGAGCTCTATCTATGCCTACCTCACAGGGGGCGAACAGCCCAAGAGCGAGACTCAGAAGAACATCATCAACCCCCTAGCCGAAAACTACCGAGAGACTTATGGCCCGCTCGCGCACAGGGAC
>Ga0126377_10001818_pt1 | contig 14240 bp, 17 predicted proteins | sample PanSoiMetPlot_22_FD_92647 | JGI IMG/M metagenome (GOLD analysis project Ga0126377, IMG submission 92647) | Tropical forest soil microbial communities from Panama - MetaG Plot_22 | ecosystem: Environmental > Terrestrial > Soil > Tropical forest > Bulk soil | place: Panama | collected 2016-02-17
AACGGCGCTTCGATTTCGGTGCAAGACTTCACGAAGACGAAAAACCTATTGATTTCGCGCGCTGGTGTGGGACGCGCAAAAACCGTCATGGCGATCTGTAGTCTGGCGCAAGACGACGCGCTACGCCGTCTGGGTCAGAACTTCAAACGCTGGGACGGGGACGCCAAAATCTTCGATGGCTCATTTGACGCGTTCCAGCACGGTTCGACCGTCGAACAGATCGACCCGGATTGCGACGAAGATCGGTTTTATCTGACCGTCAGGTCGGAGATTAAGAAATATCCTGAAAAGGATATCGGCTTGTACGACGAGGATGGAAACGAACTTCGTATGCGCTCCGGTTCCGCCGGCTACGGTTCAGATTCTTGGACCGGCGCCATTGGCGGATTCTGGAATTGGGGAGCGGAAGAGCCGCGCCTTCACGCGCTGATCAAACGCGCTTCTATCACTGGCCTCGCTACTCAGGTGGCGGATTCCTAAAAGGATTGGGATTGTTTTGTGGTATTATGACAGTGGTATAGTAGTCAGTGAGAGGCTAGAGATTGCAACTCGAAAGCCGCGACCTTGGCGGTTGCCTCTCATCCAACCACAAGGACCAACTGAAGGAGTTGGAGCATGTCAGATACCAAAATTTGCACGAAGTGCAAGCAATCCCTTCCGCGCGAGCAGTTTTCTTGCCGCGCTTCTTCTAAAGACGGACTTGGCTCTTATTGCCGCGAATGTGATAGGCAGAGAGCGCGCGAGCGTTATCTGGCGAACAAGGAAGGCTATAACCTTTCGGCTCAGCAATATTACGAGGCCAATAAAGAGAAAGTCCGGGCTTACCATAAAGAGTACGAGGCCAAGCACAGGCAGCGCATAAGTGCGCGGGCTACCCAGCGCTATCAGCAGCGCGCTGATTGGGTGAAGGACCGAAATCGCGCCAACGCTCAAAGGCGCCTGGATATCTTGCGAGCGCAGGTATTCGATGCGCTAGGTGGCGCGTGTTACTGTTGCGGCTTAGACGATCATCGGTTTCTGACCATTGACCATGTGCAGAACGATGGCCTTAAAGATCGTTCTCGGTTTGGGTTTAAAATGAACGGTCGTACTTTTTACGCGTATATGCTCGCTCAGGGCTGTCCTAGAGATCGCTACCAGCTCGCCTGTTATAATTGCAACATGGCGCGCGCGCATGCAGGGAAAGGGCGAACCTGTCCACATCAAGAAGCGGTGGCTTAATCCCATAAATTTCGCAAAATTTAACAGTCTTCGAGGCGTCTTGTCGGCGCCTCTTTTTATTGCCCGTCATTCGGGCAGAAGGAAGGTGTACCATCGCAGCAATTGTACCAACTAACATTACGACTGCGATTGCGCAGGGCGGTGTTGTCCCTCTCACCTACGGCGAGGGCGGACTAATCATGGAAGTCTGGGCCAGTCTGGGCGGCGCCGCGGCGGATACGGTGACGATTGTTCCAACGATTGTCGCCGACATTCGCACAGTCGTTACTAGCGGTCTGAACGCAGGCCACGCGCTTTCGACCAGTCCCGGCAACACTCAGGTAGTTTTTACTCTGGGTACTGGCAATCAGGCGGCTTCTACTTACCACTTTCACATTATCGGCAAGCGCCGGTCATAAAGGAGGCTTCAATGGCAGCAAGAACAGCGGTTTTCATTGAAGCGCATGGCCTTGGTCCGCCGATCCCAACGGACGGGCCATTGCACATTGAAATATGGCGTGTGGACACCTTTACGGCGGGTGACACCGTTACTGCAATTACACCCAAGCGTGGGCGATTCATTGCAGCATGCATTGGCGCGCCTAGCAATCTATCCACAGCAGGGGGGAATACTAATGTGACGATCACGCTGGCGGGGCCGTCTGACGTGGAATTGTGGGTCGCTGAATGAGGCAGTCCCACCCCGTATTCGACGTTGAAAGCCAGATCGTCAAAGCCCGCAATCAAGCCTGTCCTGTGGATTTAAAACCCTGGCAGGACAGGCTTGATAAGATCGCCGGCAAGACGGTCGATGGCAAACACCGGCTGAGAATTGTATGGGGGCAGTCTTTCGAGACTGCCTCTATGTTTTCTTGCGGCCAGCGACGGCTGACGTATCCATTTTGGCGATACGAAGAGGCCGGCGAAATTCACGATATCGGCATTCCGCGCTTCTACGTTGAAGAACTGCACTTAAATGCAGAACTTCAGCGCGGCAACGCGTGGGATCGCGCGCGGTATTACTGGGACGAAGCGACCGGCGAAATGATTGACGTGTTGGGGCCGATCCCGCAGGACGGCTTTTATACCTGTCTTTTTCTGATAGCTCACCATGACAGCCTATGTTGCGGCGGACGCGGCGTAGTCAGGCATGAGCCGTGCCTGGGTTCGTACCGGCCGCCGTGCGATTCAGATTTACAACGGATTCGCAAAATGAAACAGCGGCGTGATCAGGCGTCGAACGACGACAACGCGCCGTCCGATTCATTATTGCGAAAGCGCGCGGAAAGTATGACGGAAAGCCGCGACGAACTGTGGCGGCGGAATATCAGGGAAAGAATCGATGATTACGTGAAAACGCGCAGTCATTCGTGGACTACGCTCGATCCGGCGGTATTTAGTCACGGAAAATTTCACTGGACCCGCGGGTATTCCCGCAGCGGTTTAAAACAAGAGGAAATCAATGCAACAGGCAGCAACAGCGCTCCGAACGGGGCGTGAGGCGCTATTCGGCGACGAACAGGTCGGCGCGATTCAGGAAGATGTCAACCTAAACGCACACCGCTTTTTTGTCCAAATGGGCTGGTCAGTTCTCAGCGTGGACACGCACGCCGTACCGAACGCGTATCTACTGCGCGGTGAGATTACGCCATGCCGGTCCTATCGGCAAAAGGCCAATCTTTACGAGATCCGCGAAGGTGATCTGATTCCCGGTTCAAAAGAGCGGGACAAAGATGGCAAAGAGGTGTGGGGATCATATATCCGCTACGCCTATCACGAAGCTGAGCGATTGGTTGCGCTGGAAAGCCGCGCCGAACGCAAGACGGGATTGGTCGAGATTACAGCGCTCAATTCCGACCTCGGCGGCCAGGTTTATCGCAAGGTCAATCTTAATGAATTGTTCTTTCCTGATTGGCCGAAACTGCCGGAGAAGACAAGCGACGTGATCGCGGCGCTTGAGATTCGGATCGCAGAACTGAAAGCGGCGCAGCCGGTTGATATGCCGGATTTCTATTTGCCGGTCATATTCGCGGTCGGCGATCAGTTAATCGAGGCCGCCAGGCGCGCGGATTTCATTCAACGCGACCTGCTTACCTACACTCATACCTGTCTCAAACTCACGCCGAAAGACGAAGGCTTCAAGCGCGCGTATGACTCGGTTGATTACGAAATGCTGGCGCGCACAGGCATTCCGCAAGTCCACGCCGCGGAGATCCAGACCGCGCAGGCGCTGGAGAAACTGAGCGAACGGCAGGACCAGAACAGTTTGAAAGACCTGGTCGAGGTAATGAAGGCTAAGATTGAACAGGATGGCCAGATCATTCAACTGCTTCTTTCCGAACGGCAGCCGGCCAAAGCGACGCGCCAACCAAAGGAATAAATGGCCACAGTCGTCGAAAATATCGCGCTGATCCGCCAGCGTCTGAAACAGCCGGATGCGCACAAGCCGACCGACCTACAGATACTCAATATCCTGATTGAGCATATCTACGATCATTGCGCGCAGTTGCAAAACACGGCGAATAACTGGTCGGTCGGATGGACGCAGATCCAAACCAGTCCCGGCCAGGAAGATTATCAGATCGTCGCTGGCGACTTTGGCCGTCCGTTCGTGGTCTATACGGACGATCCCAATAACGAATTTCACCAACGGCGCGAAGTCCCGTTCTCACTCTTGCAGGATGTGGACCAACGCTATTTCGGGCCGGAGAAGTCGGGCGGATCGGGTACGGTTCATTCGGCTGTGGAGATCAGTTTTTACCGTCAAACACCCTCCGCGCCGGCCTTCTACGCCAGACCGACGCCGATTCCGAATGAGACCGTCACTTACGTTGTCGGCTATGAGGCTAACTACGAATTCGGCGCGCTGGGGGATTCTCCTGGCATTTCCTCTTTTCATCACTTAATCCGCGTTCAGACCGCGCTTTCGACTCTGCCGCTGTGCGGTTGGGGAAAGCTCTGCATTGAAGACGATCGGGAAGGCTGGAAGTTGCAGGCGCAGGCGCTGAAAGACGTTTTTCTCCACGACGAGGCGATCTATCAAAAACGGTTCGACTCATATAAGGCCAATTCGTCGCGCTCCGGCGTGACTCAAAAGTTGGGGGTGGGTCGAGACTATGAAGACGGCTGGGGCTATGGCGGCGCTATGGTCGACGGCTATGGATGGTAAAACTATGCGTGTTAAATACAATAGCATTACGATTGCCGGGACTGGGGCTCCGGCGGCGATCTCGGCGACTTTTCTATCTGCAATGGATTTTACCGTCAGCGGCACGGCCGCATTTACCCTTACCGACGCTAGCAACAATATCTTGGCGAACGTTGGCGCCGGTCTATTCTTTACACTACCCGGCGCCGGCCGCAATCCTTGGGGCGACGAAGACAGACTCGATCTCAGTCAATACAAAATAAACATTGCGGGCGGCCAGACCGCATATGTGGCCTATTCGACTCCCGCCTAATGGCTATCACTTATTCCAAAGTCATTCAAGAATGCTTGAACATTCTTGGCGCGGTCGCTGGCGGTACTGCGGTCGCAGCCGACACAAACTACACATCCACGCCGTCAACCGGGACTGTCGTTGGTCCCGATTTCCTATCAATTCAGGTTCAAGACGCGATTGTCGGCTGCCAGGGTGAGATCGTCGAAGCTATAGCCTCCACACCTCTACACCCCGGTCGCGCCAGGTACGGCGACGTTACAAGCGCGCTCGCCAATCGCGCGGCGATACCTCGAACCGGATCAGGCACGGCCAAACTGATCATAGGCGTTCCCGGCGCCGTCCGTGATTCTTCGAACAGTGAAACGCTTGAACGAATGCCGCTCGAAAACGTGCGCGGCTTCAACCGCTTCTCGGGGACGATCTACAGCGGATCAACGCGCTACTGGTACGCGATCAACGCCGGCCGGATCGAGCACACTCGAACGAATGTGCTTATTGACGTCTGCGTGTTCGAACGGCCAATCGCGTTCAACGGCAACATTGATTTGGATGACGAGTATGAAGGCGGTTTGGTGCAAGGCGCGGTCGCCAAGCTGGCGCTGAAAGAAAGCATGTTCGGCGATTTATTCACTGGCGCGAATAGCCAGTGGCAGGCGCTCCTTGCGCGAATTCGCAATTACGGCAACCCGGATATATTCGGAGAGGCGCAGGCTGCGCCGTCAGCAACATGACAAAAGACGAATTGGTCGAGCGCGCAAAACGCCAATTGAACGCTGGGCAGCCAGAGCCGCGAGTCTGGCCGGACGCTGAGATCGATATTGACGCGGCTATTATGGTCGCGTCGAACAAACTCGCCGATGAGGTAATGTATGATCCGTATGAGCGGGCCTTACTCCAGCAAACCTATTCGATCACTCTCGACGGATCGGGCCAGGGCGATCTACTCAGCGCAACCGGATCTATCACAGGTCTGACGGGCGAGATCCTACAAGACGGAATTCGCTCCGGGAACGTGCTGGACTTCGACGGCAACCAATTACAGCCATTGCTACACTACGCCGACTTTCTAAAGCCGCAGCCGACCGTCTACGCCTATTACACGATAAAAGACCGGGACAAAATCCTAACGCGCAGGATCGGCCAGCAAGTAAACGGCGTCGCCGACATTCAAGGCGTCAATGGTCCTCTCACAATAGTCGCCAGCTACGCGCCGGATAATGTGAGTAGTTGGCCGTCTGAACTGGAGGATCGGTTGGTTCAAGCGCTGGTCGACACAGTGGCGCAAAAGATCACTCCCGCCAATGCCTAGAGCCGCAAACCTCGAAGACATAGAAATTCTATTCGATGGCGGATATTTTCCGTCAACGCCGACCCTTGCGCCGGACGAGTATCAACGGTCAATTCGGCGCGGATCGAATGTCTGGCTCCGCTCCGGCAGCAAAATGGACGTCGCGCGCGGTCTGCTTGAAACCTCTTCGCAGAATGTCGGGGCCAGGATATTCGCGGCGGACATTCAGCGGGCGACGATCGCGGGTGGACTTGTCGGCTCACGCCTGCCATATGCCGGTCTCCAGCGTTACCAGCACGCTTGTCTTCTTTTTCTTAGCGAGCTGACGAGTCAGCAAGTCTATTTGAATGAAGCTGCGCCGGCGGGCGTGGTGACATCGACAACCGCCGGGCGACTCCGCGTTTCTATCCCGAACGGCTCTGGCGGATATGACACGTTTGACGCGGGTTTTGCAAAGCCGGTTTTGCAGTCAAGTGACGTCACGGTTCTGACGGCCGGCGCCGGTATTTTTGGCCAACGCGCAATGGCCGGCAAAATCGGTGTAGCGATCGCGCCGTGGCGCTCGAAGACGAACGCAGTCGGGCCACTGTCTGAAATCATTTATAACAACATTCAGCCGACTGGATCGTCTCTGATTCGGATTGACCCGCCGAATGCCGTCTCCGGCCAGGACGGGTGGATCTACGCTGGTTCGCGCTGGCGTGACGAATCGGGGCTAATGAAGGTTGTCAGATACGTCTATTTGACGCCACGGGGGACGTTTACAGCCACGAATGGATCGCCGTCTATCACTCTCGGCGTCAACACGTTTTTCACGCAGGATTTGCGGCGCGGCGATCAGATCACGATTGACGGTGGGTCGTATGAGGTCGGCGATTTCGTCGCAGAGGCGGATATAACGCTGACGTCGAATTTCACTGGCGTTACCGGCGCCGGCAAGACCATGACCATCAACACGATGGCGGCGAACTGGTACGACAACGAGTTGACGATCAATCTTGAGACCGAAGTTTTTCGACCGCCGCGCGCCGCCGGGCTGATCTCTTACGCCGGGCTTATTCTGATCTGGGGCTGCCGTGGCGAGTCGTCGAATTCGGCCACGGGTCCGGCGATCTTTCCGCTGTTGAAATCCAATCCTGAGCATGTCGGTTTTACGCCAATTATCACGGCTAGCGGGTCGGATCTGGTGAACGTCCTCGGCGCTGATGGTCCGCTCTACCTGATGACGACGACCGGTCTGGAGGTCGCGTCATTTACCGGCGATCCGAATGAACCTTACAAGGTTCGGATCATCGCCGAACCGGGGTTCAAAGCCGCGACGAATGGGTGTCTCTACAAAGACTATTATTACGGCTACAACAACAAGCCGCTCAGGACGCGCGCGAGAGAGAATATTGACGTCGAGTTTGCCAAGCCGGTTTGGGAGGATATGAAACTGTGGGACTCGACGCGGGTAATCGTATGCGTAGATCCCGACAACGACGCCATTTTGTTCATTTATGACGACGGCGCTTCGACAACTGTTATTCCATTTCTGGCGCAGCTCAATATGTGGTCGCCGCCGATCAACTTCAGCGCCAGGATAATCGATACTCAGGTCGTCAACGGCAAATTGTATGTGACTTACCTGTCTGGCGGCGTATATCGAGTCAACCAGTGGGAGGGCGGCGCCGGGATCGGCGGGACTCGTTATGCCGCCGCGCAATATAGCAACAGCAAACTTCGGCGCGGCAGAGTGAAAAACCTGGCGTTTGTCGGCAAAGCCGGGACGCTTCGAGTCTACGCCGCGACGCCTGATGCGGCCGTTCCTGATGTTTCCAACGCCGGCGCGGCGGCCGTCAGTTTCAATCTGTCCGACACTGACAAGGTTGAACCTGAGAATTGGACGAATATCGAGGCGAAAGCGCTGGCGCTGCGCGTTGACTTTACCAGCGACGACGGGAAGTTGGACAAACTGACGGTTGGCGTGTTGCCAAGGTCAGAGAGGCGATAATGGCGCGTCAATACGATCTCGACCGGTACGAAATCGACCTTGGCGATTATGAACAACTCCAGCCAATCGATGATCAATTCATCGCCGAACAGATCGGGCAGGCGACTGGCAATTTCACGCCGGAAGTTGATATCCCGACGCTCACTGCCGACGCGAACGATCTCTCACTGCCGGAGGGCACATATTTTCGACTCTCGACGAACGGCGTAGCGCGAAACATAACCGGATTCGCTAACGTCAAGGGCGGCCGCGTTGCGTTTCTTGCCAACACCGGCGGCGGCGCAAATATCACACTTAGAAACCAGAATGTCGGCAGTATCACCGAACAGCGGATCATTACCGGGACTGGCGCTGACGTGGCGGTCGCGCCGGATCAACTGGTCTATATTGTTTACGATTCGATCACGAAAAGATGGCGCTTGAGAGCTTGAAACTCGAACCGTTGCGGGAGGATCAATACAGACAGGTCGCCGAATGGGAATTCGGACCACAGCCGCCGGACACGGATTGGCCTCGCTACTACGCTGAAATGAACGATCCTAAGTGGCTGCATATGGCCATTTATAATGACGGCGTCTTTATCGGCTGTCTTTCGCTCGAAATGATTAGCGCTGACGGGGTCGAATATCACGTCGTTACGGCGCGCCACGCAATCCACCCGCGCGACCTGGCGGCCATGCTTTTAGGGACGGCGAGAGACTTATTCAATGGCGGCTTCACGCTTCTTACCGTGCGAATCCCGGCGGCCAACCGCGCGGCGGCAAAGCTGGCGATCCGCTGTGGAATGACTGAAACACGCAACGACTCATTAAACCGTGAATTTGCATTGAGGAAAGAGACATGGGGTCAAGCAAGCCGAAGCCTGTAAAAACGCCGTTCGAACAAACGACCGCGAACACCTATGGAACGCAATCAATCGCCAACACGCCGGAGGCGCAGGCCTATCTAAATGCGCCGCTGGACTTCGGCGAGGAAACGAATGTCGATCCCGGCGTCGCGCGTAGAACGGCCTTGCAGGAACAAGAGGCCAACAACCGCTACAACTCGGCTTTCTCTTTCGGCGGCGTCCCTGACTTTATCCGGGAAATGGGTCGCGCCAAAGAAGTGCGTGACATTCGCGGCCAGGGCGCCTATGAGGCGCAACAGGCCGAATACCAGAACCAACAGGGCAACAACGCGCGCCGCACGCAACAGACGCTCGCCAATCTCGCGCGCTACGAAAGACTACTGCCGCAGATTCTCCAGACTGGCGGATCGGCGTCGGGTTACGGCACTCAGGTCGTGCAGCCGCAACCGGGATTCTGGCAGTCGCTGGCGTTAAACGCCGCGCGCGGCGCCGGGGCCGCATTCGGCGCTAGCGGTGGCTAAGATTTAAGAATAAATATGAAAAGACTTCTTGTTTTATTCGGGCTCTTTCTCGCGTTCACGGCGCAAGCGTGGGCGACTGACGTAACGATCAGCGCTGTCACGATTGACGGATTCAGTCCATCCAGCATAGGAACGGACAGATTAATCGCCGTCTCGACGGCTGGCGGATCGCCGACTATTACGTCAGCGGGACTGTTTACGAATATCGTTGGTCTATCCGGTTTCCGTGTGTTGATTGACGGCTCAGCCTATACAGTTGCCTCCGTTGCCTCAGCCAGCAGCCTAACGCTGACGACGAACTACAGCGGGACGCCGGGCGCGCAGACAATGACGCTGTATAAGTGGGTCGAAATGCGGGTCTATGCGGATCGCGCCTTTCAGCCGCTTGGCAGCACTCAGATTGTCCAGCCGGGAACGGTCGGGAGCGGCGCGTTTTTCAGGCGTTTTGCCGCAAGTGTCGTCAATAACGGCAGCACGGATCAATTATTCATACCGCAGATCATATTGCCGGCGACGACGGACGCATTGATCACGAATCAGGCGCGGTACAGTTTCCCAATGTACCGGCCGGGCAGCACAAGCCAAATCACTTTCTTTTTCTGTCCCTCGTCGCTTTCGCAATTCAGACTGCCGCCGGCGACGCCGACCACATGGACGGCGATTTGCACTTTCAACAGCGCGCCGGCAGTAGTCCCGCCGGCGAACGATGCCTATACAAAGTCCGCCATTGACGCGCGCTTTCCGTCTTGTTCGACTAATAATGGCGTCGTCTACCTGGCGGCCGGCAACGCGCTCTCATGCCTGACGTTCGGGTCTGGTCTTACAGTAGTTGGCAGTACGTTGCAGGCGTCGGCGGGTGGGTCTGGCTATAACCAGTTGCAGGAAGAGGGCGGCAACATAACGCAGCGCGCCATACTGAATTTCATTGGCGCGGGCTTCACGGTCGCCGACAACGCCGGCGCGACAAAATCAGAACTCAGCCTCCACCCGGACCTGAACGCGCTGGCCTCATTCGGCGCCGGGACCGGTATGGCGGCAAGGACCGCGGCGAATACGTGGTCGCTGCGCACTCACACCGGGACGGCAAACGAGATCACCGTAACGAATGGCGGCGGCGTCGCCGGCAACCCGACTTATTCACTACCCGCCGCGCTGACTTTTACGGGTAAAACGATCACTGGCGGAACGTATTCGACGCCAACGATCACGACGCCAACGATCACCGGCGGGACACATACCGCGATTACGAGTTTGGGCATTCGCAGCACTGGCAGCGGCGCGTTTGATCTCACGCTTGCGAATACTGAAAACCTGACAGCCGGCCGCACTCTTACTCTCACTCTCAACGACGCCAGTCGAGCATTAAACCTCGGCGGCAACTTAACCACTGGCGGCGTATTCTCTACAACCGGGACATTTTCAACAGCCGGCAACTTCTCGACCGGCAATACGTTCTCAACGACCGGCACGTTTGCGACCGGCGGCAACTTCTCGACGGCCAGCACATTCTCAACCGGTAGTACGTTCTCAACAACTGGGACGTTTTCAAGCGGCGGCAACTTCTCGACCGGCGCCGCTTTCACGACCACGCCGGCGAACGCGTTGACGCTGACGACGACCGGCAGCACAAACGTCACTCTGCCGACCTCCGGCACGCTCGCCACCCTGGCCGGGACTGAGACGCTTACAAATAAGACGCTGACCTCGCCGCGGATCGGGACAGCTATCCTTGACACCAACGGAAACGAGCTGGCGGTTTTGACGGCGACGGGAAGCGCAGTTAATGAGATCACGCTGGCTAACGCCGCGACAACCAACGCGCCGAGTATCACAGCTAGCGGCAACGACTCGAATATCAACCTAAACCTGCGCGGCAAGGGTACGGGCCGGGTATCCATCCTCGGCACTCCATGGGCGATTCAGGTTGATACCTCGACAGTAGGCAATGTCGGCGGCGGTCTCGATACTTTACACACCTACAGTCTGCCGGCCGGATCGCTCGCCACCAACGGCGATTATCTGAAAGTCGTTTACGGCGGACTGTATGCGGCGAATGACAACAACAAACGTCTGGTGATCTCTTTCGGCGGTCAGGGCGTCGAGGATTCGGGACTGATCGATATCGACTCGGGCACAAATATTGGGTGGACGGTTCATATTCGATATACAAGGCTGAGCGCTACGACGGTTCTGGCGACTGCCACAATATGCTCCGGCTTTCTACAGTTCGATTCCGGCGGCGCGAACGCCGGGACGGGCGGCAGGTATTTATCTCGGTCGTTCGTGTTGACCGTGACCGATCTGGCCGCCAACGCGCAGACGCTGCTTGTGCAAGCTGAGGCGACGGCGGATAACGACGTAACTCAAAACCTGTCAATTGTGGAGCTGGTGCAAAGATAATGACCCTCCAGGAATATATCGACTTTTGTTTGGCAACCGTGGCGGCAAGACGACAAGCAGAACAGCAAGAACGCGATCGGCAGGAGATCGACTTTCAGGCGGCGCTGGCGGCTGTGATAGCGTCCATTCGGCAGCGGCTGGCGCAGGCGATCCCACAACCGCTGCGGCAGTTCGTCTCTTACGCTGGCGGGCGTCCGACACTGCAACAACTCCAGGGCTACCCGACTACATGGTCTCCAGCCGATTTCAAGGTTGTCGCGCCGGGTCTGGCTCAGATCAATTTCAGCGTGGCGGCAAGCGACACGACCGGACCGATGCAGGTAGTTGATATCAAAGTCGGCCAGACGAGCTACGGCACGGACTGGATAGAAGCCGTGGCGGCGGCCGCAACACCATAAAAGCTATGGCATTCTTCCCATTCAACCTATTCGACGAAGAGGAAAAGCGGCGGCGAATGCTGACGCCGGGATTCAATCCGAACGCGCCAGCGCCGCCGGATCTCCCGCCGGCGCGTCCAACACTTGCGCCGCCGGTAGGTAATCCAGCGTCAATGCGCGCGCCGTCCTACACGCCAGAAGACGCTTCACAGCCGTCCTATTCGCAGCGATATCAAGCAGAAAAACAGGGATACCTGCGCCAGACGCCGGGGCGGGGAAGGAGCGCATTGACTGGCGCGCTACAGGGTTTTCTTGGTGGAGGCGGTCTTGTCGGCGCTGCAATGGGTGGCTTGTACGGCGCGACGAATCCACAAGGATTGCGGGAGCGGGAATTCAACCGAACCCGCCGTCCGCAGCTGCTGGAGCAATTCGGAATGGAGCAGGCGGATCAGGCGGCGCAGCGTCAGGCCGAACAGGACGCACTGAATAGTCAATTAAAGATTGCGCAGATTGGGAATCTGAACCGGGAGCATCAGCCACAGCCCCCGCGGCCACAAGCACAACGTCCGACATTTGCCAGTTCGCCGCTTGGGATATTCAACACGCAAACCGGCGAAGTCACAGCACCCGCGCCCGCGAGAGAACAAAGGCCAATGGCGTCGAACGATCCACGGCTGACAATCAATCCAGAGAACAATCTGTCAGTTGAAGAGGAAGCGAGGGCAAGCTATGAAGGCCGCGGCGGCGATAAATACGTGTTGAGCACATTGCCAGATCGGACGCAGCGGATATTGCGAGGCGAAGCGATCACAGTTGGCAGATCAACCCGGGGGCCGAATAGAGAAGAGACGCAAGCGGCGCAGAGCGAATTTGACCGTGCGAAAGAACGGCAATACAAGGCCGATCTGGATTACACGCGCGGCGCCACGAGACGGAAGAACTTAGGCAGGGGTAAGGCTACGCAAGGTAGACCGGGCCAGCCAGGGCGGACGGCGATTTCGGTGAGTGAAGCGGCGAAGTTGCTCCGTTAGCGTTGAGATCTTTCGGCTGCCGCATAATAACTGACAACGCAATATGTGATCACCGCTCCAATGACCAGGACTAATCCGATCGGCAGGAAAATGACCATCCCGCAGAAGACGCCACCCCCGATCGCAAGCCAAATCTTCTGACGCTTGTTTAGCTTTCTAATATTCCATTCCATGCGCGAATTCTAGCATCGACCACTTATGCCGCAAGATCCACAGCAAAAAACCGAATTATCGCTTGACGAATTTGAGGAGCAAGCGCGTCAACGATTCGGTGTGCCTAAAGGATTATGGGAAAGTCTGAAGGGTCAGGAATCGGGCGGGGATGTGAACGCGACTTCACCTACGGGCGTGCGCGGGCGGTTTCAGGTCACACAGAAAACGGCGGCGGCTTATGGTCTCAACCGCGATGATCCTTTTCATCAAGCTGTCGCCGCCGCGAAGAATTTGCGCGAGGGTTACGATAAATATTCCCACCTAAAAGATGATAACGAGCGCTGGCTTGCGGCGGCCGGATATTACTATGGCGGACCCGACGCTGTTGGTCGTGATGGCGCACTCAGCACGACGTCTAAAGACAACCTCTCTAATCCATCTGTTTACGTCACGAAGATCGCGCAAGGATGGAAGGCGTATAACGACTCTCAGTCTGCGCCGCAAAAGCCAGCCTCGACGCCTACGCAGCAAATGCGGTTCGATCTCCGAACGCCAGGACAGACAAACCAGAATCGACGGGCAACGCCAGGCGGTCCTAACGATCCGTTCAATGAAAGTCTCGCCGATCAAAACCGGCGCGGTAGGGAACAGCGACAGACTGAACGCCAGCGAGTGTTGATGGAGTTGGTTTCCAGTTTCGAGGACGCTAAGCGAAAGGGACATGATTTAGAGGCCAAGGATCTGGCCGGCGATATCAGGCGCAATTTTGGCGACATGATGGAGGTCGGCGTTGGGACGGGTGGCTGGCCATATGTTAAGCCGAAACGCGGGGGCGCGTTTCAGTACAACCTGGAAGATGTTCCGGCGCCGATTGATCCCGACGAGCGATTACGCCAGCAAGAACAAACCCGCCGGCGTGAAGAATTCAGCCGCCGACCAATGACGGAACAATTGACTGAGCGAGGTGTTGAGGCTTTCGCGCGCGGC
>Ga0126377_10001819_pt1 | contig 14235 bp, 15 predicted proteins | sample PanSoiMetPlot_22_FD_92647 | JGI IMG/M metagenome (GOLD analysis project Ga0126377, IMG submission 92647) | Tropical forest soil microbial communities from Panama - MetaG Plot_22 | ecosystem: Environmental > Terrestrial > Soil > Tropical forest > Bulk soil | place: Panama | collected 2016-02-17
GAACTGGCGCGCTGGGAATGGGCTGTGGCCGCCGCTTTCGATGCGCCCGATGAGGTCATCATCGATGAATCTGCGTTCGCTGCCGTCGCTGCAGCTGACTGGCCGCAACTGCAATTCCGCCTGCATCCGTCGGTGCAGATACTGACGCTCACGACCAATGCGCCGGCGCTGTTCAAGGCGCTGTCGGAAGACACCACCCCGCCCTCTCCGGCGTTGCTCGATGCTCCACAGCCGTGGCTGATCTGGCGTGATGAACTCACGCCGCGCTATCGGTCGCTGAACGCGGACGAGACCGCGGCGCTGCGGACGGTAATGGCGCAGGGAACGTTCGAGGATATCTGTGCAGCCTTGTGCGACTGGCACAGCGCGACCGATGCGGCCGTGCGCGCGGCGACGTTGCTGAGGGGCTGGCTCAGCGGAAAAATGCTCACCGCCGCGACCGTCGCGGTCGTCGCTCCAGAACTCTCACCCGCGCCCTCGTCAGGCGCACCGGTTTCCGACTGATCGAATCCGCGAGCGACGCATGTCCTACGTCTTTCCGCCAGCTGAGCCCGTTGCCGTCGAAATCACGGGTCGCGCCGAACGTTTCCCCGTACATCGTATCTACTGCGTCGGTCGCAACTACGCGGCACATGCGCGCGAAATGGGCAAGGACCCCGACCGGGAACCACCGTTCTTTTTCACCAAGCCGGCGCAGGCCATCGTGGCGAACCATGCAACGATCCCGTACCCGTCGCGTACGGCCAATCTGCATCATGAGATCGAACTGGTCGTGGCGATCGGCAAGGGCGGCAAGGATATTGCGGTCACCGCTGCGCTCGGGCATGTCTTCGGCTATGCCGTCGGCAACGATCTCACGCGGCGCGATCTGCAGAATGAAGCGAAGGACAAGGGCCGTCCGTGGGACACGGCGAAGGCGTTCGATCGCTCCGCACCGCTGACTGCCATTCAGCCGGCACCGGGCAGCAACTACGAAACCGGCCGGATCTGGCTCACGGTCAACGGCGAGCTGCGTCAGCAAGGCGACGTTGCCGACCTCCTCTGGAGCGTGCCGGAAGTGATCGCGGAGCTGTCGAGGCTCTTCGAACTCGTGCCGGGCGACCTGATTTTCACCGGCACGCCGGCTGGTGTCGGCGCCGTCAGACTCGGCGACCGGCTCGAGGGCGGCGTCGCAGGACTGGATACTCTGGTGACGACGATAGCGTGAGCCGGGAAGAAGGACGAATGGATGCAGGGATGAATGGATGAATGCCGCAACGGCACAGAAGGCGCAGCCACTGTTTCTGTCTTCCATCCACTCATCCAATCGTCCAATCCTCCCATCCACTCATCCAGTTCTTCCCATCCATCCATCCATCCATCCATCCATCCATTCATCCATCCATCCATTCATCCACTCATCCAACTCTTCCTCCCATGAAGCTCTACACGTTCTTCCGCAGCTCGGCCGCGTTCCGTGTGCGCATCGCCCTGAACGTCAAGGGCGTGCAGTACGAGTCGATCCCGAAAGCGTTCGCGAAGAATGAGCATCGCGCCGCTGCCTACCTGGCGCTGAATCCGCAGGGACTGATCCCGGCGCTGGATGACGACGGCGCAGTGTTGTCGCAGTCGCTCGCGATCATCGAATACCTCGATGAAAGATTTCCGTCGCCGCCGTTCCTGCCGGTCACGCCGCTCGATCGTGCCCGCGTGCGATCGATGGCGCTCGCGATCGCGTGCGAGATCCATCCGCTCAACAATCTGCGGGTGCTGAACTACCTGCGCGGCCCGCTGAAGCAGGACGACGGCGGTGTGAATACCTGGTATCGCCACTGGGTGACCGAAGGATTCCGCGGGCTCGAACAGCAGGCACGCGCGTATTCGGTGCGTCAGCGCTTCTGCTACGGCGACAGCCTGTCGCTCACGGATATCCTGCTGGTGCCGCAGATGTTCAATGCGCGCCGCTTCGACACCGACCTCAGTGCATTCCCGACGCTCGTCGCGATCAGCACGCATCTGGAGTCGCTGCCGGCGTTCGCCGCCGCCCGCCCCGAAGTCCAGCCCGACGCGACCTGACAACTATCCGCGTCCGAAAACGGCTAGTCGCTGTCACCGCGACGGGCGTATCGTCACGGCATGGATCAGATTCTGGGCCTCGACCGGGCGGCGCTGGATCGGGCGCGCATCAGTCGCGACCGGCGTTTCGACGGCAAATTCTTCATCGCCGTGAAAACCACCGGCATCTACTGCCGGCCGGTGTGCCCTGCGCCGAGCCCGAAGCAGGCGAACATCCGCTACTTCTCGACCGCAGCGGCTGCAGCCGAAGCCGGTTTCCGTCCCTGCCTGCGTTGTCGGCCGGAGGCAGCGCCCGGCACACCCGCGTGGCTTGGCACGTCCGCGGTCGTCCGACGTGCGCTGCGGCTGATCCACGACGGCGCGCTCGATGAGATGTCGGTCGATGCGCTGGCAATGAAGATCGGCATCGGTGCGCGTCACCTGCATCGGCTGTTCACGCAGCACGTCGGTGCGTCGCCGATCGCCGTGGCGCAGACCCGGCGCCTGCACTTTGCCAAGCGACTGCTCGATGAAACTGCGCTGCCGATCACGCAGATCGCGCTGGCAGCGGGCTTCGGCAGCCTGCGGCGCTTCAATGACACGTTCCGCAAGACGTACCAGCGTGCACCCCGCGAACTGCGCAAGCTGCGGCGCGGTAGTAGTGCAGCGGGTGCCGCTGACGAAGTACGCCTGCGGCTCGCCTATCGTCCGCCTTACGACTGGAATCACGTGCGCGACTTCCTTGCGACCCGGGCGATTCCGGGTGTGGAGCGGGCGGACGCAGACGGCTACGCGCGAACGGTTGCCACGAACTCAGGTCCGGTGTGTGTTCACGTGCTGCCGTTGCAGAGCTTGCACGCACTCGAGTTGCGTGTCCGGGGCGCGGCGGCATCGGAGTTGTTCCAGCTTTCCGCGACCGCGCGACGTGTTTTTGATCTTGCCGCCGATCCCGCGCGCATCCGGCGGACATTTCGTACGGACCCCCTGTTGTCGACGCTGATGAAAATGCGGCCGGGTCTGCGCATCCCCGGCGCCTGGGATCCATTCGAATGTGCGGTGCGGGCGGTCCTCGGTCAGCAGGTCAGTGTCGCCGCAGCGCGCACTCTGGCGGCGCGACTCGTGCTGCGGGCCGGAGAACCGCTGCCGGTTGCACACGCCGGCCTGACCCATCTGTTTCCTTCACCTGCAGCATTGGCGAGCGCGAATCTCGATGGGCTCGGCATCACCGGCACCCGCGTTCGCGCAATCAACGCGCTGGCGAATGCAGTGGCCGGTGGTCAACTCGATTTCGCCGCCGGATGGGAAAAAGTCACGGACGCGCTTGCCGCACTACCGGGCTTCGGCGTCTGGACGGCGCAGTACATCGCGCTGCGTGCACTCGGCGAACCCGATGCATTTCCGACGGGTGACCTGGTCCTGCGCCGCATGGCCGGCGACGGACGCGGTCCGTTGACGACGAAGGAGCTGGAGGCGCGAGCCGAAAGCTGGCGACCGTGGCGTGGCTACGCCGTGATGCATTTGTGGCGGGCGGCCGCGGATCAGCCCTGAACGACGGCGAAACCCTCTCCCGGAACCGGGAGAGGGTTCGCTGATCAACGCGAAGCGAGCAGCTTTTCCGTGGCTGCGAGCAGCACCGACAGAACGACACCTTCCGCCGCCTGCGATACTTCTGCGAGCTCCGGAAAGCTCGGTGCGATACGGATGGTGCGATCCTGCGGATCGTTGCCCAGCGGATGGGTCGAGCCTGCGGGCGTGAGCTCCACACCGGCTTCCTTCGCCAGCTTCACCACCTGTTTCGCACACCCGTCGAGCACATCCAGCGTGATGAAATAGCCGCCCTTCGGCTTCGTCCAGCTCGCCACACCCGTGTTGCCGAGATGCTCGCCGAAAATCTCCAGGACCTTCTCGAACTTCGGCGCCAGGATGGCGCGATGCCGGTCCATCAACGCGGCGATACCGTCGGTATTCTTCAGCAGGCGCACGTGACGCAGCTGATTGACCTTGTCGCCGCCGATCGTGCGCTTCTCGATACGCTTCACGTACCATGCGACATTGTCCTTCGAGCTGGCGAACACGCCGACGCCAGCGCCCGCGAACGTCACCTTGGACGTCGAACCGAAAATGAAGGCACGGCTCGGATGACCGTGTCGCGCACAGGCTTCATCGATGTTGGCAATCTCGATGCGTTCCGCGGTGAGGTGATGCACTGCATAGGCGTTGTCCCAGAACACACGGAAGTCGCGTGCTGCAGTCTTCATCGCCGCCAGGCGCTCGATGGTTTCGTTCGAGTACACGACGCCGCTCGGGTTGCTGTACTTCGGCACGCACCAGATGCCCCTGATCTGCGGATCGGCGGCCGCCAGCTTCTCGACCACCGCCATGTCCGGGCCCGTGTCCGTGAGCGGCACCGGGATCATCTCGATGCCGAATTCCTGGCAGATGGAGAAATGACGGTCGTAGCCGGGCACCGGGCACAGGAACGCAATGCGCGATTCCTTCGACCACGGCCGCTCGCTGTCGCAGTTGCCCTTCAGCAGGGAGAACGCGACGCAGTCATGCATGATCGACAGGCTGGCGTTCTCGCCGACGATCAGGCGATCAGGCGTGACACCGAAGACGGGAGCAAGCAGCGCACGCAGTTCGGGCAGGCCAGCGAGTTCGCCGTAGTTGCGGCAATCGATGTTGGCGGAGACGAAATTTCCCGCACCAGGCAGGGACAGCAATTCGTTGCACAGGTCGAGTTGCGCCGAAGACGGTTTGCCGCGGGTGAGATTCAGTTTGACGCCGCGCTTCGCGAATGCGTCATAACGCTGACGGATCTGGCTGTGATAGCTGCGGAGGTCTTCGATACTCAGGGCGGGCAACTGCGGCATGGACGGTCCTTACTCGGGAGAAAAAAGCGGGCGGCATTATCCGGACTAACGGCAGCCGATGCCATCGCGGCATGGACCGCTGCCCTGCCGACGTCAGCCCGCTTTGAATTCAATCACTTATGCGTCAGCTGGCCGCCGCTTCCTTGCGCCACGCCGACAGGGTCCACAGGAAGCTGCCGAAGTCCTGGACCGAGAACAGCACCGCCAGCTGCCACGGAATCATGTTCAGCAACCACAACGCGGCCATCACCGGCGGTACGAGCGGCCGGTCCAGCAACGATGCGAACACGAAGCCCTCGGCATTCAGCCGGCCGCTCACGATGTAGAGCATGCCGAGCCCGCCGACCAGCAGACCGACCAGCCGCAGATAGTTCGCTGCCTGCTCCGACAGTGCCGGTAGTCGTAACAGCGATGCCGCAAAATCCGGTGCAAGAAACAGCACCAGGCTTTCGACCAGGATCAACCAGCCGAAGACTTCCACCGTCTTTGCAGTCTTGCCTTGCCCTTGCGCAGTCAACAATCGCTGCAGCATCTCTGAAAACGAAGGCATACGTCCTCCTCCCCTGGAATGACAACCACCGCCGCCATCCTACGGTGACCGGGATCGGCGGGCACGACAATCGCACCAACGGACACGCAGCGGCTGGCGACACTCGCGGCGATGGTTCACACTGCCTGCCGGAAACGATGACGGGTGAGCGAGCATGTGCAGGAACATCAAGACGCTGTTCAACTTCGAACCGCCTGCGACCGAAGCCGAGATCCGTGCGTCGTCGGTCCAGTTCGTCAGGAAGCTCAGTGGCTTCAACACGCCATCGCGCGCCAACCAGGCGGCGTTCGAGCGCGCCGTGGACGAAGTGGCAGCGGCGGCAAGAACGCTCATCAGCTCACTCGTGACCGCTGCCGAACCGCGCAATCGTGAAATCGTTGCGATCCAGGCGCGCGCACGCTCGGTGGCGAGATTCGGCGGCAAGACGGACTGAAGTCATCAACGGCTCGCGCTGACAATGCTCTTTCGCACGCTCGCCGATGCAGTCCTGGTCCTGCACCTGGCGTTCGTACTGTTCGTCGTCGTCGGATGTTTTTTCGTGCTGCGCTGGCCACGACTGGCGTGGTTACACCTGCCGGCACTCGCCTGGGGTATCTGGATCGAATTCAGCGGCCGCATCTGCCCGCTGACCCCGCTCGAAAACAACTTGCGCGAACGCGGCGGTGGTGTCGGCTACAGCGGCGGCTTCATCGATCACTACATCACTGCGGCAATCTACCCGGACGGCCTGACGCGTGGCGTGCAATTCACGCTGGGCGCCGGGTTGGTGGCGCTGAACATAGCGGTCTACGCAGTGCTGCTGTGGCGCTCGCGGCGTTCACGCCGACGCTACGACGATTCGCAATCCTCTCCTCCATGAATACGACTTCACCCCGCATTCTCATTGTCGGTGCCGGCGCCATTGGCGCGCTGTTTGGTTCAGCGCTCGCGCGCCAGGGTGCGCAGGTTTCGGTCGTCTGCCGTTCCGATTTCGACTCCGTGAGCCGCGATGGCTACGCGATTCGCAGCCCGCTGCTCGGCGATCACACGTTCCGCCCGCATGCAGTACTGCGCGACGTCGCTCAGTGCACCACGCCGCCGGACTACCTGATCCTCACGGTCAAGGTGCTGCAGAACGTCGATCGGGCGGCGTTGATTCGACCGGCGGTCGGCCCGCAGACGGTGATTCTGCTGATCGAGAATGGCGTCGACATCGAACAGGAGATCGCCGACGCCTTCCCGCACAACGAGCTGCTCAGCGCGCTGGCGTTCGTGGGAGTGGGCCGGACGGGCCGCGGTGAGATTCATCACCAGTCATACGGCTCGCTGGTCATGGGACGCTATCCCGGCGGCGCGAGTGCCGCCGCGCTGAAGATCGCTGCGCTGTTCGAGGCCAGCAAGGTGGCTTGCAAGGTAACCGACAACGTTGTCGCGGCACGCTGGCAGAAAGCGTTGTGGAACGCCGTGTTCAATCCGATCTCGATTCTGGGTGGAGTGCTCGACACCGCAATGATGCTGCGCACGGATGCCGATCAGCAGTTCATTCGCAGAGCGATGCAGGAGGTCAGCACGGTAGCTGCGAGTGCAGGCTATCCCCTGCCGCCGCAACTCATCGACCAGTTGATTGCGAGCACGCGCGCCATGCCCGCTTACAAGACCAGCATGGCGCTCGACTACGAAGCGCGGCGGCCCATGGAAATCGAAGCCATCCTCGGCAACACGGTGCGAATCGGCAGGGCGAATGGCGTTGCGATGCCGATGCTGGAGAGTGTCTATGCCCTGGCGAAGATGGTGGAGAGCAGGAATGCATCCTGACGAGTGACGGGCGGCGGACACGTGCCCCGCAACCTTTCCCGTCACTCGTCCCCTGTCGTCAGCCCCTGACTTCAGCCCTTGCTTCATCCCTGGGGCTTCAGGGAGATGTTGTTGCGCACATCCTTCACGCCGTTGATGCCGCGCGCCACTTCACCAGCCTTGGCCTTTTCATCAGGCGTCGCCACGAAGCCGCTCAGCTCCACGACACCGCTGTTCACTTCGACATTCACGTCTGAAGCCGTGCCGAGCCCGGCTTTGCCCGCGAGTTCGCCCTTCACCTTCGCCGCGATGACGGTGTCATCGACTGCCTGGCCCGTGGAACGGTTGCCATCGCGAATCAGCAACCGGTTCTGGACCTGCTTCACACCTTCGACACTCATCGCCGTGGTTTCCGCGGCGGACTTGGCCGCACTCGAATCGACGAAGCCGCTCAGTTGCACGACACCGTCCTTCGTTTCGACATTGATCTGACGCGCCTTGGTAGCATCGTTGCTGATCAACGCCGACTTCACGCTCGCTGTGAGACTCGCATCGCTCTTGTGCATGTCATCTGCAACTGCGGTCGCACCGGCCGCAACCAGACCCAGGCTCAGAATCAATGCTGGAAACTTGCGCATATCGTTCACCTGTTTCGATGGAATTTACGGCAGCCTAATGCCGCAATTCGTCATCGGGTTCCGGAAGCGATGTGCGCGCGCAGCAGTCGCGCGTGATGGTGGAATTAATTGCGACGCGAGGGAACTTTGTCAGGACTTCGCTCGTATGCGTGCGCCTGCCGCAGACTTGTCAACGGCAGCGCGAAGCGACGCCGGAATCGGCCTACACGCGCACGCCCGAGCGTGCGCCAGATGCCATCGAATTCGCCGGGCCCGCGTCGCCCGGTCCGGCATGGGATGCCTGCGATGCCACTGCGCGTTCATTCAGCAGCAGCGGCAGCAGGAATTACGGCGCCGCAGCCTTCTTCTTCGCCTTGGGCGGCTGCCTCACTGCAAGCAGAACGTTGTCCGCGACACGCTGCATCCAGCCGCCGGAGTACAGCATCATCTTCAGCTGGTGCAGCAGCACTTGCCCGGGACCCTCGACGGCCAGCCGGCAGTCTTCCTCGACCTTGCAGTTCTGCATTTCGAACAGGCCAGTGCCTTCGATGATCAGGGTCGAATCCTTGAAATGGCATTCGGTGAACGACTTGCCGTCGAGAACGACCCGCTGACCATTAAACGACTTGCCGCGTACTGCTTTCATTCTTGAATTCTCATGCTCGGTTGGAACGTCCGCCGCGGTACCTTCGCGTCTGCCGCCCAGGGAGGGCCGCTGCCGTCATCACCGCCGCGGGGACAGGCGCGATCTTAGCAAAGGCGTCGCCGCTGGCGCTGACCAGATCCGGCCAGCCGTACATCGCTCGCAGCCCGTCGATCATCGCCGCTGTCCCCACTGCAGGGGCATCGGGAGATCACTTATGTCGTTGCAATAGGGAACCCTGCCAGCGGCCGCCCAGGCGGCACGCTGGAGACCCGGCGAATGGGGATCTCCCCGGTGGCGGACAAAACAAAGGTAGGAAGACCACGATCTTCCTACCTAGTCCGACGGGACCGCTTCCGACCTGTTGTTGAGTTATACGAACCCTGCACCGGCTTGCGGCCGGCGCAAGTGCATCAGCGGGTCCCTTTCACCCCTGAGCTACTTGCCCTTCCTGGCTCGCTTCCTGACCGTGGCGCGCGCTTTCTTTTTCGCACCGGAAGCTTTCTTCCGCGGCGCTGCCTTGGCCTTGGCGGGCCGGCTGCGCACTTTAGCCGCTTTGCGGGCAGAACGCTTCATGGCCTTCGCAGCAGGTCGCTTTGCCTTGGCCGCCTTCTTTGCAGCCTTGGCCTTCTTCTTCGGCGCCGCCTTCTTTGGCGGGGCAGCCGTGACCTCGACCTTGGCCGGCGGAGGCGGTGGGGGCGGCGCTGCTGCTGTTTCGGGCGCTGCGGCCGCGGCCTGGACGTCGGCCTTCAAGGCGTGGATGGCGAACATGGCGCCCTGTGGATCAGCAAACTGGGCGATCCAGTCGCCCCCCGGCACTTCCATCGGCCCGTTGAGGAGCGTTGCACCCGCCGCCTTGGCCTTCTTCACGGTCTTGTCGACGCTCTTGACTCGTACGTACCCGAGCCATCCGGGTGGTCCCGGCATCTCCGCAGGCTTGTTGAACGCGCCGCCGATTTCGCGACCCTTGCGACCGAACAGGAAATAGAAGCCCATCGGACCCATGTCGTGCTCGGCGGTCTTCTCCCAGCCGAATATCCTGCCGTAGAAATCCAGTGCTGCCCGGGCGTCGGTCGTGGCGAGTTCCAGCCACGAGAACTGCCCCACCTTGGGCGGCTTCTCCGGGCTGCCTTCCCTCGGCGATGAGAACAACGCGAACACGGCACCCTGGGGATCCGTGAGCACAGCATAACGGCCGCCGTCCGGTAACGGGGATGGCCCGGATACGACACTCGCACCCAGGGAGGTCGCTTCCTGCACGGTCGCATCGAGATCCGGTGTGGAAACATAGTGCCGCCAGTGCGGCCGACCTTCCGTGTGCGGCACCGTCGCTCCCAGCGGCCCGCTCGATGCGGCAAACATGGAATAGGACGGGTCGTGCTCCCATGCCTGAGTCTTCCAGCCGAGCACCTTGCTGTAGAAGGCGTGGGACGCAGTCGAATCGGGGGTCAGCAATTCATGCCAGACAATACGTCCCCGCACAGTTTTATCTGCCATCGCGGTTCCCTCGAAAAGGTTGGGAGAATTGGTTGTTGAAAACGGGCAGGAGCAGGACGCGTCCGAGCATACTCCCGCGACATCGGCAAATGTAGATATCGCAGACGTTCGGTAACGCGGCGAAAACACCGACGCGCTCACGCTTCGCGGCAGATGGCTCCTTTGACGTATCGACCCTGAGCGCTGCAGCCCTCGACACTCGATGCACGCGGACACGAGCCGCCTGCAACATCGAGGTCTTATGTCTACCGTGTGCACCACGCCGAGCCAGGCTCCCCTCATCCGGGTGCTGGACGCACACAGCAACTTCCTGCTGGCGGCACGGGACCTGTATGCCGAGGACGTGGTCTGGACTGCACCAGCACGGAACATCCGTGTCAGCGGCCGCGACGAGGTCGTGAGGCGGCAACTGCGCGAAGCGGCGGGGATGCGCGATCCGGAGTTCACCTTCCTCCGGCGCAACAGCAACGAACGCCAGATCATCGATGAGTTCGCGGTACGGTTTGTCTATTCCGGTGACGGTATCGACCGGGCGCCCGTGGCGGTCGGCGACTTCGTCGAACTCAAGCGGGTGCGGATTCTCGAGGTGCGTGACGGCAAGGTGACCCACGAAACCTGCATCGAGAACTGGACGGTGCTGAAACCGGCGATCTGAAGCGACGATCGGACGAAGCGACCTGCCGATCCCACGTTGGCGGCGGCCCGTAACCCGGCAGCCTCCTGCTCATGGCTCCCCACCTCCGGCGTGCTGGCTCCTCCGACCGATGCTGCCCCCGGGGCTGATGCTGAAAATGCCGGCCATTCGATCCCCGGCCATTTTCAACCCCTTCGGAGTTCACCATGAAGAAGCGCATCCTCTGCGGCTCGGCCGCCATCCTGTTGACGGGCCTGAGCGCCGCCATGTTCTCGGCTGCCGCATCGCAAACCCGCGAGAACGCACTCAAGCCAGTCGCCACTGCCGAGCCTGCCCCCGCGCCCGCCGTCGAACGTGGTCGCTACCTGGTCAAGACTGCCGGCTGCAACGATTGTCATACGCCTGGCTATGCCTTCACGAGCGGCGGCGTCGACGAAAAGCTCTGGCTGACGGGCGATTCGGTGGGCTGGCAGGGGCCGTGGGGCACGACGTATCCCATCAATCTGCGTCTGTTCATGCAGTCCGTGACCGCCGAGCAGTGGGTGGCAATCGCACGCCGACCCGCGCGCCCGCCGATGCCCTGGTTCGCGCTGCGTGACATGACTGATGCTGACCTGCTCGCCATCTACCACTACGTCCGTTCGCTCGGGCCGACCGGTGAGCATGCGCCGTCATGGGTGCCGCCGGGCCAGGTCGCCAGTACTCCGGTCGTCAAGTTCCCCGGCTGATTTCCCGGAGACCGACGTGCGGACACGGATAGCGGCTGCCACCGCCCTCGTACTGGCAAACGCGGCGTCGTTTGCTGAGCCACCCCTGCACAACGACGCCGTCGTGCGGATCCGGTCGGGCTCGATCGAAGGCGGATGGCACACGGGTCGTCTGCAGCGCGACGCACAGCAGTGCTGGATGGTGAAGCTCGACCGGGCGACACAGGATCACTACACGATGGTGTCCCTGCTCGCCGTCGATCAGCTGGAAATCAATGCCGACGGCGCATGGTCAGCGGTCGGCGTGCGGTCCACGCTCCAGTCCCTGCCGGCGGTCTGCCGCGAGTACGGGGCCGACTAGCTCCCGACACAAGGCGCGAGGCGGGCGACCCGGTATCGCCCGCCTTCCGTTTTCAATAGACCCCGACCCTTCCGCCGCGGCACGGCCGATATTTCCCAACCGCGAAGCGATGAGGTACAAAAGCGGCTGGCCACCGCAGCCGGCGCGATCGACTACAACAAACATGATCCCGAATCGCCGTTCGTCTCTCTCACGTCGCACCCTGACTATCACTCTCGCAGCGACGGTCCTGGCAACGTTGGCCATCCCGGTCAGCGCCGCGGAAGGTCCGACCGTCGGCGGTCCCCTGCAGATCTGGTTCGTCCGTCATGCCGAAAGTGAACTCAATGTCGCGACACTTGCGCATCCCGTCGCCGATGAAGGCGTGACGTATCCGCTCACACAAACTGGCGTGCAGCAGGCGACCGCACTGGCAGATGCACTCGAATCGACGCCAGTCACGACGATCTATGCCAGTACACGCGTACGCGCAATCCAGACGGCCGACGCGATTGCATTCCGGCATGGACTGAATGTCACGCTTGCTCCCGAGGCGATCGAAATCGATCTCGGCATTCCCATCGACGCGAGCGACGGACGGCAGCAGTACCGGGATCTCGTCCACAAGTGGGTCATCGACAAGGACGCGACTGCACGTATCGGCGCCGGGGAAACACTTGTCGATGCGCAGCGCCGCTTTCTGCCGTTCGTACGCGAGCTCATGAATCGTCACGTCGACGACACGGGCGTGGTCATCGTGGTTTCGCACGGCGCAACTCTCGGCGTGCTGGTCCCGGTGCTGGCTGCGAACGTACCCGCCGACTTCGCACTGAATCACCCCCTCTCGAACACGAGCATCATCAAGACCGAACTGCGGGACGGTAAACTGTTCTGCACTGAGTGGGCCGGTATCAGCTCGACTGATTTCGACAACTGATCCCGATGCAGCCGGATCGCGGACGCGAGGCGGAGAGTGTCAGCCGTTCACGTCGGTCCTGTCTGACGATTGCCTCATTGCCCGGATAACCCCCATGCGCAAACTGTTCTGGATTCTGGTGGCGTTGCTGGGCGCGTTCGCGATCGGCGGCATCGCCCTGCATCGCGGCGAAACCGTCAACGCGATGTGGATCGTGGTCGCCGCCATCTGCGTCTATTCGCTGGGCTATCGCTTCTACAGCTCCTGGCTCGCCGCCAGGGTGCTGTGCGTGGACCCGACGCGCGCCACGCCGGCGATTCGTCTCAACAACGGCCGGGATTTCGTCCCGACGCACCGCTGGATCGTGTTCGGGCATCACTTCGCAGCCATCGCCGGGCCCGGGCCGCTGATCGGACCCACGCTGGCCGCGCAGTTCGGCTATCTGCCCGGAACGCTGTGGATTCTCGTCGGTGCCGTGCTCGGCGGTTGCGTGCAGGACATGACCATCCTGTTCATGTCGACGCGCCGCAATGGCCGCAGTCTCGGGCAGATGGCGCGCGACGAGCTCGGGCCGCTCGGCGGCTACGCTGCGATGATCGGGACGCTGGTGATCATGGTGATCCTGATCGCCGTGCTGGGCCTGGTAGTCGTCAACGCGATGAAGCACAGCCCGTGGGCGACCTCGACGGTGTTCGCCACGATTCCGATCGCCATCCTGATCGGTCTCTACCTGCGCAACATTCGTCCGGGGCGGGTGCTGGAAGCATCCTTCATCGGCGTCGCGCTGCTGATTGCCGCGGTGGTCGGCGGCGGTGCGCTCAACGAACATGAAACCCTGCGGGCCTGGTTCGACATGGACGGCAAGCCGCTGGCAGCGTTCATCATTGCGTATGGCTTCATTGCCGCGGTGTTGCCGGTGTGGCTGCTGCTGGCACCGCGCGATTATCTCTCCACGTTCCTCAAGCTCGGCACGATCCTGCTGCTCGCGATCGCCGTGGTGCTGATGAGTCCGCAGATCAGGATGCCCGCCGTCACGCAGTTCATCGACGGCTCCGGCCCGATATTCGGTGGCGCCCTGTTCCCGTTCGTCTTCATCACCGTCGCGTGCGGCGCGATCTCGGGATTCCACGCGCTGGTATCGAGTGGCACCACGCCGAAGCTGATCGGCAACGAACAGGACGTGCGGCTCATCGGCTACGGCAGCATGATGCTCGAGTCATGCGTGGCGATCATGGCGATGATCGCCGCAACCCTGCTCGATCCCGGCGTATTCTTTGCAATCAACAGCGGACCCGGTGTCGTTGGCAAGACGGCCGAGGCTGCAGTGAGCACCATCAGTGCATGGGGCTTCCCGGTGACCGTCGAGCAGATGCAGATGCTGGCGCGGGAAATGGGCGAATCCACGCTGTTCGCACGCACCGGCGGCGCTCCGTCGCTTGCGGTCGGCATGGCGAGCATCTTCTCCTCGGCCTTCGGCCAGAACCTGCTCGCACTCTGGTATCACTTCGCGATCATGTTCGAGGCGGTGTTCATTCTCACGACGCTCGATGCGGGCACGCGCGTGGGACGCTTCATGCTGCAGGACTTCCTCGGCCATTTCTGGAAGCCTCTGGGCGCAACCTCGTCGTATCCATCCATCCTCATCTCCAGC
>Ga0126377_10001820_pt1 | contig 14233 bp, 16 predicted proteins | sample PanSoiMetPlot_22_FD_92647 | JGI IMG/M metagenome (GOLD analysis project Ga0126377, IMG submission 92647) | Tropical forest soil microbial communities from Panama - MetaG Plot_22 | ecosystem: Environmental > Terrestrial > Soil > Tropical forest > Bulk soil | place: Panama | collected 2016-02-17
CCGATCATGCCGGGCGGGTTCTTCGTCTACGAGTTCGACGTCGTCGACCCTCCGGGCATGTACGTGTACCACTCGCACTTCAACTCCACGGAGCAGGTCGGCAAGGGGCTCTACGGCGCCTTCATCGTCGAGCCGAGGGGCGATGACTGGAGCGCTCTGTACGGCCAGCATGTCGACGTCGAGAGCACGCTGTTCCTCGGCGACGGCCCGACCGGATACGTCCTGAACGGCAAGGAGTTCCCCGCCACGCAGCCGATCGTCGCGAAGCAGGGCGACGGCGTCCTGATCCACATGGCGAACGACGGCGCACAGATCCACCCGATGCACCTGCACGGCTTCCACTTCCAGGTGGTGGCCGAGGACGGGTTCGTCCTGCCGAAGGTCCAGCGGTATATGGCGGACACGCTGATGATCGCACCGGGCCAGCGGTACGACCTATACGTCCGGGCCGACTACCCGGGCGTGTGGGCCTTCCACTGCCACATCCTTCCGCACGTGGAGGGGCCGGAGGGCATGTTCGGGATGGTGACCGCGCTGGTCGTGCAGTAGCCCGCTACAACGGGAGCTCCACCCGAACCGTGGTGCCGCGGCCGGGCGCCGACTCGATGAGGGTTCGGCCGCCCGCGGACTGGGCGCGCTGCTCGAGGTTCGTCAGGCCGTCGCCCCGCGGCACGCTCGAGGCGTCGAAACCCACGCCGTCGTCGTCGATCTCCAGGACCGCCCGATCCTCGGTCCTGGTGAGCGAGAGCCGGCACGTCGCGGCGCCGGAGTGCCGGCCCACGTTCGAGAGGGCCTCGCGGGCGAGCTGGAGGACCTCGGCGGCGACCGAGGACAGGCCGGCCGCGACCGCGGGATCGATCTCCGCCACGGTCACGACCTCGCTGCGCTGCTCGAACTCGGCCACGAGCTCGCGCAGCGCCGCGTCGAGCGCCCGGTCGGCCAGCGCGCCCGGACGCAGCCCGAAGATGTAGTTGCGCAGGTCGCGGATCACACGGTCGATCTCCTCGACGGCGGCGTCGATGCGTTCGGCCACCAACGGGTCGCCCGAGGCCATCGAGGTGCCCTGCAGTCCCATCCCGACCGCGAACAGCGACTGGATCACCCCGTCGTGCAGGTCCTTCGCGATCCGCTCACGATCCTCGAGGACGGCCAGCCGCCTCACCTCCTCCCTGAGGGAGCGGGCCTCGGCGTACAGCCGGGCGTTCTCCACGGCGATCCCCGCCTGTGCCGCGAGTACGACCAGGGCATCCTCGTCCCGCCGGTCGAACTCGGCCGCGCCCTTCTTGTTGGTCAGGTACAGGTTCCCGAACACCCTGCCTCGCGAGGTCACTGGCGCGCCGAGGAACGACGTCATGTGCGGATGGTTGGGCGGGAAGCCGTACGAGAACTCGTGGTCGGCGAGGTTCGGGATGCGTACCGGCCGAGGGTCGCGGATCAGCAGCCCGAGGATCCCGTGGCCGGTGGGCGGGTCGCCGATCGCCGCGCGCTGCTCGGCGGTGATCCCCGTCGTGACGAACTCGGCGATGCGGCCGTCTGCGCCGAGCACCCCCAAGGCGCCGTATGTCGCATCGGTGAGGTCAACAGCCTCGTCCACGATGCGTTGAAGCACCGTCTCCAGACTGAGATCGGACGCGAGAACGAGGCCGGCCCGGATCAGGCGTTCGGAACGGTCGTCCATGGGCCCCGGGAGCCTAACGAGGGACTCAGGTCGCGGGCGCGACGGCCGAGCGCACCGCGAGGCGTCCCTCGACCGTCGTGCCCTCGCCGGGACGCGAGTCCACGAAGAGCTGTCCGTCCAGAGCAGCCAGGCGGTCGTACATGTTCTGCAGCCCGGAGCCGAGCGGCGTGGTCGCCTGGTCGAATCCCTCCCCGTCGTCCTCGATCGCGAAGACGAGCTCCCCGTCCCGCTCCTCCAGTCGCACGATGACTTCGTGGGGTTTCGCGTACTTGGCCGCGTTCTGCAGCGCCTCGAGGGTGCAGAAGTACACGGCCGTCTCGACCTCCTGGGGGTAGCGTCCGATCCCGTCGCTCTCCACTCGGACCGGGACGGTCGAACGCCGCGACTGCGACTCGATCGCGGCCGCGAGTCCCTGATCGGCGAGCAGCGGCGGATAGACGCCGCGGGCCAGGTCGCGCAGGTTCTCGAGGGCGTCGGTCGTCTGCACCTGGAGCCGCTGGAGCGCCTCGGCCACCGCGGGAGCGTCCTGCTGCGCCTGGCGCTGCGCGAGGCCGAGCTGAACGCCGAGGGCGACGAGCTGCTGCTGCGCGCCGTCGTGAAGGTTGCGTTCGAGGCGTCGGCGCTCCTCGTCCTGCGCGGCCACGAGGCGTTGGCGAGACGCCCGGAGGTCCTCGATCAGACGCGAGTTGGCGAGCAGCAACGCGGCCTGGCCCGCCAGATCGGTCACCAACGTCTGCTCGACGGGCGTGAGCGGCTCGTTCGGCGGCTTGACCAGGGTGAGCATGCCGAGCTGCTCTCCGCGGTGCTTGACGGGCACGGACGTCGTCGCATCCGCGAACTCGGGCGTTCGCCCCCCCACCGATCGGACCGGCGCGGGCAACCCGTTGGTCGGCCAGGTCGCGACCGGCCGATAGTCGTCCCCGACCTTCAGCCACACGGCCGCGGACGTCGCGCCCGTCCCCTCGGCCAGCAGGCGAACCATGCGGACGTGGATGTCCTCGCCCGAGTACGTCTCGCCGACCTGTTCGGAGAAGCGGGAGAGCACTTCGTAGGGCGTGGCACGCTCGCCGTAGACCAGCCGGTTGGCGAAGTGCTGCGCGCGGCGGCGCATCGGCTGGAACGCGACGGCCACGACGGCCGTGGCCACCAGCGAGAGTCCGTAGGTGACACCGACGACGGCCCCGATCAACACGACGACCAGGACGTAGATCACGGTGATGATCGCCACCATGGCGCCGTACGCGATCGCCTTGTTGAGGATGACGTCGATGTCGTAGAGGCTGTGCTTGACCATCGCGATCCCGATCGCCAGCCACAGGCCGAGCAGCGAGATCGAGACGATCGCCGACACCACGGCCGCGTCGCTGAAGACCCCCACGCTGAAGGCCACCGCGGCGATCGCAGCCGCCGAGACGAACCACTTCAGCTGCAGCCGCTCGACCCCCGTGGAACGGCGGTACCGGACCACGACCGACACCACCGACAGCAACAGCGCCAGGAGCTCGGCGAACACCGCGATCACGACCGCGACACGCGCTGCGCTCGCCCACGCCCCCGGCTGCGCGTCTGCGACGTTGAGGAACGGATCGGACCAGTTCGTGGTCGCGATGATCACGGAGGCGGCCATCAGGACGGCCAGCATGGCAACCGTGAACCATCCGACGATGCGCCACCGAGGCGTGACCGGATGTCCGGTCGGGAACAGCAGGAACACCAGGACGAGCACCGCGATCGGGATCGGCCATACGACGTTGCTCACCCACCCGAGGGCCTTGCCGCTCGGGAGGGAACCCGGATCGCCAACGAGCGCATGCACCGCATACGTCTGACCGAGGGTCCCGAGTCCGAGCGCGAGCGCGGCGGTCAGGAAGAGCCACCCGATCGCATTCCGAGGCTGTTTGTTGACGATCACGATGCCGAGGATCGGAACCCCGAAGGTGACGATCACATCGAAGACGTCGTTGGGTCCCCAGGTCCCGACGTCCTTCGGCAACTCGGCGCTGCGATCCAGGTACATCAGGACCAGCGTGGCCGCCATCAGGAGCATCGAGAGCACGCCGATCCCCCAGGCAAGCCTGCGCGCCGTGTAGGTACTCATCGCCCGGATTCTGCCCCCTTCCGAGGGCGGGCGTGAAGAGGGAAGCCGCCGCGGGGAGTACAGTCGAACGTCCACCGTGGACACGACAAGCACAGCGACGGGCGCGGGGCTCCGGGGGGCCGACAGCACCCGAAGGCCTGGAGACCCGCAGCCTCACCGCCGGCCCTCGGGCGAGCCGCCCCCCCTCCCCCGGGAGCTCGGGCGATCGGGTCGGTTCCTGCTGTTCATGCTCGGCTACTTCGTGCTTGCGACGATCGGGTTCCTGATCTTCCCGACGGTCGAGCAGTTCTTCGAGAAGTGGGACAACACGCGACAGCTCTGGGTCGTGAACCAGCGTCAACCATGGCTGACCGACCTCTCGCGCGTCGTCAACTGGCTGGCCGCCGCGTGGACGATCCGCGTGCTCCGCTGGTCGGTGATCCTCGTCCTGGTCCTGTTCAGGCGCTGGAGGCATCTGTTCGTCTTCCTCGGCGCCATCATCACCACCGAGCTCGTCACGTATCTCTCGGCCAACGTGATCGCCCGGCCACGCCCGCTCGGGATCCCGATCCTTGCCGGCTGGCAGGGGTACTCGATGCCGTCGCGCCCGGTCGCCGGGCTGGCCGTGACCGCGGTCGGACTCGCGTACGCCCTGATCGTCCCCGGGCGGCCGCGCTCGATCGCCAAGTGGGCGGTCGGCGTCGCGCTGGTCGCGCTGGGACTCGCGCGGGTGTACCTGGGCGTCGACCACCCCAGCGACGTCGTGGCAGCTGGGCTCTTCGGCGTCGCCGTGGCCGTCGCGATGTTCCGCTGGTTCACGCCCAACGACCTGTTCCCGGTCCGGTACAAGCACGGCAAGGCGGCTCACCTTGACGTCGGGGGTCGCCGCGGCGAGGCCATCGTGTCGGCGATCCGAGACCAGCTCGGGCTCGACGTGCTCGACATCAAGCCCGTCGGCCTCGAGGCGTCGGGGGGATCGACCCCGCTCCGGATCCGCGTCGCGAGGGACCGGAGCGGGCCGGAGCGCTACGTCTTCGCAAAGCTCTACGCCAAGAGCCACGTGCGCGCGGACCGTTGGTACAAGCTCGGCCGTACGATCCTGTACGGGGCGCTTGAGGACGAGACACCCTTCCAGTCGGTCCGGCGCTTCGTCGAGTACGAGGACTACACCCTGCGCATCCTGTTCGAGCTCGGAGCGCCCACGCCCAAGCCCTACGGGATCGTGGAGATCACCCCCGAGCGCGAATACATGATCGTGATGGAGTTCTTCGAGGGCGCGGTGGAGATCGGCGACGCGGAGATCGACGAGGCCGTCGTCGATCAGGGCATCGCGCTGATCCGCACGCTCTGGGACGCCGGCCTCGCCCACCGCGACATCAAGCCCGCGAACCTCATGGTTCGCGGGAGCGAGCTCAAGCTCATCGACGTGTTCTTCGTGCAGGTTCGTCCGTCGCCATGGCGTCAGGCGGTGGATCTGGCCAACATGATGCTCGTCCTCGGACTGCGTTCGGATGCGGAGACCGTGTATCGGCACGCGCTCCGGTACTTCACCGAGGACGAGATCGCGGAGGCGTTCGCCGCCACACGCGGCGTGGCGAGCCCGACCCAGCTGCGCAACCAGCTCAAGCACGACGACCGCGACCTGCTGGCGCAGTTCCGGGCCCTCGTCCCCGAACGCGAGCCGATCTCGATCCAACGCTGGAGCTTCAGGCGTGTACTGCTGACCTTGGCGGTCGCCATAGCCGCCTTCCTCGCAGTGGGGATCATCGTGAACAACTGGACGGCCTTCTCGTAGGCCGCCTTCCGCCGGGCTCGAGCGCCTCGATCCGGCTGCTCGACGTCCTCGCTGGCCGACCTCGGGCCCGCGATCCCTCCGAGACGTGAGGTCGACCCCTGACTACGCACGCTACGTCCCGAAAGCGTAGACAAAACGGACGAGGGGGCTCAAAGCATGCCGTGAGACACTCCTCGTCGTGTCGGAGGAGCTACGCCCTCGAGACGGCAGACGGGTCGTCGTCTGGATAGCCGCGACGGGCTTGGTGGTCTGTCTCGGGATCACGCTCGCCCTGACGCTGCTCGCCATTCACGAGCACGGCCCCTCGTCATTCGACGAGCAGGTGGGGAGAGCGCTGTCGGATCACCGCGAGACCGGGATCGTCGAACTCGCGGAGCGAGCGATCACGTTCTTGGGCTCGAGGAGGGGCGGTCTCCTCATCGTCATGATCGCGGGGGGTTGGTGGTTGATCCGCCGGCGCGATCTTCGACCGGGTGTCTTGCTCGCCGCGTCGTTCACGCTCACCGTCGCGAGCGTCGCCCTGCTGAAGGTGAACATCGGACGGGCGTCGCCGATCAACGTGCTCGCGGGTGATGCGTCCGTCGGTCGGTCGTTCCCTTCGATGCACGCCGCCATCCTCGTCTCGCTCATCGGCATGGCCGTCGCGATCATCTTGTTGTCGGGCCACAAGGTCCGCTTGCTTTCGGTCCCGCTTGTGGTGACCGCCGCGATCGTCGTAACCGTGGCCGAGGCGATCAGCGTGCTGAACCTCCGTTGGCACTGGCTGACAGACGTCTTGGCCGGCGCGGCGATCGCAGGATTCTGGGTCTTCCTCCTCCTCCCACTCACGTACGCGATGTGGACGGACCCGAAGCTGTCTCGTCGCCTGGTGTTGCGGGCATCTCCCGCCACAGGCAGGTCGGAACCACCACCCTCGTATGAGACGCCGGCATCGCTACCCGATCCGACCACCGATCGAAGCGATCGCCCTGTCGGGTGACGCCGTAGGGATCAGCCGCCCCCCGACATCAGCCCGCCAATCCCCTGCCCCACGAAGCGCACGTGGCCACCATCAACTCGCACGTCGGGATCGATCCGTCCAACGGCGGACATGCGAAAGGCTGCCGACCTGCGGATCCGAGTCTCGCGAGGAACGGCCCCCCGTCGTCACACCTTCGCCACATGGATCGCTGAACGGCCGGCTACGACGAGCCGTATGGCCTATGACAGGCCCAAAGCGGGCCGAAGGAAAGGAGGCAGCCATGTCCAGGATCATCCGGCGAGCACTCCTCGCCACGCTCCTGGTCGGTGTCCTCGTGGTCCCGGGGGTTGCGAGCGCGGCAGCGAACCCGTCCGGTACCGGGCAGCCGTCCCAGTCCTGCCTGAGTCAGACCGCGCCGGCCGAGCCCGGCGGCTCCCCATCAGCGCGGGGAGCGGCGTTCAATGAGAACGGAGGCATCGCGGGTGGCGTGTACGCCGGCAGCCCCGGTACGCCATCGGCCGCGAACGGCAGCCCGAAAGCGGTCTCTCAGTACGACGTGGCCTGCTACCAGGTGAGCCAGCACCAATAAGCGGCCACCGGCCGGTTGGTGAACAGGCGGGAGGGCCGGGGTGCCGCCTGCCCCCCTCCCGCCCGCGGACAGTCCCGCTTAACGAGCTGGCGCCTGATGGGGGCATGGCAACCGATGTCTGGAGCTGTCGACGCCTCCCCTATATCGGGCATTGGAGCTGCGCCCGATACCGGAGTCGGCCCAGCAGTGGCCCGTCCAAGAGGATCGTGGCTCGCGTGAACACGCGTCGATCGCGGCGAGTATCGGGGCACGGCTCGCTGCGGTAGAGGACGATCCGCCCACGCATCGTGTGGAACGTCCCCCCGGCGCACGAGGGGGTGCAGTCGTTCCTGTGGAACAGAGCGGACCCCACTGCCCGGTGCCGGTGCCAGGTCGTCCACTCACCTTGCGTCATGTAGAAGCCGCCGTCGGCGCACGTGAACACGATCTGCCCGGGTCGGATCGCGAAGCGCGTGCAGTTGCCGGAGACATACGTGCGCCCCTGGGCGGACGCGATACCGGGCGCCATCAAAGAGGAGGCCACGAGGAGGGTCGCGGCAAGTATGACCGCACGCTTCATGCCGCCAACCATAAGCCCAATCGGGATCCGCGATAGCCCTCACGACGGAGTCAGTCAACTGCTCTCGCGGATGATGCCGTGCGCGATGGCTACGCTCGATCGCACAGCCCCCCTGCGATGAGACGGTCTAGTGTTCCAGCGTGGGAGCGGAGATCGCGTATGACTGGGAGGCGTGGATAACGCTGGGGTTATCCGTCACCGCATTCATCATCGCGGTCTTGGCTGTCTATCTCGAAAGCGTCAAGCGAGCAGACATCTGGCTGGCGCTCGTACCCGATCAACCACCGATCCTTGTCATCTCGAGCTCGGCCCAAGAAGGACGAACCTGGCCGGCGGGGGTGTCCATACGCATCCCCGTCGTCGCGGCGAACTCGGGAGCGCGGGGCGGCGTTCTGACCGAAGTGTCCCTTCGTCAACTACAAGAGCATGAATCCGATCCCACACTGTTCGCGGGATACGGACCGATGCCGAGGAGGCTGCTAGACGGGATGCGCGAGATCGATGGCGGATCGGTCCGCCAGGATCAGTTTGACATCGAGCTCCCTTTTGCGATGGCGGTGTCGGCGGACCCGTCGACGAATCTCGCAAGCCTGGAACGAGTCCTGAAGCAAAAGGACAGACTCGAGATCACCCTCGGCTATACGTACCTCAAGGGACGATCACTTGTGCCGCTGCGCCGACACAACGCCCTTGATGTGCACCGGGAGCTTCAGTTCAGCATCGCGTTGAGTCCCCTGCACGCCGTCGTACGCGACGGGACGTGACCAGCGGGTCCTGCCCCAAGCAGATCCGACGGGCGACGGACGAGGAGGATGGAGGCCCGCGATAGCTCTCTCCTAGTACTCCCAAGCCGCGAATTCGGGGTTGCGTCTCTTCATCGCCTCGAAGGTCAGGACCATCCGATCGAGGTACCAGACCTTCCCCCCTTGCGTGATGAGCACCCCGCCGATCGTGGCGACGGCATCGAGCACAACGAGGCCATAGATCATGATGAGGAGTCCAACGACCTGATAGGCCTGCGCCAGGCTGGGAACCTTGGATTGGAACTCCTCAGGCAGCGCGGCCCGGTCGGTCTCGGTCCAGATCCGCTCTCCCAATACGGATTTGGAGGCCCAATGTTTCGTGCTCGCCGGACGCTCGAAGAACAAGGGGTTGATCACAAGCCAGACGATCAGCAGCGCGATCGGGATGAGACACCACCATCCGATCCAGTCCCGGCTCCAGATCGCCAATGCGAGCAGAGGCAGGACGGCGAAACGCGTCCAGACGCTGGCAGGGTTCGAGTGACGCATCCAGGCGTCACCTTCGAGCCCGAACAGAGCGGCGATCTTGTTCTTCTTGCCTGATCGACCATGCTCAACCTCGTCACTCTTGACTTCGTCCATAGCCGCGAGCCTCCCTCCCAACCTTGCGGCCGACGAACACCCTAGTCGAATGTGTCGACCGGCGTTCGGCGACGCTCGGTGCGGCGAGGTGCGTGAACAGACACCGAAGGAGGAAGCTGTTCGCTGAATCTCGTCCGAGGAGACTGAGGAGGTCACGTGGAGAGTGAGGTGCTGGAAGCATACGAGCGACTCGTTGCCTCCTTTCGCGAAGGGCGATGGGACGACAAGTTCGCGTGTTTCGCCGAGGAGGCGACGGTGGTCGATGGGGGGCGATGGTTCCGCTCCTTGGACGAGTACCGTGACGCTTGGAACCGATGGGCGGCAGAGAAGGACGTGTTGCCGGTGCCTCTCTCGGTCGACACCCGCATCATGAAGATTCAGATATACGGTCAGGCGGCCGTCCTCACGCACTCCATCGACAGTCGTGAGCGAAGCGAGGCAGGCGAAGAGACCGCGCATGAGGTGGAGACCATCGTGTTCGGTAAGCAGCCCGACGGTCGCTGGCTGATCGTCCACCAGCACTTGTCACCGATCTCGGTCCACCAAGGCTAGTTGGATAGCCGGGACCGCCGCATCCTCGAAGGTGCCGGCCGCTCCGCCGCCCACCAAGCAGCCAAGGCGAACGACTCATCAGCGAAGCGACGGCGCCGGCGCCGGGCCTCGCCGCGGATCACCCGTCAAGTCGCCGCAAAGAGGCTCCGGCTCGAACCCTGAGGACGAAGTCCGAACTCGAACCGGACTCAGCGAGCTTATCTTGGACTGCACCGCGTGCGGTCAGGATCTCCACTGGGTCGAGGCAATAGGCATGGCAGATCCTGGCCAGATGGGGCATCGGCATCCGGCACCGCACGGCCAGCCGGTGGTCTAGGGTCCGACCTGCTCCACCTGGTGCGGAGGCAGCGGTCCATCGTGGTCCTCGATCCCGTGGAGGGCGTGGTCTTCCTCGATGGCCCGGCGTTGTCGTGCAGCGATGTAAGGCTTCACCAGGTACCGCCACCCAATCACCCCAATCAGGAGGTCGAAGACGATCGTCTCGACCCCGCTGATGAACATCTCCAGATACCAGTGACCCTTCTGGTGCAGGAGGTGCCAGAACGTCTCGCCGTGCTCCGGCTGGAACCGGAATCCACCGCCCCAGAAGAACCAGGAGACGGCCGCGACCACGAACAACAAGAGAGCGACCCCCAGAAGGAGCCGGCCCCGCCGAGTATGGGGGCGCACATCACCGGCCAGGTCGGTGCTCATGTCCACGCCAACAGGAAACCGCCGGACCCTCATACTGTCTAAGGCGCATACGTGCATGGGAGCGAACGGCATGGCGGACGAGCACCACGCAGAAACCCCCTTCTCCGTGCCGCAGGTGCACCTAGATGGATATGAGGCCGCAAGCACGCTTCTCCGCGCAGTCACAGCACCGATCCGGTTGGCAGTGATCGACCTGCTCGCCGATCACCCGTACTGCGTCCATGAACTGGTCGACGCGATCGGCGTGCCGCAGCCGTTGGTGAGCCAGCATCTCCGAGTCCTACGGGGGGCGGGTCTGGTCCACACCAGCCGCCGCGGTCGCGAGATCGTGTATCAGCTGACGGATGTGCACGCCGCACACATCGTGCGCGACGCCGTGGCGCACGCGGCCGAACGATCGCGATAGAGCGCTTCGAGCGGCATGTGTCGGGATGCTACGCGCGATGGATCTGACGTAGCGCCGAGCGCCGTCGCGAGCCCGGCTTCGTGCTCGACCGGAGAAAAGTCACGTAAGCGGCCCTCGCTCGTTCTTCGTTCATGGGGCACGATGCAGCTCGCAGGACGTTCCTCACTTACCTCGGGTCGGGAGGGGCCGGTGCCGCAGTTCGAGGCATTCTTCGAGGAATACAGCCTGAAGGTCTTCGGGGCCATGTGCCTCGTCGCCGGAAACCGACAGGAGGCAGAGGAGATCACGCAGGACGCTTTCCTCAGAGTGTGGGAGCGATGGGATCGAGTCTCGAACCTCGAGGACCCTGCCGGCTTCCTCTTCCGTACGGCGATGAACGTGTTCCGTGACCGAACCCGACGAGCAACGCTCGCGGCCAGACGGACACTTGGCCTCGCTGATCGAACAGATGACCTCGCGGCGGTTGAAGATCGCAACGAACTCGTGAGCGCGATGCGTCGCCTGACGCCGCATCAACGAGCGGCGCTGGTGCTGACGGGATACCTCGGGTACAGCTCGAGTGAGGCAGCCGGGATCCTCGGCGTCCAGGCGTCCACGGTACGAGCGCTGTCGACGAAGGGACGAGCAACAGCCCGGGCGACCGCGGAGGGACGGCGATGATCGACGAGCGGGAGCGCTTCGAAGAAGCCTTCAATCTGTTCGAAAGGCCCGAACCCGCATGGGAGCGGCTCGTGAGCCGCCGGGACCGCAAGCGCCGGAACCAGCGCGTCACGGCGGGCGTCGTGGGGATCGCCGCCGCGATCGCGGTGGTGGCGATCGGGTGGATCGTCGGAACGAGCGGGCGGCAGGACACGACCACGCCCGCCAACCAGCCCACGAAGGCGCCAGCGGTCGACGTCGCCTGGCAATTCCTCCATCAACTCGCCGCCTTCAACCAAGATCAGGCTGTCTCCTATCTGGCCGAAGACGCCGACCTGTCGGGAATGGGTATGAAGGGACCGCGAGAGTTTCGATCGATCCTTTCCTGGCAGCAAGCGACAGGCTTCGAGTGGATCCCCACATCCTGCGAGGAAACGCACAGGACGTTGGCCGATGGCACCTGGGTCACGTGCGACTTCGACTTCCACGCTCTCCGGTCCGACCAGATCGGGAAGGGTCCGTACAGCAGCAGCTACATCAACCTCGCGGTCAAGGACGGTGAGATCGTTCGAATGTCCGGGTATCTCGAGCACCGGGCGTTCTGGCATCAGATGTGGTTGCCGTTCGGCGCCTGGGTCACCTCGAACTACCCGGATGACGTCGCGGCGATGTACAAACCGAGCAACCTCCAACCGCTCAGCAACTACAGGCTCACGCCGGAATCGATCCGGCTTTGGGAGCAGCACACTCGCCAGTACGTGAAGGCGGTGAGGCAGGGAGCCGCATAGCAACCTCGATGCAGCGCGCCGGGAAGGAGGCGGACCCCCAACCTTCTGATCCGTAGCTATCCGGGGATGAACGCTCGAGAGGTTCATTGGGTCCAAGGCGAAGGCATGGCCGATCCTGGGCACTGGGGGCACCGTTTTCTCGCGCCGCACGGCGAGCCGGTGGTGTAGCCCTCCGCTCCAACGCCCGCGGCCGTGAGGGCGCTAAAACACCGGTCGCAGGGAAAGAACCAAACCTAGGGCAGCCATGACCAACACGATCACGGCAAAGACGGCGATGAAGTGCTTCCACTCCATGCATTACCTATCGGCGACGGGCAACGCGATTCTTTAGGCTCCGCACTCCAGCCGCACGGCAAGTCGGTGGTCTAGGCATCTACTTCACGACGCGGAAGGTGAGATGCGTGACTCCGGTGCCCACGATCACTCTCGTGCGCTCCAGATCGATCGGCCCGGTCCCCAGATGGTCGAACAATGAGACGCCGCCCCCGAGGGAGGACATGGACCAGTCACGGACATTCGCCTCAAGCTTCGGCACGCTCCCAGATGGCCAGGAGGGAGTCGGCCTGGCGTTCGGGCTCGATTCGGTGGGGCGGGTCGAAGTGGTGGCGTTCGGGGAAGGTCTCGACCGTGAAGTCGGGGAAGATCGCGGCGAGTCGTCGGGCCATCCGGGCGTAGTAGTCGGGATGACTGCGACCACCCAGCGCGAAGTAGACGGGCCGGTCGAACCCCCGCAGGGCATCCACGTCGAGGTGGCCACTCTCGAACGCCTCCAGCAAGGCCTGTATGCCCGCTGGCCGTTTCGCCATCCACGCCGGCGGCGGATTCTCGGGAGGCGGTGGCGGTTCGACGCCCGGTGCAAGCTGAAGCTGCATGAATTCCGCCATGAACCGATCGGGCGGTAGCCCAGCGAGCGCACGGAACCGGAGCCAGAGGGCCTGCTCTTCCTCCGTTCTGTCGTTACCCGCCCACGCCGGCTCCAGGAGCGCCAAGCTCAGGAGTCGCTCGCCATGCTCGGCTGTGAAGGCGAGCGATGATGCACCACCACCTGAATAGCCAACGAGGTGAAACCGATCGAACCCGTGACGGTCGGCCTCGCGCAGGATCCCTTCCACTTCGATGCCGAGGGTGTAGTTGGCTGGGGGCCGATCCTCGGAGTACACGTCCAGGTCCTTTGCGACCGAATCCACACGGTCCCCCAGCACCTGCAGGAGGGCAGCGTAGGCCGGTTCCACCGGGAGAACTCCACCTGGCAACAAGACGACGGGGTGACGACTCGTCACGGTCAGACCGAGGGTCGACGGGCGAACCCGCCGAGGAAGCGCGGTCTGGTCTCGAACGACACGCCGGAATCGACCATCCCTCGGTCCATCTCAGCGGCGGCACCCGTGGATGTCCCGAAGACTTCCACACGGACCGGCTCCAGGGATTCCCGCGCAGCACTCAGATCGCCGGGCATGAGGCCCATCTGATCCTCGAGGAACCGCATGTGTTGGTCCAGGACGACTTGGTCCGCGTACACGTGGATGTTGGTGATCTCCGAACCCTCGGCCTCGCCGTAGGCCAGGAAGGCGGTCACCTGCGGCTCATTCCGCTCGACGGCCTCCACAAGCGCCGCGTAGAACCGCTGGTAGTCGGCGGACTTCCCTTCCTTGATCCGCCAAGTGCTGACATACACGATCGGCTCACCCACGGCATGCCTCCCATCGGTCCCGTGACGAACTCTACGTCCACGCAGCAAACGTAGCGCTCGCCCGTCGTGCCCCCCGAGTTAGTGATCGACTGCGCGCTACGAGCGTGCTCCTTAACCGCGCTTGGAGCCGAAGAGCGCACTAAGTGGCGGGTCGGTTCGGTAAGGCTCCAAGGCTTCGAACGGCGGGTGAAAGGGGCCGCCTATCCTCGGTAGTGGTAACCGTCCTCTTCGTCGACCCGCCTATCCGCGCACCCCGATGACGGACGCGGACTCCTTCTTCTTGATCGGGACGGAGCCGCCGCCTGGGGCTGATTTGTGTCCGGGCGGTGCGCTGTGCGAGCGACGTGCTGACTTGACCGTAGACCGTTTCCCCTGCTAGCGCGCCGGGAGGGAGTCGAACCCCCAACCTTCTGATCCGTAG
>Ga0126377_10001821_pt1 | contig 14231 bp, 15 predicted proteins | sample PanSoiMetPlot_22_FD_92647 | JGI IMG/M metagenome (GOLD analysis project Ga0126377, IMG submission 92647) | Tropical forest soil microbial communities from Panama - MetaG Plot_22 | ecosystem: Environmental > Terrestrial > Soil > Tropical forest > Bulk soil | place: Panama | collected 2016-02-17
GCGCATCGAGGTCATCGCGGCGACCGCGCGCTACGATCTCATCCAGCGCCCGCCCCGGTCCACGCCGTGGCAGCAGCTGGTGCGTGCCTGGCGCGCGCGCCGCGCGGTTCGCGCCGCCCTGACGACTGCGGCGTTGCTCGCGTTCCTCGTGGTCAGCCCGAAAGCCTCGGCGGCCCCCGGCCCGGGCCCCGGCGCAGTCCCCTTCCCCGTGGGCGAACGCCTCACGTTCGGCGCCAAGTTCGGGGCGTTCAGCGTCGGCGAGGCCACCATGGAAGTCGCCGGGATCGACACGCTGCGGGGTGCCGAGATGGTGCACCTGCGGTTCCACATCCAGGGCGGCGCGCTCTGGTACCACCTCGATCAGACGTTGGAATCCTGGGTGGGAAAGAAGGACTTCCGCGCCCATCGCTTCTGGAACAAGACCGAGGAAAGGGGAAAGGCGTGGGAGCGGAAGTTCGACATCTTTCCCGACTCTGGCTTCTACCGTGAAGCGGGCAAGGACTCCACGTTTCCCACGGTCGCAGAGCCGCTCGATGACGCCGCGTTCCTCTACTGGATCCGGACCGTGCCGCTCGAGGTCGGGAAGAAGTACGAGTATCGCCGCTACTTCCGGCCCGACCGGAATCCCGTGATGGTCGAGGTGCTGGGCCGCGACAAGGTCAAGGTCGCGGGCCGCAAATGGAACGCGATCGTCCTCTCGCCTTCGATTCCGAACGGCGGCGGCATTTTCTCCGAGAAGGCGGACGCCCGCATCTGGCTCTCCGACGACTCGGCACGCATCATCCTGGGGTTACAGTCCAAGTTCTCGTTCGGCATGGTGACCATGAAGCTCAAGGACCTCGTCGTGCCCGGATCGCCATGACCGACTATCGCGAAGCCGATCGTTCCCAGCTGAAGACCGTCTCCGTTGCGCGCCGCGCCCACCGCGTGGGCGCGGGTCAGCTCGCCCATCCTCCCGGCGCCGACGCGAGTTTCGGCGCGTTCTGGCAGGCCCTGCCGGCGGTGCTGGCCGCCAACGATCTGCGCTACGTCGCAGACCAGATGGTGCGCGCCGTGGGCCGGCGCGGCGTGCTCGTGATGTTTGGCGGGCACGTCGTGAAGGTGGGACTCGGGCCGCTCCTGATCGAGCTGATGCGCCGCCGTGTGATCACGGCGGTCGCGATGAACGGCAGCGCCGCGATTCACGATTTCGAGCTCGCCGCCTATGGAGGCACGAGCGAAGACGTCGCCGCTGGACTGGACGACGGGTCGTTCGGCATGGCGGAAGAGACGGGGCGCGACATGAATGCGGCGATCGTCGAGGGGGCTCGCGCGGGCCGCGGCCTCGGCGAGTCGCTCGCCCAGGAGCTACTGCGCCGGCGCACCCTGGCGACCCCCGAGGCATCCATCCTCCTCGCCTGTGCCAACCTCAACGTCCCGGTCACGGTGCACGCGGCGATCGGCGCCGACATCATTCACCAGCACCCCGCGGCAGACGGCGCCGCGCTCGGCGCCACGACCCACCGCGACTTCCTGCGCCTCGCCGAATCGCTGCCGTCCCTCGACGATGGCGGGGTTGTGCTCAACATCGGCAGCGCCGTGATGATGCCCGAAGTGTTCGTGAAGGCGCTCTCGATCTGCCGCAACCTCCACGGCGGGAAGCCGACACACTTCACCGCCTGCGACTGCGACATGCAGCGCCACTATCGCCCGCGGGTGAACGTCGTCGAGCGCCCCACCGTAGCGGGGGGCCGCGGGGTACAGCTCACGGGCCACCATGAGATCCTGATCCCGCTGCTCGTCTGGGGGGTCCTCGATCAATTGGACCGGCGGTAGCGGCGCGTGGCTTCTCGCCGTGTGCGCGCTCGGCGCCGGCGCCTGCGTCACACGGACGACCACGCCGAAGCAGGCGACGCCGGCCGCCCGCGGCTCACCGAATCGCGTCGAAGCGCTGGTGCGTCAGGCGATCACCGCGGATGCCGCCGGTGACCGGGCGGCCGACACCCTCTACACGCCCGATGCCGTGGTCGTGGCGAATGCCCGCGCGCGCCTGCGGACGCCCCGCTTCGCGGGAATAGGCGCCGGCGGCCACGTCGCCGTCGCCGCGGCGAGCGTGATGATGCAAGGGCACTTCGCGTGGGCCACGATCGACTACCGGTGGGTCAACTCAACGCAGAATCAGGCAGAGGTCGGCCGCGCCACGTTTATTTGCGAGGAGAAACGTGAGGGGTGGCGGATCATCCACGCCCACTCGAGCCAGCTGCTGCCGTGGGACCGCTAAGCGTCGGCCGGACGGCCGCGGATTGCTTCGCGAATCCTGGCGGCGGTGTTCGGGCTGATCAGGCGGATCGCGAGATAGATGATGAAGCCGAACGCGGCCCACACGAGCAGCGTCATCGCGATCCCGATGGCCAGACCGAACAGGCCCAGTATGATCTTGAGCGCGAAGAAGGCCACGAACGCGAATACGGCAAAGCCGAGGATGCTGCGAAACATGAAAACCTCCCTGATGCGTATAGTACGTGGTGCCTACGACGGAATGTAATCGCCGGTTTCAGCGGGATGCCAGCGCATGCCAACTTGTGACGTCGCGATAGTCGGCGGCGGAGTGGTCGGCGCGGCCTGTGCGCGCGCCGCCGCGCTGCGGGGCCTCACCGTGGCCGTGTTCGAGCCCGGGCCCGACGCGGCCGCCGCGTCCCCCGCCTCGGCGGGCATGCTCTCCGCGCAGATCGAGCCCGCCGACGCGGATGCGCTCAGCCTGTCGGTGCGCGCGCGTGACCTGTACGAGCCGCTCGCGCCCGAGCTCGCCGAGAGCACCGGCATCGATATCGGGTTCTGGCGGCCGGGCATCGCGTCCATCGCCTTCGATGCCGCCACCGAGCAGCGCTTGAAGGAAGAAGTCGCCGCACAGCGGCAGGCGGGATTGCGCTGTGACTGGCTCGATCGCGACGAGGTGCGCGAGCGCTGGCCAGGCGTCGGGTTGGACAGCCGTGGAGCGCTGTTCGCGCCCGAAGATGGCGCGCTCGATCCACAGAGCCTCGCGCGCGCGTGCCTGGCCGATGCCCGTCGTCTGGGCGCGACCCTCGTCGCCGAGCGCGTCGAGTCCGTGGCCCGCTCGGGCGATCGCGCGACCGGCGTCACGACGGCGCAGGGAACGACGACCGCCGGGCACGTCGTGCTCGCCGCCGGAGCCTGGTCCCCCGCCGTGGGGGCCCTGCCCCGCAGCCTTCCCGTCGAGCCGGTCCGCGGGCAGATGGCCGCCACGCCGTGGCCCGACTCCTTGCCGGCCAGCATCCTCTTCGATGATCACAGCTACGTCCTCGCGCGCGGCGACGAAGCGCTGCTCGGCAGTACCATGGAGCACGCGGGCTTCGATTGCCGCGTGACCAACGAAGGCCTCGCGCAGATCTTCCGCGGCGCCGTGAGGCTCGTGCCGGCATTGCATGTCGGTCCCGTCCGCCGCATGTGGGCGGGACTCCGCCCCGTGACTCCCGACGGCCGGCCGATTGTCGGTCGTGACCCCGGAATGGAGGGGCTCTGGTACGCGACAGGACACGGCCGGAGCGGCGTCCTTCTCGCCGCGCTCACCGGCGATGTGGTGGCTGATCTGCTGACCTCGGGCGAAACCGCGCTGGATGTCGCCGCGTGGCGGCCCGAGCGGCTCGACGCAGCAGCCCAGTAGACCTTCCGATGTATCGCGCCTGTGCGGCCCCTCGGGTCTCGGGATCGGACGCCGCATTGCCTTCGATGAGGGACGCGGCCGTCTCTGGGTCGTGTGCCAGGCGTGCGCGCGCTGGAATCTCGCGCCGCTCGACGACCGCCTCGAGCGAATCGAATCCGTGGCTCGCGCGGCGGGCGCGGGGCAACCGGTCGCCGCGACAGCGCAGGTCTCGCTCATCCGCTGGGAGCGCTACGACCTGGTACGTGTGGGCGCGCCGCCGCGCGTCGAGCTGGCCGACTGGCGCTACGGCGAGCGGCTCAAAGCGCGCGAGCGCGAGCGTGCCCTCGTCGTCGTACCGGTGACCATTGCGGCGATAGGCCTGGGCATCGCGGTCAACGCCGCGGCGGGCGGATCATTCGGCCTCTTCTTCTTGAATCTGGGCCGCCTCGCCGACGGGGCCTACATCGCCCTGCTCGGCAACCGCCGCGTGATCCTGCCCGAGCCGCCAATCTGTGAGGCGTGTGGAACCGTGCTCCGATTGCGCGCGCGGCACCTGCGGCACGGCCGGCTCACCAACGAGCGGCACGAGAGTCTTGCTCTGCTGGTGCAATGCCCGCATTGCGGCGCCGAAGCTGCGTTGCTCACGGGCGCGGACGCGGCGCAGGCGCTGCGTCGCGGGCTCACCTTTCTCAATGCCGCGCGCTCCGCCCGCCGCCGTGCGGACGTCGCCGCGATGCACGTCGACCGCGCGGGTGGCGCCGAGCAGTTGATCAGCGATGTGGCGCGCCGCGAGCCGGCGCTCGCCGCACTCGCCCCAGAACGGCGACGCGCTCTTGAAATGGCGGTGGACGAAGTCGCCGAGGTCGCCGCTCTCGAGCGGCAATGGAAAGAAGCAGAGGAGCTGGCGGACATCGCCGACGGCGTGCTGTCGCCGTCTGCCGAAATCGACGAGCACCTGCGACAGTTGAAGGCTCGCGGCGGCGGCAATCAACCGGACGGTTGAATCGCTGCTACCTGCGCATCCCGGAAGCGGCTATCTTTCGGATGCACCAACACCTAAGGACGTCATGGCCGCGCCTCTCGTCCAGCTAGCGCCCGCACCCCCAAAGTCGTCCCCCCACGCAGACACCCGTCGGAAGCCGTCCTGGCTCAAAGTCGCAGCGCCGGGGGGACCGAACTATCTCGCGGTGAAGCGCCTGATGCGGGAGCTGGAGCTCCATACGGTCTGCGAAGAGGCCCACTGCCCCAACATGGGGGAGTGCTGGGAGCACCACGCCGCCACGTTCATGATCCTGGGTGACGTGTGCACGCGGAACTGCTCGTACTGCGCGGTAGCGCATGGGACGCCGCAGCCCCTCGATCCCCTCGAGCCCGCGCGCCTCGCGGTCGCGGTGGAGCGCCTCGGCTTGAAGCACGTCGTGATCACGAGCGTGGACCGAGACGATCTCCCCAATGGTGGCGCGGAGAGCTTCGCCCAGTCGATCGCCGCCATCCGCCGGCGCCTCCCGGATACCTCCGTCGAAGTCCTCATCCCCGACTTCAAGGGGAATGACGACGCGCTCGGCATCGTCGTCGCGGCCAAGCCCGACATCCTCAACCACAACCTCGAGACCGTGGAGCGGCTGTATCGCCTGGCGCGCCCGGGCGGTCGTTACCAGCGTGCCCTGGCCCTTCTCGCCCGCGCCAAGGCAATGGACGCGACGCTCCTTACGAAATCCGGCATCATCTGCGGGCTGGGTGAGGAGTGGGACGAGCTGCTTGGCGCCATGCGCGATCTCCGGGCGGCGGACGTGGACATCCTCACGCTGGGCCAGTACCTCCGCCCCTCGAGCGAGCATCTTCCGATCACCCGCTACTACACGCCCGACGAGTTCGCCGAGCTGGCGCGACTCGGGCGCGCGATGGGCTATCGCCACGTCGAGGCCGGCCCACTCGTTCGCTCGAGCTATCACGCCTGGGAGCAGGTCGAGCGCGCCACGGCGGCGGGCTGACATGGCCACCGCAACCGTGCAACCGGGGACCGCTGCCGCGCGGGGTGATCTCGACCGCGGCCTGCTCCGCTCCATGCTGCTCATTCGCCGCTTCGAGGAGAAAGCCGCCGAGGCCTACGCCACCGGCAAGATCGGCGGCTTCTGCCATCTCTACATCGGGCAGGAAGCCGTGGCCGTTGGCTCGATCGCCGCGCTGCGGCAAGACGACTACCTCATCTCCTCGTATCGCGAGCATGGTCAGGCGCTCGCGCGCGGCGTCTCCCCCACGGCGGTGATGGCCGAGCTGTACGGCAAGGCTGCGGGCACGTCCAAGGGCAAGGGCGGCTCGATGCATCTGTTCGATGTCTCGCGCCACTTCATGGGCGGCCACGGGATCGTGGGCGGTCACATCCCGCTCGCGACGGGAATCGCCTTCGCGATCAAGTACCGCGGCGGGGACCAGGTGTGCGTCTGCTACTTCGGCGAAGCCGCCGTGAACATCGGTGCCTTTCATGAAGCGTTGAACATGGCGTCGGTGTGGAAGCTGCCCGTGATCTTCCTGTGCGAAAACAACCGCTATGGGATGGGGACGGCGTTCGAGCGCGTCGCCGCGGTCACCGACGTCGTCGAGCACGCCTGCAGCTACGACATGGCGGCGGAGCTGGTGGACGGGATGGACGTGCACGCCGTGCAGCGCGCCACCGAGCGCGCCGTGAATCGGGCGCGCGGTGGCGGGCATCCCACCCTGCTCGAGGTGCGCACCTACCGCTTCATGGGTCACTCCATGTCCGATCCGCTCCACGGCGTCTATCGCACCAAGGACGAGGTGGAGGAGCAGAAGCGGAAGGACCCGATCACGCGCCTCGCGGCCGAGCTACAGGAAGCGGGAGTGTTGGACAAGGACGGGCTGAAAGCGCTCGATGTCGAAGTAAAAGCCGAAGTGGATGCGGCGGTGAAATTCGCCGAAGCGGCGCCCGATCCCGAGCCCTCCGCGCTCGAATCCCACGTGCTGGCGGACTGACGTGCCGACCCTGACCTACCGCGATGCCCTGAACCAGGCGCTGCGTGAGGAGATGCAGCGCGACGGTGACGTGTTCATCCTCGGCGAGGAAGTGGGCGTCTATCAGGGCGCCTACAAGGTGAGCCGCGGCCTGCTCGAGGAATTCGGCGCCCGCCGCGTCGTGGATACGCCTATCGCCGAGCTCGGCTTCGCCGGCGTAGGCGTGGGTGCGGCCATGGTGGGGTTGCGGCCGGTCGTCGAGTTCATGACCTGGAACTTCGCGCTGCTCGCACTCGATCAGATCGTCAATTCCGCGGCCAAGCTCCACTACATGTCGGGCGGGCAGGTGTCCTGTCCGATCGTATTCCGGGGCCCGAACGGCTCCGCGCTCCAGCTCGCCGCGCAGCACTCGCAGGCGTGGGACGCGTGGCTCGCCCACATCCCCGGCCTGAAGGTCGTCGCCCCCGCGACCCCCGCCGACGCGAAGGGGCTGCTCAAGTCCGCCATCCGCGACAACAATCCCGTCATCGTGCTCGAAGGCGAGATGCTGTACAACACCAAGGGTGAGGTGCCGGATGGCGAGCACCTCGTGCCGATCGGCTCGGCGGACGTGAAGCGCAGCGGCACGGACGTGACGCTCGTGTGCCATTCCAAGACCGTGGCGCTCGCGCTCAAGGCGGCCGAGCACCTCGCAGGCGAGCACGGTGTGAGCGCCGAGGTCGTGGATCTCCGCACGCTCCGCCCGCTCGATGAGGTGACGCTGCTCGCGTCGGTGACACGGACCAACCGCTGCGTGGTGATCGAAGAAGGCTGGCGGCACGCGGGGATCGGCGCCCAGGTGGTGGACGTCATCCAGCGGGAAGCGTTTGACAGTCTCGATGCGCCGGTCGCACGCGTCACGCAGGCGGACGTGCCGATGCCGTACAACAAGCTCCTCGAGCGTGCCGCCAAGCCCTCGGTCGAGAAGATCGTGGCCGCTACGCGACACGTGCTCTATCTCGACTGACATGTCCACCCCCGTTTTCATGGAAGCGCTGTCGCCCACGATGGAAGAGGGGCGCGTCGTAAGGTGGCTCAAGCGCGAGGGCGAGCCGGTCAAAACGGGCGAAACGCTCGCCGAGGTGGAGACCGACAAGGCGATCATGGATCTGGTCGCACGGGCGGACGGAGTACTGCAGCGGGTCGCGGCCAAGGAAGGCGAGACGGTGGCAGTCGGCAAGGAAATCGCGGTCATCGGTGACGGTGGAGCAGCTCCAGCTCCACCACCACCTCCGCCACCTCCACCCCCTCCATCACCTGCGGCTCCAGCCGCTGCTCCCGCCGCTGCCCCCGCCGACGCGACGCGCGTGCGGGCTTCTCCCCTCGCCCGTCGAATGGCGAGAGAAGCAGGCGTGGATCTCAAACTGCTGCGCGGCTCAGGACCCGGTGGACGGGTCGTCAGGCAGGACATCGAGCACGTGGGAAGTGGGACCGGCGAAGTAGTCGCGTCGGCACCCGTGCCAACGCCCGACATGCCCGTCGCCCGTCCGTCTGCTCCCATCCCCCGTCCTGCCACGGCGCCAGGGGCTGGCTACGAAGACGTCCCGCTCACCCAGATCCGCAAGACGATCGCCAAGCGTCTCGCCGCTTCCCTCGGCCCGGTCCCGCATTTCTTCCTCACGACCGCCGTGGACATGGAGCGCGCGGCCGAAGCGCGTGAGTCGCTGAACAAGACGCTCGAGCAGGGTGGGCGCGTCAGCTTCAACGACATTGTGCTCAAAGCGACGGCACTGGCACTCGTGCAGCATCGGGCCTGTAACGCGTGGTTTGCCGACGATCACATTCGGTACTGGAACGAGGTGCATCTCGGCATGGCCGTCGCAGTCGAGGACGGACTGATCACGCCCGTGATCCGCGATGCCGATACGAAGTCGCTCTCGGCCATCGGCCGCGAGGCGCGCGAGCTCGCCGAGCTGGCGCGCGCCCGCCGTCTCCAGCCGGCCCAGTATACCGGAGCAACTTTCTCCGTCTCGAACCTCGGCATGTTCGACATCGAGCACTTCACGGCGGTCATCAATCCCCCGGAAGCGGGGATCATCGCCGTCGGGTCCGTAGCACCGCAGGCCGTGCCCGGCGATGGCGGCGTAGCGGTGCGGCGCCGCATGCGGCTGACCATGAGCTGCGACCACCGCGTGATCGATGGCGCGACGGGAGCGGCGTTCCTGAAAACGCTGAAAGAGATGCTCGAGAATCCGCTGGCGATGCTGTTGTGAACGGGAGGGGGGCTTCTGGCAAACGTATCTGACGTCATCGTGCTCGGTGGTGGTCCCGCGGGCTACATCGCCGCGATTCGCTCGGCACAGCTCGGCATGGCCACGACCGTGATCGAGCGCGACAAGCTGGGCGGGGTCTGCGTGAACATCGGGTGCATCCCGACCAAGGCGCTGCTGCACTCGGCCTATCTGGCGCACGCCCTCGGCCATGCAGCCGAGTTCGGTGTTGAGGTGTCGGGAGTGAAAACGAATTACGGCACCGCGATGACCCGCTCCCGCAAGGTGGCGGATCAGAACTCGCGCGGCGTCGAGTTCCTGATGAAAAAGCATAAGATCACGGTCGTCAAAGGCGACGGTGTGCTCCAGCCGGGCCGCAAGGTGAAGGTGGGCGGCGACGTCTACGAGGCCAGGAAGGGCGTGATCATCGCGACAGGTTCGCGCGTGAAAGGGATCCCCCAGATCGGGCTCGAGATCGACAAGACGACCGTCATCTCATCCGACGAGGCTTTGTTCCTCGAGAAGGCGCCCCCCTCGATGGCGATCGTCGGCGCTGGCGCGGTGGGGATGGAGTTCGCCGACATTTTCAACTCGTTTGGGACGGAAGTCACCCTCATCGAGGCCCTGCCCCGCATCCTGCCGCTCGAGGACGCCGAGGCGTCGGACGCCCTCACCAAGAGCTATCGCAAGCGGAAGATCGAAGTGCTGGCAGGCGCCACCGTGAAGAAGGCAACGATCGCCAAGGGCAAGGCGACGCTCGAAGTCGAAGTGGGTGGCGAGGCGAAAAAAGTCGAAGCGGCGACGGTACTCATGGCCGCGGGCCGCGCCGTGAACACCGAGAACATCGGCCTGAAAGAAGTCGGGATCGCGCTGACCGACCGCGGCTTCATCAAGGTCGATCGAGACCTGCAAACCAGCGTCCCCGGCTACTACGCGATCGGCGACGTGGCCGGGCCGCCGATGCTCGCCCATAAGGGCAGCCGCGAAGGCACGTACGTCGCCGAGCGACTCGCCGGGCAGAAGCCGCACCCCATCATGTACGACAACGTGCCGAGCGTCACCTACTGCCACCCCGAGGTCGCGAGCATCGGACTCACGGAAGACCAGTGCAAGGAGCGCAAGCTCGACTACGTCGCGGGAAAGTTTCCCTTCATGGCGAGCGGCCGCGCCCGCGGCACCGGTGAGACGGAGGGGTTCGTGAAGATTCTGCGCGGCAAACAGTACGGCGAGATCCTCGGCGCGCACATCGTCGGCAGCCATGCCTCCGAGCTGATCCACGAGCTGGCCGTGGCGCGCGAGAACGAATACACCGTCGAGGAAGTGGAGCTCGCGATCCACGCGCATCCCACAATGTCCGAAGCCGTCGCCGAAGCGGCGCTCGACTCCCTCGGCCGGGCGCTCAACATATGAAAGACCCGCTCTCCGTCGGGCTGGGCGCACTCGGCTCGGGCGCCGGTATCGGGGGAGCGACCATCGTCGCCGCGCTCGTCCTCGTGCGCACCCTCGAGCGCTACATGGCGCCGGTGGACTACGGAGAGAGCGCGGCCGACCCGATTATCGTCGGGACATTCGCGGGGCTGGCCGTCGGCGCGGCGTTCGGCTGGCGCAAGAGCGGCGCCCTCACCAACATCGCGCAGCGCGGCGTGATCGGGCTCCTCTCCGCCGTCGGCGCGCTGATCATCGGATTCATCGCCTGGCCCGTGCACCGCCTCGCGGGCAATGCCGGGCTCATTGGCTGGGGCCTCGCGAGTTTCGCACTCGGTGTTGCCGCGAGCCGCTGGTCCGCCCGCGGCAGCCGGGACGACGCGATCGACACGCACGAGACCGAGAAACTGCCCCGTGCCTGAAGTCCTCGTGCTCGATGCCGGTCGGATGCCCTACCACGAGGCGCTGGCGTGGCAGCGTCAGCTCGCGGCCGCGCGCATCGCCGGCCAGTTCGAACACGACGTCCTACTTCTCGTCGAGCATCCCCCGGTCGTCACTCTCGGGCGCGCATCACATCAGGCGAATCTTCTCGATACCACCGGCATCGAGGTAGTCGTAGTCGAGCGGGGTGGCGACGTGACGTATCACGGACCGGGCCAGCTCGTGGGGTATCCCATCCTCGACCTGAATGGGTACCGCCGCGACCTGCACTGGTATCTCCGAACGCTGGAGCAAGCGCTCCTCCACACCCTCGACATCCTCCACATACCTGCCGAACGCCGTCCCGGCCTCACCGGCGTCTGGACTCGCGGCCGCAAGATCGCGAGCATCGGCGTGCACGTGAAGCAGTGGGTGACGTGGCACGGGTTCGCGCTCAACGTCACGACGAATCTCGCGGAGTTCGATCGCATCGTCCCCTGTGGGATTCAGGGCGTCGAGATGACATCGGTAGAGCGGGAAGGGGGAAACGGGGAGCGAGCAATCGATGCCGTCGTGCAGGGGTTTGAGCGCGCCTTCGACGTCAAGACCAGCCGCGTCCTTCAGGACGCACTCGCGCCGAGCCTTTGACAAAATTCCTCGACGAGATGCGCGAGCGCTCGGGTGCCACGCGCGAGCGCGTTCCACCCGGTCAGGTCGTAACGACCAAATGGCCCGTCCTTCACTACGGCGATGTGCCGCGCGTCGACACGAAGACGTGGACCTTCGAGGTATCGGGTCTCGTGGAACGTCCCTTCACCCTCACCTACGACGAGCTGCTCGCGCTCCCACAGAAGACCGTGCGGTGCGACATCCATTGCGTGACGCGTTGGAGCCGCCTCGACAACGCATTCGAGGGCGTACCCGTGCAGGCGCTGCTGGCGCGCGCTGGCGTGAAGGCTGAGGCCAGCTACAGCCTGGTCCACGCCGAGCAGGGATTCATGACCAACGTGCCGCTCTCAGATCTCGACCGGCCCGACAACCTGATCGCGCTCCGGTGGGGCGGCGAGCCGCTGACTCCCGAACACGGCTGGCCCGCGCGCCTCCTCGTGCCCCACCTCTACTTCTGGAAGAGCGCGAAATGGGCGCGCGGGCTCGAGCTACTCGCCGAAGACATGCCCGGGTTCTGGGAGCAGAACGGCTATCACATGCGGGGCGATCCGTGGCTCGAGGAGCGCTACGGCGGCCGCTCCCTCACCCAGCACGAAATCAACCGCCTGCGGAACCGCAGTAAGCGCTAGTGCGTGTGCACCATCTTCGGGACGTCGGTCGCGAATGAATACGCGGCCTTCGGGCACTTCACGTTGGGATTCGTCGAATGAAACATCCCGTTGGGATTGTCCTTCCACAGCCACACATGCAGGTCCCAGTGATGCAACCCGGGCGGCATGAACGGCGCGTGGCCCTCCATCGGGCCCTGGAGTGACTGCCCGAATACTTTCGGCGGCTCCGTCACACCAGGCATCACCGGCAGAAACCACTCGGCGCCGGTGAGCACGAGCTTGTCACCGACCGGCTCGTAGAGCAGCACCTGGGGCTTCGCGGGATCGAGTTTGGGGCCGATCAGGGAGATGTTGAGGAGATGCACGCCCATCGCGCCGGGCTTGAACGCCATTTGCCCCTCGCCCCCACCCTTGGGATAGTCCACGCAGGCGATCGTCGAGAGGTACCCGTCGAACACGGCGGCGATGGGATCCTGGTAGCGCGCCAGTGCTGCCTTCGCCTGGGCGAGCTGAGCGTCCACGGACGGCTCCTGCGCAGCGACATTCCGGGCGAGACCCGTCATCACGACAAGAACGGCAAGCAGGCGCAAACCCCGCGTCATCTTTCCTCCTCGATCGGTGAGATAGGGAACGGCGCGAGGCAATATACGTCTACTTTTGAATCGCCATCACCCACGCATCCGGAGCCACCTTCGCGAAGTAGCAGATGAGCAGCGCCGCGCCCGCGAGCGACAGGTTCTTCATGAAGTGCGCGCGTTGCGTGGCGTGCTGCATGGGATCGGGCACACCCCAGAAGGGATGCATGTAGATCGCGGCCGCTATGAGAAAGATGACCAGCAGCGTCGCCCCGGCCTCGACCTCGAAACCGAGCAGGATGCTCAAGCCACCCAGCAGGATCATGAGCCCGCTGACGATCACGGCCAGCTTGGGCTGTGGGACCTTGAACATCGCCGCGTACTGGCTCATCGCCTGCGCCTGGGTGAGATGGGCGATGCCGGAGAGAATGAAGATCCAGGCGAAGAGAATGCGACCGATGATGAATGCCGCCGTGAGGGCGCCGCTCGGCGGCGTGGCCGCCTGCACTGGAAGGGTCATGGGAACCGTCTCCTGGATGGGAGTGATTCGAATCGGAGTGCCGCCTGACTATAGAGCTAGGCGAGTAGCTCCGCCACCTCCCGCGTCGCCTCTTCCTGGCGACGGCCTTCGTCGTCGAGTCCTCGAGTCAGATCGTCCAGTACATCCACTCCGGTGGTCACCGCGGTGCGCGCCTGCCATCCCGAGAGCGCTGCACTCGCGTCGAGCAGGCGCTGCGTCAGGAGATCGCGGCCTCGCTCGCAGCGGCTGAGCGCGTCGAGCCAGGAAGGGGCCGCGTCCGCGAGGCGGTCGCGCCGCGCGTCGAACGCCGCGAGATGTTGCTCGAGCGCCGCGAGATCGCGCGCCGCTCCACACGCCGCCACGACGAACGGCCCCAGCCGCTCGGACCCCGTGGTCACCGCGGCCGCGCGCCGTAACAGATCGACGAACAGCGCGCGCGCCGGGCCCGCCGGCAGCGCGGCGAGCGTCCGTACCGCCGCTCGCTCCGCGTCCGCCGGCAGCGACGAGCGTCCGGATGAAGGCGGGTTCCACACCGGCGTCCGCCGCAGGGCCGCCGCCGCGGTCGCGAGTCCTCCCGCCACGACCGGACTCGCGATCAAGAGCACGGGCGCCGCGACCGCGAGCCCGAGAGTCGTTCCGGTCAGGGCCACCATCCCCGAGAGGACGGCAATCCCCGTCGGGACCAGGGCGCGCGGCAAGGTGCCACGCGACTCGGTGCGCGCCGAGAGGCCATGCGCCTCGAGCAGCTCCAGGATGCGCGGGCCCGCGTCGAGAGGAATGCGCAGCAGCGGGCGCTCGCCCGTCGCAGCGTCGCCGCGGGCGGCCGACGATGCCCCTCTGCCGATGCGGTCTTCCAGCGCCTCATGCACCGCGCGCCGCGCCGGGCCCGCGGTGGTGCGCTCGAGGAATACGAGCACGTCGTCGCCAGAGCCGGCCCTGCGTGCGCAGCGCGGGCAGATACCGATGCCGAACGGCTCGGCCGCGTGACAGAGCGCGCAGCGCTCCCGGGTCGGCGCCACCGCTACCGCATCCGACTCGTCGTGCTGCTCGAGCGCACTCGCGAGAAGTCCGACCGAGGGGAACCGGTCGCCCGGATCATGCGCGGTCGCCCGAGCGATGACGGCGTCGAGCCATGCGGGCACCTCCGGCCGC
>Ga0126377_10001822_pt1 | contig 14227 bp, 10 predicted proteins | sample PanSoiMetPlot_22_FD_92647 | JGI IMG/M metagenome (GOLD analysis project Ga0126377, IMG submission 92647) | Tropical forest soil microbial communities from Panama - MetaG Plot_22 | ecosystem: Environmental > Terrestrial > Soil > Tropical forest > Bulk soil | place: Panama | collected 2016-02-17
GATTTCGCGAGCGCGCTCGACGCCTATCAAAAAGGCAAAGCCTTGTTCGAATCGGCGAACAATAAGCTCGGCGTCGCGGCGGTGTTGTTGAACGAGAGCATGGTCAGTTACGCGCAGAAGGATTACGCGAAGACGATCGAGCAGGCCGATAAAGCCGCGGCCCTCGCCACGGAGTTCGGAGACGGCGATCTTTTCTGGCAGGCGCGCTACCGCTCGGGCAAGGCGCAATACCGATCCGAAAAGCTGGACCTCGCGCGCCAGGCATTCACCCAGGCCATCGCGACGATTGAAACGCTGCGGCCGCGGGAGAAGCGCGGACAGGAGCCGCGCTTCTACGAGAGCAAGCTCGCGCCTTATCAGGCGATGGTTGACGTCGCCATCAGCGAGGGCAAGGGCAATGAGGCTTTCGATTACGTCGAGCGCGCTAAATCTCGCGTGCTGAAGGGCGTGCTGCAGAGCGCGAAGATTTGGATCACCAAAACGATGACGCCGCGCGAGCGCGAGCAGGAGCGAAAATTCATGACAGACATCGCCACCCTCATCACGAGGATATCGCGCGAAAGCGAACGCCAGAATCCGAACAAGGTTCGACTCAATGACCTGACCGAAAAGCTGCCCAAGGCTCAGAAGGATTACGCCGCGTTCCGCGACCGGCTCCTGGCGCGTCGCCCGCAATTGAAGACGCTGCGCGGCGAGGGCAAACCGCTAGACGCCGCGCTCGCGGCCGCCCTGCTGACCGACGCCGAGACCGCGCTACTTGATTTCGTGGAGACGGACGAAAACGTCTACCTCTTCGCGTTCACGAAGCCCGGCGCCCGCGCCCGATCACGGCAGCCGGTCTCGCCGCTGAAAATCTACATCCTGGGAACGGATCGTGGCGACCTCTACGCCCGCGTGACCAGATTTCAAGAAGCCATCGCCAGCCGCAGCGATGACGCGCAGGCGCAGGCGCGCGAGCTTTACGACCTGATGCTCAAGCCGGCCCAGGAGCAGATCGCCGGGCGAAAGCATCTGATCATAGCGCCCGACGCGGTCTCGTGGAATCTTCCTTTTCAGGCTCTGCGAACCGAGGATGACCGCTATCTGATAGAGAACTATGCGGTCTCTTACGCGCCTTCGTTGACCGCGCTTGGCGCGATCTCCGGGTTGCGCGCCCGCCCGAATCCACGCCGAGCGACTCCGCCCTCGATGCTGGCTCTCATAAATCCGTCGTTGAGTCCGGCGACTGACGCTCGACTCAGATCGATACTGACCACCGAACGGCCAGACCAGCCGCCGGACGCTCAAAATGAAATTGATGAACTGAGCAAACTGTACGGCGAACGTCGGATCGCCGCGCTGGTCGGCGCCAGCGCGAGCGAAGACCGCCTGAAGGCCGAAGCGGGAAAGTATGATCTCCTGTATTTGAACGTTCGCGGCGCATTGAACGAAACCGCGCCGCTGTTCTCGTTCGCGGCGCTTTCATCGAACGTGGAGGCGAAGGAAGACGGAGCCTTCGAAGTGAGAGAAATTTTCAACCTCGACCTGAAATCCGATCTGGTTCTGGCGCCGGCGAATGAACTGGCATGGCCGAAGGCCGGGGCGATCCGAAGTCTGACCGGCCTAACCTGGGCGTGGTTCGTCGCCGGGTGTCCTTCGGCCGTCGTCAGCCGATGGCGCTGTGATGAGTCGTCCGATCTGACGCTCGAATTCCACCGCCGGATCAAAGCGTCGTGGCGCAAGGAATCGAAGGCCAGATCCTGGCAAGCTGCGGTTCAACAGTCGCTGAGCCGCGAAGAACGCCGCCATCCGTATTTCTGGGCGGGTTTTTCGATGTTGGGGGACGCGCGCTAAAATTAGGTGGCTCCGTCTGGAGTTCCGCAGTTGGGAGTTCCGCCTTCAGGCGGTCGGCTCGGATTAACGAGACCGACCGCCTGAAGGCGGAACTCCCAACTGAAGGCGGGACTCCGAGCGATTTATGGGAGGAACGTTTAACGATTTAAGGGAGGAATTATGAAAAGAGAGATGTTCGCAGCGTTTACGATCATCGCCCTGGCGTTCGTTTCTATCCCCCCACTTGCCGCGCCAGCGCCGCAGAAGAAAGGCAATAAACCGAGGCTCGAATCGAGACCGCGCGCCGAGAGCAAAGCGCGCGATCTCGCCTACCTGACCAAAGAGATTCGCAAAGAGCTTGTCACCTTGCCGTATTTCAGCGTCTTCGATTGGCTGGAAGGCAATGTCGAAACGGACGGCACAGTCCACCTGCGCGGGCAAGTGACGAGGCCGACGTTGAAGTCGGACGCGCAGAGGCGCGTCGAGAAGGTCGAGGGCGTTGACAGGGTGATCAACCGGATCGAGGTTTTGCCGCTCTCGCCGAACGACGATCGTTTGCGAAGGGCGGTCTTCCGCGAGCTTTTCAACTTTAACTCGCCGCTCTTCCGTTATGGCCAGCAGCCCGTCCCTCCGATTCACATCATCGTCAATCGCGGGAGGCTAACCTTGAAAGGCGTGGTTGCGAACAAAGGCGACAGCGATCTCGCCAACATCAAGGCCAGAGGCGTTTCGGGACTGTTCGAGGTCAGGAACGAGTTGAGGGTTGAAAAGGATTGAGAAACTGGGGGTCAGAGAGAGCGGGAGAGCGGGGGAGCGAGAGAGGGAGAGAGTGGGAGAGGGAGAGAGTGGGAGAGGGAGAGAGCGGGGGACATAGGGATCAATCAATCATTCATCTCCCGCTCTCCCGCTCTCCCGCTCTCTCCCTCTCCCCCGCTCTCCCGCTCTCTCCCACGCATACGGCTTTCGATCTGCAACAACAGAACGCCTCCGACGACCGCCACGCCGCCGGCGATTTGCATCATCTCCATCTTCTCTCCTAGCCACAGCCACGCGACTGACGCGGCGACGACTGGTTCGAGCATCGAGGTCAGAGAGCTTCGACTGGCTTCCAAATGGCGCAGGCTTGCCGAATAGAGCGCGAACGGCAGGATCGTCGCGACTCCGGCCAGATATATGAAGAAGACCCACATCGAAATATCGATACTGGCCCAGTCGATCTTCCACGGCGGACGAACCGTCAGCCAAATCACGCCCGCCGTCAGAAACGCATACGTGATTACCGTGCGCGGGTCGTGTCTGTTCATAACCTGTTTCCCGAAAGCGGTGTAGAACGCGAAGCAGAGTCCCGATCCGATTGCAAACAGCGTCCCGGCCAGCGATATGCGCGCGATCCCTCCTTCCTGTCCCAGGACCATCAAAGCGCAACCACATACAGCGGTGAAAGCCGCCGCCACTTTGCCGCGGGTCATTCGCTCGGTCTTGGACAACACCCCATAGACCATCAAATGCACGGGCGCCAGGTATTGCAGCAGCAGCGAGTATCCGACGCTGACCAGCGCCAGCGACAAATAATAAAAGCACTGATTAAGGGCTAATCCGATCACGCCGAGAAGGATGAGTGGAAATAGGTCTGAGCGGCGGACTTTCAACAACCGCGGCGATTTCACCCCCAGCCAGACTATAAGAATCGCCGCCGCGAGCAATGTGCGGAAGACAAGGAGTTCATCCGGGCGCATCTGGCGCCTGAGCAAATACTTCGTCACCGCTCCGGAAAAACCCCACAGTACGGCAGCCCCCGCCGCGAGCAGGTAGCCTTTCAGATGACTCGGCGGCGCGCTCACATTTACTTCTATTCTTTCGGGGCTTGATTTACTCAGATTTTGATGTTGTAGACTTTGATCTTGCTGTTGAGCGTCGTGTTGTTCATTCCGAGGAGTTTCGCCGCTCGGCTCTGATGACCGCCGGTGATTTCGAGCGCGCGCCGGATCAGTTCGATTTCGAAGCGCGAGACTTCATCGTAAAACGAGATGCCGCGGGCGATGTCCAACAAGGCCGCCGATTCGGTCACGTTCGCCGCGTCGCCCGTTTGCGCTTGCGGGCTTACGATCTCTTCGCGCAGGCAATCGAGCGTGATCTCGTCGGCGCGGGCGACGATCACGGCTCGCTCAATCGAACTTTCAAGCTCGCGCACGTTGCCGGGCCAGGAATAACTTTCGAGCGTCTTCAGGACTTCTGGCGTGATCTGATCGGAGATCGACCGCCCGTTCTCATCGTTGTATTTTCGGGTGAAATGCTGGGCCAGCGGCAGTATGTCTTCCTTGCGGTTGCGCAGCGGCGGAAGGTGGATGTTGATGACGTTCAGGCGGTAGAAGAGGTCTTCGCGGAAATCGCCCGATTTGACGGCGCGCTGTAAATCGGTGTTGGTCGCGGCGATGATTCGCACGTCGACCTTGTGCGGCTGCGTATCGCCGAGCGGAGTGAATTCGCGCTCCTGAATCACGCGCAGCAGTCGCGCCTGTGTCTCGGGCGGAATGGTGCTGATCTCGTCGAGGAAGATCGAGCCGTTGTCGGCTACCTCGAACAGGCCTTTCTTGGCCGCGACCGCGCCGGTGAAAGCGCCTTTGGTGTGGCCGAAGAGTTCCGATTCCAGAAGCTCCGAAGGGATGTTGCTGCAATTGACCGCGACGAACTGCCCCGTCTCGGCGCGCGGGCTGGAAAAATGAATCGAGCGCGCGACGACTTCCTTGCCGGTGCCCGATTCGCCGGTGACCAGCACGGTCGAGCGCGCCGGAGCGACCTGCTCGATCAGGTCGTAAACCTCGCGCATCGCGATCGAATTGCCGACGATCTGTTTGCGGTCAGCGGATTCACGCAGCGTGCGGCGCAAGACGCGGCGCTCCTCATCTCCGCGACGGCGCGAGATGCCTTCGGCGACCCTGCGCAGAATGGCCGCGTTTTCAAACGGCTTGCGAATGCACCTGAAAGCGCCCATCTCCCAGGCGGCGATGGCGGTGTCGAAGGTCGCGTAGGCCGTGATCATAATCACCACAGCCTCGCGGTCAAGCTTCAACATCTCTTCTAGCGTCCGCAACCCGCCAATGCCGGGCATCGAAACGTCGAGCAGCACGGCGTCATACGGTCGCTCCCCGAAGCGCGCCAACCCCTCTTCGCCTGTCTTGGCTAGATCGACGCGGTAGCCGTCCTGCGAGAGCAGGCTCTCCAGAACGTCGCGCATTACTTCTTCATCATCTACAACTAAAACGTTACCTTTTTTCGCCATATCTAAAAAGTAGCACAGAGTTTCGGCCTCTGCATAACGGTCAAGTCAGGCGCTCAAGCCCCGGAGTTTCAATGCTTACCAAATATTCTCTTTATTAACCACGGAAAGGGGTTCGGTATATAGAATTCCCTGCACTCAACCCCCTCCTGGCCGAACCTCGCCAATATCGCGTCCCGTTCATCCCGCGACTTAAAGTGTTCAACTGTGACAGCGCCGTTTTCGTCTACGATTTCGATTCTGTTCTTTCCATGACGGATTTCCGTTCTGGGACCCAAATACGCGCCGCAATTGACACAGTAATGAGGTTTGTCACCGGGGTCTTGCCGGCCACATTCGGTACAATCCACTGAATATCTCCCGAGCCGCGGGGGCTACCATCATAACTCAATTGTGCTTATGGTCGGGCGGTTTTAGCAGGTCGGGGCTCAGCGGTTTCGTCTTCAGATCGAAGCGCAGCAACTCAGCCGCCGCGTCGCCAGTGTTTTCGAACTCGATCGTGGCGCTCTGCTCTACCCATCCGGTTTTGCCCGCCTCGAGCGTTAACTTCGATGGTTTATCTTTTCCTTTAGTGAATTTGAGGGTTGCCGGAGTTACCGCCACCAGCAGAGCTGGTTCATTTGCCCCAGTCGAAACGGCCAGTTTTTTGCGTGGCGCAATCACCAGCCGTGTGGCGCGAACCTGTTCGTTATCAAACTGAACTTTCTGGAGGTTTTCGTCAGCAGAGTATTCTTCCGGTTGAAATTTGCCGCGAAGGCTCCTGGCGTTGACCGGCTCGGTTTTGAATTCAATACGCACGAAATCGCTCGGCGTGTCGCCGGTGTTTTCGACTTCATGAGTTTCTTTGACTGCATACCACAAACGGAAGCTGCGGGCTTTGAGGGCGGGCCTGGTGATCGCGCCGTAGCTCAATCCGACGTGTTTGAAGATGACGGGGTCGCTGTCGTTCAAATATACGAATGCCGCGGCCGTCGGCGGATGGTCGTGTTCCGGAAGCTTCGCTTTCGCGGCGTAATGAACGCGAAGAACTTTGACCCACTCGTTCTCGAAATCGAGCTTATAGGCCTGCGGCGCGATTTTCACCGGGTCTTGCGCCAACGCGGGCGTCGTGAGCAGGATGATTATCGCCAGGAAACGGATGAACAGCATACGTGGTTCTCCCTCTGCAGTTTACGGCTTCGATGACGGATCGCGCTGATCCGGCGCCGCTGTGGTAAACTGACGCCCGCAAGCATACAACGGCGCGCGTGATTTGTCCTTATCCGCCAACTACGACAACTTAAACTTATGACTGTGAAACTTTATTGGGATGATTCGCATTTGACGCGCTTCTCCGCGCGCGTGACCGACGTCTGGGCGCAAGGCGACCATCGAATTGTGACGCTCGATCAATCGGCGTTCTATCCCACCGGGGGCGGGCAGCCGTGCGACACCGGCTCGATCAATTCGGGGCGTGTGATTGATGTCGAGATGGCCGAAGACGGGCGGATACTGCATCGCCTGGATCCGGACGTTGCGATCGCCGCCGGCGAAGAGGTCAGTTGCGAAGTTGACTGGCGGCGGCGGCGCGAGATGATTCAACAGCACACGGGCCAGCACATTCTCTCGCAGGCCTTCTTCCAGCTTTTCGGCGCCGAGACGAAAGGCTTCCGCATCACTGACCGGACGACCGAAATCGATCTGACTCTCGAAGCGCAGCCTGACGAAATCGAGCGGGCAATCGCGCGCGCCGAAGAGATGGCCAACGACGTGGTCTTCGACAACCGTGAGATTCGCGTCCACAACGTCACGCCCGAAGAAGCCGAGCGGATGCCGCTTCGGAAAGAGAGCTTCGTAGCCGATTGCGTCCGCGTCATCGAGATCGCCGAATACGACTGGTCGCCGTGCGGCGGCACGCACGCCGGGCGCACGGGCGAGGTCGGATTGATCGTCGTCCGCGGCTGGGAGCGCGCAAAGAAGATGACGCGCGTCCATTTCCTTTGCGGCGTCCGCGCGCTCGATGATTATCGTCGGGTGAGCCGCTCGGTTGACGCGATCGCGCGGAAATTCACCGTCGGCAGGGAAGAGGTCGAATCGTCGGTGGCGAGACTGCTCGACGAGAACAAACGCCTCACGCGCCGCGCGCGCGAATTGGCCGGAATCGCCGCGACCGTCGAGGCGTTCGAACTGGTCGAAGCGACTGAGCCGGTCAATGGCGTGCGGATCGTTTCGCGAGTCTTCGAAAACCGCGACATCGAGGAGTTGAACTTGCTGGCTCATCGTCTGGTTGACGGCGACAACGTGGTCGCGCTGCTCGCTTCTAAAGAGATCGAGACGGCGCGCCTGATCTTCGCCCGATCCGCAAATCTCTCGACTGACATGAGCGCCCTGATGCGGGCGGCGTGTGAACGCCTGGGCGGGCGAGGCGGCGGCAAGCCTGATTTCGCGCAGGGCGGCGGTTCAAAGCTAAGCGAACTTGACGAGGCCTTGAAAGAAGCCAGGGCAATATTCAAAGTCTAATGAAACCTTGCAAGATATAGTCACAATCGTCAGCCACTATTTGATCAAAAAGCAATCTTCAGCCAATGTCGGAAATTTCCATTGGTCGTTCCAGCGCGGCGCGATCCCATTTGCCCGGATCGGCGGCCGCCTCATATGTGCTTTGCAAAAATCGCATCAACGTTTGATCAGGCTCTTTCGCCCGTCGCACGACTTCGTAAGGCAGAATGAACTCTTTCATCACGGGGCTGTAGTAAGCCTCGTCGGGTTGCGCGCGCCAGCCGGAGAACCCATCCGGCTCGGGGTAAGCGTAGGAATAGAAGACCGGTATGGGCGCGGCGGCGCTGCCCGGCCAGAACCCGGCGCTGCTGACTTCGTGCGAGTAGGCTTCGCGCACGACAAAATCCGGGGTGTTCGGCACGCTCGAATGTTCGGGCGCGCGTCGCCCGGAAAATCGCGTCACCGCCAGGTCGAAGCCCCCCCAGAAAAAATGAACCGGGCTGCACTTGCCGATGAAGCGCGAACGGAATCGCTGCATCACGCGGTCAGCCTGCGCCAGCGCGAGCCAGAAGAGATGCGCCTGCTCGCCGTCGTAAGACGCGTGTTTGTTATCCTGCTCGAACGGGATCGCGTCCTCGACTTCGGTCGGCTTCGGAAGGATTTGGACTTCGATGTCGAGCGAGCGCAGCGCCGCCATGAACTCGCGGTAGAAGCCGGCTACCGATTGCGGCCGCAGCGCGAAAGAGTGAGCCGCGCCGTCGCTCGTCCCGATGCGAAGCTCGTGGTCAATGAAATCGAAATCAACCTGGAACGCGCGTTCGCCGTACGGCATCGGCGAAGTCGTCAGGCCGCGCGAGGTGACGTACAGAGGCGTCTGCCACCAGTGATTGAGCATCGGCGCTTGCGCAAGCCGCACCTTGCCGACGATCTGTGTCCACATATGCAACGTCTCGCACGTGTCCTTCCATTCGTCGAAGGGAAGGCTCGGCCAGGCCGCATCCATAGGTCGGTTTGGCGGCGTTTGCCGCCGAACAGGTCGCGTTGTCATCGCTCACTCTCCCTTATCGCTCACTTGCCCTCAAACGCGCCCGCCTGCGCCGCGTTGAAGGGGTTGGTCCTCCCATTCCACCTGGTCAATGTAGCAATAGCTCCAATTCTCGCCCGGCTCGAAAGACTTGATGATCGGATGTTGGGTCGAATTGAAGTGCTTTGTCGCGTGTTTGTTCTTGCTCGAGTCGCAGCAACCGACGTGACCACAGGAGCGGCACAGGCGCAATTCCACCCACATGTCGCCCATCTGCAAACACTCCTCGCAGCCCGGCGCGCTCGGCGTGACCTCGCGGATTTGGTCAAGGTGCGTACAAACTGGAATCATAGTAACCTCACTTTTTGTTGATGGCGTGGCGGACGCGGACCGCCGCGCGAATGTCTCTCGTTCGATTACCGATGACGCGAAGACATTACCTCAGGTAAGCCATACAACTGATGTGCCTCGTCAATGCGCGCATCCCTGGAATTTACTGAAAATGACGAGCATGAATTGAAGTTCTCCAACACGAAGGGACAAAGGATCAAAAGGAGAAAATGAAAGGACTCCTGCCTTTCATTCCCTTGACCCTTTAATCCTTTGTCCCTTCGTGTTGGAAAGTTCGATCTGTTTCCGGGTGTGGAGCGAAACTCGCTAAACGCTATCTGATCGCAATCGAAACCGTGTTGCTCGAAACGCCGCCGCGCGCGATCACGAGTTTATGATCGCCCGGGGATATTCCCGGAGGCAGCATTACGTTCATCTGATTCAGCCCTGTGAATCCAGGCGAGCGGCCGGCGTAGAGGACTAGAGTCGTTTGTCCGTCAATCGTCGCCAGAACATCCGACCCGACGTTTGCGTCAATGTCGGTCGCGTCGGCGCCGAGTCCGGTTCCGAAAATCGCAATGATATTGGGCGAGCCGTCATTTTGCGTAGCGTTGAACGGCGCAAGGGTGAATGTGAAAGCGTCTAGCGCGGCGGCCGCGCCCCTGCCGGTGTTGTCCTGCGTGAAGATCGATGGCGCGCTTGCGGCGACGATCGTCGAGCCTGAGAAAATCTCTCCCATTCCGTTATTGAATCTGACCAGCGCCGGGCCTGCTCGCACGTCGGTTGGCATCTGGTAATTGATCTGGTTCTGCGAGATGAAGAATAATGGCGCGAAACGTTGGATCCCCGCGCTGTCCTGCACGACGATCGAAGCTCCGGCGAGCGTCGTCGGCAACGGCATTGAGGTTGCATTTTGCGTAGCCGGCGCCAGATTCGGTCCGAAGGCTGAAACTATCGCGCCGGGCGCGACGGCCGAGACTTTGTAACTCGCCGACGAAACCGTGCGCGGCCCGGCCAGCGCCGCGCTCGCGTCAACAATATACAGCCCGCCGTCCATATCGCTCAGCAGCGCGCGGTCAAAACCCAGAAACGGATAAACTCCCCAGCATCCGTCGAACCCCGTGCTCTCGGCCGAGCTCGTGTCATACGAGCCCGTAAAGCGCGGCTGCGACGGATTGCTAATGTCGACAACGACCAGCCCCGCCTGATACCACGAGACGAAGAGCATGTTGCCGACGATGTACGGGTTGTGCGGCGAGAAGGCTTGAATGCCGATCGATTGCGCCGAGATGATCGAGAGCAGGGCGGGGTTGGACGGGTTGGAGATGTCGAATAACCGAACGTCGCCGTTCGGCGTTTCACGCGCGACCGCCAGAATCTTTCCGTCGTTGCTCACCCAACTGCTGTGCGAGCCTGAGCCGGAATCGACCACGCCGAGATGCGCCGGCGGTTCCGCCAACACGCGACTCACATCGTAAATATCGGTCTTCCCGCCCAACCCCGAAGTGAAGAGCCTTCCGTTGATGACCGTGACGGCGTGGACGCGCGGATCGCTTGTGTCAATGTCGCGAACGAAGACCGGCGCCGACGGATTCCTTACGTCGAAGACTTTAACGCGGTTGGTCCTCGAATCGGCTTCGTAGACTACGCCGTCGGCTACGAATAATTCGTGGACGTTCGGATGGCCGTTCTGCTCGGTGTTGATCTGGCTGAGAAGTCGAGGACTGGCCGGGTCCCGCACATCGACGATGTGCAGACCGCCCCGGCTTTCGCTCCCAAAATAGCCGATGCCGTTGATGACAACCACATCTTGAAATCGCCCGCCTTCAGCCGGATTGTAATGGCCTATTAGCTTCGGATTGGCCGGATCGGAGATGCTAATGATCATCACGCCATTGCCGTTGTATGAAGCCAGGTACGCGTAATCGCCTTCGCCCCAGACGTCGCCGTAACGGTTTTCGCCGTCGAAAGGATCGAGCCTGCCAATAAGATTCAACGGGACTTGCGCCTCGGCAGTCGCGACGAGGATCGTCGAGGTCGCGACGAGGATCGTCGAGGTCGCGACGAGGAACGTCGAGGTCGCGACGAAGATCGTCGAGGTCGCGACGAGGATCTTCGAGAGAAGATCGATGGAAACAATGACGCGAGTGAGGAGCGTGTGATTCTTCGACATTGGGTACCGCCTCTGCAATATGTAATAAGGAATCTGGCGGGCATCATGCCATATGCCATACGCCACATGAAATGTGGCGTATGGCATATGGCGTCTTTTTACAAGTGATTTGGACCTATAGTAGGCGGTAGGCTGTCAGTATCAGAATCAGGAGCAACAGCGAGATTGCGGCGCCATAACCCAGAAGTTTGAGCGGGTTCTTCTGCAATCCCTCTTGATTGGGAGGCGCCGGAGCGGTCGTCTCGGATGAAAGTCCTAGTGTGAGAAGCGATGAGCCACCCTTCCTGGAGTTCTTTGCCGGAGCTTTGACCGTCTCCGGTTTGGTAGCTCGCGCCGGTTTCCTAATCGGCGCTTGAGGGACACGAGGGGCGCCTTCGATTTCACGCGCTCTGGGCTCGGCGCCAGCCGGCCTGTGCGCGGGCGGGGCCAAAGCTGCGGGGCGCGCCCTCTCAAATTCGGCGGCGCGCGCATTTTCCAGTTCGGCGAGTTTACGTTCGGCTTCCACTCTGGCGGCGTTTGTGGCCTTCAATGCGGCTTCCATTTCAGCGAACCGTCGCTCGACGTTGGTGCTGTAATTTCCCTTTGCCGATTCGGCTTGCGCATCCGGCGCGGTCAGCCTTCTTTCGATTTCTTTGCGTGATCGTTGCTCGGCTTCGATTTGCGCGGCAAGTCGCTGGATCAGTTCTTCGGACTCCTGGCGAGCCCGCTCGGCGCTGGTTCTGGCGATGGTTTCTTCTCTGGCCTTGACGGCGGCCTCGGCTTGTTCGATGTCGGCCTCGAATCTGGCCCAGTCCAGCTCGAGGTCGCTTCTGAATTCGGATTCAATGTATTGGACCTTCTGCTCGGCTGTGTTTCGCCTCTCGATCTCGAACTGCAGTCTGACTTCGGCGGCTTCGTATTTTTCCTCGGCCTCTTTGGCCCGCGCCTCGGCCTGGCGGATCAGCGATTCGGAATCGCGCATGGCCGCTTCCGCCGCGCCGTTGCGGGAGCTGGCCGACAATCTGTTCTCCAATTCGGCGATTCGCCTTTCGGCCTCATTCAGGGCGAAGATCGTTGATCTCAAGGCGACGCCTTTCTCCTCGAGGGCGCTGTCGCGGGCTTCCAATTCGGCTTCCATTTCAAGGAGTCGCTTTTCAGCCTCCTCGGTTGCGACCGTCGCCGCGTTCGACGCCGATTTGGCCTCCTCTCTGGCCCGGGCCAGCACCGTTTCAGCCAGCCAACGCGCCTCGGACTCCTGTTTCAATTTGGCCTCGGCTTCGGCCAGAGCCAGTTCCATTTCGAGGCGCGAAAAATCTGCGCCCTGAGCGGATGCGAGCCGCTGCCTGTACTCCTCTTCCACCTCCGCGACCCGCTGTTCGGCGAGCAGCCGCAGCGCCTGCTCCTGTTTGAATTTGGCCTCGATCTGTCTGGCTTTCTCTTCCGCCTCTCTTGCGCGCAATTCGGCCTCCCGGACGCGGGCGAGGATCTCGGTCCTCACTCTCTCCGATCCGGTTGCGGAAGAATTTGAGTCTTTGGGCTCCGACCATTCTGCCATTTCTTGCGGTGTCATCTTTGCTCCTGATCTCGATTTTGTGAGGCTCGCCGATCTGTGAATCAGCGACCAGGGCATGCAGAAAATCCGGCGTCGGCTTCAGTTAACGAGCATCTCATCGGCAGGGAGCTGGATGGTGGGGCGCTCCAAGAAGTTCATTCGCGGATAACTGTTCGGTCAGGCGTCGCATTTAACACAGAAACCTCGGCCTGAGTCAATATCCAACGACATTTTCCCATAAATCGAAAACATACGGATAAGACTGCCGCAGAGACACAGGGACAGAGAGACGGAGAGACGGAGAGACGGAGAGACGGAGAGACGGAGGGACCGAGAGACGGAGAGACGGAGAGATAGGGCGACAAGGAGATCGAATCTCTAAATCGCCCTGTCGCTCCGTCTCTCCGTCTCTTTGTCTCTGTGACTGCGACGCTTCCGTGGCTATACCTGGCGTATCATGTCACTTCTTTATCTGTCTGAATGCGTTACGAATGAAACCCTGCTTGGGAGGCGTGTAATCGCCGTCTTCTTCGGCTTTGACCAGGGCGACTGCTTCGGCTTCGATGGCGGCGAAGAACTGGCCTGCCATCATCTTCGCCGTGGATTGAACCATCCGCTGTCCGACGCCGGCGATGGTTCCGCCGACGCTGACGTCGCCGGAATAATTGACCAGGGTCTCCTCGCCCTGATTGATCAGATAGATTGAACCCTCGCCTTTCAGGAATCCGGGTGAGCCTTTGGCGTCAACGATCATTTTGTAATGTTCAGGCTCTTGTGTCTCGTCCAGTTTGATCGAACCGGTGAAGACGCCCTTGATCGAGCCGACGCCGGCCTTCAAGGTCATCTTATAATAGCCGTCCCCGGCGTCTTCCAGGGATTGGCATCCCGGCACGCAGCGACCCAGAAATTCGGGGGCGATCATCAGTTGATAGAGCAACTCGCGCGGCGCTTTTATCGCGTGAGACCCTTCGATTTTCATTCGGATTACCTCGTCGTTTAAGAAAACTGCGTTTGAAGCGTTTCCGCGATGTGATTATACTTCGATGCGGTCTTTCATGGCCAAGAAAACAATCGACACCGAAATCATGATTACGCCTAACGCTACTCCTTTTTCGCTGAGGCTCGGGGTTCTTCTGAGTCTCTTCTCTCTGATCATCTCCGTCGCGATCTTTTCGACCTGTAAGAAGAAAGCCGATCCGTTTGGAGTGTGGCGAGGAGTGATCAGAAACAATTCCGGCGAAGAGGTCGCCTTCACGCTCGAAGTCAAACGCGAAGGCGATGTGATCGTCGGCTCGCTGGTCAACGGCGACGACCGCACGGTCTCGACCAGCGGTTCGTTTGAGGGCGACAGGCTCAAATTGAGCTATGACTTTTACGACGCCGAACTGAACGCGGTGATTGTCGGCGATGAGTTGGGGGGCGGCTTCACGCGACAATGGCGAAAACAAACCCTCATGCGCAAACTGCGCGCCGAACGCGTTATCGGATCCGACGACGCGGCGCGCGCCGCTTCAAACCCGTCGAACTCGTCAAACCATTCTCCCGACATCAGCGGCGAATGGGTGATGCGCGTCGGCGAGGAGCCGAAGGTCAGCTTCTGGC